>PVBE012396933.1_pt1 | contig 24728 bp, 21 predicted proteins | sample 1631181 | NCBI WGS metagenome assembly PVBE01 (sample SAMN08397723, study PRJNA350692) | Marine metagenome, whole genome shotgun sequencing project. | isolation source: water | place: Pacific Ocean | collected 2012-04 | reverse complement strand
GGAGGATTACCCCATGAATATCGACTCAAGAGTGCAGAAGTTAGAAAAACAAATCAAAAACCTCAAGAAGATGCTCGGGGGCGTAGCCGCTCTCGCCCTCGCCGCCCTGATTGGCGGGACGGTGCTGGGAGTTCACGCCGCTAACGGCAATTTCAACATCATTACGGCTAAGACCATCTACGTCAAAGACTCCAGCGGGAAAACTCGCGCGCTGCTCGACAGGAAGGGCGTTTTGCGTCTCTACGACTCCAGCGGGAAAAGGCGCGTGGCGCTCGACGGGACGTATGGCATTTTGCGTCTCTATGACTCCAGCGGGAGAAGGCGCGTGGCGCTCGACGGGGAGCGTGATGGCATTTTGCGTCTCTATGACTCCAGCGGGAAAAGGCGCGTGGCGCTCGACGGGAAGTATGGCCGTTTGCGTCTCTATGACTTAAGCGGGAAATATCGCGTAGCGCTCGAAGGGATCAAGGGCAATGTGAAGACCTATAAATCCAACGGACAGGTTTTGCATGAGCTTGGCAAGGGTTCTAATACCTCGGGTCCTCATACTCACCCCGTGGCAAAACATAAGCATACCGCCACTACGACGATTAGATAATATTTAAATTACCCTGCCAAAACCAAACACCCCTCCTCGGCATCCGTCGGGGAGGGTTTCTTTTTCCCTGGGATGACTTCCCCCCCAAAAAGCGCGTGAAGGAACTGATTGCCTCTCACATCATTTTCCATGGCTTCCAGCTCGGCCTGGTCCGGCGTAGTGACAATGAGCGGCGGCGCCCCCGGCATTTCGAGCGACCGGGGGCCGGGCTGATAGGCGGTTGTCGCCTTGATGGTCGTCACACCCGCTGCATCCGGTCCCGCGGCGTGCCCGACTGGCCAGAAAACGGAAGTGTAGCTGAGAAAACCAAACCGCACTCCGCCTCGCTCAATCAGCGCCGGGCGCCGCGCTTCCTCGAGGTTGCGTCCCGCTCCGCAGTGGCCAATTCCGGCGGAGTCGAGTGTAGACAGGGAATTGAGAATTGCCTCGCTTCCGTAGGTTACGTTGCTTGCGCAACTCACGGCCGCGAAGCCGGCGGCCTCGAGTCCCTTCACCATCTCCGGGTGGGAGTGATGCCATAGATATTTGTGCGGAATGTCCGGATTCGCGGGGTCAGTGGATGGCGTTGAAAGCGGGCTCTCGAGCTGCCCAAAAAGCAGATCGGCGGAATTCAACACGGGCATGACATGCTTGAAAGCCTCCGCCGGGTCGCTCCGGTTCTGAATATTGGTGTCCCCTACGAGAAGCATTTTTACATATTCGCCTTCCGTAGCGATTTCCCGTGGCCATGCCTCTATTTCCTTGATTGTTGAAGTCACCGCATAAGCTCCTTCATAAGACGAAAAAAATCATAAGGCGACAAATTTCCTGTCTGGTGAGGCGATGTGCCAAAAACCCGTCTCGCTTCAGCCAAACGGTCGTCACAAGTTCACCGGTATGGGACAAAGTTTACCCGATATTTTCCCCGGTAGGCAGGGAAATTGACAGAGAAAGGTTGGCGGGAGACCCTACCCGTCTCAAACAATTTTCTTTTTTACCGAGGCGCGTTTCAGGTGATCGAAATTCCCCGGTTTTTGAGGGAATGCCGGTGCATAAGAAGGGAAACGTCATGACAGATGAGCGGGGTGAACAGAGTAAGCCGTTTTGTCTTGAAGAAGCGACGATTGACGAGTTGCACGACGCGATTAAGTCGGGGCGGACCACCTGTGTCGAAGTTGTTCAGCACTATATAGACCGTGCGCGCGCCTATAACGGAGTCGCCAGCTTGCTGGTCACCGAGGACGGCGCTTCCGTCCCGGAATCGACGGGCGCCGTTCGCGTGAAGGCGCCGCTGCGCTTTCCGACGAAAACCGTCAAGGCTTCCACGTTTCTTCCCGATCTCGATAAATACAAAGGGCCACCGCTCGAATACGGCCGAATGGAGGCGACGGCATCGGATCCGGAAGTGCAGCAGCAATTCGGAATGATCGCCGGCATCCCGAATGCCGGACAGGTGAATGCCCTGGCCACCCTCAACATACGGGGCGAGCGTTCGGTCACCTGCCGGGGAGATTTCGACCGGCATCCTTCGGAAGGCCCGCTTCCCGGCGGCGCGCCTCCGGTGTGTGAAGTGTTCCGCCGGCTGCCCGACGCGCTAGAGCGCGCGGCCGAGCTCGACGCCGAGTATGGACGCAATCCCGATCTCGAGAAGATGCCGATGTACGGGGTCGTATTTTCTTTCAAAGATCCTTTCGACACGAAAGACATGCGATCCACGGGCGGCGGGGACGCGGACTACGACATCGATTTCCCCGCGCGCGATCACGTATTAGTCGAACAACTCCGCAACAAGGGCGCGATCATCTTCGCCAAGGCGGTCAACACGGAATATAACGGGCGGGCGGGCGATCCGGGCGGGCGCCACAAACCCAAAAAAGTGTTGCCCTCGATACTCGGCTATCAACGCAGCACATGGGCCGGAAATCCCTCCAACCCCTACGACACGACACGCGCGGCCTCGCTTGGCTCGAGTTCCGGGTCGGCATTGTCGGTCAGCACTAATCTGGTGATGGCCAGCCTCGGCGAGGAGACGCGGGCGTCAACCCGCGGACCATCTAATCACAATGCAGTAGCGCTGATACTGCCTCACAAGTCGATGCTCGGCTTTGACGGCGGTGCCATCGGCGCGGACATTTACTGCGACCGCAGCGGCATCCACTGCCGCACTATCGGCGATTGCGCCAAGGTTCTCGACGCCCTGAAGGATCCTGTCGAAGGGTATTACGATCCGCGCGACCCCTTCACTACCGTGCCTCGCTCGTCGGTGTTGAACACGCCCTACGCGAGACACACGGCGGAGCCGGGGACCCTCAATGGCATGCGCCTCGGTATCATCCGGGAATCCATGATTTACCCGCCGGGCTCGAAAACCGAGGAGCCGATTGTTACCGCCGCCGCAAAGGAGATCAAGGATATCCTTGGCGACAAGTTGGGCGCGACGCTCGTGGAATCGACCGATCCCTTGTGGATACCGGATCCCGACATCGAGACGATGAAAACGGATTTCAGGCGCGCCCTCGCCAGGCTGGTGCCCGTGTTCATGCCCGAGTTGTTGTTCAGGCTGGGTGCGGACGGAGAGCCCGTTTTTAAGGAATTCGCGGCGGCGATTGTTTCGACCGAGTTCATGCCCGGTAAGTTCTTCGGGGGGGGGGGCATGGCACCGATCGACTATATGGTCGCGATGGCGGAAGGATATATCGAGCCGCCATCGAACCTCGACATCCCCACCGTCCAGGAGCAGGAGTTGGCGATGTCGTTCAGGTTCCATATCCCTCAATACCTGAAACGCCGGGCCGCGGACTGGAAGGCGCGTGGATTCGATGAAACGATCACCGATTTTCCCGCTCTCAATGCACGCTCCAAGTTTTGGGGAGACGATCACCGCGCCGCTTTCAAGAATTGGGAAGAGGTGGCCGACCCGCGCAATCCGCATGGAGAGCGTCAGGGCGTCAACGAGCGCATCATGCTTCGCGAATTGCTGCGCCGGTTGGATATGATGGTGCTTCTCGAGAACCATCTGGATGCGCTCGTCCGCTTGCACACGCCTTGGCCGCCGGCATTAATCGGCGGAGCATCACAGTACGATATCCGGAACAATCTGCGCCCCGAATCGTACAACGGCCCGAATGCGGGTCTGACGGAGATTCTGATCCCGGCGGGCTATGTCACAACCGCCTACGACCCGGTTTTTGGGCTCAGCGCGGACGGCAAGCGCTATGTATCGGTCCCGTCCGACGTGCCCACCACCATACCGGAGCCCGGTTTGCCCTTCTCCCTGGTGTTCCGGGCGGAGCCGGGCAAGGAGGATGTCATTCTGAAGGTTGCCTCGGCGTATGAGGCCGCCTCGAAACGCCGCGTTCCGCCGCCGGCATTTGGGCCGTTGCCGGAGAACTCCACCGGATCCTGATCCGATTTAGGTTTGGCGCTCCAATGATTGGAAGAAAAGACGGCCGCTTGAAGTGTTTTTCCGTTTTGAAATTTGAGGGGAGGCGAACATGAAAGCGATGAGAGTACATGCCTACGGCGATAGGCTGGATGAACCCATGGTGCTCGATGAGATTCCGGAGCCGCGTCCCGGTCCCGGTGAGCTTCTTATCAAGGTGAAGGCGGTTGGGGTGAATCCCGTCGATCTCTCAATCCGGAGAGGGCTCGCCAACTATGTATCTCATCTCGAGCTGCCCCACCTTCTCGGGAGCGAGATTTCCGGTGAAGTCGTCGATTGGGGCGAGAATGTCTCGGGTTTCGATAGAGACGAGAAGGTATTCGGATATGACGGCCAAAGAGAGGCGTATGCGGAATATGTGGTTCTGAAGGCCGATTTTGTCTCCCGGCTTCCCGACGGCGTTTCTTTTTCAGATGGCGCGGCGCTTTCGGTGGCTTTCCAGACTGCCTGGCATGCGCTTGTCATTCAGGCGAAAGCGGGACCCGGGGAGACAGTTCTCGTTCACGGGGGAGCGGGGGCCGTGGGCATCGCGTCAATCCAGTTGGCCAAAGCCATCGGCTGCCGCGTCCTTACGACTGTGAGTTCTGTGGAGAAGGCCGAATTTTGCCTCTCGTACGGCGCGGACGAGACGATCAACTACCGCGAGGAGGACTTTGCCGGCCGCTGCAAGGAGTTGACCGGCGGCCGCGGGGTGGAGGTCATCGCTGAAGTGGCCGCCTGCGACAATTTCGACCGGGATCTCGACGCCGTGGCCCCCAGGGGCCGGATTGTTCTGATCGGAATGGGTACGGGAAAGGGCCCGATGACGGAGTTCCGGGTGCCGGGTGTATTGGGCAAGAATCTGGCCGTGTACGGGATAGCGGCTAAAAATCTGGAGCCGATCATGTCCGATGTTATCGGCGGCCTGGATCGGATGTGGGAGGCCCACAATTTTCGGGTCCCGGTGGACCGGGAAATGCCTCTGGAGAGTGCGAACGAATGCCACAAAATTCTTCAGAGCGGAAAATTCATGGGTAAGCTGGTCCTGACTGTTTAGGGAGGAAACCGTTTGCCCTCCGTGACGTTGGATGGAGGAGGCGCCCAAGAGGGTATCTTTTTGACGACTTTATTGACTTCTCGTGGGGAGCGCCGCCGAGTAAGGAAAAAAAGGTCTGAATTTGCTAAATTGAGAGCACAGCCTCATAATTCCGAATATCATCAATAATTGGTTTTTTGGAGCATGGCCTTTTTTGTGCTCCCGGCACTCATTTTTCGACAATTTTTTATTTGAGGTAACGATGGATTTTTCCCTGACTGACGAGCAAAAGGCACTACAGAGCCTGGCCCGCGATTATGTCGATCAACATGTGCGCTCCGCTGCGGCCGAATTCGACAGGCAATCCGATCCCGTGGATTGCATACCCTCCGATATCGTCGAGGAAGGCTCCAGGCTGGGGCTCAGGACTCTCGCTCTGAGCGAGGAGCGCGGCGGCGGCGGCGCGGATATGCTCACGCTCTCCATCGTCGGTGAAGAGCTCGGGGCCGGAGATCTGGGCGTCGCCGCCACTTTCGATCAAACCTGGAAATTCACGCCCATTGTCGAGCACTGGACGAACGATGAGCAAAAGGAAATGTTCATTCCCCCGTTTCTCGCCGACAACCGCTATCACCTTGCGACCTGCATGACCGAACCAGGCGCAGGGACCGATCACGTTCTCCCTTCCACCGCCCCGGGCGCGGGAATCCAGATGCGCGCGGAGCGCGACGGCGATATTTACCGCCTGAACGGCACGAAGCAATTCATCAGCAACGGGGGGACGGCCAAGCTTTATGTGGTTTACACCCGGACCGACAAGACCCAGGGAGGCCTCAAGGGGATGACTCCCTTTCTCGTCCCCGCCGATACCCCCGGTTTCACCGTCAGCCGGATTCACGACAAGATGGGGCGCCGCCTACTGAGTAATGCGACCCTGGTTTTCGAGGACGCCGAAGTCCCGGCCGCCAACCGGCTCGGCGAGGAAGGCGGGGCCGAGGCTCTCCGCAACAGCCGGATCGCCCGGGGAAGGGGTGGCTACGGGGCGACCGTGTTGGGAGTGAGCCGGGCTGCCTTCGAGGAGGCCGTCCGGTACTCCAGGGAGCGGGTCCAGGGCGGAAAGCCCATTGGCCAGCATCAGGCCGTCGCCCAGATGATCGGAGATATGTATACCCGCCTGGAGATGGCGCGGTCCGTTCTTTGGCGGACATCCTGGGCCGTGGACCATGCGGACGACTACGATCCGAGGATGTCCTGGCTTACGAAAGTGGTTTGCTCGGAGGCGGCGTATGAAATCTGCCGCCTGGCGCTGGAGGTTCACGGAGGGATGGGCTACATGCGGGAGTGTCCCGTAGAGAAATATCTCCGCGATGTGATTTCGTTCCTGCACGGAGCTGGAAACAACCATATTTTCCGGATCAAGATTAGTTCCCGCATCACGGGTCTTCCTCTCGAGTGAACCGGGAGGTTGATGCGGCGGCAGAATAGATTTTCGATAGGCGATGGGCGTTCTGTCAACGAGGGTCAACAAGCCGGAAGCGATAGGCCTTCCAGGTGCGGACTCTCAACAAGGGGAGAGAATCCAATGAGAATAAGAACTATACGTTGGCTTAGCGTTGTTGTGGGGCTGGTGTTTGCTTTGGGGGTTGTTCTCTCGGCCTTGCCAGCAGCGGCGGCGAAAAAGCCGTTGGTGATCGGCACGGCCATCTCTCTTACCGGGAAAAGAGCCAAGTCGGGGTTATTGACCCTCCGCGGCTACGAGATGTGGCAAAAAGATGTCAACGCCAAAGGGGGGCTCCTGGGCCGCAAGGTGAAGATCAAGGTCTATGACGACGAGAGCAACCCCACGACGGGCGCGAAGCTCATGGAGCGCCTCATCACGCTCGACAAGGTGGAATTCATATTCGGGCCCTTCAGCAGTCCGGTGACCTACGCGACCAGTACGGTCACAGAGAAGTACGGGTTCCCGATGATCGCGGGTGGCTCGAGCAGTTCCAAGCCCTTTTCGCGGGGCTACAAGTATCTCTTCCAGGTGATGCGGGTGAACAACGACTCCCATTTGGGGAATCTCACGCTGCTCAAACAAAAGGGAGCCAAGAGCGTCTCGGTCATCCACTCCGCCAGCATCTACCCGGCCTCGCTCGCGAAGGGTGTGGTACGGCTCGCCAAGAAGATGGGCTTCAAGGTCCTCTCGGTCGACAAGTACCCGCCCAAATCGACGGACTTCACATCACTCCTCATCAAGGCAAAGGGCCTCGATCCGGACGTGCTTTTCTTGTTCGGCTACTACCCGGACGGGCTGGCAATCACCAAGCAGGTCAAGGAGCTGAACCTCAACCCGCGCCATCTCGGGGTGATGCTAGGGGCCTCCTACGACGAGTTCGGCTCCGATAAGGGTATGGGCAAAGACTCTGATTTCGTCGGCGGCTACTCGGGCTGGGAGCCCTTTTTGGACACGCCGGGAAACAAGGAGTTCGTGAAGAAATACTTCCAGCAATACAAGGACGACCGCTTCCTGGACTCGCACGTCATTTACGGCTACCTCTGCGGCCAGGTGTTGGCGCGAGCGGCAAACGAGGTCGGCTCTATGGATCGTGACAAAATACGCGACGCGATCGCGAAGATGAAATTCAAGAGCTATATGCCGGGCCATTTCGAGGTGGACCCGAAGACCGGCATGCAGATCGGGCACGAGTGGGCCTCCTTTCAATGGCAAAACGGAAAGAAGGTCATCTTGTGGCCGAAAAGTGCGGCCACCGGCGAACTCCTTTACCCTGCGCCCTCGTGGAAAAAGCGGAAATAGGCTGCTTCCCATTGCGGGGAAGGGAAAAAGCGCGGACAGCAGCTTCCCGGCGGGCCGGGAAGCCCATTCATCGCCCGGCCCGCCCTTCCCGGTAATAGGGGTCAATTCTCCGTTTATTGCTGCGCAGCGGTACGAGCCCCGGGAGTTAGCCTCGGGGACTCAACTCCTCCGTGGCGCCTTCGAGGTTTTGGGGGTAGGGGGCGTCCTTCGTCCAACGGATAAAATCCACCGGACATGACCGGTTCGGCATGGGCTTTGGGTAGGAGCGTTTGATTTATGTTCACGGACGGGATGGGGTTGATGCTCTCCCAGGCGGTCTTGAGCGGCCTCCTGATAGGCGCGGTTTACTCGCTCATGGCCCTGGGTCTCACCCTGACATTTGGCGTGATGCACGTTATCAACATCGCGCACGGCGCGATGCTCATGCTGGGAGCCTACACCAGCTTCTGGCTCTTTCACCTTCTCGGGCTGAACCCCATTTTATCCATCGTGTTCTCCGCGCCGGCTATGTTCGCCCTGGGCGCCCTGCTGGAGAAGTGCATCATCTAGCGGATTGTCGAGAACATTGAAACCACCTCCCTCCTGGTCACTTTTGGAATTTCGGTTTGTATCGTGAACCTTGCCCTATGGCTGTGGACGGCCGATTTCAAAGCCATACCCTACCTTACGGGGTCTTGGCTTGCCGGGGGGCTGGTGTTCCCGAAGTCCCGCATGGTTGGAGCCGGACTCGCCCTGCTGTTCACCGTGATCGTTTTCTTCTTTCTGCGGATTTCCCGGCTCGGGAAAGCCATCCGCGCGACCGCGGGCGATCACGATCTCGCATCGACGTGCGGGATCAACGTTCGTCGTATTTATCTCATCACCTTCGGATTGGCGAGCGCCATGGGCGCGGCGGCCGGCGCGCTTGCCAGCATCATGTTCGCCATCTACCCCGAGATGGGCGAGACCTACTTGATGCGCTCGTTCACGGTGATCGTCCTGGGAGGGATGGGAAGCGTCTTGGGCGCGATGGTGGGCGGAATTTTGCTGGGCGTGATCGAGGGCGTGGGAAGCCTTTATCTCTCGGGCGAGGGCGGGGGCGCCATTCACTACATTATTCTACTCCTCGTCCTTCTCCTGCGGCCGGCCGGCCTCTCCGGCTCTTTCGGCCAGCATTCTGATTGAGCCGATGAACATCAAAATCGGAATTACTTTTATCGCCTTGATAATCTTCTCGGTCTATCCTTTCCTCGTGGGGCCCTACTACATCTCCATGGGACTTCTTATTTTCATGTATATCGCCATGGCGGGGGGGTGGAACTTCATTTCGGGTTATACGGGCTACGTCTCTCTGGGGCACGTGGTTTTTTTCGGTACGGGCGCCTACGCGACCGCCTTGCAAATTACATATTGGAACATCCATTGGTTCCCGGCCTCCCTCATCGGCGGTGTGTGCGCGGTGATTCTGGCCCTGCCCGTCGGGGCGCTTTGCCTGAGGCTGCGGGGGCCTTACTTCGCCATCTTCATGATCGGATTCAACGAACTGATGGCCATACTGGCCTCGATATTCGAGGACGTTACGGGGGGTGCCGAAGGCATCTCGCTTCCCATAGTGCGCCACATCATCCCGATCTATTTCGCGATGGGGGGGGTTGTTGTCGGACTCCTGTTCGTGGCTTTGTGGCTCGACTCCAGCCGGTTCGGCCTCAGAATTTTGTCCATTCGCGAAGACGAAGCCGCGGCTGAAACGCTCGGAATCAACACCACACGCTACAAGCTCTTCGCTTTCATTCTCAGCGCGTTTTTCCCCGGGGTTGCGGGGGGGATTTACGCTTGGTACATCTCCTATATCGATCCTGAAACCGTGTTCAACATTCTTTTCAGCATCCAAATGGTACTCATGTGCATATTGGGAGGCAGAGGAACGGCGTGGGGGCCGGTGGTCGGCGCTACCATTCTCTACCTCATCACCGAGTTCACCTGGGCCAACTTTCCGCACTTTCACCATTTTATTGCGGGCGTTCTCATGGTTGTAGTCGTGCTTTTCGCTCCGAGGGGAATCATGGGTTACCTGTTCACCAGAGGCATTTTGCAGCCCCGGCCGTCGTTCCGAAATTGAGGCCCTCGGTTTTGAGGGGAGACGGGGGGGAAGGGTTTGACGAATGTAGATAACATTCAGACAATAGGACATCATCGCCAGCTTCGTCTGGCGATTCACCGTTTTTTTTTCGAGAAGTCGGGCGGCCAGTGAAGTAGCGGTCGTCCTTTAGGGGATACAAATTTTCCGGCGAGCGGCCCGGCACACGGAACGCGCGCTGTCCTTTTCCTGAGAGGGGGAATTTTTCGATGGAATATACCAAGAGCGAAGCGAAGGCGTATTGCAGGGAGAAAATGACGGGTGTCTGGGCGGCTCTTACGACTCCTTATAAATCGGACGGCGAAATAGACGAAGAGGGTCTCCGCACCATCGTGCGGACCTGCATCGACGATCTCAAGATCGATGGGTTTTTCTGCAACGGCTTGATGGGCGAATACTGGTCGCTTTCCGTCCAGGAGCGAAAGCGCGTACAGCACATCGTATGCGAGGAGAGCCGGGGGAAGGCCCAGACCATCCCGCACACTCCGCAAGTCACCATCCAGGAGGCCGTCGAGCTGACCAAGCACGCCGAGGAAATCGGCGCCGACTACGCAATCATGATCAACCCGGTGTACGGTGCGCACGACGACGACGAGATTTATCTTTACTTCAAGACTATCTGCGATCAGATTGATATCGGCCTTTCGTTGTTCAACCAGCCCAAGTCGGGGACGACGCTGAGCCCCGAGCTCATCGAGCGCCTGGCAGGCCTGGAGAATATCTGCTGCATCAAGAACGCCGTCCCCAGCATGGCTCATCAGAGCGAGGTGCGGCGGAGGGTGGGAGACCAGATCGTAGTCTGCGATCCCGACGAAGAGCGTTTTCTCGTCAGCCTTGCTCACCTGGGAATGCAGGTCCATATGTCATCGCCCACTCCTTTTCTCTTCCAGGTGCCGGGCTACACTCCGATCCGTGATTACTACGATGCGGCCATGGCGGGCGAAATGAAAAAAGCCTCGGAGATCAACTACTCGCTCGAACCGCTCCGGGCCGTTCGCAAAAAGTACTTCACGACGGGTCCCAATGGGCGGACGACAGCCTATTTGAAGGAGTGGACCGAGGTGCTGGGTCTGCCCGCCGGCGGGGTGCGCCCACCGGTCGTATCGCTGTCCGATCAGGAAAAACGGGAATTTCGCAAGGATCTCGAGGCGACAGGCCTTTTGGACAAGATTAAAAGTTAAGAAGTTTCGGGAAGGTGCGCTCCCGGGCTCCCGTGTGGGGGCCTGGGAGCCGGCCCCGAAATGGCTGATTGGAACAACGCTGAAGCCCTTCCATAAAGCGCGGCTTTCTCGCCTGTGCTCCTAATTATGTGAATCACGAATGGATATTTAACCGATTTTATCGGAGCGGGTAGTCGTTCGCCGCCCCCTGTGGGCAGATGAAACGGGTGGGCCCGAGGGTGGTGGGCCGTGGTTTTCGTTTCTTGCCTTTCCGTCCATGTGATAGAATTTTCTTATCCAAATGGAAATACAAACCAGTTTTGATTTCCGTTTTGCTTCTTGAATTTTGCTTTTTGAAAGGAGCATCCTTCATGTACAAGGCCACTGATGGAATTATACTCCCGACCACCATCATTGGCTCCCTTCCCCGGCCGCATTGGTACACCGAAAACCTGGGCACGCGCAAATTTCGTGAGGCCATGACCAACGCCCGCTTCCGGGAGCAATACACCGACGCCGTATCGTCCTATTTGCGCGATGAGGAGGTTGCCGGCCTCGACATCTGCACGGACGGAGACTGCCGCTTCGACATCGACGTGGGCGGCCACACCTGGTTCAGCTACGCGCCTCGCCACATGGATGGCTTCGAGGGTTTTCATCCCTACCGAATTCCCAAAGTGGGCGGTAGGCCGACTGTCCCGCCCGGGCGGATTCTGCACGATATAACCGAAGCCCGCCTTATGCCCGAGATCGTGGGGCCGGTCGGCCGGGGTGATTTGCAATACACCGCCATCTGGAAAACCGCGCAGCGGCTCACCAAAAAACCCGTCAAATTCGGAACCATCACTCCCGAGCTCATCGCGATGGGCGTGAAGGACAGCTATTACAAGAGTATGAAAGAACGCATTCGGGCCATCGGCGACGCGCTGAACGAGGAGCTCACCGAGGTGGCGCGGGCCGGATGCACCGCCATCCAGATGGAAGAGCCCCAGGTCCATCTCCTCGCCGCCAAGGGCCTCACGGGCGGAGAGCTCACCCCCGAATATATGCGCGAAGTATTCAACGACACCGTGCGGGGTCTGCGGGACCTCACCGAGGTCTGGTGCCACACCTGCTGGGGTAATCCCGCCCAGCAGCGGATCTTCGACCAGGCGCAAAGCTACGCGCCGGCGCTCGAGGAGTTGAACAAGATCGAAGCCGACATCCTCACCTTCGAATGCTGCAGCACGGGAGGCATGGACCTCGAGGCGATCGGAAAAACGATCACCGATAAAAAAATCGCCATCGGCGTCGTTGACCACCATTCGCTCCAGGTGGAGACCCCGGACGAGGTGGCGGACCTGATTCGACGGGCGCTCGACCATATTCCGGCCGAGCGCCTGATCCTCTGCTCGGACTGCGGCATGGGCCGCGAGGGGATGAGCCGGAGGCACGCCTTCTACAAGATGGCCTCGATCGTCCAAGGGACCAACATCGTCCGGCGCGAACTGGGGCTTCCGGAGGCGGAATGCCTGGCGGCCGACCCTCGCTTCTCGCTGGTCGAAAAAGAGGAATAGCAATAAAAAGGCAGTTCTTTAACAAATACCGAATTTCAGGAGTGAAGGAAAGATGAATATTTTGGGAGGCGAAAATACTAATAACTTTCACTGCCTTTCGTGGTCGGATTTTCCGGAGGGATTTACTCCTTTTTCCCTCAACCCCACGGGCGCCCGTCTGGAGACAACAGAGCTCGGGCCGGGCGTCTATGCTCTCCTTTCATCGATTCCCAATGTGGATAACACGGGCTTTGTGGTTGGAGACAGGGACGTTCTGGTCATCGATGCGCACATCAATCTGGCGATGGCCCATCAAATTCAGGAGCGGGTTCGGGAAGTGACGGACAAGCCTATTCGCTACCTCGTCAACTCGAACTATCACGGCGATCACACATTCGGAAACTGCGGTTTTCCCGAAGAAACTCTGGTGATACAGCATCGCCGGACGGCGGAACTGGTCCCCTATTTTCGGGAAGAGATGGATTTCATGCTTCCCTGTGTGGGAAACGAGCCGGCCATCTTCGATGGGGTCGAACTCCGCAATCCGGATATCGTGTTCGATGATTATCTTCGCCTCGATCTGGGCGGCGTCGAGGTGGAGCTCCATTATTTCGGGCCGGCCAACACGCCGGGCGACACGATCACCTATGTGCCCGGGGCCAAGGCCGCGTGGACGGGAAACATGACAGGCGGAAACCTTATTATCGCCCTGGAGAGCGACGCCCCGACCTACTTGAATTCCATCGCCCGGTTCGCCCAGGCGCTCGAAGTGGAAACCCTCATCCCCGCGCACAATCCACTTTCCTCGAGTGCACTTCTTGGCGGCTACCTGATGTACCTGAGCCAGATCACGAACGCGGTTCGAAAGGCGGTCAATGAAAATTGGACGCTCGGGGAAGCGATGGAGAAAATCCCGCTGGACTTGGAGCAGCCCTACGCTCCGCCGCCGGATCATCCTCGAATCGGCTTTTTTCGGGATCTTCATGCCTATAACGTTCAAAAAACCTATCAGTCGTTTTGTGGGTGATTTTGTCGGAACTGGAAATTCTTCCGGTAATGGTTGTCTGAAGCCACTCTCAGTTCTAATGGTTAATTGGTCGAGAATTTTTTTGCGGGAAGGGTCCCGCCCGGTTTGCGGGATGAAATATTTCCCGCGCGATTTGGCGTTTCAAAATCTGAAGACAGTGGCCGAAGGGGCGGAAATCGTCCGGAGAGAGATCCTTTAATCGGTCTCGAAGAAATTTCAAGAAAGTCTCGGCATTAACTCGGAAACGAAATTCTCGAGCTGCTCTTCCTGGCTGCCGCCGGCGAACCGAATGACGAATGTTTCCGCTCCCGCATCGATGTAACCGCGAATCCGGTCTTCAATCCCGGCTCCGTCGCCCACGACGACGAGATTCTTTTTTCGCACTTCCCCGAAGGGTTGTTTGTAGTAAGCCGAGAGAAAATCGCCGCACTCTTTTTCCGCCTTTCGCGGGTCAGGATTAATGTTCATGGTTACGTAGAGGCAGCGGGAGATGTTGCCGATTTCCCGCCGCCCGGCCTCACCCGCATAGGCGAGGATTTTCTCCCAGCATTCTCGGTAGAGATCCGCCGTGACCGTGTTGGTGATCCACCCGTCGGCGAGGCGGGCGACGCGGCGGAGGCCCGAATCCGCGTTGTTGCTCGCAATCCAGATCGGGGGCCCGCCGGGAGTAGGCGGCCGGAGGCCGAGTTCTATTTCCCGGAGCGAAAAATGCTTCCCTGAAAAATCCGCCTTGGGCTCCTTCATCAGCCGTTTGACGATTTCAACGGTCTCGCTGAGCCGCCGCGCCCGCTCCCCGATGGGAACGCCCAGCGTTTCGAATTCATCCCTGAGCTCTACCCGTCCGACGCCGAAACCGGCAACCGCCCTGCCGGGAAACAGACAGTCGAGCGTCGCCAGCGACTGCGCGAGCATGACCGGATGGCGCAGGGCGGCGAGCATGACAGCGGTTCCGACCTGAATTTTCCTCGTCGCGCCGAGCACCGCGGCCCAGGTGGTGAAGCTCTCCAGGCGCGGCTTGGCCAGGACGCTGTCGCCGATCCATACGGAATCCAGCCCGAGCGTTTCCGCCTTTTTTGCCAGGTGCAGGATCTGCGATCCGTCGGCGGGGTCATCTCCGGCCTCCACAACGACTCCTCGCGTGGGGAGCAAGAATCCAAAGCAAAAATCCGGCATATTGGAAAACCTCCGGTAGCGAAAAAATGAAATTATATCCTATCTGAGAACATCCTATCCTGAGAACTAAATACTCCAATGAAGTATAATGTAGCCCATCGGTATATATCGATCAGGCCAACATCATCTTTTCGCCGGTGTGCGATTTGGCGGGCGGAGGTTTGGTGGCTGGACATTTTCCATTGGAGGGAATGATGCAAATTAAAATGAACGGAAGAACCGCTTTGATTACCGGGGGCAGCCGGGGGCTCGGGCGCGCAATGGCGCTGAGATTCGCCCAGGCGGGAGCCGATGTGGCGATTACGGCGAGGCGCGCCGATGTTCTCGAGGAAACCAAATCCGAGATCGAGGCCGCCTCGGATGTGAAGGTGGGCGCCTATCCCTGCGACGTAACCGATGCCGGGCAGATCGCCGCCATGCACGAGGCCGTCTCCGCCGACTTCGGCACGATCGACATATTGGTGAACAACGCCGGGTCGGCGGTCCGGGGAAAATTCGAGGAGCTCACCGACGAGGTTTGGCAAGACGATTTCGATCTGAAGGTTTTCGCCGCCATCCGGACCTCCCGCCTCGTCTTACCGAAGATGAAGGAACAAAAGTAGGGGCGGATTATCAATATATTGGACGGCGCCGCGAAGGCGCCCGGAGCGGAAGGCGCTCCCACGGCGGTTTCACGTGCCGCCGGTATGGCGATCACGAAAGTGTTGTCCAAGGAATTCGCCTCCTACAATATTTTGGTCAACGCGCTTTGCACCGGCATCATCGTCACCGATTTGTGGGACCGGGCCTATAAAAAGCAGGCCCCCGATATGTCGTTCGATCAATTCATCGCGGAAAAAGGGAAGGAAGTTCCGCTGGGCCGGATGGGCACCGCGGAAGAGTACGCGAACGCGGCTTGTTTCCTGGCCTCGGACGCCGCCTCCTACATCACCGGAGTGGCGATAAATGTCGATGGTGGGAGATCGCCAGTTGTCTGATTTTGCGCACGAGGTTTCCAATTACATGCTTCTGCACAGAGGGAGAGTGGAAAAATGAGCAAGCTAAACGGGAAGGCCGCCATCATCACGGGGGCATCGCGCGGAATCGGCCAGGCGGTAGCCCTGCGGCTGGCCTCGGAGGGGGCCGCCATCTACATGGCGGCGGACGGCACCGAGGCGGAGCTCGAGGAAACAGAAAAAGCTTGCCGTGACGCCGGCGCTCCGGACTCCGCCTGGGGGCTGCACGACTTATCGGACTCAGGGGAGGCGGAGGCCGTGGTGGCCGCCGCCAGGGAGCGCATGGGCCGGGTGGACATTCTGGTGAACAACGCGGGGGTCCGGGCCCGGAAGGCGTTCGGTGAATTTTCTCACGAAGAGTTCGACCGGCTGGTGGCGATCAACCTGCGCGCCCCCTTCTTCGCGAGTCAGGCCGCCGTGCCCATCATGCGCGAGCAGGGTGGGGGACACATCGTCCACATGGCAAGTCAGCTCGGCATCGTGGCTTCGCGGTACGGGGCCATCTACAGCCTCACCAAAGCGGGTCTCATCCAGCTTACGCGGTCGATGGCTCTCGAGTTGGGGGGGGAGGGCATCTCGGTCAACGCCGTTTGCCCGGGACCGATCACCACCGAAGGGTTTCTGGCGAACCGGAATCCCGGGGAGCTTGAGCAGCGCGCAAGGGACGTTCCCATCGGCCGATTCGGCACCGTCGAGGAGGTCGCCGGCATGGTCGCTTTTCTCGTCTCGAAGGACGCGGCCTATGTCCTCGGCCACGCCCTTGTCATGGACGGCGGCTACGTCGTTCACTAACCGCAGTTTTGAATGGATGACCGGCCGAACCGGAGAAATGGACCGGCTCCTATTTGGGCCATTCACCGCCGCGAAGGGCCCGAACGACCTTTTCGGGAGTGATGGGAAGTGAAGTCACCCGGACTCCGATCGCGTTTGAAACAGCGTTGGCGATAGCTCCGGCGGGCGTGTTGTTCGGTGGTTCTCCGACGCCTCTGGCGCCGAAGGGTCCGGCTCCCTCGCCCGATTCGACGATGGCCGTTCCGATTTCCGGAACATCCATCGCCGTGGCGAGAAGGTACTGCGCGAAATCATGGGCTTCCACCCGCCCGTCCGCTACGGCGCAATCCTCCAGAATCGCCAGGCCCATTCCGAAAACCGCGCCTCCCTCGAACTGCCCGAGGACGGTCTGGGGATTCACGACCGTTCCGACATCATGACAGATCCCGAGGCCGTTGACCGTAACCTCGCCCGTGTCGGGGTCCACGGATACATCCGCCGCCGCGGCGCCGAAAACGTAATCCACCCAACCGGCCTCGTGCGCCGATTCGTAGCCGGGATAGGGCTCCGGCGGAATAACCAGCCTCCCGGTGTTCGATAAGTAAACGCCCGAGGCAGCGCAGGCGGCGGCAATCTGGGCATGGTTGACGCTGCGCTCTGGCATGGCCCGGACATGGGCCTTTCCGCCGGAGAGGACGATATCCTCCTCTCGGGCCTCGAGAAGTTTCGCCGCCTCTTTTTTCAGGGCGTCGGCGATGGGCCCGGCGGCGCGCTCGATTGTGGCTCCCGTGTTGAGAAACTGGCGGCTCCCGGCGGTCATTCCGACCAGGGGCGTGGTTTGCGAGTCCGACAGATGGAGGGTGATCTTTTCGAGGGGCAGCCCCAGGACCTGGGCCGCGACTTGCCGGTAGCCGCCTTCCTGGCCTGAGCCCAAATCGGGCGCGCCCGCTGCGACGACGGCGCTTCCGTCGAGTTGCAAGGATACGGAAGCATCGGCGACGGTTCCGTAGCGGCCGTAGCCGGTCATGTTCGAGGCAAAGCCCCGGGCCCGGAGGGGTTTTCGAAATCCGCTTCCGGGCGATTCACCGCCGCCGTTCGAAGGCAGGGAATCGTCGAGCGTCCGGCGCGCCCGCTCCGCCGTTTCGGCGAGCCGGACCTCGCGCTTGAGCGGCTGACCCGTGGCCAGCGCCTCTCCCTTGGAAAGGTAGTTTTTCTTTCGGAAGGCAAAGGGGTCCATCCCCAGTTTTTCGGACAGGGTGTCCATTACGCCTTCAATCGCGAAGGTGATCTGCGGCGAGCCGACTCCGCGCATGGCGGTTCCCACCGGGTTGTGGGTGAGCACCATTCTCATGTCGACTTTCGTGTTTTCGCATCGGTACGGCCCCGAGGCTTGGACCATGGAGTATTTGCAGAGAACGGCGCTCAGTTCCGTATAGGCGCCCGCGTCGCCGACGATATCCGCCTTCCAGGCGATGAGGCGGCCCTCCGCGTCGGCGCCGGCCTTGTAGTGCATGGTGTAGGGATGGCGCTTCGTGGAGGAGAGGATCGATTCCTCCCGCGACAGGGACATTTGGACCGGCCGCCCCGCCGCTTTGGCGAGCAGCGCCAGAAAGGGCTCGATGGTCATCATGATTTTTCCACCGAACCCGCCGCCGACGTACGGGCATTCGATCCGGACCTGATTGTGGGGGACGGCCAGAATCCGGGCGATGAACCGGAAGTTTTCGATCATCTGCGTTCCGCAGCGGATATGAATAACATCGCTCGCATCCACCCAGGCCACCCCGGATTCGGTTTCCATGTAGGCGTGATCGACGCTCTGGGTCTGGAAGGTTTCCTCGACCACGGCTGCGGAACGCCGAAAACCCGCATCGACATCGCCCCGTTCGTATCCAAAATGGCCGATGACGTTTCCGCGCTCGTCCACCTGGAGCGAGCCGGGCTCCATCGCCTTCGCGGGGTCGAGAACCAGCGGCAATTTTTCCCAGTCGAAGCGAATGAGATTCAGGGCTTCCTGCACAAGCTCCCGCGTGTCGGCGGCGACGAGGGCGACGGGGTCGCCGGCGGCCCGGACGCTTTTCTCCGCCAGGACGGGTTGATCGTCGCGGGCGCCGAGAAGATTCCCCCGGAGGTTCGTCCCCGGGATGTCCCAGGCGGTCAGAACCGTGTGAACGCCCTCGAGGGCCTCGGCCTTTCGGGTGTCGAGTTTGACGATGCGGGAATTGGCGACGGGGCTGCGGAGAACTCCCCCCCAAATCTTGCGGGGCATATCGAAGTCATCGCTGAATACGGTTTCCCCGGCGGATTTTTCGATGGTGTCGGACCGCAGGGTGGATTTTCCCACCAAAGATTCGTGATTTTCGCCGTTGCCCATTCTCTTGCTCCCCTCAAAAGAGATTGAGAAAAATTCTTATCGATAAATCTATTGCTGAATATTTATTGAACCTCCGGAAATGATCCGGTTTGATGGCGCGCAGTCATTATAGCGCCGCGGAGAATCAGGTCACCAGGCTTTCGAGCCGCTCGCAGACTTCGGGCGGAAGCGGGTTTCCGTCCGAGGCGGCGGCGTTCTCGGCGATGCGCTCGGCCCTGGACGTGGCGGGGATGATGGACGACACCACCGGGTCGGCCAACAGGTGCTTGAGAAGTCCCTGTCCGGGTGTTTCGCAGCCGTGGTCTTTTAGAAAAGACAGGGCCTCATCTGCTCCGGCACCCAGAAGTTGTCTGACCCCGGTTCCCAGAAGTTGCCTGCCCCCGCTTGAAGCCTCCACACCCCTCAGCAGGCTTTCCCGCGACATGAGCTGACTGAACGGGCGCATTACGATGACCCCCATGTTCATTTCCCGGGCGAGCGGAAGCACTTCGGCGCGGCAGGAAGTCTCTCCCATGAAATAAGGAATCTGGATGGTTTCGTAGGCCCCGGTCCGCATGGCTTCCATCACCTCGCCGTAATTTTTGGGATTGCGGTCGGTGATGCCGATGTGGCGCACAAAACCTTCTTCCTTGAGTCTCTGGAGGGTGTGGGTGATTTCGCGCCAACCCGCCATGTTGTGAACCTGCAAAAGATCGATGACGTCGGTTCGAAGCAGCTCCAGCGAGCGCTCCACGCTTGAGCGGGCCGAGGCGCCGTCGGTCTGCCATACCTTGGTGGTGAGGACCACCTCGGCGCGTCTCCCCTCCAGCGCCTTGCCCAAAACGCGCTCCGACTCGCCGTAAACCGGAGCGGTGTCGATGAAGTTTATGTCCCTGGCCAGCGCATCGTGGATAATCGAAATACAAAGGTCTTCATCGGAAGCCGCCGCCGCGCGGAAGCTCAGGGAGGTGCCCACCCCGATTTCGCTGACGCGCAGACCGGTGCTTCCCAGTGTGCGGTATTCCATTCCATATCTCCTTGCCGCTGCGCGGTGCTCACGCGGCCGCCAAAGCGCTCCGGAGCCGGGCGCCCGGCCAGACGCTAGGCGCCCAGTTTTTTCCCGATCCAGTCCTGCATGTAAGGGAGGCCAACCGAGATGTAGTCGTTTTGGCAGTGCTGCGCCCCTCCGGTCTCGCGTGTAAAGATTTTCATGGTTTTGTCCTTGGATCCGACCGCCCTGTAAAGGGCCCTCGCGTCGCGCAACGAGATCTGGCGGTCGTCCTCTCCGTGGGTTAGCAGGAAGGGGCAGCGCATCTTCTGGACCACGCCGTCCAGGCTGAAATTCTCGAGTTTATCGAGGGCTTCTCTCTCGGATTTCGTGTTGAGAACCCAGTGAATATAATCGGTCGGAACGCCCTGGGCCGCTTTTCCCTGGGAATCGAACCGGCCCTTCCAGGTGCCGTGGTAATCCCAAATGGCTCCCCAGGCGACGCAGGCCTTGAAGCGGCGGTCCATGCTCGCGCATCTGGGAGCGTAATAGCCTCCGAGGCTGACCGCCATGATTCCCGCTTTTTTTGTGTTCACGTCCTTTCGCGTTTCAAGGTAGTCAATCGCAGCCGATCCGGCGGCCTCGTAGTCGTGGCGCAGATAGCTCTTGTGAAAGCGGATGGCCTCGCCGGTGCCGGGGCCGTCCACAAAAAGGCAGCTCATCCCGCGGCGGGACAATCCGTCCGCCGCGCGGGTGGAAACGATTTCTTTTGATGTGTCGAGTCCATCGAAAAGAACAACCACGGGGGGCTTGGCCTTCCGGGTGTTCTCGGCGTGGACGAAGTAGGCCGGAAGTTTTTCGCCGTCATGGGTGATGATCGTCACGTGTTCGGTCCTGGGCCTGTCGGTTAGGCGAAGGTAGCGGTGGAAGCAATCCACCGATGTCCGGAAGGCGCTAAGCGCCTTTTTGTCCTTTGGTTGTCTGAATCGATCCCCGATTTGATAATAAAGGCAGGCGCGCTTGAAGTGCGCGGCGGCCGAGAGGCGGTTTCCCCGCCGCTCTTCGGCCATTCCGAGCGCGCGGACCTGGCCGCCCATTTTAATCCACTCCCGGAACCAGAGTTCGTCGTCTCCAATTCTTTTGCGGAGAACTCGGCCCACCCGGTCCACCTCGCCGATGTCGGATCCGCCCCACTGGGCAGCCGAGATGAGCATGCACACCGAGGCGGACCACCGATAATCGTCCGGAAAGTAGGTGAACCATTCGGCTTTCCCCGTTGCTTTGACTGGCGGCATGACGCGCTCTCCTTATGTTCTCCGGGATTTGTCCGGCGATTCAAAAAATAAAGTTTGTTGTTTGCAGGCCATTATAAATTTTTTCGGTGAAATTATCGCCCATTTTTATAGCTCAAAACCAAGCGATAACCGTTCGTTCAGCCGCCGGGCCTGTTCCAGCACGGCCGGAGTGATGGGAACTCCCTGTCGGCGGTTCTCCTCCTCGGCGATGACTTCGAGTTCGCCGGGCGTATAAATCCGGTCATGGCCGGGTGCTTTCTTGGAGCCTCGAATACGCCCGTAGATTTCAGCCATGTGGGCGAAAACCCGGGCTGGCTCCCGGAATCCGTCCACTTTGATCGCTCCCATGAAGTGACCGGCCGCGGGAAAGGTCGGTCCGGCAGAGGGGGAGGTCTGTCCTTCGGCGCCTCCCTCGTTTTCTTCTTTCATGTCCTGAGTGCCGGACCCGGAAAGGATGCTGCAAAGAAGCTCGACCATGAGAGAAAGCGCGAATCCTTTGTGGCCTCCCGTCTCAGTGCCCTCACCTCCCAGCGGTAGGAGGGGAACCTCGAAGGGAAGGATTCCCCGCTCATCAAGCCGAAGAGGGCCATACGCCTCGGGTACCCATCCCTTGGGGATGGGTTTTTCTTCTCGGAGAAGGGTTTCAATTTTCCCCCGGGCCACCGTGGATGTGGCGATATCCAGGTGGAAAATTTCACCGTCCGGCCCTCCGGGGATAGCGATGCTAAAAGGGTTTGTCCCCAGTGTCGGCTCAACTCCGAACGTGGGCGTGACGAACCGGCCGCCGTTGGTCATGCAAAGACCGATGAAGCCGCGGTCCATGGCTTTTTTCGCCCAGTAGCCGGGGTAGCCCATGTGGCTGCTGTTGCAGACGGCGACGAAGCCCGTTCCCTGTTCCTCGGCCATGGAGATGGCTTTCTCCATGGCGATGTTCGAGGCGACAGGCCCCAATCCGTTTTCGGCGTCGAGGACCCCAGTCGTATTGCTGCCGGTTTTGAAAAGATAGCTCGAATTCTTGTTGATTCCGCCCCTCTCCAGAGTGTCCACCAGTATGGGCAGGCGGCCCATCCCGTGGCTTCGCACTCCCCGGAGGTCGGCGCTGATGAGGACATCGGCCGTCAGGCGCGAATGCACATCGAGGACTCCCACGGCACGGATCGCCGCGGCGATGAAGTCCCGGATGAATTCGTGTGGGAAGCGAACAGTGCCTTCGGGCAGTGTGCTGGATTCAACCATGAAAACCTCCATGAAAAGAAGAATCATAATGAAATCGCGGGCCTGAAAAGGCGTTGCGCCCGCTTCGGCAGGCTAAGGCTCCCCGATTTTGCCGATTTCAGAGATAATATCAGGATTAACGACATCCATGCCAAAATCAACTCGGGGAGGGGTTTTCAATGCGCACATCTCAAATCGAGATGGAGGAGATTTTTATCGATGCGCTTGATCCGGATATTCGACTCGAGCTTCGGGGAAAGAGACATAAGGGGATGGATCGCTTCGAGGCCGCCTCAACCCTTTTAATGGTCGCTGGACGGGGCGGGCCGGGCCCGGTTTCCTTCGACTTGTCGGTGCCCGGTTACTCCTGGATGGATTGGATGGCCGCCCGGGGCTGGGATGTGTGGACGCTCTCTTTCCGCGGGTTTGGCCGCTCAACCAAGCCCCCCGAGATTCTTGGGGACCCGGCGGGAAAGCCGCCGGCCATCCGGGGCCGAACGGCCGCGCGCGATGTCGAGGCGGCGGTGGAATATATTTGCAGGCGGCGCGGGGTGGACCGGGTAAATCTATTGGGGTGGTCCTGGGGGACCACGATCAGCCCGGCCTACACGGCGGAGCACAACGAGCGTGTGGGCCGGCTGGCTCTATACGCACCTTATTATGCCTACGACAATCCGGCCCGGGCCGCGCAATTCGAGGATCCGGCCCGTCCCGGGGAATGGGACGCTAGGCGGGGGGCGTGGATTTGGGAGACCGCGGAGAATGTCCGGCGCAGATGGTGGGGCCACATTGAAGGGGACGCCCATCACGCCTGGCGGGACGAGCGTGTCGTTCAGGCCTACATGGCGGACCGGTTTCGGCTCGACCCTGAGGGGGAAACCCGGAGCCCGCCGGCCATCCGGACGCCGAACGGCTCCTACCTCGATGCCTACGAGCGGTCCAAAAATATGCCCATCTACGATGCTGCGAAAGTGGAGCGTCCCGTGTTGCTCATTTACGGCGACCAGGACGGGGCCGCCAATGAGACAGAGGCCTGGGGACTTTACGGGAAACTCACGTCCAGCCCGGAGAAACGATACATCGTCGTCAGCGACGCGACTCATTTCCTCCAGTACGAATATCGCCGTGAGGTGCTGTTCAAGGAGGTGCAACTCTTTCTGGAGGGTTAAGTGAGTCTTTTTTTCCGGGGAGGGTTTTCCTTTCCGGCGCGGTGTGAAAAAAATCTGCCGGGGGTATAATCGTTTTACCCGGCCTCGGCTGGCTCCCGTTTCGATCATCCCTTGTCGTCTCTGAGAGAGTTTCACTTGACCCTGGAAACCCAAACCATTCTTTTGGCCCTTCTGGGCGCCTTCATCATGTCGCTGACGAATATCACTCTTACGATTCCGCTCAGGAATATGGGCTCGTTCGCACTTGTCCAGTTGAACAATGTCGGCAACGTCGTCCTCCTCGGCGCTATCGGATTGTGGAGATTTGATTCGGAAGGGTTTCGGTGGGAAGCATTCGCCTGGTTCGCGCTTTTGGGAGTTATTAATTTCAGCCTCAATCGCTGGATTTTTTATACGGGCCTGAACGTGATGGGTCCCTCGCGGCATATCACCATTGGCAGCCTGACGCCTCTTCTGAGCCTCGGTTTCGCCGTGTTTCTTCTGGGCGAGCGCCCGGGCGAGTTTGTTCTGGCTGGTACTTTTCTGGTGGTTGCCGGCGCCGTGGCGGTGAGTTACGAGCGCACGGAAGGCAGATGGTTCCGGCCGGGGATCGGCTGGTCGGTCACGAGTGTGCTGTTTTTTTCGTTCAGCGTATATGTGCGGCACCGGGGGATGAGTTATATGGCCGCTCCCGCGTTGCTCACCGCGTGGGGGGCGCTGGTGGCCATTCCGACCGGGGAGTTGATCCGGCCCCTGCTGCCGAAACGTTTTTTCGAATGGGGAGACGCCAAACGGGTTTCCCACTTGATTTTGCTCGGCGCCCTCCTGAACGGCATCGGCCAGATCACAGTCAACCAGGCGATGAGAGGAAAGCTCTCGCTCGCCGTTCCTATCTTGAGTTCCTCACCGGTATTCGTGCTTTTGCTTTCGGCGTTGTTTTTGCGAAAAATCGAGCGGTTGAACCGGCGGGTGATCATCGGCGTTCTCGTCGCTGTGGTCGGGATGATTATAATCGGGATAGGCCGCCACAATTGACACCGCCGGACGGGGTTGAGACCTTCATGATTTCAGGAATGGAGAATGAATATGGATTTTTCCCTCACCGACACCCAGCGCGC
>PVBE010042778.1_pt1 | contig 24729 bp, 19 predicted proteins | sample 1631181 | NCBI WGS metagenome assembly PVBE01 (sample SAMN08397723, study PRJNA350692) | Marine metagenome, whole genome shotgun sequencing project. | isolation source: water | place: Pacific Ocean | collected 2012-04 | reverse complement strand
TGCCAATTATATCACCATCGCTGCTGACAAAGGCCATGCGTACAGGCTTTCCGGTTTCACAGTGGCGCAATACGAGCCGTAGCGTTTGCTTTTTGTTCATGTAGCTATCCCCCCCCCCATTCCATCAAGGCAATAGTTGCTGCTCCCCTCCGATAGCGTTGAAGCTCTCTGGTGGCAACAGAAAGGATAGCAGCGATGAAATATTATGTTGGATTGGATGTGAGTCACAAGCAAACAGCAATACTTTGCTTATGTTTTGACGCCAAGACTCTGATTCTGTTATATAATAACACGATAAAACTTTTTCTTAAGACAGCGCAGGAGGAATACATGGTCACGGAGCCTGTTTCCAATGAGCAGTTACAGGGCGAAGCCGACCTTGTCTTAAACGATTTCCACGACCGGACACTTATGGGCGGAATCGGGGTCGCGACACGCATATCATTGTTCGTCATTGCTGGCCTAACCGTGATGACCGCCTCCGGGTTTGGCCTGTATTACGCTGATCATGAACTCACAAAAGCCGATACCTCCCTCCGGCAAGCTGTTGAACTGGACGCCTTCGCTGCTGAAATAGAACGCGATGTGTGGCGAATTCGCGCCGAGTCCGGGAAATTATCCAAGCGTCTCACCGCCAGGCAGTTCCCTGCCTCCGACGCCGAAATCGCCGCCACCCAGGAACATGTGGCGCTTGCCAATACCGTGAGCAAAAACCTTGATGATCTCTATCAGCGCCCGGACACCGCCCCCATCGGAGAACAAATTTCTACTCTGAACGAGGCCGTCTCCCAATACATGGAGCAATATGGCAGATCGACGAAAAAAGAAGATCGACCAGCGCCCGATTTAACGGGACGCGAAACTACATTAAGGCAAGCCCTGCACGCCATCGGCAAGAGCCTTTCCGAAATCAGCATTCTCAGCCTGAACGACACCATGACCGAGATCAGGGTCGCCGCCACCGAATTCATTGAAAGTGGTTCAAGCCGGGATCTAGTCGCCCTGGAAACCCATCAAAAAGAGTTTGAACGCCTGTTGGTCTCCGTTCCGATTCCCGAGGAAAGCAAGATGGTCCTGCAACAGGATTTGCGGACTCTCAGCTTTACGTTGACGGCTTACGCAAAAATTCGGGTCGTGCGCGATAATTCGCGGAATCGGCTTGAGGAAATCGCCTCCTATATGGCCCCTAGCGTCGATGCCATTACCAAATTTACCGGCGACACCCTGATACAGGTCGATGCCCAACGACAATCCTTACGCCATGACTACCGCATTTTCATTGCCTCGGGATTTGCCGCAGCGATTTTACTAGTTCTGCTTTTTGGCATGATCATGATGCGTTCCATTTCCGGTCCGATAATCGTAGCGGGGAAAGCAGCTCGAAGATTAATCGCCGGCGATACCGATATTGTCGTAACTGGACTGAGTAATGAAGACGAAACCGGTGACATCGCCCGCGCTTTCTGGGGACTGAAAAGCCGCCTTACCGAGGCCAACAAGTTACGCGACACAATGAAGACTGCCAAAGCGGAAGCCGAACGCGGACGCGCCGCTAGCGCCGAATCAGAATGGCTGCGCCGGGATCTGGAATCCATGAAAGTGGAAGCTGACAAAGGCAAGGAAGCCCTGGCCGAAGTTGCGCTACTGCGCAAAATCATCGATGCCACCGCCGACAATATCGGTCAGCACCAAATTCTTGAAAATGGCGATGCGCAAATGGTCTCCAGTCCCGACGATTTGGCGCCTCAACCCCAGAGCGCACCGCAGGAACTCACCCTGGACAGCATTTCATCGATCAGTCGCAAAGTCGCCCAGTCATCCGAAAGCGTGACCGCCGCCACCGACGAGGCCGAACGCACAGGCACATTGATCCGCAATTTGTCCGATGCGGGCGAGAAGATCGGCGCTATCGAAGGTCTGATCGCCGCCATCGGTGAACAAGCCGATATGCTTGTCGTCAACGCCCCGGAGCAGGGACCGGATATAAATCTGGTTATTTTGAACGGAGATGTAGATCGGGGCGAACAAGGAAGGCCCGATGGTGTTACGCGCCGTTTCGACGCCATTCGTTCCGCCGCCGGCCAGGCGACCTGGGCCATTCGGGATATTGCCAGTTTGCTCAAGGAATCCAAAGAAGTCGCGCTCGCTCTCGCGCGCATGTCATCGACCGAAGCGTTGGAAGTAACCACCGATCTGCTTCAACAATCGGAAAATCTGCGTGGCATGCTCGATAAGCTGGTCAATCGTATGCAGGATCAGATCAGCGACGACAAACCCGATGTTACCCGTGAATACGACGGACCGACGGTCGCGTAGAGCACCCCTGTGTTTAATTGAGGGTCGTTTGGTTCGGCTACTTCCGCAAAACTTTAACGCCCGGAAGTTCTTTGCCTTCCATCCATTCCAGAAAGGCTCCCCCCGCCGTCGAAATATACGTGAAATCATCGCCGACACCGGCGTGAGCCAGGGCCGCTACCGTATCGCCGCCACCGGCGACGCTGATCAGTTTGCCTTCTTTTGTCAGCCGCGCCGTTTCGCGCGCCACCGCATTGGTGCCAGCGTCAAACGGCGGAATTTCGAAAGCACCGAAAGGGCCATTCCAGACCACTGTTCTACATTTTTCAAGTTTGGCTGCGACATCGGCAACCGATGCCGGTCCCACGTCAAGCATCATCGCATCCGACGGGATCGCATCCAGGGCGACGGTTTCACACTCAGCCCCTTCCTTGAATTCACGTGCGACCACTGCATCCTTGGGCAGCACGATATCGCAACCGGCTTTTTCGGCATCAGCCAGGATCTGGCGGGCCGCATCAGCCATATCTTTTTCACACAATGAATTGCCGACATCGATTCCCTGCGCGAACAAGAAGGTATTGGCCATGCCACCGCCAATAATCAACACATCAACCTTTTTTGAAAGGTTCCCCAGCACTTCCATTTTTGTCGAAACCTTTGCTCCCCCGACGACGGCTGCGACCGGTGGCTCAGGGTTTTCAAGGGCGCCAGCCAGAGACTCCACCTCGACCTGCATCAGCCGGCCGGCCGCAGACGGCAGTAAATGCGCGAGGCCTTCCGTCGATGCGTGAGCCCGGTGAGAACATGAAAAAGCATCCGAAACATAAACATCGCCCAGTTCCGAAAGCTTGGCCGTGAAGGCCTTGTCGTTGGCTTCCTCATCGCCGTGGAAGCGAAGGTTTTCAAGCATCGCAATGTCGCCCTCTTTCATGGCGGCAATTGTCTTTTCGGCACTCTCGCCAATTGTGTCGGTGGCGAAAGCAACGGGCAGGCCACAGGATTTGGACAGCGCCCGGGCCACCGGGGCCAGAGACATCTCAGGGACCACCTTACCCTTGGGGCGACCAAAGTGGGATATGACGATTACTTTCGCGCCTTTGTTCGACAGTTCGTTCAAGGTCGGCGCGGTACGATCAATACGGGTCGTATCGGTAACCTGGCCGTCCTGCATGGGAACGTTAAGATCGGCGCGAACGAGAACCCGTTTGCCGACGACATCCAGATCGTCAATGGTTTTGAGATGTGACATGGCTTTAGAAATCTCTCTAGGGACTATTAGAAGGAGTGTTTATCCGCATTGGCAGCGACAAATGCAACACCCCTTGGGGTGGGGCTTGCGCTTAATTCACCCGGCTGGCAATTTAATACCAGCGGGCATTGATTGGAACTCATCGTCCGGTCGTGGAAGATAATATCCATAAGGGTGGAAATGGGTAAATGGGTTCTGAATAGCTTGGGATCGCTTGAGTAAGCTGGCGTTCGCTACGGTGCACTCCCCGTTTGATTTGCTGTTCTGTAATTTAGGCAAAGAAGCGTCGACCATATTCAACCAGGATGCCCCGGTCGGTGTAAAATGCACATGCCAATGAGGGTGCCTGGCTAGCCAGTTACGGATTGCCGGTGTTTTGTGAGTGGCATAGTTATCCATGATAAGGTGGATGTCCAAATCGTCGGGAACAGGTCTGCGCCCCTTCGGTACGGTCAAGCATGGACGAAAGAAAATTGCAGGAAACATGTCTATCGCGGCTGTCCATGGACAATACACCCAAACGAAGACAGAGCAGCCATCCGTGACAGGCGCAAACCATACGGGAAAGATGGAATAAAAGCACTTCGTTTAGCTAGAAGGCTGTGAAAATCGTCAAGTGCTAAATCAATTGCCCCGCAATGATGGCGGCGAAGATAATCAGACCGAAGTGCCTGTTTGATTTGAAACGCCGCAGGCAGCCCTTGGCGTCGTTAATATCGAGCGTCGCCACCTGCCAGAACAAATGACTGGCCGCGAGCGCGAGCACGGCGTAGAATCCCCATCCCAATCCAACCAGATAACCGCTCACGCCGATCAGGGCGATGGTTCCACAGTAAAATCCGGTCAGCCATCTGGCCGTGTTTTCGCCAAAACGAAGGGCCGTGGATTTTACGCCAATCAGAATGTCGTCTTCGCGATCCTGATGGGCGTAAATGGTGTCATATCCCAGTGTCCACAGGATACCCGCCATATACAAAATACCCGCAGGCGCGGCCAGGTCGCCGCGCACCGCTGCCCAGCCCAACAATGCGCCCCAGTTAAAGGCCAGCCCAAGCACCGCCTGGGGCCAGTAGGTTATGCGCTTCATGAACGGGTAAACGGCGACAACCGCCAGCGACGCCATGCCGACCAGGACGGCGAAAAAATTGAATTGCAATAATATGGCCAGACCCATCAGCAACTGCAGGCCCAAAAAGCCGAAAGCCTTAACGATACTGACAGCCCCGGACGGTATGGGCCGGGTCGCCGTGCGGGCGACCAGGCCATCGAAGTTCCTGTCGGCAATGTCGTTCAGGGTACACCCGGCCCCGCGCATGATCAGCGCGCCAAGCCCAAACAACCCCACAAGCAGGGGATCTGGCAATCCGGGCGTGGCGAGCGCGAGGCTCCACCAGCAGGGCAGCAGCAATAGCCAGGTGCCAATGGGACGGTCGATTCGCGCCAGATGCAGATAAGGACGCAACCACGAAGGCGCCCTTCTGTCGATCCAGGTAAGGGCGGGCATGTCGCTTGCGGAAGTTTTATAAGCGGTCGTCATGAGCGATAAAATAACCTGTCGCTTGCCCGAATGCCACCGCCGCTTATGATAAGTGTCGATAACAAATGATATGTCCGGTCACCAGCTGTTTAGTCCCGGCATTTGATGGTGCATTATTCTCCCTGAACTGGAATGACGCACTATGGGACAAATACTACACGGCAGCGCCAAAACGACAGAGGCAGTCCGTCGAGCAATACAAAATAGTCAAGAGAGCCTGAGGGCACTGGCACAACGCTACAGCATTAACCAAAAGACCGTTGCAAAATGGAAGAAGCGAACCTCGGTGCAAGATTTGCCAACAGGGCCGACAGAACCAAAATCAACGATCTTATCACTGGAAGAAGAGGCAATCATCGTGGCCTTTCGTCGTCATACACTCTTGCCACTTGATGACTGTCTTTACAGCCTTCAGGCAACGGGATCCAGTTCACCAACCTCGCTCATCACAAAAATGCAGGCATTCACATCTTTGATCGTGTCTGTGCAGGGCATGGCATTGATCGCCGACTGACAAAAATCAAACATCCATGGACCAATGGCCAGGTCGAGCGTATGAACCGCACGATCAAAGACGCTACGCTCAAACGGTATTATTACGATAATCATGAACAACTGAGACAACACCTTGATGACTTCATTAATGCCTACAATTACGGGCGCAAACTGAAGACGCTTAAGGGACTGACGCCATATGAATTCATCTGTAAATGCTGGACAAATGAGACAGACAGATTCAATCTTGACCCGATCCATCAAATGACGGGACTAGACATCTAGGTACCTGGAAAGCACTGGGTGAAAAGGCCTCGACGCATTTGCGCAACGAATAGGATCGTTACAGTCTGTTGTACTCATACCCTTGATTTTAGAATTATTCCTGCCATATTAAGTTCAGGTTTGATTTTGGCTAAAAAAGAGGTTTTTTATGGTTTCCGATCCCAATAGCCGGTTCACGCTAAGCACTCAAGCTGCAACTGCAGCCCACGCCGGTGTTGACGCCAATATCGACGTCGGACTGCGTGAGTACATGCTTAAAGTCTATAACTACATGTCACTCGGCGTGGCCCTTACAGGCATTGTTGCAATGCTAGTGGCAATGAACCCTGACGTCATGATGGCGATTGCTGTCGGTCCCTTTAAATGGGCACTATTTATTGGCATTCTTGGTCTTGGGTTTATGGCTCCGAAGATAATCATGACCGGCAGTTCAGCCACTGCTCAGGCCAGTTTCTGGGGCTATGCAGCTCTTTGGGGCGCACTAATCTCGCCGATGTTCTTTGTCTATACTCAGGAAAGCATTGCCCGAGTGTTTTTCATTACTGCGGCGGCTTTTGCTGCCATGAGCCTCTACGGCTACACGACGAAACGCGATCTTGCACCAATAGGCAAGTTCTTGATGATGTCGACTTTCGGCATTTTAATCGCCGTATTAGCCAATGCGTTCATCTTTGAATCGTCGGGCTTCCATTTCCTGTTATCTGTTGTCGTTGTGGTGGTGTTCGCCGCTCTAACGGCATATGAGACCCAAGCCATCAAAAACGCCTACTATGGTGGTGATAGTGGCGAGGTCACCAACAGGAAGGCTATTTTTGGAGCATTCCTGCTTTATGGCAGCTTCGTCACAATGTTTGTTTGGCTAATGCAACTCTTTGGAGTCGCTAGAGAGTAGCTTAATCACAAAAACCTCTAATACCAGCGGGCATTGATTGCAATGAATTGATATCATTGAATTAGTTTCAAATCAGACTCTAAGAGAACAGGATCGTCGAAAGGGACCGTCTTGCTTCCACCGTTACCGGGTCGCTTGCGCCCAGGGCTTCAAATATCTTAAGCATCTGGGTGCGTGCGGCCTCTTCGTTCCAGGTACGGTCGCGCCGGATGATTTCAAGCAGTTCCTCAAGGGCCTCCTGCGTCTTTCCGGCGCTGTAAAGACAGAGCGCAAGATCGAAGCGGGCCTGATGATCGTTGTCATTTGCCCCCAACTTGGCGCGAAACTCCTCGCCATCGCCACCTTGTGCTCCTTCTTCCGCCAGTTCCAGGGCTGAAATTGCGGCCTGTACGTCCTGATCCTTAAGGGTCGCGTCTTCCAGCTCCTTGATCAAAGCCTTGGCGTGATCCATCTCACCGGACGCCAGATAACAGCGGATCAAACCGGCTATGGCCGCGCCACTTGCCTGATCCTGGCTTAAAATCTGGGCGTAGAGGGCACTGGCCTGTTCGGCGTCACCACTGTCAAGCAAGGTTTTTGCCTGTTCCAGCGCCTCTTCGATAGGCGCCTTGGCGTCGCCGGTGAGGCGCTTAATGAAGGCCTTGATCTGACTTTCCGGTTGCGCGCCGGTAAAAGCGTCAATGGGTTGGCCGTGCTTGAAGCCAAAAACGGTGGGTACGGACTTGACCTGCAGCTGAGCGGCAATTTGCTGGTTCTCGTCTACATTGACCTTAACCAGCTTGACGATGCCGCCGCCCTGGGTGACCAGTTTCTCCAGCGCCGGGGTCAGCTGTTTACAGGGTTCGCACCGGGGCGTCCAAAAATCGACGATAACCGGTACGGTTTTTGATTGTTCAATAACATCAGCGACAAAACTGGACATGTCGCTGTCTTTGATCAAGTCGCCTGTGGCAGTCGCTGGGCCGACGGGAGTTCCGTCCTGTTCTATAATCATTATACAAAATGCTTTCTTAAGCCTGTAGATAAACCGGTAATGGGCACATAAATGACGGTTTTAGAGCGTGTCTGCAATGTGCCTGGGCCTCTTCTACGGTAAAAACAGGCGGGTGGGAATGGGCCTTGAATTCAATGCCCAGCCCTTCCAAGTGCTCGAATAATATGTCTGATGTTGCATGCATGGCGGCGATCATAGGTATCAATTTTACTGCTGACCAGCCCCCGATTTTGTCAAGGTGAACATGAGACTTGCAAAGCTGGGAGCAATGCGTATTATCTCGCTCGCCTCGCCATGACATCCGGTGAAAATACGCGGGCGTAGCTCAGGGGTAGAGCGCAACCTTGCCAAGGTTGAAGTCGTGAGTTCGAATCTCATCGCCCGCTCCAGTTTGGCATGAAATATGTTATTATTTCAATGCGTTATGAGTGAGTGTGTCCCACACAAAATCTCCCCGTGGGACACATTCACCATTCCATCCCTTCCAATCTCCGCAGGGCATCAGCAGCCAGTTTCCACCTTTCAACACCCTTGGTGTAGATTTCCGATGTTTTTGCCTGGGTATGCCCGTGGATGGAAATGCACTGGGTAGCATGACAAGCCAGTTATTAATCTGTAGAATCAGCGACATGAGTGAAGACACGCTGAAAAAAGCTGGGAAATCGGGCAGGGGCGGGGAAACCACGACGGTGGCCAAGCTTGTTGGATCGCCTGCCGGGGTTGAATGGCAAAACGTTACGCTGGAGACCAGGCGACGCTTTATCAACAGAGAGCTTTCCTGGTTGGCGTTCAATTCGCGTGTGCTTGGCGAGGCCAACAACCCGACCCATCCTTTGCTGGAAAGATTGCGGTTCCTTTCCATATCGGCGATCAATCTGGACGAATTTTACATGGTCCGTGTGGCGGGCCTGAAAGGCCAGGTGCGTGCGGGTGTCGTCACCCAGTCCCAGGACGGCCTGACGCCGGCCCAGCAGTTGAAAGCCATTCACGAATCGGCCGGTCAGCTTATCGCCGATCAGCAAACCTGCCTGCATACCCTGTTCAGGGAATTGCGTGAGGAGGGGCTATCTGTTCTTGCGTCGAAAGAATTGTCTGACGATGATCTGGGGTGGCTGGAAGATCACTTCATGGAACAGGTGTTCCCGGTGTTAACGCCGCTGGCCATTGATCCTGCCCATCCGTTCCCCTTCATGCCCAATCTGGGTTTTTCGCTTGTCCTGAAATTATGCCGTAATGACAACGATGATGAATTAAGCGCTTTGTTGCCAATTCCGCATCTTTTGACGCGATTTGTCCGCCTGCCGGGCGATGATATTCGCTTTATTCCGTTGGAAGATGTTATTGGCCTGTTCCTGCACAAGCTTTTTACCGATTTTACCCTTTTAAAATCCGGCTCCTTCCGCCTGATTCGTGACAGCGTCGTGGAAATTGATGAAGAAGCTGAAGATTTAGTGCGCACTTTTGAATCTGCCCTTAAACGGCGGCGGCGTGGAAGCACCATCTTGTTGTCCTTCAGTTCCGAGACACCGGAAGAATTGCGCACCCTGGTGACGGAAAACCTGGGCCTTAGCCCCGATGATATTGTTTACCAGGACGGACTTCTGGGAGTTTCGGAAACCCGACAATTGATTATTGATGAGCGCCCGGACCTGTTGTTTGAACCCTTCAACGCCCGTTTTCCTGAACGCATTCGCGATTTTGCAGGCGATTGTTTCGCCGCCATCCGCAAAAAGGATATCGTCGTCCACCATCCGTATGAGAGTTTTGATGTTGTCGTGCAGTTTCTCAGGCAGGCGGCGCAGGATCCAAAAGTGGTGGCGATCAAACAGACGCTCTACAGAACCAGCGATAATTCCCCCATCGTCAAGGCATTGATCGAAGCCGCCGAAGCTGGAAAATCCGTGACCGCCATGGTCGAGTTGAAAGCGCGGTTCGACGAGGAGGCGAATATTCGCTGGGCGCGCAATCTGGAGCGAGCCGGGGCGCAGGTTGTTTACGGCCTGCCGGATAAAAAAGTTCATGCCAAGGTGTCCCTTGTCGTACGCCGCTCAAGCAGCGTCAAAGGTATGCGGACATATGTCCATTTTGGAACCGGCAACTATCATCCCGATACGGCGAAAGTCTACACGGACCTTTCTTTTTTCACCTGCGACGAAGGACTGTGCCGTGACGCGGCGAAGATGTTCAATTTCATGACCGGAACTGCGCGTCCTGAAAAGCTGGAGCAATTGTCGGCAGCCCCCATCGATATGAGGGCGACCTTTGTCAGATATCTGGAAGATGAAATCGACCATGCCAGGGCCGGACGGCCGGCGAATGTTTGGGCGAAAATGAATTCCCTTGTGGATGCGAAAATTATTGACGCCCTTTATCGAGCCTCGGGCGCCGGGGTTAAGGTGGACCTGGTTGTTCGTGGTATTTGTTGCCTGAGGCCCGGCATCAAGGGTTTGTCGGAAAACATTCGCGTTAAAAGTATCGTTGGGCGGTTTCTGGAACACAGTCGGTTATTTGTTTTCGGTTCGGGACATAAATTGCCTTCCAGAAAAGCTCGCGTGTTTATTTCGTCGGCCGATTGGATGCAACGCAACATGGACTGGCGGGTTGAGGTAATGGTTCCGCTGAATGACGCCACCGTGCACGCTCAGGTACTTGACGAAATCATCGTCGCAAACCTGAACGATACGGAGCAAAGCTGGACCCTGGGACCGGATGGAGGGTACTCGCGCATCAACAACCCCTGTAGCGAAGAAAGGCCGGGCTCTGGTTTCAATGCGCATACTTATTTCATGACCAACCCCAGCCTCTCGGGGCGTGGCAGCGCAAGGGAAGATGACAACGGCGTCTCCCCACACCTGGTTTTGAAAAAAACCTGATGAGCGGGGTAGTTTCTTCCTTTCACCCGGCATCCGACGGCCCCGGAAAGGTGGCGATCGTCGATATAGGGTCAAATACCGTGCGTCTTGTCGTTTACGATGCGCCTTTGCGCCTTCCCATTCCGATGTTTAATGAAAAAGCCCAGTGTGAGCTTGGGCGGGGTCTGGCTGCGACCGGCAAGTTGAATCCGCAGGGAGTGAAAACTGCTCTCGCCAGTCTGGCCCGGTTTATCAATCTGAGCACAGCGATGGGGGCCGACCATTTAAAACTGGTGGCGACGGCGGCTGTACGCGATGCTTTTGACGGCCCCGAGTTTGTCGCGGAAATCAAGCGCCGCTTCGGGCTCGATGTACAGGTCCTCAGCGGCGAAGAAGAGGCCAAACTGGCTGCCATTGGTCTACTAAGCGGCGTCTCAAAAGCAGATGGTGTGCTTGGCGATCTGGGCGGTGGCAGTCTTGATCTGGTCGCCTTGAATAGGGGCGAGTTTGGCGAACACGGAACATTACCATTAGGGCACCTGCGACTGGCGGAAGTCATGGAAAAAGGATATGATGCGGCCCAAAATCAAATAGAGAAATGCCTAAAAGAACTGCCTTGGATAAGGCAGGCAAAAGGCCGGACACTTTATGCCATTGGCGGTTCCTGGCGGTCGCTGGCGCGTATTTTCATTGATCAAATCGGCCATCCCCTGCATGTGGTCGATAATTTTACCCTGCGACAGGACGAAGCCTTGCGGCTGAGTAACGTGATCGCCGGTTCAAGTCGCGATAGCTTGAAACGCATTCCCGGTATTCCACGCAGAAGAATGGAAACGTTGTCAGCAGCTTCGATGGTTCTGGAAACGTTGATTCGCGTTATTGAGCCCAAGAAATTGACGTTCTCCGGCTTTGGCATGCGCGAAGGGCAGTTGCTGGAAATTCTTCCCGACAAGCTACGTGGGAAAGATCCCCTGATCGATGCCTGTAAAAGTTTTGCCGACAGAACGGGCCGCTTCGCCCTTCATGGCAATGAAATCCTGGAATGGATGGCTCCGCTTTTCCCAGACGAAAAATCGGCCCAGAAACGCCTGCGTTTCGCAGCTTGTCTGCTTAGCGATATCGGCTGGAATGAACACCCGGATTACCGAGCCGAACACGCCTTTTATCGGGTGCTTAGAATTCCTTTTGCAGGACTGACCCACCCCAACCGCGTCTTGTTGGCTGAGGCCGTTTACGTTCGTTATAACGGTGATCCGGAGTCGAAACTGGTTTCACCCGTTCGCTCCCTGCTTGATCCCGGTCAGCAGGCCTGGGTAAACGTCGTCGGGCTGGCGTTGAGGCTTGCTCACACCCTTTCGGGCAGCGCACCGGGGCTACTGGCCCAGTCGCGCCTGAAAGTCGGGGGAAATAAGCTGTCCCTGAAAGTACCGAAAGGCGACGAAATTTTTGTCAGCGAGACGGTAGAAAGGCGCTTAAAGACGCTGGCCCGGTCTGTCGGGTTGAAATCTGCGATAAATTAGCCATCGCCGTTTTCTGCTGGTTTCATCAGGCTTAAGCGCTTGTTCTTAATGACAAAACCAATTTCACCATTTCTCAATTTCAAGGCGTCATCGCCGAACAGCTCGCGCCGCCAGCCCTTCATGGCGCGGACGTCCGCGTCTTCGCCGAAGGCAGCGATCAGTTCAATGTCGCCAGCCGATGCCAATAATTTTTGCGCGACGTCACCGTCGTCGCATTTCATTTTCAACAGTACCCTAAGCAAATCGATGACCGGCCCCAATCCCCGGGGAAGGTCGGGTTTGTGTTCCGGTCGAGGACAATCTTCTTCAGGGACGCCCTGTCCCTTTTTGATCGCCCCCAGCAAAAGAGCGCCCGACGGACCTTCGGCCATCTTTCGTCCCAGGCCCCGGGTTCGTTCGAGTTCCTTGACCGTTTTCGGCGTGTGGTGGGCGATTTCCAGAAGGGCTTCGTCCCTGAGAATACGATTGCGGGGCTGGTCTCGTTTTCTTGCTTCCAGTTCCCGCCAGGCGGAAAGTTCGCGCAGGATCGCCAGAAACCGTGGGCTGGAGTCTCTGGACTTGATGCGTCGAAACGTTTGATGTGGATCGGGAGCATAGGTTTCCGGCGAGGCAAGAATCGCCATTTCCTCGTCCAGCCAGCGTTCCCGGCCATTGGCTTCAAGTTTATTCTTCAGCTTTTGATAGGCGTCGCGAAGGTGGGTGACATCCGAAAGGGCGTATGAAATCTGGCGATCGCTCAAAGGGCGCAGGGACCAGTCGGTGAATCGCGAGGATTTGTCGATGCGGGCCTTGGTCAGTTTGGCGATCAGAGTCTGATAGCCAACCGAATCCCCAAAACCGCAGACCATGGCTGCGACTTGACTATCGAATACGGGTGCCGGTAAATGCCCCATCAAGTTATAGAAAATTTCCAGATCCTGTCTGGCGGCGTGGAAAACCTTCAAAATTGAAGGATCATCCAGCAGATCGAACAAAGGCGCCAAATCAATTCCGGGAGCCAGTGCGTCGATGGCGCGGGCGTCATCGGGGCCAGCGACCTGGATCAGGCAGAGCACCGGCCAATAGGTCGATTCGCGCATAAATTCCGTATCTACCGTAATGAAGGGCGCTCCGGAAAGGCTTTTGCAAAAGGCATCCAGGGACGCCGTGTTGGTGATCATGGGCATGCCCTGAGGTATAAAGGGAAAGAAGACGAAGGAAAACCCCGTGAAACCAGTGTTTCCCAATTTATTCGCGAAAATACTGGTTTCACGGGTTTTTCTTATTCTTGAACACGGAATTCCTGGTGTGATGATTCTGAAATACGGACACGTATTTCTGGGGCAGGACACTAGCCACGACACGTTTAGTCGGATTTTCAACTGCCTTGAACTGCCAACGAGATATCGCTGACGGCTTCCAGAATGGGGCTTTGCAAGGCCTTGAAAATCCGCCATTTTTTGCCACTTCGCGCGGTTGTAACCTCCCCTTTAACATGCTAAATTCCGGGGTCTAGAGTCGCTACTGAAAAGAGGGCTCTATCTTTCTTTTAACCCATTGAAGTTATTGGGAAAATTATTTGTGACGACGCCTAGCGATACTTCACCGCCCGAGCCCGCAGAGGAATCGGACATTTCCCCGGTCTCCATTGAAGATGAAATGCGAGGTTCATACCTGGATTACGCCATGAGCGTGATCGTCAGCCGAGCCCTTCCAGACGTTCGCGATGGACTGAAACCGGTGCACAGACGCATCCTTTATTCGATGAAAGAGAACGGCTACGAATTCAATAAACCGTTCCGTAAATCGGCCCGTATCGTCGGTGATGTCATGGGTAAATATCACCCCCACGGCGATCAATCGATCTATGACGCGATGGTGCGTATGGCGCAGGACTTTTCCATGCGCCTGCCACTGGTCGATAGTCAGGGCAACTTTGGCTCAATGGACGGTGATCGAGCCGCCGCCATGCGTTATACGGAAGCCCGTATGGCCAAATCGGCCCATTCACTTATTGAAGACATCGACAAAGACACGGTCGATTTCCAGCCCAACTACGATGAATCGGAAAGCGAACCGACGGTTTTGCCGGCGCAGTTTCCGAATTTGCTGGTTAACGGCGCCGGCGGTATCGCCGTTGGCATGGCGACGAACATTCCGCCGCATAATCTGGGTGAGGTTATCGACGCCTGTTGCGCCCTGATCGACAATCCCGCAATGAGTATCGACGAAATCATTCAAAATCATATTCAGGGTCCCGATTTCCCCACTGGAGCAACGATTCTGGGTCGTCAGGGCATCCATTCGGCCTTCCATACGGGACGAGGCTCCGTGGTCATGCGCGGGCGCGCGACGATTGAAGAAATCCGTAAAGACCGGTTCGCCATCATCATCACCGAAGTTCCCTATCAGGTGAACAAGGCCCGCATGGTCGAACAAATGGCCGAATGCGTGCGCGATAAGAAGATCGAGGGCATTTCCGATCTGCGCGACGAATCCGATCGTGACGGTGTGCGGGTCGTTGTCGAGATCAAACGCGACGCCATGGCCGAAGTCGTTTTGGCCCAGCTTTACCGCTTCACGCCTTTGCAAACCAGTTTCGGCGTCAATATGCTGGCGCTCGACGGCGGCATGCCGAAGATGATGAACCTGAAGGAAATTCTTCAGGCCTTTGTCGACTTCCGGGAAGTCGTGATCCGTCGCCGGACGATCTATCTGCTCGGAAAAGCCCGCGAAAAAGCTCATATCCTGGCTGGGTTGGCCGTTGCCGTGGCTAACATTGATGAAGTCATCGCCCTGATCCGCACCGCCAGGGATTCCGCTACGGCTCGACAGCAGTTAATGGAACGCGACTGGAATGCTGTCGATGTCGAGCCGATGATCAGGTTATTGGATGAACCGGGAAGGGCCGTCGTTGATGGCAAATACAAGCTGTCCGAAGAACAGGTCAAGGCAATCCTCGAGTTGCGCCTGCATCGCCTGACAGGACTGGAGCGTGAAAAAATCGCCGGTGACCTGGCCGAACTGGGCAAGGAAATCGAAGGTCACCTGGCCCTGTTGGCCTCTCGCGAGATGTTACTGGATGTGTTGCGCAAGGAACTTCTGGAGATGCGCGAACAGTTCGCCACCCCACGCCGTTCGGATATCCAGGAAAGCGAATTTGAACATGATATCGAAGACCTGATTCAGCGCGAAGACATGGTCGTTACTGTATCCAACACCGGCTATATGAAGCGTGTGCCCTTGTCCACCTACCGCGCACAACGGCGTGGCGGCAAGGGTCGTAGCGGCATGAGTACCCGCGAGGAGGATTTTGTCTCGCAGGTGTTCGTCGTCAACACCCATACGCCCGTGCTGTTTTTTTCGTCCACGGGTATCGTTTACAAGCTCAAGGTATATAAACTGCCGCTGGGCTCGCCGACAGCCCTTGGCAAGGCGATGATCAACCTGTTGCCCCTGGATGAAGGCGAAAGCATCACCACCCTGATGCCTTTACCCGAAGACGAGGATACCTGGGGCGACCTGTCGGTGATGTTCGCCACCGCCTCCGGCGGCGCCCGGCGCAATTCCTTGTCGGACTTCGCTAACGTCAAATCCAACGGCAAGATCGCCATGAAACTTGGTGAAGGCGACCAGTTGATCAGCGTCCAGGTTTGTACGGAATCCGATGATATTCTGTTGTCGTCCAGGGACGGCAAGTGCATTCGTTTTCCGGTGACCGATGTGCGTGTCTTTACGTCCCGTTCATCGACCGGTGTGCGTGGTATCAGGCTGGATAAAGATGACAGGGTTATTTCCATGTCCGTGTTGAGCCACGTAATGGCGGAGATTTCCGACCGGGATGATTATTTGCAGGGCGTCAGCGCATCGAAAAGGCTGGCCGGGGGCGATTACAGCGAAAGACCGGACGACAAAATTGAAGACGATAGCCGCGCCACCCGCCTGGAAGAGCCGGCTTTTCAGGAAATGGCCGAAAATGAAGAGTACATTTTGACCATTGCCGAAGACGGCATGGGCAAACGCTCGTCCGCCTACGAATACAGGATTTCAAAACGTGGCGGTAAGGGGATCGCCGCTATTGACCTGAAGCGGCCCAAAGGACAATCGACCAGCGTCGTCGCCTCGTTCCCAGTAGAAACTGAAGACGAACTGGTCATGGTATCCGATGGCGGTCAGTTGATCAGATGTCCGGTTGCCGGTATCAGCGTCGTCGGCCGGTCTTCGCGTGGCGTCACTATCTTCAAGGTCGCTGATGAAGAGCGCGTTGTATCCGTCAGTCGTTTGAGCGACGATGATGACAATGAGGAAGAAAGCGGCGAGGATGAGGCCCAGAACCCTGAAACCCAGCCGGATTCCGACGAAGAATTCTGATTTTGCTTAAGGAACGCCCTATGTCTGCTCTCCGCATCGGTATTTATCCCGGCACTTTCGATCCGGTGACCAATGGTCACATGGATATCATAACCCGTGCGACCAAGGTCGTAGACAAGCTGATCGTAAGTGTCGCCGAACATACCGGCAAGGATACCCTGTTCTCGCTCGACGAGCGCCTGGGTACGGTCCAGAACGAAATAAACAGTTTGGGCAGTGTGGCCGAATCCGAGATCGAGGTCTGCTCTTTTAATTCCCTGCTCATGGAATTTGCCGAAAATGTCAATGCCACGGTTATTATCCGTGGCCTACGAGCGGTTTCGGATTTTGAATATGAATTTCAGATGGCGGGAATGAATGCGCGTTTGAATAACGAGATCGAGACCGTCTTCCTGATGGCGTCTGACAGTCACCAATTCATCGCTTCGCGCTTCGTGAAGGAAATAGGACGCCTGGGTGGGGATATCAGTCATTTTGTCGCCCCAAGGGTCAGGGACAAGGTCGTTCAGCGCTTTAATGAGCTGAAATCCCAGGGCTTTTAGTGACTTTGGAATAATTACTGAAATCGTGAAGGAAAGGTATTGACCGGGCCTTCATCGGTCCCTATTTTCCGGGCTCCTATCGGTGTCCAACCCAATAATTTCGTACAAAGAGGTTTTTGGAGAAGTAGGACGCCTGCATTTAGAATCCAGTGCGATTCAAATGAATTAGGGGCGCTTAGCTCAGTTGGTAGAGCATTCGACTTTTAATCGAACGGTCACAGGTTCGAATCCTGTAGCGCCTACCATATATTTCAAGGGGTTAGCTGACATATCAGTTAGCCCCTTTTGAATGTTTTGCACTTTTCAGGTTTTCGTTTGTCCGGGTTCTGACGCACACGGGACACCATGTGGCCGCGGTTTCGGAAGCCCATATCCACTGGCTGCACACCATCACCATTCGCCAGACCGGCAAACTGAAACAATTGTCCTTGATCTTAGCCGTGGCTACTTGGGCGTCCGCCGGGGGGTGCCCTGAAATAAGTCGAGGCGCTACGGCCTTTGTACGGACGGTCGGAACATAGGCTGCATAAAGATTTTGGCAAGAAGCAGCGTCGGTATCCGTATCAAAGGTGGCTTGTCAGGACCTCGATATCCGGTTCCGGGGCCGACTCCAAGGCGCCAAAAACATCATCGACGTCATCAACGATGCTGAACAGGTTGGCGATGCCGTGATGGCTGTAGCCGCTGTCGATTACATTTTGAAGCAGTTCCCTGAAGGTGCGCCAATAATCGTTGATATCGACCAGAACGACAGGTTTGCGATGTTGTTGCAATTGCTTCCAGGTGAGAACCTCGAGGGTTTCATCCAAAGTACCCAGGCCGCCGGGAAGGGAAACGAAGCCGTCGGCGAGCTCGAACATCTTGCTTTTGCGTTCATGCATGCTTTCCACGACAATCAGTTCGGACAGGCCCGGATTGCCGACCTCAAACTCCTGAATGAATTCAGGAATGACGCCGGTAACGTGGCCTCCTTTTTCAAGAGTAGCCCGGGCAACGATGCTCATCAGGCCTATATCGCCGCCACCGTAAACCAGCTTAATCCCACGATCAGCAATAGCATGGCCCAGGTGACGGGCGGCTTTTTCATGATCCGGGTCGAGCCCGGCGCGCGATCCACAGAACACGCAGATGGTTTTAATTTCAGTCATGACGACAACATAACCAGACTGAAGCGGAAGTCTATCCAGAAAATTCTTGTTTAGAGTGGCTAAAAAAAGGGAATATCTATCAGCATCTCCTCACAAAAAGGAGCGTAAATCAAAATCTTGGGAGAAGACAATGGGAGCCACTATTAGCAACTTTATATTTGCTGCTTTTACGACCTTTATTTTTAGCCTGAGCCTCGCGCCAACTGCGAACGCCCATTCACGCAGGCCGATATGGACATGATTTTCCATGCCGTGAAGGGGAATTGCCGGGACAACGCCCCGATGGAGAGCTTCTTCAGTTCATTGAAGACAGGGTGCGTCCACCGCACCAGGTTCAAGACCTTCAAACAGGCAAAAGCAACCTTGTTCGATTATATCGAAGTGTTCTACAGTAGCCAAAGGCTGCACTCCACCACCGGATACAAAACACTGCTGTAGGCATTCAATGAAATGAGCGGTCAGGCAGCATAACTAAAGTACCAATCGGTCCGGTTCTTTCGAATCATCACACTATACCAATATGTTACGTAGCTTGGGATTAATAACGACCATGAGCGACAACCGCGTCTACCTTTATGACTGTACCCTGCGTGATGGGGCCCAGACCCAGGGCGTCGATTTCAACGCCTCTGACAAGGTGCTGATAGCCGAGGAACTGGACAATCTTGGGGTTGATTACGTTGAGGGCGGCTGGCCTGGTGCCAACCCAACGGATGACGCCTTTTTTGAATCCCCACCGGAATTGAAACGTGCGCGACTGACGGCCTTTGGCATGACCCGGCGCGCCGGTCGCTCTACCGATAACGATCCCGGCCTGAAAGCCCTGCTGGATAGCGGTGTCAATGCTATTTGCATAGTGGGAAAGACATGGGATTTCCATGTCGATGTGGCGCTGGAAATCGAACATGAAGAAAATATCGCCATGATCGGCGATTCCATCGCCCATGCAAAAAGTAAAGTCGATGAAGTGATGTTCGACGCCGAGCATTTTTTCGATGGTTACAAGGCAAACCCGGAATTCGCGCTTAGTTGTCTTAAAGCTGCCTTTGAGGCGGGGGCGCGCTGGATCGTGTTGTGCGATACCAATGGCGGCACCCTGCCCCATGAGATCGAAGAAATCGTCACCGCCGTTACCCATCATATTCCGGGATCAAACTTGGGCATTCACTGTCACGATGACACAGGCAACGCCGTCGCCAATTCCCTGGCGGCTGTTCGCGCCGGGGTTCGCCAGGTGCAGGGGGCGCTGAATGGCCTTGGCGAGCGCTGCGGAAACACCAACCTGATTACCCTCATTCCTTCGTTGATCCTGAAAATGGGGTACGAGACAGGAATTTCAAAGGATGACCTTACTTCACTGGCCCATGTTTCCAGGGTTATGGACGAACATCTGAACCGGGCACCCAATCGCGGCGCACCATACGTTGGCGAGTCGGCTTTTGCTCACAAAGCCGGCTTGCATGTGTCGGCGGTCGAGAAAGACCCCCGCAGTTACGAACATGTGGAACCCGATCTGGTTGGCAATCAGCGCAAGATCGTCGTCTCTGATCAGGCCGGTCGATCCAATATTCTGGCTCGTTTCAGGGAAATCGGCATCGAGGTCGATGCCGACGATCCCAAGGTCATGCGCCTGGTTGAAATGGTGAAGGAAAGGGAATTCGACGGCTATTCCTATGATGGCGCCGGGGCCAGCTTTGAGCTACTGGCGCGGCGCACCCTGGGAAAAGTTCCCGACTATTTCCACTGCAATCATTTCAGGGTGCTGGATGAAAGGCGTTGGAACGCCAAGGGCGATTTGGTCATCGTATCTGAAGCGACGGTCAAGCTTACTGTCCACGACAAGGAATACATGGCGGTAGCCGAAGGAAACGGTCCGGTCAACGCCCTCGACATGGCCTTGCGCAAAGTGCTGACGCCAATTTACCCGGCCCTGACGGACTTACATCTTGTTGATTTCAAAGTCCGTATTTTGCGCTCGAACGATGCATCCGCCGCCATGCCGCGAGTGATGATAGAGTCGGCCGCCGATCACGGCGATCTCTGGTCGACGGTCGGTGTCTCGACCAATATTATCGAGGCTTCCTACGAAGCCCTTCGTGACAGCATTATCTACAAACTGTATAGCGACGGCGTCGAACAAGCCTGATGATGAAAGACTCGAAAACCCGCAGGTTGCCGAAGTCCAGCGCGACGGCGGTAAAAGGTGCTCCTGCGATTGTCCTGATTAATCCACAACTGGGCGAGAATATCGGAATGAGCGCCCGCGCCATGTTGAACAACGCCCTGACCGATCTGCGCCTGGTCGATCCGGTACATGGCTGGCCTAATGAAAAGGCTGTCAATCCTTCCGCCGGGGCCGAGGTGGTCCTGGAGGGAGTACAGGTGTTCGATACGACTGGGGCCGCATTGGCCGACCTGAGCCACGTGTATGCGACCACGGCACGAGATCGGGATATGACCAAGCGGGTGCTGACGGCCCGCGCGGTGGCCAAAGAGATGCGCCAGGTCATCGCGGAAGGCGGGCGACCCGGTGTAATTTTCGGGCGCGAGGCCTGGGGCCTGAATAACAAAGACGTTGCCCTGGCCGACACCCTTGTCACCATTCCGATGAACCCAGCCTTTAGTTCCCTCAATCTGGCGCAGGCGGTGTTGCTGATCGGTTATGAATGGTTTCAGTCGGGTGATGAAACTTTAGGAATTGATGAGCGTGTTCCAAAGCACACGCGCCTCGCCAACAAGCAGGAACTGGTTGGCATGTTCGAGCATTTGGAAAAGGAACTGGATGACTGCGGATTCCTGAGGCCACCGGAAAAACGCCCGACCATGGTGCAGAATATCCGCAACATGTTCCAACGGGCCAATATGACGGAACAGGAAGTCCGCACCTTCAGGGGCGTGATTTCCGGTCTTGTCCGCAGGCACGAACATAAAAGAAACTAAATCCGTAGCGATAGCCAAATCGCCATGAGCGGACCGGTTTAGACCAGGGCGGTTGGGCGTATCTGTCGTTCGCCGACCATTTTGTTGAAGGTGCCCAGGTGGCCGTCTTTCGATGAATAGGTCTTGATATTATCCATCATTCACTTGCTTTGACTTCTTCGTTTTTGATAACTGTAGCCCGGCGGCGACCGTCGCCAGCCCGAGAATACCAGAGAAAAAGAAATTGTACGTCGCCATGCTGATTCCGAACAGGGTCCAGTCGACATCATCGCACGCTTTCTCCGGTTTTTGCAGCAAACTGGCGCGCAATTGGTCCAGGGAGATATCCTGGTCTAGCGAGCCGGAACAACCCGACAACCACCAGTGTTGTTCCACACCCACATGATAAAAAGCGATGCCGCCCCCGATCAGGTAAACCAGCCCGCTGACGATGATAATCAGGATGGCTATCGAGGAATTTTTATCCAGCCGGAGGGCCAGAATGGCCAATAACCCTGTCACGACAAACGGGACTCGTTGGTACAAACACAGAATGCAGGGTTCGAGTCCAGATGCGTACTGCGCCGTCAACGCAAATGACAGGGAACCAAAGGCGACCAGAAGAATGAAAACGGTGATCAGGCGAGTGTATGTCACGCTTCTGATATAGGCTTATAAAAGAAATTTAACCAGTGCGAATCCACCGAACAGCAGAACAAAAAAAGCGGTTGCCAAAATGCCCAGGTTCTTTTCGATAAAAGTGCGGATCGGCTCGCCGAAATACCAAAGCAGGCCCGCAACCAGGAAGAACCGCAAACCGCGTGACAGAACGGAAGCCACGGTGAAGACGATCAGATCCAGATCGGCGACCCCGCTAGCGATGGTGACAACTTTATAGGGGAGGGGCGTAAGCCCCGCGCCACCAACGATCCAGGCCCCCCATTCATGGTAATATCCCTGGAACTGGGTGAATTTTTCACCGTAACCGTAAAAATCCAGCAACGGCTTGCCGACGGTCTCGTAAAGCGAATAACCGATGCCGTATCCAGCCAATCCGCCAAGGACGGACGCCACCGTGCAGACCAGTGCGATGCGCCAGGCTTGCCCGCGCGCCGCCAGAACCATCGGGATAATCAGGATGTCGGGGGGAATCGGGAAGACCGAACTTTCAATAAAGGCGACGAGCGCCAGCGCCGCCAGGGCGTGGCGATGCCCGGCTAAATTCATGGTCCAGTCGTACAGTCCCCTAATCACGAAAAAAGGCTTCCCTCGCAGATAAATAAACAAAAAAGTAATGTTGCGACGGAGGTTTAGCAGGCCCCGCCACGATCTGCAACGCTTGCCTGAAAATCAAGATTGACCCGGTAAAAGCCTTGGCTATGATGGCCGCTTCCATCCACGGTGCCCCCCTGGCGGAATTGGTAGACGCGTCAGATTCAAAATCTGATTTCCGTAAGGAAGTGCCAGTTCGATTCTGGCGGGGGGCACCACTCACCTCAAGTCACCTTAGGTTAGACGACGTTCTGGATATCTGGACTAACCCAGTGACACGGAATTCTGAACACCCTCGGGTTAATCATGTTTTGTCAGGAAAAATGCGGCTTCGCGTGAGTCTTGTCTTTTTCTTCTTCGCAAACGGTCTTACTGTATGGGGTTTCCAGTAACTTCAAAGACGATTTCATCACCCATGAGCAGGAAATTCAAGGTTCTTCTGGCCCGTCCACGTGGCTTTTGCGCCGGAGTCGTCCGCGCCATTGATATCGTCAACAAGGCGATCGACCGTTATGGCGCACCCGTTTATGTCCGCCATGAAATTGTTCACAACAAGAGGGTTGTCGAAACCCTGCGCTCCCGCGGCGCTATTTTTGTAAATGAACTGGAAGATATCCCCGACGACGCCCTGACGATTTTTAGCGCCCACGGCGTTTCCGAAGCTGTTGAAACCGAGGCCAGAGACAGGGGACTTCCCGTTATTGACGCAACCTGCCCTCTTGTGTCCAGGGTTCATGCCGAAGGTCGCCGACATTCAGAACACGGGCAGGAAGTCATCATGATCGGCCACGACGGCCATCCAGAAGTGGAAGGAACCCGCGGCAGAGTATCCGGCGGCCTTCAAGTTGTCTCGTCGGTGCCAGATATTCTGAATTTGGATGTCAATAATCCGGAAAAACTGGCCTACGTCACCCAGACGACACTCAGCGTAGACGACACACGCAACATTATTGACGCCCTGCGCACCAGATTTCCCGCTATCGAGGGCCCTGACCTGAGGGATATCTGTTACGCCACACAAAATCGGCAGCAATCTGTAAGGGATTTAAGCACCCGAATTGATCTGCTCCTCGTCGTCGGCGCCCAGAACAGCTCCAATTCAAACCGCCTGAAAGAAATTGGCATGGAAATGAACATTCAAAGTCATTTGATTGACGATGCCGACGCGCTAAATCCTGATTGGCTGGATGATGTCGAAACCATTGGCATTACCGCTGGCGCTTCCGCTCCGGAAGAATTGATTGATGAGTTGTTGGAAAAACTGGCAAGCCAGGGGGAGACCATGATCGAGGAGATTTCCGACATTGTCGAAAATATCCAGTTCAAGTTACCGAAAGAATTGTCGGAACCTACCGCTATCTAAGAGTTTCCGCCGCACGGTGACCCGATGTTATCGCTCCTTCAATCGTCGCGGGAAGGCCGGTCGCGGTCCAGTCGCCTGCCAACAGCACATTCGACCATTTAGTCTTCGTTTCGGGGCGCAATCCGACCTGCTGTGGGGTCTGGGCGAATGTGGCCCGCTTTTCCTTGATGATGCGATACCTTGCCAACGGAAGGTCGCTTAAGTTCAGGGCTTTGGTTACTTCTGGCCACAGGGTCGCGGCAATATAAGGGGATTGATTTTCGGCAAGCTGATCGGCCGCGCTAACGGTCACTGAAGCCACATCTCTCCTGACAAACAGCCATTGAGAAAGACCGCCGACAAGCCCCAGAAAATGCCCGTCATGCCTGGCATCGGGAAGTAGGAAATGCGCGTTGACGATAGCCCTGAATTGATCGGGGAAACGAACACCCGGAAGAAATTCGCTGGCAACATCCGGAGGGATAGCAAGGATCAGGGTGTCTTCGGGAGCCAATAATTCTTCGCTATCAGCGAAATAAATGGATTGGGCCCTGTTATCTTTAAAGTTTATTGTTTTCAATCTGTTATTGAAGAAAATCTGGCTTTCATTTCCCTTAAGAAAACGAACGGCCGGGTCAATCAGGCTATCGCTCAATTCTCGTTTTGATGTGCAGGGACGACAAGCGCGCTCGCCGCCGCCAAAGGTCTGTTTTAATACCGGCCACAGCAAATTCGCCGCCGCCTCGTCGGCGGCCGTATTGAGCACGGCGACGCTCAAAGGCTCCCAGAATTTTAGGTATAAGGAACGGGATTGATCGAGCGTTTCGCGGACCGTCGCATCCTCGCCTGCCCACGCCAGTTTAAGTCCGGCCAGATAGTCCATCGCCGTGCTTCCCGGCACCCGCAGGTGTTTGCGAAATAACCAAAAGGGCATACGGCTGCGTCCCGGTTTGACCTCCCAGCGTTCCCCGTTCTCAAGTTCAAGGAATGGGAAGCTAGCACGATCAGGCCGGGAAAATGAATCGATGGAACCG
>PVBE010937190.1_pt1 | contig 24732 bp, 18 predicted proteins | sample 1631181 | NCBI WGS metagenome assembly PVBE01 (sample SAMN08397723, study PRJNA350692) | Marine metagenome, whole genome shotgun sequencing project. | isolation source: water | place: Pacific Ocean | collected 2012-04 | reverse complement strand
GTTTGTTGACTTTGTTGCGCTTCACCTTCATCGTGGGGGTGAGGAGGCCGTTCTCGATGCTCAGATCCTCGTCCAGGATCTTGATCTTCTTTACGGTCTGAACCCGCGCCAGTTCCTTGTTCTTCTCACCGACCTGTCCCATCAGCCACCCCTGAACCGTCGGGTTCCCCGCGAGCTCCGCCATGGAGCCCTGGCAGCCGGTCTCCTGCCGCACGATTTCCAGCTTCTCGGCGTCCAGCGTGAACAGGGCGGACAGGTGCTTGCGACGGTCGCCCACGACAACACACTGGCTGACGCCAGGAATGGCCTTCATCAGGCCCTCGATCACGTTCGGCGCGATGTTCTCGCCGCCTGCGGTGATGATGAGCTCCTTCTTGCGTCCGGTGATGTAGAGGAAGTCGTCCTCGAGGGCGCCGAGGTCTCCGGAGTGAAGCCAACCGTCCGAGTCGATGGTCTCGGCCGTGGCTTCGGGGTTCTTGTAGTAGCCCTTGGCGACGTGGCGACCGCGCATGCAGATCTCACCGTCCTCGGCGATCTTGACCTCGGCTCCGGCGAAGGTCCAACCCACAGACCCGGTCTTGTAGCGAGACGGCAGTGACAGGGTCCCGGGCCCGGTGCACTCGCTCATGCCGTAGACCTCCATGATGGGGACGCCCAGGCTGAGGAAGAACTCCAGGGTGTCCTTGGAGATCGGTGCGGCGGAGGTGATCTGGACCCGGCTCTGGTCCAGCCCCAGCTTCTCCTTGACCTTGGAGTAGACGAGCTTGTTGGCGATCTTGTACCGCAGGCCCGGCTCTCCGCCGTTCTGCTGGTGGTAGCCCGCCTCCAGCCCTACACCCTTGGCCCAGATCGCGATCTTCTTCTTGACGCCGGTGGTCTGAGCGCCGGCAGCAACCATCTTGGCCTGGATCTTCTCCCAGACCCGCGGCACCGCGAGGAACATCGTCGGGCGGATCTCTCGGAGGTTGTCGCCCAGCTTCTCGATGCTCTCGGCGAAGTAGGTGCAGCCTCCGTCGACCATGGGGCCGTGCAGGCTGATGACCTGCTCAGCGATGTGCGAGAAGGGCAGGTAGCTGATCACCCGTTCCTGCTCGACCGGCGCTTCCTGGTTGATGGTGTCGATGGCCTTCTCGGCGGTCCACGTGATGTTGTCGTGGGAGATCATCACGGCCTTCGGGTTTCCCGTGGTGCCCGAGGTGTAGATGAAGGTGCAGACGTCGTCCGGGTCCTGCGCGTCGATGCGCTCCTGGAGCTGCTCGTCGCTCACGCTGTCGCCCAGCGCCATGAAGTCCGTCCAGGAGTAGACCGCCTCGTCGTCGTGGTCTTCTCCCGGGTTCATCAGCACCAGGGCGCTGAGCTTGGGCAGTTGGTCGCGGATCTCGAGGAACTTGGCAAGCTGGGACTGGTTCTCGACGAAGGCCACGGAGCTGTCGCTGTGCTCGGCGATGTAGGCGCACTGCGTGGGTGCGTTCGTGGTGTAGATGCCCGCCGGAAACCCGCCAGCCAGGATGGTCGCCATGTCCGCAACCGCCCACTCCGGGCTGTTGAAGCCAATGATGGACACACCGGTCTGCTTCTCCATCCCCAGAGCGACCAGGGCCTTGGCAGCCTGTCGCGTCTGCTGCAGGTACTCGGCCCAGCTGGTGGTCTGCCAGGAACCGTTGCGCTTGACCTTGAGTGCGGGGCGACTTCCGTGCTTGTTGGCGGTCGCGGAAAAGACCTCCATGACGGTGCGCTTTGGACTGTTTGGCATGCTCTCCTCGAAGAATTGGAGGCACTTAACGCCTCTCGCTCAGGTGTCCTCTGAAGCCATCAAGATGGCTGTCACATCACGTCACTTGCTGTCGCTGGAAGGCGTCGCCAGCGCTGCGTAATTTGATGGTGAACCCGGGCAGAACAGCCCAACAACACGGAGCCGAAAATGCAAATCCACACCCTGAAGACCCTTGCCGCTTGCAGCCTTGTCGCCATCACCCTGAGCGCCTGTGCGCCCAACAACGAAGGTGACCCCACCGACACCGCCAACTCCGACTGGTCCCAGGAGGACCTGGCCGAGGACACCGGCAGCGACGAGCAGATCGAGGACACCAACGACGAGCAGATCGAGGACACCGACGACGAGCAGATCGAGGACATCGAAGAGCCCGTCACCGAGATTCTCGAGGGACGCCCGAGCATGAGCGTCGTCGTCTACGACAACGACTCCTACAACCCCATCAGTGACTACTGCTTGGGCCAGCTGCAGGAGGTCGAGGTGGTCGACGGCATCTTCGACGCCGAGATGGCCTGCACGCTGAACCAGTACGACACCAGCTACGGACTGGACTTCGAGGGCGCGCTCGGCGAGGACGGCCTGGCCTACGGCACGGTGACCCTGAGCCTGAACGGACGGACCGAGACGGTGGACTTCACCTCCTCCCTCGTGGGCACCAAGCTTCGCCTGCACTGGCAGGGCACCTGGGACTACGTGTCCGCCGTCAGCATCGACTACTCGGGCAACATGGACCTGCAGTAGGCCCATCGCGCGCTCCTCCGGCTCCGAGTGAGCCTGCGGTCCAGCCCTGTTGGCGCGGTCACGTCCCCTTGGAGGACAGCCGCGTCAGCAGGGCTTCGGCGTGTTCGGCGGCCTGAGGATCGCCGAGCTCATCGAACAGCTCCCTGGCTCGCCGAGCCAGGCTGAGGTCCTTGTCGCGGTCGGCCTGGGCAAGCAGCCACCGGCCTTCCGCGTGGCGATCCCCGTGTTCCCGTACGATCTCCAGGGCGCCTTCCAACTGCCCGGACAAGCCCAGGGCACGCGCCTCCTCGGCGGGGTTTTTCGCCAGGTGGGCCAACTCCAGCGCCCGCTTCAGCAAGCCTTCCGCCGACCCTTCCTGGGCCAGCAAGAGCTCCGCCTGATTGTTCGCGATCATGGCTCCCGCAGCGGGCTCTCCAAGTTCGGCAAAGAGCTTCGCAGCCTGCTCGAAGCACACCCCTGCAGTGTCGAGCTCACCCTCGAGGTGATGGTGAGCGCCCAGGTTGGAGAGAGCGATGGCCTCACTTCGCCGGTTCCCCAGCTGCCGATGCAGGTCCAGGGCCGACTCGTAGCTCTGCCGAGCATCCTCGGGATGCCCGGTGCGTCGCGCCCAGAGACCCATGTTGTTGAGCAGGCTGGCCTGAAGCGCCTTGTCACCCAACAGCTCCGCCTGTTGGAGCAGAGGCTCGTAGCCCGGCTCTTCCCAGCGGCTGCTCAGCAGATTGGCCCGGTACATCCGCGCCCGAAGCTCACCCCACAGGTCGCCCTCTGCCGCCGCGATGGCCTCGTCAAAGAAGGCCATGGCGGCTTCGGTCTCGCCCGCGAACTTGTGGTGCAGTCCCTTCACGGCAAGCAGGCGTCCGTGCCAGGGCGCCTCCGCCACGGCGAGCCCCCGCTCGACGGCCTCGCGAGCCACTTCACCGCCGCTGCTCCGCAGCCCCCAGGCAACCAGGTAGCAGGCTGCGGGGAGATCAAGATCCCCCGCCAGCTCCGGGAGCCGATCCAAGGGTCCGCGCAGGCTGGTGAGCTGGAGCGCTGCGAGCCGCGACTCCTCGGTCTGGGCCTTCAGCAGGTCGGCCAGCTCGGCTTGCCAGGTGTCGAGGAGACTCCACGGGCAGTCCTGAAAACCACCGTGCCGCGAGAACCACCGGGCGTGCAGCTCGGTCGCGGAGGGACTGCAGTGTGGAGCCGCGAAGTCGAGGACCGCCTTGGGAAGACGAAAGCGCCCTTCCTGCTGGCAGAGAAGAGCACGGCGTTCCAGGGCCTCCAGACGCGGCAGGGCGTCCTCCACGATCGCCTCCGCCGCCTCCAGGGTGAAGGGGGCCGCGAAACAGCTGAGCTCGGCCAGTCCCCGCTGGTCGGAGGCATCGAGAAGCTCCCAGCTCCAAGCGACCACCGCATCCAGCTGCGCCACCTTGGGCAGGCGCTCAGCGAGCTGGGCCGGAGAGAGAAGCCGGGCCCGGGCGGCGGCCAACTCGATCGCCAACGGCAGGCCCTCCAGGCGCTCGACAAGCTTCCGCACGTCCTCGTCGATCGCCCGCCCCGAGCGCGTCGAGAAGAGCTCGGCGGCCTCCTCGATCCCGAGGCCCTGTATCGCCACCACCCGCTCTCCGCGGAGCTCCAGCCGGTGCCGTGAGGTGACCAGCATGTGCAGCTCGGGAGCCGCTTCACGCCACCGGCGGATCACTCGGGCCAGATCCACCTGTTCGGTGTTGTCCAGTACGAGCAACAGACCCGGCCGGGTTGCGAGGGCCGCCTCCAGCGCCGATCGCTCCGGCAGGACGACACCCAGGGCAGCAGCCACCCGCGCAACCACCCCCGACGGCTCCCGCTCGGCGGCCAGTTCGACCCAGGCGCAGGGCCCCTCCCAGTTGCCGGCCAGTTCCTGAGCCAGCCGCGTCTTCCCCACCCCGCCAAAGCCGTGCAGGGTCACAAGGCCCGGACGGCTCAGGCCCTCTTGGGCCTGCTGAAATTCGCTTCCCCGTCCGACCAGCTCGTCGATGGGTCGCGGTGCCGACTGCAGAGGCGACAGGCCCGGCCTGGGCAGCACCGCACCCTCTTCCGCCAGCTGCACGACCGCCACCGGAGCTCCGCGCGGGGTGAGTCGAATCATGCCGAGGTGTCGAACCTGACCCGGCAGAGCATCCGAGAAGAGCGCCACCTCGTCCCACACCTCGGCCCCCATCAGCACTTGCCCGGGGCTCGCCGCACGGGCCAGCTGCCGGGCGAGGGTCTCCTTGCGCAGGCTGACGCCGGCGGCCTGGCCGAAGGCCTGCCGAAGTGCCGTCATGGGGTCCGCGAGAAAGCGAAGCCCGTCGGCGGTGGCGACCACCACGTCTCCAGCGACGGCTGCCGGGGCCTCCGCCTCGTCCCTTTCTTCGAGCACCAGGCGGTAGCCCTCTCCCACCATGGTGTGCAGGGCCTCCGGCTTCCGCGGGTCGCGCTCGATCTTCTTGCGAAGCCTGCGGACCGTGGTGTCGATCGTCCGGGAGACCACTCCAGGCCGGTAGCCCCACACCTGCTCCAGCAGCTCTTCGCGGCTCACCACCTGGCCGGGTCGATCGGCGAGGTAGCGCAGGAGCTCGACCTCCTTGCCGGTCAGGGCGGCCCCTCCTTCCACGCGGCAGTGATCGAGATCGACGACCACGGCGGACAGGACCAGCTTCACGCCGCCCAAGGCGGACTCCAATCGGCGGGCGTGAGCACCGGCAAGAGTCCCGGCTGCACGGCGACCTTGAAGCGCAAGCCGGGCACCCACTCCTCCCCGTCCAGCTGCGAAGACACGGGCACGTCCGCCCCCGCGCTGTGCACCACCTCGATGTGGAAGGCGCTGCCTTGCCAGGATTGGCTCTGCTCCAGGCCAAAGAGCTGCAGGGTCTCGGTGTTCAGAGGGCTGTTCCGTAGATCCAGCAGGGCCTTTCTGGCCCATTCGCGGCGCCCCTTCACGGGCACCATCTCGAAGACTCCGTCGTCCGGGCGGGAGCGCCGGTCGAGCACCCAGCTGCCTCCGTAGACCGGGGTAGCGTTGATGACCAGGTCCGTCAGGCGGTGAAGCTGCCCCTCCAGCGACGGGCCGAGAAAGTAATGCTGCTCCGTACCGAGGCGTTGTGGGTCCAAGATGGTGACGAAGGCGTCGAACTTGCTGGGCTCGACGTAGCTCTCCAGCAGCTTCTCCAGGGCGGCGCCCGCGTAGACCAGCTGGTCCCGGTAGATCTGCCGGAGCAGCGGAAAGGCCTTCACCGCTTCCCGGTCCTTGTTGCGCTGGGCCAGGATGTCCGGCTGCATGCCCCAACCCACGCTGTGGAAGAAGCTCTCGGCGGCGTCGACCCGGCCCTCCGCGTCGAGGCGTTCGACCCGACCCACGTCCAGGTGTGTGGTGTGGCCGCCCTCCATCACGCGCAGGTTGGGGATCAGAGCAGCGGGTGCACTGGAGATGCCGAAGCTCTTGCCCTGGTCGTTGGCGGTCCCGCTCGGAAGCATGCCCAGGGGCCGAATCTTCTGGGCCGCCAGGAGGCCCTTGGCCACCTCGGCGAAGGTGCCATCTCCCCCGAGACAGGCCACCACCTCGATGCCGGCGTCCTCGTCCAGGCGCTGGCGGAGCAGGTCCACCGTCGCGCCGTCGGGCAGCGTCCGAAGCAGGTCGGCCTCCCAACCTCGATCGTCCATCGCAGCCAGGGCCTGCTGGATCCGCTTCTCGGCCTTTCCCGACTGGGCGGTGGGGTTGCCGACGAGCAGGACCCGCATCTCAGTCCCGCAGCTTGGGGTCCAGAACGTCCCGAAGACCCTGGCCGAAGAGGTTGAAGGCGGTCAGGGTGATGAAGATCGCGATGCCCGGAAAGATGGTCAGATGCCACAGGTCCTGGCTCACGTAGAAGCGGCCCTGCTTCACGATCTCACCCCAGCTGGGCACCGAGGGATCGCCGAAGCCCAGGAAGGACAGCGAGGTCTCCGTCAGGACCGCCCGGGCGACCCCAAAGGCCACCGCGACGAAGACCGGGCTGATGCTGTTGGGCAACACGTGCACGAACATCGTGCGCCAGGGAGGCAGGCCCAGGGCCCTCGCGGACAGGACATAGTCCTCGCTGCGCGTCTGCAGGACCTCCCCTCGGACCAGCCGGAAGATGCCTGTCCAGCCGACCAGGCCGATCACCATCATGATGTTGACGATGCTGGGCTCCAGGAAGGCGATGACCGCAATGATCAGGAAGAAGGTGGGGAAACACATCACCACCTCCGTCACCCGGGAGAGCAGCAGGTCCACCCAGCCCCCGAAGAAGCCCGCGATCATGCCCAGCGTGATGCCGATGGAACAGGCGATGCCCATGGCGACGATGCCCACCAGCATGGCCACCACGGTGCCGTGAATGAGCCGAGAGAGCACGTCACGGCCGGCGTCGTCGGTGCCCAGCAGGTGCTCTTGGCTGTCGCCGGGTTTGAGGCGGACCGCACCAGGATCAAACTGGGCGGGGTGCCACCGGACGGATGGCCAGATGGCCCAGTCCGTCTCGACCTCCTTCCAGGCCTGGTCCTTCAGCTCCGGGTAGTAGTCGCTGAAGGGGAAGTAGCCCTCGCTGACCTCCCAGGACTTCAGTTCGTTGCGGGCGCTGTTCCAGGGAACCCAGCTGTCCACGTAGGTGGTGAAGGCCGGAAAGACCGTGTCCCCCTGGTAGGAGGCCACGATGGGGCGATCGTTGGCGAGCAGGGGTGCGGTGGCCGCGACCATCACCAACATCAGCACGACGACCAGCCCGGTCATGCCGCTCGGGTTGCGACGCAGCTTGCGCCAGCTGCGCGCCCAGAAGGTCTGGCTCGGACCGTGAGGTGCGCTCATCGCTAGTCCGTCGTGACCCGCGGGTCGACCGCGCTGTAGAGGACGTCACTGACCAGGATGCCGAGCAGGGTCAGCAGCGCAGAGAAGGTCGTGATGGCCATGATGACCGGGTAGTCGCGGGTCAGAATGGCGTCGAAGCCGAGCTTCCCCATGCCGTCGATGGTGAAGATGTACTCGATGATGACGCTGCCGCCGATCATGCGCGGCAGCAGGTTGCCGATGAGGGTCACGATGGTGATCAGCGCGTTGCGAAGGGCGTGCTTCAAGACCACCACGGTCTCGGCAAGGCCCTTGGCTCGGGCGGTGCGCACGTAGTCCGCCTGGATGGTCTCGAGCAGGCTGGTGCGCGTGTAGCGACTCAGCGAGGCGAAGCCCGCGTAGGTGAGGCAGGCGATGGGGAGCACCAGGTGCAGGATGCTGTCGCCCAGCCAGGGCAGGTAGCTCATGTCCGCCGCGTTGCTGGCGTGCAGACCCACCGAGGGCAGGACATCCCAGGTCTGGCGGCTGCTGAAGGTCATGATCAGCAGGGTCGCCAGCCAGAAGTTCGGCAGGCTGTACAGCATGAACAGCAGGATGCTGCTGACGTGATCGAAGAGGCTCCCGCGCTTCACCGCAGCCAGCACGCCCAGGGGGATGCTGATCAAGTAGATCAGGCTGATGCTGATCACGTTCAGCAGAATGGTGACGGGCAGCGCCTCGGCGATCTTGTCGATGACCGGCTGGTCATCCACGAAGGACCGGTCGAAGTCCAGAGTCGCCAGGCGAGACAGCCAGCGCAGGTAGCGAACGATGACCGGGACTTCCTTCCAGCCATCCGCTGCGCAGTAGAGATCGCCGTCGAAGACCACCAGGCCATGCACCCGGCCCACCTTCTCGGGGGCCTGTCGTGGCACCGGCTCGGCCACGTCCAGGGGCCAGCTTCGAAGGAGCTCGTCGTGGCTGCCGGTGTACAGAAGCTGGCCGTCTGCGCTCCAGGCCACCGCGCTGACGCGCTTGTAATGGTCGGGCAGCACCACGCTGGGCGTGTCCAGGTCCTCGAGGTCGAAGACATAGGCTCGCCGGTCGTCACAGGCGGTGGCCAGGCGTGCCCCGTCGGGGCTCAGGGAGATGTCGTTGATGGCCTGCCCGTGGGCCTCGCTGACGCGGGTGAGGCCAAGGGTCTCCAGATCCCATTCGCGCAGCTTGCGATCGTAGCCGCCGGACCAGAAGCGGTCCGTGCCCACCTCGATGTCGTAGACACCGGAGATGTGCTCCTCCAGCTTGGCCGTGTAGCTGAGATCCGGCAGCGTGTAGACGCGGATGACCCCGTCGTTGGCCCCCACCAGGACTCGATCCTGGGCGATGGCCACGGCGCGGATGCTCTTGTCCAGAGGTTCGATCCGGGCCTGAACCCCTTCGTCGAGATCGACGGTGAGGAGCTCCCCCTCGCTGGTGCCCACAACGACGACGCGCCCCGCCGAGTCCAGGGACTGGACCTTGCCCTCGACCTCCAGGTCCCAGCTCTGCCCACCCAGGATCTCGTGGAGCCAGCCGTCGGCCGTCCCCGCGAGCAGGATCCCTTCATCCTGGTGGAGCGCGCGTGGCCAGGCGTCCAGCTCCCCCAGACGCTCAGCCACCTCGAGCTCCGGGGAATAGCGCTGCACCGAGAAGTCCTCGGTCACCATGCCCAGGAGCTTCTTCTTGGCCTTGATGGAGTCGGCCATGCGGTCCATGTTTCCGCCGCCGGCCTCGGCACCGGGCGTGTCCGCACCCCCACCCTCGAGCGTGGCTCCGACCGGGTCACCCGGCGCGCAGTTCACGATCAGGAAGGTGAGGAAGGTGATGCCGAGGAGCGTCGGCACCATCGCTGCAAGGCGCTTCAGCAGGTAGGTCAGCACTAGTCGTGCAGGGTCTCCTCGAAGGGCACCCACATCTCGTGAATCTGCATGCCCGTGGGGCGAACCTTGGCTTCACGGATGCGTTTGTGCACCAGCACGCCCACCTCGCCGTGCTGAAGGACGAGCAGAGGGGGCTCGGCGTGGAACATCTCGCAGAACTCCTGCATCTGCTTGTTCCGACTCTCCTCGTCGAAGTTCGAGCGCATGTCTTCGAGCAGCTTGTCGAGCTCGGGACTGTGCCAGCCCACGTGGTTGCCCGCTTGGGGCACGTCCTGGCTGCTGTGCCAGTCCTCGTAGGGATCGATCCAGGGGTCTGCGAAGCTCGAATAGAGGCTGACCGCGTCGAAACGGCGTGCGTAGAGATCCTCGATGAAGGTGGACCACTCCAGGGTGCGCACGCTCATGCGAATGCCCACCTGCTTGGTGCCGTCCTGGAGCTGGTTGGCGACCTGGGTGTAGAAGCGGCGCTGACTTCCAAGCTTGAGCTCGAACTCGAAGCGCTGGCCGTCCTTGTCCAGCACCCCGTCACCGTCGCTGTCGGTCCACCCCGCCTCGGCCAACAGGGCGCGGGCCTTGTCCGGATCGAAGAGGTCGGGCTCCAGCTCGTGGTTGTAGGAGTCGTACTCCCACTTCAGGGGGCACACGCCAAGGTGTCCACGACTCCGCTCGATCTCCTCGTAGACCCAGCTCCGATCGACCAGGTGGCTCATGGCCTTTCGCACCTTGGGGTCGTCGAAAGGTGGCTCACGGACGTTCAAGGCGATGTAGGAGAAGCCCGTGCCGGTGTGGCTGTACTCCACGTAGTTGGCCAACTCACCGATGAGCGGGTCCTTGGAGAGCTCATCGTCCCAGTGGTTGAAGTCCACCACGGTGATGTCGAAGGCTTCCTTCCGGAAGGCCTCGAAGGCCGCGATCTTGTCCGAGATGAAGACCCACCGGAGCTTTCGAAAGTTGTAGTAGGTCGGGCTGGTCTGCGTCTGCCAGGAGAAGGGGTTCTGTCGCAGCTCCACGGCGTCGGGATCGTAGTCCTCGCCCACGTAGTAGTAGGGCCCGGTGGAGGGAGAGGGGATGCGGATCTTGTTGAAGACCTCACCGAAGCCCGGCTTTCCGGGTTCGGTGGCGTACTCCGCGATGTCCAGCTTCCGCGCGTACTCCGGGATCATCTCCTCGTACCAGCCCTTGTTGAGGATCCGGAGCTGGTAGCCGACGGTGTAGATGCCCTTCCAGTAGGGCTTGGCGTAGCGCACCACGACCGTGTACGCGTCCGGCGTGGAGAGCTCGACGACGTCGTCGAAGCTGCTGCGATGCATGTCCGCCTGGACCTCCGGGTCGCGCAGGACGTCGAAGGTGAACTGCACGTCTTCCGAGGTGAAGGGTCGGCCATCGGCGTGCTGCACCCCCTTCCGAAGGTGGTAGGTGTAGGTGAGCTTGTCCTCGCTGACCTCCCACGAGGTCGCAAGGCCCGGCAACACGGCTGGCGGGTTGTCCGCGTCCAGCTTGAGCAGACGACCGAGCACGTACTTGGTGATGGTCGCGGTGTCTCCCTCGTTGCTGGCGTAGTAGTTGAGGGTGCCGGGAGGGCTGGGGCGCCGGTTGACGTAGTGGTCGTTCTGGGGGAGAGGCTTGTCCCCCAGGTTCAGGGGTGCGTCGGGAACAGCACCCTCGACAAAGGTGATCTCCGCACTGCGCCCACCCCATCCCGTCGCGACGAGGCCGGACGAGGTCCCGGGTATCCCACCGCTGGAGCTCGCGACCACGGTCGCCCCTCCTCCGGAGATGCCCTTCTCCTCGATCCGCTCGAGGACCGACCGGTTGTCGATCACCTGTTTCTCGAGGCGATCCACCGCGCAGGTGTTCATGGTTGTCGCAACGACGACGGCCGCCATCAGGGCGACAAGGCCGAACTGGAGCTTCGTGCTTGTGTCCATAGGGCGCAGAGCCTAACCGCTGCGGGCCCATGGTGGTCCGCTAGTCGGCTCCCCAGTCCAGCAACTGCTCGTCGCTGCCCTTCTCCTGCCAGGGATGAGGGAAGGAGCGCGTCTGGCGCAGGGGCCCGAAGCGCTCCAGCCACGGCAGTCCATCGAGCGAGAGGGGATCCGTGCTGAGCGACTCCATCGCCGTGAACTCCAAGGGACGACCGTCCACGGACATCACGCCCTCGGTCAGACCCACCTTGACCGGCAGGTAGCCCTGCTTCGTCGGCACGCTGTCGGCGAGGCCTTCGGGCGCCCAGTCACCTCCCAGAGCCAAACCCACCAGATCGTCCAGGAGCTGGTGGAGCCGCATCGACGTGGTGGTCTGCTCCCCGGTCATGCACCACTCCAGACCCTCGTGCTCCAAGCAGTCCTCGTTGCTGTGGTCGGTCGCCGCCCGGATCTCCCGGTGGCGCCGCAGCTCGCCCGCTACCCCCGCGTAGCGCTGATGGATCAGGGTCTCCCGCCCCTGGCTCTTGCGGGTCCAGAGAGACCACGCCCCCGGATCGAAGAAGCGCGGCAGGCTCTCGTCCAGCAGCGCGCCTCCACCCCATCGGATGTCCATGAGTTCGATCACCCGGCGGCTCACCACGCCGTCACGACGCGGTGTCTCCACCAGGGTGCGCACCACGCCATCACAGAGGTAGAGCGACTCCGCCAGCGGTGTCGTCCACCGCTCCGTCAGGAGGTCTCCGTCCGGCCGAAGATCCCGCCGCTGGACCTCGATCGGGAGCGCTCGACCCGCCAGGGTCTGCGTCTGCGTGGGCTCCACCGACGGCTGTGTGTAGTCCCCCAACTCCATCGGCAGAAGCAGTGGGCGGGCCACGGGAACGACATCGAGGAACTCCCCGTTGACCCGAGTCACCGCCAGCTCGATCCAGGCGGTGTCCTCGTCGACGGCTACCACCCGCGCCGAGGCAGCCAACTCGGTGGTCTGGAGTTTCAGCTTGGACCACCCACCCGCAGCATCCTCTTCCTCCAAGGTCACCCGGTACTCGATGCGATCACCAGGATTCGGAGCCTCCCAGCTTGGAGGCCCCTTGGACGGGGAGGAGCAGGCCAGCAGGACGAGCACGAGGTCTATCCTTCGACCGGGTCGGAGATGCACCGGAAGCCGATCGTCCCCTGGAAATCGTGGAAGTGCCCGGCCACGTCCTGCTTCTCCGCCGTGCACCTCCAGGGTTCACCCGTGTACCAGGCGCAGCCGCTCTTGTCCGGCACCGGCAAACCCGCGGCCTCCCAGATCACTCGAGCATAGGCCGGACCGCCCTCCTCCTCCTGCACCAGCTCGAAGGGGAGCAGCTCATCCGCAGAGCGGACAAAGCCCTGGTTCGAGTCCCGCAAGTACCCGCGACGTCCCTGGGCCACCACCTGGTCGAGTTGTTCCGCCTTGGCGTAGAGTCGCCCATCGTTGGCGGTGTGCAGGACCGGCGGGCCGATACCAGTCGCCATGGGGGTGACAATGCTGGCGTTTCCGAAGAGCCACCCGTCCTCAGCGTAGATGTTGCGGACATCCAGCCACGCCTCCGGGTCCATTCGGCCCGGAGCGGCGGTCCACTCCCACACGTTGCCGATCAGGTCGTAGACCGCGAACTCGCTGTGGCAACGAGGCGCGCTTCCGCTCGGCTGAGCGCCCTCGTGCTGCTGGGTGTTGTCCTGGGCGGTGGTGATGCAGGCGGCCTCGTCGAACTCATCTCCGTAGGGAAAGAGCGTCCCTCCCTCTCCAAGCACACCGTCGGCGGCATCCTGCCACTCCACGTTGGTGGGCAGGCGACCTCCTGCCTGCTCGCAGGCCGTCCAGGCCTGGCTGAAGGTGACCGCCTCCGTCGGGGTCCTCCCCTCCTCGCTGACCAGGAGAACCTCCGTGACCGGCCCGCTGCCCAGGAATTGATCCAGCGCTCCCAACTCACCCGTGAGCACGACCTCGTAGGGATCGAAGCACAGGCTGCCCACCGCAACGGTGTTCGGAGCACACTCCGGCCCGGTTCCGGTGTCCCCGGTGTCGGCCGTATCCCCGCTCTCCTGGGTGTCCGCGGTCTCGATGGCGGTCTCCTCCACTGCGGAATCGACAATCGGCGGGGTACAGCCGAGAAAGAGCACGGCCGCAGTGTAGTCGTAGAATGCGGTGTGCTCACAATCCTCTTGGCTTGCCGCCCCAGCGCCGACCCCGCCGGCGTGACCCAGTTGCCCGACCCGGCGAGCCTGATCGCCGCCTTTGAAGAGCAGCGAGGTGCCGACGCGCTCGCACAGCGAGAGAGCGTACGGGTGGAAGGGGTGGTCAAGAGCCCCTCCAGCGAGGCGCCCTACAGCGAGGTCCTTGCGCCTGGAGGCCGATACCGCCTGGAGACCCACGTGCGGGGCATGCCCTTCCTGGTGGGCTGCGACGGACCGGCGGGGTGGATCTGGGAGGGCATGCAGCCACGGGCAATGCGAGCTGGGGAGCAGGAAGCCGCCTGTGGGTCGGTGGACCTGTGGGCACCGATCGAGGGCGAGATGCGGGTCACGGGCCCCACGCGCGTGGCTGAACGCGACACCTGGGAGGTCCAGGTCGAGGCACCGGGCGTGCCCACCCGCGTGCTCTGGTTCGACCAGGACAGTGGCCTGATGGTGGCTCGTGCCTGGACCGTCGACGGCGTGATGCTCCAGGAGCAGCTGCTGGACTGGCAGGACTACGACGGTGTGATGCTTCCCGCGACCGTGGTCGCGGTGCAGTCGGAGATGACCTTCGAGAAGCGGTCTGTGGCCTGGGACGTCCCCGAGTTGCCGGACTTCCAGATGCCCGATTCCTACTGATCGGCGGCCTCGCCGGCTAGTCGTCGCGGACGGCGTAGGTTCCTGCGCTGACACCGGGTACGGCCCACGTGCGCTCGGGCAGACTGATGACGTAGCCCTCCTGACTGGCCTCCAGTCTCTCCAGACAGCGACCGTCCAATGAGCACACCTCGGCCAGCACAACGCCCTTGTGGAAGGCGTCTCCGGGCCGCACCAGGGCGTGGAAGATCCCGGCCGTCGAGATGCGGGGCCCGGACTGCCGCCGCCACGGGCCCTCAGGGAGCCGACTCGAGTGCGCTTCGGCAGGTCTGGAGATGAGTCCGGCCTCCGTCAGCACGCCGAGTACTCCACGAGTGCCGACATCGAGAGCGTCCGGATCCAGGTAGAAGCGTGGCCCTGCCTCGATGGTGACGGCGGGAATGCCCATGGTGTTGGTGACCGCACCGCTGAGGCTGCGGTCCAGACCGTACTTGATGTAGAGCTCCCTGGGATACTCGCGCAGCACCGTCAGTCCCGTAGCGAAAGCCAGGGCTTCGACGCGCGCAGCCATCTTGGTGGCACCCCGACTCTTGGCGATGATCCGATCGACGATGGCGTAGGGAATGGAGGCCGGGCTGTCGGCGTGCAGATCGATCAACACGTCGGGCTTGCGGCTTCGAATGTCCTGCCACAAGGCGTCCGCGAGGCGCTCGCTGGCCCGGCCCCTGGCATCACCCGGCCAGACTCGGTTCAGATCCTGACCGTCCGCCGGCACCACGCGGGTCCGCTGCACGAGGCCATCGGGATTCAGGCTCGGGTAGAGGTGGACCTGTCCGCGCCGGAGCATGCCGTCCAGGTGCCCTTTCAGCTGATGGATCACCCCTACACCGGTGGCCTCGTCCCCATGCACGTTGGCCGTGATGACCACGCTGGGCCCCGCCCTGGCCGCCTGGAAACAGAGGACGGGGAGCTCGCGGGTCCCCATCGCGCTGGGCAGCCGTAGCATCTGGAGGACCTGAGGCAAGCTACCTTCCCGGCACCAGCTTGGGAGCCTTCTCACCGCTGCTGTCGATCACCACCCAATGTTCACCGAGTTCGCACTCGACGGCGTCCATCGCCACGGTGGTGCTGATCTCGCCCTCTTCCTCGGACAGGACGATCAGCAGACAGTCCTTCTTCAGGGCACAGGTGTCGTAGCCCATGTCCAGGTGCTCCAGACAGCTCTGGACCGCCAACTCCCCGACCAGGTCCCGAGCCAGATCGACCCCCGCCTTCACCTTCCAGGTGGGGTGCTCTCCCCCTTCCTCGTCGATGAGCACCGCTCGCTCGACCGAGGCCGGCTCGACCGCTTCGGCCGAGGGCTCCGCAGCCGCTGGGCCCGGGGCCTCCTTGGAGAAGCAGGCTGCGACGAGCAGGGTCAGCATCCCCATCACTCTACCAAGCCCTGCTCCCGGTACCACAGCATGCACCGCTCTATGCCCTCGCTCAGCGGCCCCGGTGAGAAGCCGAGCTCCTTCTCCGACTTCGCCCAGCTGTACTGGCGGTTTCGGCAGCTCACCTTCGCCAGAGCCGGCGTAAGCTCCGGCTTCGAATCGGTCAGCCTGGCCTTCAACACCTGCAGTCGACCCACGGTCGCGGTCAGCCAGCCCGGCACGACCCGCGTAGGCGCTGGCTGGCCCAGAACCGTGGCAATGAGTGAAAAGAGCTCCAGGAAGCTCCCCCTGAAGCCTCCGAGGATGTAGCGCTCACCGGAGCGCCCCCGGTCCAGAGCGGCAAGGTGGCCAGACACCACGTCACGCAGGTTCACCGCCGTGGTCCGACCCGAAGGCACGCCGGGTGGTCCACCCGCCTGCACAGCGAGCAGCATCCGGCCGGCGCTCCGGTTGATGTCGTGGCTCCCAAAGACGATCCCCGGGTTCACGGCGACGCACTCCAGGCGCTGCTCGGACAGGGCCAGATCCTCGGCCTCCTTCTTGGTCTCCTGGTAGCCCAGGCCCAGGCCCTGCCAGTTGAAGGCGGTCTCTTCATCCCCCACGCCGTCACCCTCTACCCAGCCAAGCGCCGCGATGCTGCTGGTGAGTACCAGACGGCTACAGCCCGCTCGCGCAGCAGCATCCAGCACGTTTCCCGTACCGCCGACGTTCACCTCCCTCTGCCAGGCCCTCTCCCGCGCCTGGTAGCTGATCACACCAGCACAGTGGATCACCGCGTCGTGGCCTGAAAACTCCAGCGTGTCGGGACGGGTGACGTCACCCTGCACAAGCTGCAGGCCCTCGGGGTCCAGAGCCTTCAGCTTGCGCCGGTCTCGCACCAGGCAGGTCACCCGGTCTCCGCGCTCCACGAGCGCCCGGGCGATCTGGGAGCCGATCTGACCGCTTCCTCCGGTGACGAAGACCCTCAAGGCTCAGTCGCAGATGGCGGAGTAGCGGTACCAGTGCGCTACACCCAGCTCCAGATCCGAGCTGGACCCGTTCCGGGCCAACAGCAGGTCCAACAGGCCATCGCCATCGACATCGGCGACGACGAAGTCGCTGCTGTCAAAGCGTCGGGCCATGCCCGACTCGAGACCGTTGGGCAGCAGGAAGACCTGGGGCTCCTCGGCGAAGCCCTGGCCGTCGTTCCGGTAGACCTCCCAGCGCCCCGTACCGTTGGCACCCGCACCACCGGTGGTCACCACCAGGTCCGGACTTCCGTCCGCGTCCATGTCGGCCAGTGTCCAGTTGAGACCATCGTCGCTGCGATCCACTGCCCAGGTCAGTCCGCTGAGGCCCGAGGGCAGGATCCAATACTGGGGGTTGGTGTCGAAGGCCGTTCCCAGGTTCGAGTAGACCTGCCAGTGCGTATCGCCCACGCCCTCTACGCCCTCTTGCCAGGCCACCACCAGCTCGGGAACGCCGTCACCGTGGAGATCGATGAGATCCCAGTTCGCACCGCCACTCACGCGGTCATCGGTGTAGCGCATCTCATCGCCGCCCAGGCTTGGAACAACCCAGGTGCTGCCATTGCTGGAAAAGGCCCCGCCGTCCAGAAGGTGCACCAACCAGCGCCCCTCGCCAACGCCCTCGATGCCATCGAAGCCGGTGATGACCAGATCCCTGTCACCGTCCCCGTCGATGTCGGTCAGGCTCCAGTTGGGGTTGGAGGTGCTGGCGTCGTAGCCGTAGCGAAACTCCATGGACGGGTACCCGGGGGGGAGGGCGATGGAGTTGGCGGCATTCTCGAAGCTCGAGCCCGAGTTCGTGTGGCGTAGAAGTTGGCTGTTGCCCACCTCGGGAAGCCCCTCGAACTCGAAGGCCACCATGTCTGAACCACCCAGACCCCCGAGAACCCAGTTCGGAGGCGAGCTGCTCACATCTGTGGTGTAGGCGAAGTTCTGACTCGGGTAGCCCCCTGGCAACTCAAAGCCCGTTCCGGCGTTTTCGAAGCCCCCGCTCCCTCCAGCGTGCACCAGCCACTTCGACGTGCCCACGGGCTCGACGTCCGGGTGCAGCGTGACGACGATGTCCAGCAGACCATCTCGGTCCAGGTCCATCAGGGTCCAGTTGGGACTGACACCATCGCTGTCGGTGACCCCATGAAAGCTGCTGTCCGGGTATCCCGCGGGAAGAGTCCAGAGCTGATGCAGAGGCTCGAAACGGAAGAGATCACAGTCGCCGATGTTGCCGGGAGAAGCGCTCTCGCCAGAGTCCAGGGGGGGCATGGGGGTGAGCCCGCCCGAACAGGAAAAGAGGAGAGAGATCAGCATGCGCCACCTACCAGGGCCTCGGCCAACTCTGAAAGGCGCCGCTGACCATAGCGCTCACACCACACCCCATTTGCGGCATGAACCGGGCTCTTCTGCAAGAAGCGAGGGAGCTGCGGCTCACTCTGCCGGTAGAGCAGACGACCCAGCGCAGTGCGTGGCTCGATCAGGCGAGCGGTCCGCTCGGTGCGAGCGCAGAAGGCCTGATGGACCTGCGCCAGGCTCGCGACCAGCCCCACCGCATCGACGCGTCCCAGCGAGGCCACGAAGGTCCGTTCCGCAGGCAGAGCTTCCCCGCGCACGCGCTCGGCGATGGCAGCGGCCAGGTCGTCCACGTGCACGAAGGGGAGAGCCGTCTGCGCACCCCGAAGGGCGAGCACGCCCGTGCCCTCGGCGCTCGTGGCAGCGGCCTCCAGGAAGCCCGTGAGCGGACCATCCAGACCCACGGCTCCGTAGGCATGGCCCGCCCGGATGACCACGGTCTCGGTACCGGTGCGACGGGCCCAGAGGTTGACCCGGGCCTCGGCCGCGCAGGCGCCAGCCAGCCACGCAGACCCGTAGCGGTCGGGGCTGACATCGGGCTCGTCGGGACTCGCGTGGTCCAGCAGAGCGGTGGACAGGTGCAGGAACAGGCGAGGCTTCAGCCATGCGCAAGCGTGCAGCAAGGCCTGGGTTCCCTTGAGGTTGGTGTCCAGGACCTGAGCATCCGTCGCCTGGGCGCGCTGGTCCAGGTGTACGACAGCCGCCACCGGCCCGATGGCCGGCCCATAGCTGTCGGGAACCACCAGATCCGCCCGCAGGCCGGAGGCGACCGCCTGATCCGGACGGACCAGTTGCACCACCTGCTCGCTGCCCAGCGCGCGGACGACCCGACGCCCCAGGGGCGACCCTGCTCCGGTGACCAGGACCCTCACCCGCCCAACTCCTCGATCAGGAGATCCTGGACCTCGTGGTACCGAACAGGGCAACCACCGATGTGTGGAAAGCCGTGGGTCTCGGCAAAGATCCGCGAACACTCACCCAGGGCGAGACTGCGACCCTCACTGGGACGACGGTCTGCAGGCTGGTGGCCCATGTACAGATCCACACCATCCACGTACAAGGCCTTGGCCAGGCCCGCGAGGGTGCGCACCCGAGTGGGGTTCTGCTGGGCGTAGTCCAACACGCTCGAAGCGGCGAGATGGCAGGTGGCGCAGCTGTCCCCCGGGAAGACGCGGGCGGCTCGGGTCGCCTGGATGACACCCCGGGCGCGCTCGAAGACGCGAACATGAGCGGAGAGCTCCTCCGGAAGCTGGGGAGGCTCCTGGTCCAGCACCCGACCCAGTTCCACCAGGTGCTCGACCTCTCCGTGTTGGAAACCCATCAGCTCGGCAGCCAGGGAGTCCAGCTCCAGCAGGTCGTCACCCGCCAGGCAGTAACCGCAGGCCACGTCCTCACCGTGGTGAGGGCCCTCACCCTCCATGCCCACATCCGCCTCGACCAGGGTCAGGGTGGGCGGGATCGCCACCGCGAGCTCCGCCATGAGCCGTGGGAGGCCATCCCGGTGCATGCGCAGGTGCTCGCTGTCGGGCAGCACCCCCATCAGGCCCTTGGTTCCCACCGCGATCTGGGTGCCGCTGTGGGTCTTCAAGCGCACACACGAGATGAACAGGTCCGCCTGCACCACAGCCCGTGGAATCAGGAAGCCCCCGCGGATCTCCATCGGTTCGACCTCGAGATCACAGAGGCGAAGGTGAGGAAATTCCTCGAGCAGATCGTGCCCCCCCGCCAGCTTCAGGAGATCGCTGAAGCTCGTGTAGGGCAGATCGGGGGGGGTCAACAGGGAGCTGTGCCCCAGGGTCACCTGACCAGCGCCATGGTCCTGCAGCCAGGCCAGTACCGCAGCCAGAAAGGCGCTGGTGGTGCTCTCGCTGGCCTTGGGATTCTCCCGCGCATTCCAATCTGGCTTGAGCAGCACAGAGCGTCCATCGAGGCCCGGAAGCAGGTTGTCCAACAGCCGGGCGACGGTCTCACGCGGATCGGTGAAGGGCTCGAGACGGAACACGTCAACTGCTCTATCACGACTCCGTGGGGTTCTCAGGGAACCATCAAGGTCGCGAGAGCCCGCGCCGCTACGCCGTCGTGCACGATGGCGGTGGACTCACCCGAGACGTACCACCACCAGGCGAGCCCGTCTTCCCGTTCCGTCTTTCGCCGTTCGCCGGCACCATCGCCACTCCAAGCCACATCGAACTGCACCGCATGATCCTGGCCGCGAAAGGCGGTGCAGTCGATGCTGTGGGTCCCATCGAAGGACTCCATGGTGCACTCCTCCACACCCCAGCCGCGCGCTTCCAGCGCGGAGCGCACGGACTGGTCGTTCTGTGTCTCCGGGCGGGTTTCAGAGAGCACCCCCTCCAGGAGCTGCTCGCCGCAGGCCCCATTGCGGGCTTCGATCTGCAGAACGAAGCTGTCTTCCTGGACGAAGACCTCACCGGGGTAGGGATCTTTCACCGCCCAGGAAGCGTCTTCCGGATTGTCGAACTCCATCAGGTCGACACTGAAGCCCCACTCGTCACCGGACCACTCGCAGCTCCAGACGGTGTAGGCACCTTCGCGCACCCGGTTCTCGCACTCCGGACTCATGCCCAGACCGCGCGCTGCTTCTTCCAGGGTGAGCCGCTCCCACTCGCTCACAGGACGGGGGGCGAGGTCTCCCTGACCGGTCCAGGCCTGGCCACACCCGACGGGAGCCACCACGACCGGGGGCTCGCTGAGCTCCTGACGCTCGCCGCAGGTGCAGGCGACCAGCAGGGCCGTGATCGGAACGAAGCGCCTCATCGGTTCTCCACGGCGGTCGCCGTGAGTCAGTCCTCCCAGAGCCGAACCTGGGCCTCAAGTGCGTCCCGGGTGAAGGGCTTCTCCAAGCGCGGGAAGTCTCCAAGCTGCCCCGCCGAACCGCTGCACATGCAGATGCGGGGGCCCAGGTGCTTCCAGCGCTCCGCGATCAGGATCGCCAGCTCGGCGCCGTTGGTGTCAGGCATCTTCACGTCACACAGAATTCCATCGAAGGCGTTGTCGTCTTCCAGCAGCGCCAGGGCATCCTGTCCACAGTGAACGCCGACCACCTCGTGCTGCTTCAGCAGCCGGGTCAGCGACCTCACGATGAGGACTTCGTCATCGATGACCATGATGCGCATGAACTGACAATATCAGGGCTTGAGCCGTTCCACCTCCTGCTCTCTGCCAAGCGCTGTCCACTGAGAAAGTGCGATCTCCCGGGCCCGGTCCGCGCGCTCCGTCTCTCCAGCACCTCGGCACAACGAGGCTGCGAACTCGGCTGCCCACGCAAGATCCTCGTCGACCATGGCCGTGCGATCGAGAATGGGCTCCATCCTGTCCATCCACGCATCGAAGGCGGTCCAGTCCTGCACCCCCGCCAGCGCAGGGATCAGGCCCATCCCCGAGGGCACGAGCAGCCCCCAACGACCGTTCCGCTCCAGGTGCCGCGACAAGGGCTCCAGGAGCGCTCTGGCCTCGATGTACCGCTCCTGGGCGATGAGCACCATCCCCAGGTTCATCTCCGGGACCCAGGTGGGTCGTCCCACGGCAAGGTACAAGGCTCGGGCTCGACGCAAGCGCTGCTCGGATCGCTTCAGCCGGCCTCCGTAGCGGTCCAGATCCCCCAGGTCGTTCAGACAACCCGCCAGGCCACGGCGATTCCCAGCCTTCTCGAAAGCGCGGGCAGCCTTCTCCAGCCATTTCCTGGAAGCCGTGAGGTCCCCTTCCTGCCGTTCCAGGTAGGCCCTCGCCGACAGACACTTGGCCAGACTGGAGAGTTCGCCCTGGTCCCGGAACACCGGGGCAGCCAGGTCCAGTTGCTCGACGGCCTTCTCCAGGCGTCCCGTCCGGATCAGGATCTCGCCCAGGGTCAGCCGAGCGATGGCGACCTCCACCGGCCCCTCGACCACGTCGGAGCCCGCGATGGCCGCCATGAGGTAGCGCTCCGCCAGCTCCGGTTGCGACGACTTGACGATGGTGCCGAGGAGGCGGGTCGCGCGGAGCAACAGCTGCACGTTGGCCGTGGAAAAACCCACCTGCCGCGCATTCTCCGCCAGCTCCTGGGCCCGGTTCGGTGAACCGGAGAGCAAGAGCAGGTGCGAGCGAAGCGCCAGCTGCCACCCCCAACGGACGTCCGTCTCCGAGACCTTCAGATGAAGCAAGGCCTCTCTCCTGAGATCCAGGAGGCTGTGTCCGGCGGATGGATCGCCCAGGTTCAGACGATGTTCGGCCGCCTTCTGGAGCAGGGGCAGCGCCAGTTCCAGCTCACCGGAGCCGAGCAGATGCTGGGCGCGCCTCCCGATCCCGAGCGAATCCCGTCCCGGCCCCAACATGGCCACACAGGCCGCATGCCACCGGGCGAGGCGGCCGCCTTCGCGTGCCCGTCGCAGCAGGCTCTCCCGAAGCATGGCGTGAACGAAGGCCCACTGCTGGCCCTCGTTCACCCGCACCAGTCGCTCGGCGACAAGCAAGTCGACCCGTTCGGGCGCGGGCGCGAGTTCCGCGGCAAAGCAGGCCGCAAACCACTCGTTGCGGTCCACGATCTGACCCAGCACCGCCGCGATCTCGAGACTGTGCCCCTCCTCTGGGGGCCGGTGGTCGAGCAGCTGTGCAAGGCGCACCTCCCAGACGGCGTGGACGTCGTCCGGGATGACGACCTCCACCCCTTCGCGCAGGCGGAAGCCGGTCTTCGACAGCTCCAAGAGGTCCCTCTGCACCCAGTCCTGGACCAGCTGTACAGCGAAGAGCGGGTTGCCACCGGTCCGCTGGGCGACCTCGGTGGCCAGCCCGGGCGAGAGGCCCAGCAGATCCCCGGCGAGCTGACGGGTGTGTGTGGGCCGAAGGGAGCCGATTCGCACCGTGCTGACCGCGGAACGCTCCCTCAACATCGACAGCCGCGGCACGACCTCGGGGCGCTCAGCCAGGGCCTCGTCCTGCACCGTGGCCACGATCAGGATGGGTGCGCTGCACTCCAGGAGCATGTGGGCCAGCTCCACCGCCTCCAGACCCCACTGCACATCGTCCAGCCACAGCACCAGGGGACGGACCTGGGCCCGCCGCAACAGGAAGTGCATGAAGCAGGCCAGGCGTTCGCGCTGGGATCCGAACTGGACCCCACCGGCGATGGGCTCGAGGGCCTGCGCCAGCACGTCGACCTCCTCGGCGTCACCCCCGAGGCGAGCCACCAGCTCGGACCGCTTCAGGCCCACGCCCCGAATCGCACGAAGCACCATCGACGCCAGCGGCTCACTGAATCCCTGGTTGGGCTCATGCCGCACGTCGATCCAGTCCGCCACCCCCAGCTCGTGAGCGCGGGTTCCCACCCAGTGGGCCAGGCGTGACTTGCCGTGTCCCGTGGGCCCGGTCAGCACCACGCAGCGGCACTCGCGGCCGCTCACCACGCCGCGCAGCTCGGTCCACAGCCGGTCCCGTGCCTTCTGCCGGTCCACCAGCCTCAGGGTCCGCAAGCCGACGAGTCCCCGTCCGGGTCCTCGCAAGGACGGCGGCAGGGCCGGCACAACCTCTTTCCAGCTGCGAGGCAGGACGAGGGAGGGCTTCGCTCGGGACAGGTCCTTCAGGGCAGCAGCAGCCTCCGCAGCGCGCTGGAAGCGATCACGCGACCGCTTGGCCATGAGCGTTCTCACCCAGCCGTCCAGCTCTGGGGGGAAGCCCTCCTTGGCCAGCTTGGGCATGGGCTGGTTGAGATGGCCTGCCTGGGCCTCGTTCGCCGTGCGTCCAAAGGCGCGCTTCCCGGTGACCAGCGCGAAGGCCATCGCCCCCAGGCTGTACAGGTCGGTCCACGGCCCGTGGTCCCGCCAGCGCCCACGGATCTGCTCGGGCGCCATGTAGGCCGGCGTCCCCTGCACCCAGTCCTCCTCCTGGTCCCGCTCGTGCACGAGCGAGGCCAGGCCGAAGTCGGTCAGCGCAACGCGTCCGCCTCCGAGCCCCAGCATGACGTTGGCCGGCTTGATGTCGCGGTGAAGCACCCCGTGGGCGTGGGCGTGGGCCAGGGCCGCCAAGAGTCCGTTCATCACGAAACGAAAGCGATCCCAGTCCATACGCCCCACCTCGGGCGCAAGGCAACCCCCCTGCATCAGCTCCATGACCATGTAGGGGGTGTCCTCGACCAACTCCCCCTTCGAGCTCTCCGCGTTGGACGCGCTGACCCGGCCCATGTCGAAGATGCGCACGATGCCAGGGTGATCGAGAGCCGCGACCGCCCGGACCTCGTTGTACACCTGTGAGCGGAAGAAACCCGGGTCCGCTCCGCCCTGGAAAACGAGCTTTACCGCCACCGGCACGGGCTCGTCCCGATGGCGACCGCTCCACACCTCCCCCATGCCACCCAGGCCGATGGGCCGCTGAAGCAGGTAGGGGCCGAGGGGAATCACGGTGTAGATTGGCTCTATGGTGCTCTCTCTGTTCGCGCTTCTCGCCTGCGGTGAGAAGGAACCCCAAGACACGCAGAAGGAACCGCAAGAGACCGGAGTCGACCAGATCGACGCGGATGAGGACGGCTTCTACGACGACGAGGACTGCAACGACGAGGACGCCAGCATCCATCCCGAGGCCGAAGAGCTCTGCGACGAGGTGGACCAGGACTGCGACGAGGCGGTGGACGAGGGAGTGACCTCCACCTACTGGCTGGACGCCGACGAGGACGGCTACGGCAACGAGGACTTCCCCACCACCGACTGCAGCGCGCCCAGCGGCTACGTGGACAACGACGAAGACTGCAACGACGCCGACGCCGACTACCACCCGGCCGCGACCGAAGACGACTGCACCGATCCCAACGACTACAACTGCGATGGGAGCGTGGAGTACGAAGACGCCGACAGCGACGGGCACGCGGCCTGCGAGGACTGCCGAGACGACGACCCCGAGGTGGGCCCCGGCGAGCACGAGATCTGCGACGACAAGGACAACGACTGCGACGGCGAGACGGACAACGACCCGCTGGACGGGGAGCGCTACTACTACGACAGCGACGGGGACGGCTACGG
>PVBE010739600.1_pt1 | contig 24732 bp, 17 predicted proteins | sample 1631181 | NCBI WGS metagenome assembly PVBE01 (sample SAMN08397723, study PRJNA350692) | Marine metagenome, whole genome shotgun sequencing project. | isolation source: water | place: Pacific Ocean | collected 2012-04 | reverse complement strand
GGAGGGGTTATCGTCTTTTTTCGCATAGGCATGATCCATATGGATCTAGTAGGCTATTTTAAGCTGAATTTTGCCCTCATGCAGTACCATAAATACTCATTAACTGAGATTGAAAATCTTATTCCTTGGGAAAGAGATATCTATGTTACTTTATTACAGCAACACCTAGAGGAAGAAGAACAAAAGCAAAAAGCGCAGGAGAATGCCATCTAAAACTGGACAAAGTGGAGTTTTAGGGAAAGTAGATCCCCAAATTATTGAGGTGCTTGGATTAGATGATGTTAGTGATTTAAATGTTAGTGATTATAAGACTCTTTTAAAGGAAAAGATGGTTGCCCAACGGATGGGTGGTGGTGGAGATAGTGCAAACGCAGAGTTAATAACTGAGGAATGGAAAAGAGTTAAAAGTATTAAAGAAGAAGAACAACCAAAATCAAAACCTACTGGAAAAAAAGTTGCTGATAATTTTGTAGGTCGTAAGGATTCTACTACTAAGGATTCTACTACTAAGGCTACAACTAGTAAGGCTACAACCACTAAGGCTCCATCTGGAACGAAGATAGCTCCTAAGAAACTTTTACCGTCTGCAGGAGGTGATATTGTACCTGCTGATAAAAAAGATCAGACTGTAGGTGGAGATGATTTATCCGAGGAGGTGGCTGATGTTAGAAAAAGTGTAGAGGATTTAAAAGGTATTTTAACTCCTGGATTATCTAAGATTGAAAGTAATCTTCAAGGTATGTTGGATGCTCTGAAGAAAGGTAATCAGACAGATAAGAAAGCTAAAGAGAAAGGAAGAGTATCTGCAGAGAAAGGAAAGAAAGCGGGAAGAGAGGCAGGTTTAGAATCGGCTGATGTTAAGCCACAGAATAAAGTGCTGGATACTGTGAAGAAACCTGTTATGGGTTTCTTTGATATGATATTGAATTTTATTAAGAATATTGTAATGGGCACAGTTGTTGTAACTCTTCTTAAGTTATTAACAAATCCCAAAGAATTTCTTGATCCTATTTTTAAAATAATTAATGGTGTTATTGCTGCCTTAAATTGGTTAATAAAACTTGTAGTGGATTCTTTTAGAAATCCACTTAATCTTTTGATAAAGGGACTTAATTTTGGTATTGGATTTGTAATTGATATGGCTAACAAGGCTCTTTCTATAATACCTGGGGTTAAAGATCCTATTGCTAAGTTCGAGATACCAGAGATCCCTGAATTTCCTGCTATTCCGAAGATATCAGTACAAGAGGAGGCTCCCCCAGTTCAAACTGCTGCAGAAGGTGGGATGGTTGGTGCACAGGGTGAACCTGGTGCTGATGGGATATCTTCTTTTGGACCTCCTGGGATGGACCTGGGTCTTCCAGAACTTAGTGGTGGAACCAATCTTCCTGGACTTGGAGGAGGAGGTGGTGGTACTAATTCATTGACTGAACAAGCAAAAGTTAAAACATTTGGTAGTGCTTTTGGTGATTTCTTTAATAATGATGATGGAAGAAGCAGGAGAATGACGGATTTGGAGAGATCTCAGCGAATGTCTGGAGGTGGTAAGGTTTCTAAAGTGGATCCACCTAAGGAGGGAATTGATCTAAAAGAAAAGGTAGATAAACTTACTAGTATAGTGAAAGAGAAATTGATGGGGGGTCAAGGTGGAGGTGGATCTGCTCCTGGTTTAAATGTAGGAGGAAAATCCCCTGGTTTGGATGTAGGATCAAAGGCTCCTGGACTACAAGTTGCATCTAGTGGTGGTGAGGTTCCTGCTCAGAAAATGTCTGTGAAGAAGGGTGGAAAAATTAATTCAGGGAGTGGAGTAAAGGTTAAAGGTGCCGGTAAAGATACACAGTTAGTTGCTGCTCAGCCAGGTGAAATAGTAATGAGTAAGAGGGCAGTTGATAAGATTGGTGCTGATAAATTATTAGCAATGAATAAAGAAGGTGGTGGGGATAATAAGCCTAGATTTATAAATTCTCGAAATATTCAGAGGGCATCAGGTGGTGGTAGTGTTGTCCAGACTATTATGGCAATGCAGGGTGGTGGTAGCGTTGGAAGTATATCAAACTCTAGTTCTTCGGTACAAACACCAGGTCCTCCTAAGAAGAGTGTGAATATTGTTAATGCTGGTGGCGGTAAGAAGAAAGGTTCTAGTCCTTCCACTCCTCCTGCAGCTGGGTCTGCAGCAGATCAAAAAGTAGTTCAGCCTTTTTCATCTTCTGATGTTAACAATTCTTCTTATATTGTGATGAAGGGAATGTACAATATAGTGAGTGGATAAGATATGTGGGGAGCTTTAGTTTCTACAGGTGTTAAGGCTTTTGGGAAAGCTGCGGCTAAGAAAGCGGTAGCTGGAGCTGCGAAGAAGGCTGCAGGTGGTGCATTAAAGAAGAAAGCAATTGGTGCTGCTAAAGGAATGGCTAAAGAGAAAGCCATTGACGCAGTAACTGGTAGAGGGAAGAAGAAGGGTGGTGAATTAGCTAAGGTCGCCGGTGGGGGTGGACTGCAAAGAAAACAAAGTGCGGTAGTTAAACCTACTACTCAGTTGGTAGAAGGTGGTGGTGATGATAGTGGAGGTGGAGGAGCAATTGTTTCCAAACCATCAGAGGGTGGGAAGATAAGTTTTGGGGGTATTAATAAACAGATTGATAGTATTGTAGGTATTACTGGTGCTCTTAAGACTACTTTTGAACAGCAGACTGAGAATAAAGTAAATCAACAGAAGGCTCTTCGTAAACAACTGGAGAAGCAAAAAAAGGCAGCTCGGGAAGAATTATTAGAATCTAAACCAGTAGATGACCCCGGCGTTAAGCAAGAAAAGGGACCTAAGAAAAAGGTAGGTTTCTTAGGTATGATTTGGAATTTCCTGAAGAATATTCTTCTGGGAACTCTTGTAGTGAGTTTCCTTAAGTTGGCTGCTCTTGCTAAGAATATATTTGGAAGAGCTAGTGCTGCCATGGAAGCTCTTTTCTGGGGCATTAGATCATTATTCCTTTTCCCTAAAACCCTTATGGGGGCGATAAAAGGTCTTCGTGATTTATTAAAAGTCGGTAGTGACGCAATTCTGAAACCATTTAAGGCTTTAGGAAATTCCATAAAAAATGGATTTAAAACGGCAGGAAATAAAATATTTTCCTTTGTAAAAGATACAGCTCTTAAGGCTATAAATTGGGCTAAGGATGTTGGTGCTAAGGCTGCACAGTGGGCTAAGAATGTTGCTGGTAGGGGTGCAAAGTGGGTTAAGGGTGGTTTTGATGTATTAAGGAAGACTAGGGTTGGTAAGACTGTTGAGGGAGCTGTTAAAGGTGTGAGGAGTGGTGTTGATGCATTAAGGAAGACTAAGGCTGGTAAGGCTGTTGAGGGAGCTGTTAAAGGTGTTAGGAGGGTTGGTGGTAATCTTGTTAAAGGAGCAGGAGGACTCCTGAGAAGGGGTGGTAATCTTCTTAAAGGAACAGGAAATCTCCTAAGAGGTGGTAATAGGGCTATAGGTGGTGGTGCTTCACGTCTTGCTAAAGGTGCCATCAGTACAGTAACTGCTCCTATTAAAGCAGTAAGTGGTGGAATTAAAGCAGTAACTGGTACTGCTTCTAAAATTAAAGGTGGATTGAAATCTGGCGCCCAATGGGCTGGCAAAACAGCAGGTAAAGTCGCAGGTAAAGTTGGTGGATTTGCAACTAAACTATTTCCTGGACTAGGGAAGTTAATAGCAAAGGGTGCACCTATATTCAAGGGAATGGCTAAGGCGGCTAAGGGTATCAAGATACCTGTAGTTGGTCCTATTATGGTGGCTGTCTCGTCTTTGTTGGCGGGTGAACCTTTAGGTCAGGTAGGTTTTAAGACTATGGGTGCCGGTATTGGTGGTGCTTTAGGTACTATGATTCCTATTCCTATTTTGGGAACAATATTTGGTGAGATGGCTGGTGAATTTGTAGGTGATTTGGCTTACAGTTTGTTTATGGGTGGGGGAATGGAAGAGGTGAAGGCTAAGGCAGCGAAGAAGATGCAGGATATGATGAAAGCTGGTACATCAGTTAAAGATTTTGTTGTTGGAGGATTTAGTAGATTTTGGAAGAATTTTACCGAAGAACATCAAATTCCAATTCCAAAAGGTAAAGGACTACAAACCCTATTAGGAAAAGTTCTTCCAGGTTTGGCTAATGATAAGGGTCTGGTAACAGGAATTCCTAATATTCTTCAATTATTAAATCCTTTCGCAACCTTCCCTCTTCTTAAAAAATCATTCTTCCCACCTAAGGGAGAAGAATCTAGTGGAGGATTAAAACCCGCAGAGGTATCGGCTGGGGGTGGTGAAAAAGCATCTAAGGATGCTGACCTGGTTTCAACTGAAGCTGATTATGAAACAGGTGGTGGAGATACTATAATTATGGATAGTTCTGGTGGTGATGGTGGTTCATCTGGTGGTTTTTCATCTGGTGGAGGTGGACAATCTGGTGGATCATCTGTGGTTGTCATGCCAGCGGATCCTAGTGCTGCAGCGAATGCGTTAAATAAACAAGAGACCTTAGGGGTTTTATATCAGAGTTAAAAAATAAATGCCACAGAATTCTAAATCCACAGCAAATGCTGGAAATATCAGTAAGTTTAAGATTAGTGCTAATCTTAGTGATAGGGCTCGTGAGCTGACTAATGCTGTGGCGGAATTTAGATATTATGAGAGTGTTCTTTCTAATAATATAACAGCAACTGCTGCTTTGGTGGAAACTGGATATGCTGAAGAGGGAGGTCAAGATTCTTTCGCACAAGGAACTTTAGATTGGCTTCCTATTCGTGGAGGAGAGAGAACTGATGTGATAATAGAAGATGCGCAGGAAGAACCTAATGAGATAAATTTTAATACGGATGGGATCTATATTAATAGAGTGAGGGATGTTGATCCTGGAACTCAAAAGGACGTATATTTTGTTGATCTTGCATCTAAAGAATACTTTTCAAATGATATGACTAGGGTGTCAAGAAAGTATGAGGGAAAGATATCAGATAATGTTAAGGAGATTTTAGAGGAATTCTTAGAAGGAACTTGGGCTGAGGGTGATGGTGTTGATGGAAAAGATATAGATGAGACTGCTGTTCCTTATAATTTTGTTGGATGTGATAAGAAACCTTTTTATATTTGTACTTGGTTAGCTGCCAAATCAATTCCTACTGGAAGTGGTGACATTGAAATTGGGGGAGCGGCAGGATATTTCTTCTGGCAAACTAGAGATGGATTCCATTTCAGATCTATCGATAAAATGTTTGATGAGGGTAAACAGAATAGAGATTCTCTTAAGAAATTCATTTATAATAATACTGGTGAATTAGTAGAGGGATATGATGCTAATATTGTTAGTTATAATATTGATAGTGATATAGATTTAAATGAGAAGTTAATGTTGGGATCTTATAATAATAGATCTCTTTATTTTGATTATTATGCTTTTAATTATAAGGTTGTTGATTTTAATATAACAGAACAACAGGAAAAAGGAGTTTCAACTGCTGGAGGTGAGTATATTAATATAGCAGAAGAATTTACTAGATCTCCTTCTAGGTTGATGGCTCATATTATGGACTATGGAGTTCTTCCTCGTGGGGTTGATAGTGACGCTCAATTAGAAGAGTGGAAGAATGAACCAGAACAACCTAATTATGATGCTGAGCAGATCATGGCTCAGGCTATTATGAGATACAACCAGTTGTTCACTGTTAAGACTAGTATTATTATTCCAGGTGATTTTAGTATTCAAGCGGGTGATATAATTGTGGTTGATTTTCCTGAGTTGGATGGAGATTCTAATAAGGAGGTGAATCCTCAATCGGGTGGCATATATATGGTAGCTGAAGTTTGCCACAAAATTACACCTCGCGAATGCTTTACTAGTATGACGCTAATAAGGGATTCTTTTGGTACTAGTAACTAAGTAATCAGATGTTAGAACAGAGCTTTATTAAAAAGAATTTTGTAGGCCAGGAAGGATTCCAGTGGTGGATTGGTCAGATTGCTAATGAGGAAAAATGGAAGGCTAATATGCCTTCTAGTCCTCAGAATAATAATGAATCTGAAGATTATAAGGGATTTAGTGAGAGATATAAAGTTCGCATTATGGGATACCATACTGCTAGCAGTGAAGAGCTACCTGATGATGACTTGCCTTGGGCAACGGTGATGTATCCAGTTACTTCTGGTGCTGGTGGAAGAAATAGTTATGGTAATGCTAACCTTACACAAGGAGCATTTGTGTTTGGTTTCTTTATGGATGGGTCTAATTCTCAAATGCCTGTGATTATGGGGTGTTTGGGTTATAATGATTACCAGGCCGTGATGAAGAATGTGCCTACGGAGTCTCCATTTATTCCTTTTAGTGGTTATACTGAGAATTATGACCAAGGTAAGGTTGCTACTATTGCAACAAGAGTTACTGAAAATCCAGGAATTGTTGCTAGACAGGTTGGACTCCAAACTGGTGAGCCAGTAATTGATGCATGGAATGAAGGGGTAGGTTCTGGTAGTAGTAATAAAGATATGGCTAGTTTTGTATCTATGGATGAGGAACAATCAGATCCTCTTCCTGCTACGTCAAAATGTGAGCCAATGCCTGTTGGAAAGATGCAACGGCAGCTTCAGAACGTACTTCAAGAAGTAGAGAAAATTAGAAGAGCTCAGACTGATTATAGGTATGCTGTTACTAAGGCATCTGGAAATGAGGAAGCTAGAGTAGCTGCTCTGATTAAGAAGGGAGCTAAGTATGTTGCTGGTTCTATGAAGTATGTGTATGCTCAGATAGAAAAATCTATATTGAAATCAATAAGTTCAGGAATTCAAGGTATTCAGAATCAGTTGATGCCTGCTGAACAACATGAATTGAAAGCAAGAGTGGATGGAATTAATGATGTTGTTTCTTGTTTGTTTAAAAGGATGATTGGTGGGCTATACAATATGGCTTTCAATTTCCTTAATCAAATGTTGACTAGGGCTGTTAATATTACTAGATGTTTTGTTGATAATTTTATAGGGCAAATATTAGGAAGGGCAATGGGAACAATAGATGGTGTTGTTCAAGGAGCTCTGGGTGGATTGAGTGGAATGTTAGCTTTAGCTGGAGGATTGGGTGGTAGTATTCCTTCTTTGAATATTAGTACTAATGTCACTGCTCTTGTTGGAGATATTTTATCATTCTTGACTTGTGAAGAAGATCCTGAATGTAGTGATGTAAAGGACTTTAATATTTTGAGTGGAGCTGGGTCTTTAGCTTCCACAGATGTAGCCTCTATCTTGGGTACAATGGGAAGTGTGGCAGGTCAAGCAGCTGCTGATTTGGCAGCTCAAGCTGCGGCTGGACTTGGAGTTCCTGTTCCATCTGCTAGTGATTTGGATAGTTTAGGTAGTAGTATTAATTTTTCATCTGTATCTAATTCTTCTTGTAGTGATGGAAGTAATTCTGGTACTGACCCTAGGGATTGTGGTCCTCCTTTGATTACTTTTTTAGGTGGTGGATTGACTGGTGCGCCTCCTGTAGGTAATGCTTTGATTAGTGCAGCAGGTGCTGTGTTGGGTGTGGATTTGAACAGTTATGGACTTAATGTTAGTAGTAATTTACAAATTAGTATCAATGATGATTGTGGAAGTGGTCAAGGGGCTGTAGTAACACCAGTATTTGGTCCTGTTCAAACTTATCAGGCTACACAGACAAATATTAATCAATCTCCACCTGATAATCCTGATGTATGGGACCAAATCCCTTCTACTGGAATTGGTAGTATTAGTGCATGGAGTTCAACAACCACTTATGAAGTTGGTGATATAACACAAGTACCAGTTGGTAATCCTGGAACTGGTGCTGGAACAGTGGCTACTGCTGCTACTGATGGATCTGGTCCTACCACAGGACTTGTTGCAGTAAATGTGGTGAGAGGTGGTACAGGATATCTTCCTTCGCCTAATGGAAGTACTGGTGGTGATGGTAGAACGTGGGCGAAATCTGATGATACAAGTGTTATTCGTAATTCTCCTGATGGTGAGAGTGATGGTAGAGATGGATTGAGAGAGATTCCTCGTGCACCAGGAAATAATATGTGTGTGACTGCTGGAGACCAAGTTCTTCTTCCTCCAGGAACATCTGTAATTTTGGAACCTTCAGGTGAAGAGATTCTAGGAGGAGCTACTAGAACAGTTACTACAACTGGATGCTTTACTACTCCTCCCCTTCCCACAGATACTACAGCTCCCACGAGAGGGAGTTATCCTTCAGGTGAGGGTTCTTATCCGGTTATTCTTTCTTTAGATGTTGTCAATATTCATACTCCTGGTGTAAGATATAGTCCTGATGATGAAGTTGTTATTACCCCATCTAACGGTGCTACAGCTGAGATTGAAGTGAATAATATGGGATCTATTACTAATGTTAGAGTTACATCACCTGGTGAGGGATTCCAAGAAATACCTCAAGTATATGTAAAGTCTGGTACTGGATTTAATGCAGATTTAAATCCAAGATTCCGTATAGATAGAGTAGGGGATTCAGCAGTAGAGGAACCATCCATGCAAGATAAGATTATATCAGTCGTTGATTGTGTGGGTAAGGTTCCTGATTCACTCTACGCTCCTTGTACGAGTTGTCAAGATACATCTATGGTCTGGTAAATGCCACAAGAAACCTGTCATCATACAGTTCGTAAAGGAACTGCAGAAGGAGAATATGTCTTCGGTCACATTACCGCGGATAATGAACTTGATGCGGTGATGTTGAGGAACTGTAGAAGTTTCAAACATTATATTTCTTTATGTGCTACAGGTGGTCAAACTCGTAAGGAAGGGACCATGTGTAGGTCTCCTGGAAGTTTTGTAGTTAAAGCTGGTGATAATATAGGAGCAGAACAACCAACTCCTTCAGGGGGAGCTGCTGGTGCTCTTAATACAGTTTCTAATGTTATTGGTGATAATCCTTTGGGGAATGCGATTGGCGCAGCTGCAGATGCATTAACTCCTACTCCTCCTTCTTCTGGTCTTCCTGGTATTCTTCTTGAGGCTGTGAATGGAGATGTAATAATCAAGGCTACCAGTGGTAAGATTAGATTGGAGGCAGAAGATGTTGTTATAAATGCTTCTGGAGGCACAGGTGAGACTGGAAATCTTAATATTAGTGCCAATAATAATATAACAATTGACGCTAAACAATCAGTTGAGGTGGGAGCAGAAGTACTTGTTAATATTAAGTGCCAAAAGTTGGTGGAGATTCGGGGGATGTCTGCTTTAAATCTTTTTGGAAGTAATATTGATTTTTCTGATGGTGGATCTTCTGTTTTTGGATCAAAAGGGGCATGGAATTATTGGGAAGAACAGATGCGTGGTTTAGCTTCAATGGCCAGATCTGCTACTACCCCTACTCATACAGGACATTAAAGGAGAAATTAAATGAAAATAGCCGATTTATGGATAGGAAAAAGATTATTGGTTGGACTTGGACGTCCAGAAACTTTGGGGCGGGGAAATAAAGAAATAAGAGGGTCTGCGTATGTAGAAGGACCTTTACAAGTAGGAAAGGATAGTGAATTCAATTCGGGGAATTCTCCTTCCGGCAAGTATGGTTCATCCAGCCGTGAGGGGGATCCTTCTGCTACTGTAATGATTGGTCCAGAATATAATACAGATACTTGTAATGGTAATCAACCTGGGAGACAACATCCTACTCGAGCTTTGCATGTAAAGGGAGATGTTAGGATAGATGCTAATAGTGAGGGTCAGAAGGGAGATCTTCGCGTTGCAAGAGATGTTGAGATAGGTGATGATCTTAGAGTGGTTGATGATGTTACTATTACGGGAGGAGTGGGTAGTTTAGCACTTGATTTTCATGCTATTACTAATACTAAGGCCACAGTTCAACAATATTGGAAAGGTTTTGATATTGAGCATCCTGGGAAGGAAGGATATAGACTTAGACATATTTGTGTAGAGGGTCCTGAGGGGGCGGTGTATGTAAGAGGAAGAGTGAAGAATACTACTGAGATTGTTCTTCCTTCTTATTGGAAAGATTTCGTTCATAGAGATAGTATTACTGTTTCATTAACACCAATTGGAGCTCATCAAGATGTTATTGTGAAGAGATGGGATGAGGAAAAGGTTTACCTTCAAGGAAATGGGGGAATGCCTATTAATTGTTTCTATCTTATCTTTGGAGAAAGAAAGGATGGTGAGAAGCTCATTGTAGAGTATCAAGGAGAATCTCCAGCAGATTATCCTGGCGATAGTAATCAATATTCTATTGCTGGTTACGATTATGATAGGAGAGACAAATAATGGCTCTATATCGTAGTTTTATTGACGATAGTGTAGGAACGGGTACTAGTACCATCAATGGTATCCGTAGTGCAGATGCAGCAGAGATTGGTCTTGGGGTGAGTAGTGATTTTTATGTGTCTGGTATTTCTACTTTTGTAGGACTATCAACATTTAATGATGGAATGATAATGACAGGGGTATCTACTTTCTATTCAGATGTAGGAGTAGTTGGAGTTATAACGGCTAATAGTGGAGAAATTAGTGGTAATTTTAATGTTGGTGGCGTTTTAACCTATGAAGATGTAACAAATATTGATTCAGTTGGTATGGTTACCGCCAGAAGTGGATTTAGAGCAACTGCTGGGGGTCTGCACGTACAAGCAGGTGTCTCTACTTTTCAGGGATATACAGAGAATGTAACTGCTTTGGGTACTATAACTGGATCTAATAATTTAGATGTAGGTGCAGGTTCTGTGTTTACTTGTACTATTGCTGGAACAAATGCTGTTACTTTTACAGTTACCAATCCAGTATCAGGTCAGATGTGTTCAGGAATTGTAATTGTTACTTGGACTGGAACAGGAACGAGAAGTATTACCATGACAAACGGAAAGTGGCAGGGTGGTTCTGCTCCTACTTGGTCTGCCACAGCTACTACTGATATTTTCTCTTTCTTTACTCCAGATAATGGAACTAATGTATATGTCAGTACTTTGGGGGTAGGATACGCATAATGTTGAATAAAGGACTGATGGGAGGTGTTTTTTTACAGACTCCATCTATAACAAACCCAACAGCCAGTGAAATTGATGATACTCTCACTCCCACTATTACTGCATCTGCTTTTGTATCGTTTGGTGGTATGACTCATGCTTCTACTGATTGGCAAGTAGCATCAGACTCTGGTTTTTCTACTATAGTTTGGGAATCTCTTAATGATACTACTAATAAGACTAGTGTTACCACTACTACCTTAGGTGGTGGAGAAAGATATGTAAGGTGTAGATATAAATCTAATACTGGTTTCTTGAGCTCGTATTCTTCAACTGTTCAATGGACTTCTCCTTGGGTAGCTGGTTCTAATCTTACAATTACCAGTTCCACCAATGCTGATGTTAATGCTACTACCACAGTTACTTTCCAGACAGGAACTTATAGGGTTACTGTATGGGGAGCAGCCGGAGGTAAAGGAGCTGGTGCAGGAGGAACAGGAGGTGCTGGTGGATCTGTAAGAAAGACAGTAACGTATCCTTCTCCTGCTCCTGTTACAATTACTATTGGTCAAGGTGGGGTGGGAGGACAGCGTTGTGATCCTACTCAGCCATCTACTCCGACTAACTGTGCAGGACCATCAGCAGGTGGTCCTGGATGGGGTGCTGGAGGTGCTAGTGGATACTTTACTAATCCTAGTGGAACATGGATGGGTGCTGGAGGAGGAGGATCTTCTCATTTTGATGGAACGATAGCTGCTGGTGGGGGTGGAGGTAATTATTCTATATCTGGATCTTGGGCTACAGGAGGTGGCCAGGCTTCTTCAATTAATCCAGCTGGATTTGGTGGAGGTGGATGTGGTACTGGTGGGCCTGGTGGAAGTTCTGGTTCTAATGGTGGTGGAGGTGGCGGAGGAAGCCATGTGAGTGGAGGACCAGATTCTGCTTGTGAAGCTGGCAATGGTGGAGATAATAGTGGAAGTTTTGATGATGAGTGGAACGCATCTGCAGGAACAGTAGCTAATCCTTATTCTAGTCCTGCCTATAGTAGAACTTTTGGATCAGGAAATAGTAGTGCTGGTGGGGGTAGAATAGAAAAAATGTAATTTGACATTAGACTAATAATCATTTAGAATAAAAGGAAAAAAACAATGACAGAAGAAAATTATCGCTATAAAATTCAAGAACAAACAACCATGGGGTGGGCGGATGTTCAGAACGGATTGAATTTAACCAAATCTAATTGTGAAGTTCTTTACAAAAGATTACAAGAAAGTGGTGTTTCTCCTAATGATTTAAGAATAGTCAGGATCAAGTGATATAATACATCCATGGAAGATCCTAATTATGATTTCAATGACTATACTATCCACAATGAGGGTGATGAGTATGTTACTAGATGTATTGTAGATCCTATGAGAAGAAGTGTGCGTCTTCTTTCCAGTAAAGGAGATGAGAGGAGTGTTGATTGTGAAAACTTAGAGGAGTTTATGAATATACTTGAGTTAGTAAGGGCGGTTGTGCCTGATGAGGTATTAGTTTATGTAGATCCTCCATAAATACATTATGGATATAAAGCTCTGGTATTCAAAAGATTTGAAGAGATGGCGGTGGTCATTGATTGACCCTGTATCGGGAAAGCAAGAGTCTGGACAACAATGGGACTTGCATGATGCTATGAGGGATGTTGGTAATACAGTACAGCATTTAATACAGGATGGTTATGAAGGAGAAATTGAAGATAATGGACAAAGATTGGTTGGAAGCGGAACGGTGGATTGATGATGATTATGAGATGATCAGTCAATTCTATACTGCAAAAAGGATGCATCCTAACATTCCTTTTTATCTTCAAGATGAGAATGGAGAGACATTTGTATTTGGATGGAGTTTAATATACCAGTATATTGGAAAACTTACCCAAGATGATAAGGACGGTTGCTTTCTTTATCCTGATTATTAATAAAGTTATAAATAAGACCCCCCTCTAAGGGGTTTTTTAATGCGATAAATAATCCATAATAGAAATACTGTGCTGGAAAGATGCCACTAAGTCGCTTAGATAATTTCCTGAAAAATGTTCGGGGTAACATCATTTATGTGAGCCCCAATGATTTGGACGCTACTGATAGTATTGAAAATCGTGGCAACTCAATGGGTCGCCCATTTATTACTATTCAAAGGGCACTTCTAGAAGCATCTAGATTTTCATATCAACAAGGATTAGATAATGATAGGTTTGGAAAAACTACCATTTATTTGGGACCTGGTGAACATACTATAGATAATAGACCTGGATGGATTCCTGATGGTACTGGGAATTTTAAATTAAGGGATGGTACTGAGTCTTCAGATTTCCCAGCTTTAGATACTTCTTCTAATTTTGACCTTACTTCATCTAATAATATTCTTTATAAGTTGAATAGTATCTATGGTGGTGTAATTATTCCTAGGGGAATATCTTTAGTAGGTCAGGATCTTAGAAAGGTTAAGATCCGTCCTTTATATGTTCCTAATCCAGAAAATAGTAATATAGAAAGATCAGCTTTATTCAGAGTGACTGGTGGAAGTTATTTCCTTCAGGTTACTATGTTTGATGGTGATCCTAATGGATTAGTTTATAAGGATTATACTACTGCAGAGTTTGTTCCTAATTTCTCTCACCATAAGCTTACTTGTTTTGAGTATGCTGATGGTGTAAATGATGTTGATATTAGTGATACTTTTCTGACATATAAGACAAATAGAACTGATCTGGATATTTATTATGAGAAAGTAGGATTGTTATATGGTACTGCTTCTGGACGGAAGATTGAACCTGATTATCCTGCTGTTGGTGTTGATATTCAACCTAAGGTGGATGAATATAGGATTGTTGGTCCTACTGGGGGACAAGTAGATATTAGTGAGATTTATGCTGGAGACGGGGTTACTGGTAGTACTGAAATTACTTGCGTCTTGGCTACTGCTCTATCCGGATTAAATGTTGACACAACTTTCCAAATTAGTGGAGTTACTGATACTGATTATAATGGTCAGTTTGTTGTTAGTGAAGTTGTAACAACTAGTTCTGATGGTACAGGAACTACTAAGTTTAAGTATAATGTTTCTAGTATTCCTTCCATTATAGTAAATCCTGGTGTTTCTGGAGCTATTTGTAGGTTAGATGTTAATACTGTAACTGGATCATCTCCATATATCTTCAATTGTTCTTTGAGATCTGTCTATGGTATGTGTGGTATGCTGGCTGATGGATCTAAGGCAAGTGGATTTAAGTCCATGGTAGTGGCTCAGTTTACTGGAGTGTCACTACAGAAAGATAATAATGCTTTTGTGAAGTTTAATTCTTCCAGTGGAGACTTTGATGATGGAACTACAGTATCTGATATTCATAATGATGCAGATGCTGTCTATAAACCAGCTTATTATAACTACCACATTAAAGCATCAAATGATTCAGTTTTACAGTTAGTTTCTATCTTTGCTGTTGGTTTCTCTCAACACTTTGTGACTGAAAGTGGAGGTGATTTTTCAGTTACCAACTCCAACTCTAACTTTGGTCAACAAGGATTAGCATCTAAAGGATTTAAGAGTTCTTCATTTGTTAGAGACGATGTAGGATATATTACTAACATTATTCCTCCTAAGAAAGTTACTTCTAGTGATATTAAATTGGAATGGAATGCTGTTGATGTTTCTCAGACAGTAGGAATAGCATCTACAAGCAGACTTTATCTTCTTGGAGAAACAAATCAAGCAGCTCCTCCTCCTTCTTTACTTCAAGGATATAGGGTTGGTGCTAAATCACAGGATAAGTTGAGTGTTGAAATATCTTCAGTAACATATAATGCTCGGGTTGTAATGCCTGATACTGAAGAAACTGTTGGAACATCTAATCAGATTAGTTCTGTTAAGACATCCACAGTTGCTAGATCTTCAAGTGGTAATAGTATTTCTTCTAATACTATGACCTTTACGGAAGATCATACTTTCCTTAATGGTGAATCTATTAGGATTTTTAGTGATAATGCTAGGTTGCCTGATGGATTGGAGGCTAATACACTTTATTATGCTATTACTGGTAGTGTTAATGCTGATCAAATTAAGGTTGCAGCTACTCCTACTGATGCTACTAATTCAGTGGCAGTTGCTTTTAACGCATTAGGAGGAACTCTTACAGTAGAGAGTAGAGTAAGTGATAAGGTTTGTGGTGATATAGGACACCCAGTTCAATATGATACTGATAATAGTCAGTGGTATGTGGGTGTTGCAACAGATAATGACATTTATACAAAAGTAATTGGTTCAGGAGTTGCTGGCCTTGGAGGGGCAACACCTAGAACATATATTACTAGAACACCTGATACTAGAGGTGTTGAAGATAAGATTTATAAGGTTCGCTATGTGGTTCCTTCATCTGCTGGTGTTACCACTGCACGTGCTCCTAGAAACAATTATGTCTTACAAGAATCTAGTGATGTAGTTGGATCTACTGATGCTGAAGTGGCTCTTCTTTATAGCCCAACTTCAGTTTCGATGAGCAATCCCATTGAGATAAGAAATCCAAGTTACATACGTAAAGCAACATGGGATGGTGGAACTGCTTATTATACTACTGAACTTCCTCATAAGCTTCAAATTGGGGCTCAGGTAAAGATTAATAATGTTACTAGTACCAATAATTCATCTGGTATAGCTAAGTCTGGATATAACCAGACCTTTACTGTTGCTGGTATTACAAGTGCTAGTGAATTTTATGTTACTGGATTGACTGCTGATCCAGGAACCTTTAGTAATGATACTTCTTCTAGAACTACTTCACTTCCTACTTTCCAACGTACTCAATCTAAGTATAATTTCTACATTTATGATAGTGAGGAGCTAAGTGAATATAAAGCGAGTGAACAGGATGGTGTGTATTCACTTACAGTAGTTGATGCATCTAATACTCCTACTGTTACTCCATTTAATGATTCCGCTACCTTCTCTTATCCATCACCAATTTCAAATCTTTATCCTCAATATGATAGAGATAATCCAAACTTTAACCCAGACCCTACTACTTCTTATGCACTTCCCTCACCACTGGGAGATGTTGATATTGATGAACCTAAGAAAAGTATAACCAGATCAACTATTGATAAAAATTATTGGGATTATGGAGTTGGTATAGCACTTACTGATATAACTTCTGCTGTTTCAAGTGGTAATACAATTACAGTTTTTACTGATGTTTCTCATGGATTGGAGAGAATTACTGAGGTAAGTATTAATAGTGCAGGCTCTGGATATGGTAATGGAACTGGAGCTGAAGAGAATCTCTATAATGCTGTATTAGGACCATCAACAACAGGAGCTTATGCAACAGCTCGTCTGACTGTTAATGCTTCTGGTGAAATGACAGATGTTAAGGTTATGGATGGTGGAACTGGATATAAGGTAGGAGATTATATAACTGTTACAGGAACTGATACTACAGGTAGTTTTACTCCTGGTGAGTTAAGAGTTGATACTGTTGGTGTTAATACAGGAGATACCATCAGAGTTGCTGGTGTAACTTCTACCACATATGCTGGCTATAATCAACTGTATAAGATTTCTGGTATTTCTAGTTGTAAGTCCATTACAGCTGTAGGTGTTAATACCATTAGTACTGGTAGTACTACTGGAGTAGGGGTTACTGAACTTACTAATGCTTATGTTCAGTTAACTGGTCCTGAATTGAATGTTGTGGGTGGTGATTGTGAATTTAATGGAACAGTAGGAATTTTGACAGTTGTTACCGTTCAATCCCATGGTTTGAGAGTTAATAATAGTATTACAATTGGTAGTACTGGTGGTGGGTATAACACTGGGGTGTATAATGGAGCATTTATTGTAACTAAGGTTAATAGTTTAACTGAATTTGAAGCTAATGTTGGAATTAATACTCTAGTTCCTACATTTACTGGTAATATTAATTGTTATTATCCTGGATTAGCTGCTCAGGCTGGTACTATTACACCTACTGATGAACAGTTTGGTGGAAGAGTACAAGACATCTATGCTGGAATTAGTACTATAATTACCAGTGCTATGAGTGAGAGTACTGCTTCATCTGGTTCTATTTTAATAGGTAATGCATCTAACTTCAATTTTGATATTGGTGATCATTTGAGGGTTGATGATGAGATAATGAGAATTAAGACTACTCCTCCAGCCTCAGGTTCAATTGACGTTTGGAGAGGATTGTATGGTACAAAGTCAGCGGCACATGATCTTAATAGTGTTGTTAAGAGGATTAATATTTCACCAATAGAATTTAGAAGACCTTCTATTATTAGGGCTTCTGGACATACATTTGAATATATTGGATATGGTCCTGGTAACTATTCAACAGCTTTACCAGAGAATCAATCTGATCAACTCTCATTTGAGAAACAGATCCTTGCTCAGTCATTAACCAGTAATGGTGGATTGAGTGTTTATACAGCTATGGATAGTGCTGGTGATTATTACATTGGAAACAAGAAGATCGCTGCTGCTAGTGGAAAGGAGAAGGTTTATAATTCTCCTGTTCCTACTATTACTGGAGAGGACATCACCAATCCTAGTGTAGTTAATACTGATAATATAGATGTTTCTAGAAGAATCATTGTTGATGGTGGTGCTAGCAATAATATTCTTTCTGAACTTAATGGACCAGTTCTATTCTCTCAGAAAGTAACTTCAACTTCTGATGAAGGTATTGAAGCTGCTTCCTTTAAGATGCAGGGTGATGCTACTATTTCTAGGAAGTATACTGTAGGAATTGCAACTCCTACTACTGCAGGAAATGCTGGTGATATTGTTTATAATTCTGATCCTGTTAAGGATGGATATGTTGGTTGGGTTTATACTACTGATAATGGTTGGTATCCATTTGGAAATATTAGTCAAGGTAAGACTGAACTTGACTTTACCTTTGATACAGTTGGTGTAGGAACTACTAGTGTTGGAGATAATACTTTCCAAGTGGGTAGTGGAACTTCAATTTTCTCTGTTGATGCTGATTATGGAGTGGGTATTGGTTCTACTTCTTGTTTGTACAAGTTAAATGTTAATGGAAATACAAATATTAATGGAGTTATAACTGCAACTAACTTTGTTGGTGATGGATCACTCTTAACTAGTCTTCCTAGTGATAGTTTGTGGACATATGTTGGAGCAGCTGATTCTGGTATTTTCCCTCTCAATCAATTAAATGTTGGTATTGGAACTAGTGTTGGCACTACTGGAACATTAACAGTTGGATCAGATTATGCTCCTTCAGCAGGATTTACCACTTCATTGATGGTTCATCATAGATCTCATTTCCTTGGAACTGCTGATTTTGGTTATGATGTTAATGTTAGTGGTATTACTACTCTCGCCAACTTTGATTTAGATGATAGTACTAATGGTAGAATTGTTTGTGGTGTTACTACTGTAGGTATTCTCACAGTTGGTACTGCTGGTACTACATTAGCAACTGTGGGTGTTAATATTGGTTTGGGTACTGGTACTCCAAGATCTAAGATAGATCTTGAAGGTCCTACTAGGATGAGTAGTTATCATGAAATACCCAAGGCTGTTACTAGTTCTTCTGGGGTTGTGACATTAGATCTTGATCAACATCAGACATTTACTGTTACTACATCTGAAGCTATTACATACTTTAAACTTCAAGGTGTTCAAGCAGATTCTTCTACTACCTTTACAATTAAGATACTTCAAGGATCTACGGCTTATGGTGTTGGTATTGATACATTTAAGGATAGTGGTCTTAGTGCAATAGATGTTTATTGGCCTGGAGGAGTAGTACCTACTGTGACTAATGTGGCAGCTAAGACAGATATCTATTCCTTTATGACATTTGATGGAGGGACTAGTTTGTTTGGCATAATCGGAGGTCAGAACTTCTCATGAGTCCAGTAGCCGTTAAAACTTTCAGGACCATTCCAACTACTTTAGATTTGAATGGTCCTCTATTATCAATAGAAGAACAACCTGAGAGTACTACAGTTGTAGTAGATGATGATCCTACTTTTGGTAGTGTGGGGATGGCTACAGCTACACTTCCTGCAGGAAGTTCATATACTTTATCAGGTACTTTAGAATTTCAATGGTATCAGGTTACAGGAACAACTTCTACCGCAGTAACCAATCAAACAAGAACTAATGATAACGCTACTACTACTGTAATTGCAGGAGCTGCTACTAGTATCTTATCTTTTACCAACGTTCAATATGCAGAAGATAATTCTACTAATTATAAGTGCGCAGTTAGTTATAAGCCTAGTGCTTATGGGGTAGGAACTTCATCTCCTAATGCTTGGAATGAGCCAGTAGATACTGACGTTGTTACAATGACAGTTACTCCTACTTTACGTATTAATGGACAACCAATTGCAGTTAGTGATGGAACACCAGAAACTAGATCTCTTTTTAATATTAACGTAGGTTGTGATAATCCAGATTTACTTTCTACAGTTACGTACCAGTGGTATATGGATGGGAGTGCTTTAAGTAATAGTTCTAGTGTTAGTGGAGCAACAGGAAGCCAATTAAGTATTACAGCGGCTGAAGGAGAGCATACAATTTATTGTATAGTTGGCCATACTAGCGCTAATCCTACTTCTATAACTTCTAATACTGTTGCTTTTACCGTAGAGAGTTTACAAGTTTTATTTAAAGAGATAGTTGATCATGGTGGGGTTAGAAGTAGTGATGGTGAGTATTTCTCTCCTACAGTCAATACATCTACTCTTCATAATTTAGCTAATGGATCCATGAATTTGAGTGGTCAAACCATGCAGACTGCTGTGGATGGTGTGTCTAATGCAGGTCCTCAAGTATTTGTTTGGGCTCCTGAGGATGATGTAGAGGTTATGATTGAGTTAGCGGGTTCTGGTGGAGAGAATTATGATGTGGCAGGAAGAGGAGCTTCTGGTGGTCAAGGTGGATGGGGTGTATTTAAATTGACGTTGAAGAAAGATCAGGAATACACATTTAAGTTAGGATCTAAGGGTTATAAGTATGGACCTAAAGGTGGTGGTATTAGTGGAACTGTTAATGGTGGATATGGTGGTGGACAGGCTGTAATGTATAAAGGAAATCAGGTACTTGCTTGTTGTGGAGGCGGCGGTGGTGCTGGATTTGGTGGAGGTGGAGGAGATGGTGGAGGATTAAATGAGGATGGAGAAGATGGATTTGGTAGAAATGGTGGAGAAGGTGGTAGAGCTAGTACTGTATCTGGGGGTTCTAAGTTTAGCCCCGATAGACGAGGAGGAAGCTTAAGTTTATGCCCTACTCCCACAGTTACTGGTGCTTTTCCATCAAATCTGACTGCTTGTGAGGATTATACTACTAGTGGAAATTATATTAATGCTTCTAGTGGAGAGGAATTTGATGGAGAGCTTCACACTGTTTCTGGTCAATCTGAGACGATCTTATTTCCAGATACTGCGGATTTAAAGCGGGGATTTAGAGCAGGTGATGGTGGTAGATGGTCTGGTGGATGGGCAATAGGTGGTGCTGGTGGATCAGGTGGAGCAGGAAGATATGGAGGATCTGGTTCATCTGGTGATGGCCATGGTGGAGGTGGTGGAGCAGGTTATGCTGCTGTAGGTACTGATGGGTTGACTATTGAGAGAACTAGAAGTGGAGTTAATAATGGAAATTCTTACGCTATAATTCATTTATATGATAGTAGTAATATTCCTAATAGAACATCAGTTACTGATCCAGGTGTATCAATTTTACAGTGGAATGATCCTAGATCTTTGGGATGTAAGTATGGTTGGGGTGGAACTGATGATCAGTCTAATCCTGGAGCTTACATAAACGGTCCTAGTGGAAGTCTATCAGATCCTAGGGGTAAGAATTGGATAGGTGAGTGGAGTAATAATGCTAGCTTTACATATCAGTGTTCTGGTAGTGATGAGAATATAGGTTATGTTATATTCAATTTACATATTAGGAAGCTAGCATCAAGCTATTATAATTCTAATGGTAATCCTAGTACTCAATACTTAACAGCTAATAGAGGAGATTGGAATGGTGCTAATGGTAAAGCAAGAAAGTGGATAGCCCCAGGAAATACTGAACAGCAACGTAGTAATTGGATTAGAAGTAATACATTTAGTAGTGACCAGTGGATATATGATAGTACTACCAATCCTACTAGGGAAGAACGTGAAAGGAAATGGACTGCAAGTTTGAGTGAGGCTTTTGTACCTTACAGATTAGAGTTTGAGGTAGAACTTACATTTGGAGGAGTACCTAACGGTAGATATAATCGTTTGGTTTATAATAAAAACTTAGATATCAATAATTGGGGTGAAGTAAAGGATATTGATTTTTCTTCAGGTCAGCTTGGAAGTGCTAATGGTTTTGGTGGTAGTGATAGATTGGAATTACCTGATAGTGATTTATCTTACAGTACTGGTAATTCACAGGGATATAGGAATATATCTCTGGCCGGTATTCGGAGTAATGTTATTAATTTGGATGGTGATGGAAATAGTGGATGGAATACCATTCAAGCTTACCTTCAGACTAATGGAAGGAGTGGTTATCAGTTGAGTGATAATGATAAAAGAAGTGGGAATGGGGTAGAATTTGGAAGAACATTCAAAGGCTAAATAATAAATATTGAGGGGATAGTGAACCTCAGGGAGATTTATGGCTGTTCAAAAGAGTTTTGTAGTCAAGAATGGACTACAAGTCGCCACAAATTTAATATATGGAACTTCTGACTTAAATAAAGTCGGTATTGGTTCGACTATCCCAACTGACACCCTGGATGTAAGGGGAGGAATTGCTGCCACAGATATTGCTGCTAGCGGTTATCTTACTGCTGGTGGTTATATTACTGCGAGTGATAATCTTAGTGTAGCAGGTATAGCTACTTTTGCTGACCAAGTTAATATAGCTGGTGTCACAACCTTAGCATCCTCTGGAGGTATCACTACTACTGGTGGTGATTTTTATGTCGGCGGTGATTTATATGTAAATGATGACATCGTATATGATGAAGTAACTGGTAGAAATATTAATATCACCGGTATAGGTACTATTGTTAACCTTAATGTTACTGGTGGATTAGATCTTGTTGGTGTTACTACAGGCCTAAGTGTTTCTGGTGTAGCCACTTTTGTGGGATTATCCACTTTTAATGATGGATTGATTGTAACTTCTGGTGTTACTACCTTATCATCTTTAGGGGTGAGTGGTGTTACTACACTTGGCAATGTAGTTACTTATGGTAATACAACAGGTGTTGCTGTTACTCTTGCTAGTGGTGGTGGTATTGTAACTACTGGTGGTGATTTGTATGTTGGTGGAGATCTTTACATAAAAGATGACATCACTTATGATGAGGTATCTGGTAGGGAACTTTATATTAGTGGTATTGGTACTATCGTTGATTTCAACGCTACCAACGCAACTATTACAGGTGTTTTAACCGCTTCAAGTATTTCTGGAAGTGCTCAGGTTGCTGTTTCTTCTGAAGGAACTTATATTGGAGCAGGTGCATCAATTATTAATTTTGCATCCAGTACTGGGCAAGCATGGACTGTTACAGAACCTTCAGCAGGAGTGGCTACAGCAACAGTTACCCCTGGTGCATCAATTGGTCTCGTCTTAGCTCTTAGCTAAATATCTTTAACAAGTAAAAAACAATGGCAGAAGCTTTTTCAAATTCTATAAAAGGGGCGGTAGGGATTATAACAACTAATTCTTCTGCTGGTTCTATTGGCGCGGGAGCCACAGTTATTACAGGTATTTCTACTGTAGGAGTAGCTGTCAGTGACATGGTGGTTAATCAACATTTCCGTGGAGGAACTAAGGTTTATTCTATTGGAGCTGGTTTAGTTACTTGTACCAAAGCTTCTACTAATACAACCGCTGCTACTTCACAGGATGTAGATTTTCTTGGTCCCACAACTGCATATACTTCTTCTACTAAAAGTATTTTAATTGGGGGAACATTTGCCAATCTAGCACCTGATCAGGTTAAGATTTATGTTGAATTACATGATAGTAGTGGAGAGGCAAACACTAATATTTGTAATGATATTCCTGTTCCTACTGGAAGTTCTTTTGTTATTAGTGATGCAGGTAAGACTGTAATGGAAGCTAATGATCAAATAGTTGTTTATTCTAACACAGCAACTGCTGTGGATGTAACTTTAAGTATCCTTACTGGGGTTAGCTGATGACAAACGGTTATATAGGAAGAGCGCCGAGCGATTCTTCAGTAGTAATTGCTAGAGAGAAGTTTACTCCTAGTGGAGTCACTACAGATTTTACTTTTGCTGCTAATTATGATATAGGATATCTTGATGCTTATTTGAATGGTGTAAGATTAATTGATGGATCAGACTATACGGCATCAGATGGGCGTAACGTAGGTCTTAGTAGTGCGGCTCAGAATGGAGATATTTTAGAATTAATTGCTTATAAAGCTTTTACTGTTAGTAATGTATCAGCCTCAACTGGAGATTTCGTTGTTGGTGATCAATTGACAGTTAGTGGGTTATCAACTGTCGCTAATGTATATTCAACTGGTATTATAACCGCATCTAGTTTTGAAGGTGATGGTTCTAATTTAACTGGAGTTAGTGCAGGTAAATGGGCATCTAATGATACTGGCATTAATACCACCACTAGTGTGGGTATTGGAACAACAAATGCTGGAGGTGCAGTACATGCCTCTAATAGTAAGGTATTGGTAGTTGGTGTTGTTACTGCAAATAATCTTTATGGAGATTTAACTGGTGATGTGACTGGTGATGTTACTGGTAATGCTGATACTGCTACAACTGCTTCTGGTTTAACAGGAACACCAAGTATAACGGTTCAAGATGTAACTGCGGAATACGTTTCTATTGCAGGAACTCTTACATATGATGATGTAATTAATGTTGATTCTGTCGGTATTGTAACTGCTGGAAAAGGATTTAGAGCAACTGCTGGAGGGATTCATGTATTAGCAGGTGTTTCTACTTTTGCTGGGGCAATCGATGCTAATAGTACTTTAGATGTAGACGGAGATACACAATTAGATGATCTTACTGTAGCTGGAGTAGCTACCTTCTCTGCATATCCTGCAATAGATGCTAATGAAGAAATTCAAGTTGGTACTGCTATTAAACTTGGTAAGGCTGGAGTTATAACTGCAACAAGCTTTAGTGGTGATGGTAGTTCTTTAACTGGAGTAAGTGCTGGTCTTTCTTTACAACAGGCTGGATCTTGGATAAGTGCAGGTACAGCCGCTACCACTGTTAACTTTGCATCTGGTGCTACTCTTACTAATGTAGATAGTGGTATATCTACTATTACTATAGCAGCTGGGTTAAACACAGAAGAAGCTACACCATCAAACTCAGTTGTAACATTAGACCTTTCTAGCGCACAAGATCATAAGGTAACAGCAACAGGTATAGTTACAGTTACTTGTAGTGGGGGAACGGAAGCAGAGAGTCATACACTAAGAATTACTAACTCTGGTGTTTCAACAGTTGGGTTTAGTACATATTTCTTATGGCCATCAGGGGCAGCACCAGTAATGCCAACTACCAGTGGAGCAATTAGTCTTATTTCATTCACGGTTCAGCGAGTTGGAGCCGGAGGAACACAATTACTATCTGGCGCATCACTGAACTTTAGTTGAGGGTAGATAAATGGGAGTAATAATAGCAGGAGCAGGATGTGCAGCAAGGAATGATTCCGCATCAGGAGCACCGGTTATTG
>PVBE012226771.1_pt1 | contig 24735 bp, 24 predicted proteins | sample 1631181 | NCBI WGS metagenome assembly PVBE01 (sample SAMN08397723, study PRJNA350692) | Marine metagenome, whole genome shotgun sequencing project. | isolation source: water | place: Pacific Ocean | collected 2012-04 | reverse complement strand
TGTTCGGTTACATCCTGTTTCCGGTTCCGCCGGAAGAAACCCAGGATGCCCTCGATGGGCCCCAACAGGGCGTAGCACGAAAGCCCGAGGAAAAGCGTCACATGGGGAAATGTGGCCACCACCACCAGAATCAAGACCGATCCCACCAGGAGGTTGAAAGGCTTCCGATCCTTCCAGCCGACTGTCTTGAAATCCGGATATGAAAGGTTGCTCACCATCAAAAAGGCCAGCACGTAGGCCAATACGGCCGCCGCCAAAGCGGGCGGGGAGGCAAAGAGTGAAAACTCCTCGACCAGCATGACCGAGGCCGCGACGAGCCCGGCGGCCGCCGGAATGGGCAGGCCCGTAAACCGTCCCTGGCTATTCGAATCCGACTGAATATTGAACCGCGCAAGCCGTAGCGCCCCGCAAATCACGAACAGAAACACCCCGACCCAGCCAATCCGTCCAAACGGACGGAGCGCCCAGGAATATAGCAACGCCGCGGGCGCCACACCGAACGCCATCAGGTCCGACAGCGAGTCGTATTCTTTTCCGAAGGGGGTGCTGCTGCTCGTCCAGCGCGCGATCCTTCCATCCAGACTGTCCAGGATCATGGCGATGAAGATGGCCGCCCCCGCCTTGTAATGCAACCCATTCACAGCGGCCAGCAACGCATAGATCCCCGCCACCATTCCGGCCGTCGTAAACAGGCTCGGAACGAGGAGGATCCCCCGGCGCATCCGGCTTCGCCCGCCTTGGATCCGACGCCTTTTACGGCTCACCGGCTTTCTCCCAGCGCGCAACGATGTCCGATCCGCCGTGCACCCGATCCCCGACCGACACCGTCGGCCTGGCGCCCGGCGGCAGGTGCAGGTCCACGCGGGAACCGAACTTGATGAGGCCCAAGCGCTCCCCCGCCCGGAGGGCGTCTCCGGCATTCGTCCAACAGACGATCCGGCGGGCGATGGCCCCCGCAATCTGCCGCACCGTCACCTCTCCTCTTTGGCCGCCGGAAGGGTCTTCCGGAAGGATTCGAATCATATTCTGCTCGTTCTCCGCAGACGCCTCCCGCCGAAACGCCGCCAGAAATCTCCCCGCCCGATATTCCGTGGCGGCCACCCGGCCGAGGACCGGCGAACGGTTGATGTGAACATTGAAAACCGACAGGAAGATGCTGATCCGGGTCCCGCCGTCTTCTTCGGTTCGAACATCAACCACCCGGCCGTCGGCCGGCGCCAGCACCGCATCCGGCTCCCGCGGGAGCACGCGGTCCGGGTCCCGGAAGAAAAAGGCCACGAACGCCGTCAACAGGCCGAGCGACCAGGCAGTCGAGGGCCATCCCGCGAGCGCCGAAACTCCGGTCAGAATCGCCCCCGCGCCCACATATGGGAAAGCATCTTTGGCCAAAGCCAAGCGCATGGTCAGACATCCCGCCGGCGGCAACGCCGGGCAAGGGCGCCAAGCAGGGGCGGTCAGACCGAAAGGGTCCGATTTCCGCGGGAGATCGCCACCTTTCCGGTGCGGGCGATCTCCTTGACGCCGAGGGGCCGAAGGAGCTCCAGGATCGCCCGAATCTTCCCCTCGTCGCCGGTGACCTCGATGGTGTAGGTCTTCGGGGACACGTCCACAATCTTGGCCCGGAAGATATCGGCGATCCGAAGGACTTCGGCCCGGACAGAAGGACCCGCGCTGACCTTGATCAGGACCATCTCCCGGTCGACGAAGGGCTCTCCGGTCAGATCGATGATTTTGATGATGTCGATCAGCCGGTGAAGCTGCTTGATGATCTGTTCGACGATCAAGTCGTCGCCCGTCGTGACGATGGTGATCCGCGAGACGCCCGGTTCCTGCGTCTGTCCGACGGAGAGGCTTTCGATGTTGTAGCCGCGCGCGCTGAACAGGCCAGCCACGCGGACCAACACGCCGAACCGGTTCTCCACCAAAACCGCGACGGTGTGCCTCTTGGAGGCTTCCTTCATCCCCTCAACTCAGGACTTCCCGCCCCTCTTCCAAGAGACTCTCGAAAGGCAGGGCGATCATTCCGGTCCGGGCGATCTGTTTGATCCCGAACCGCTCCATCATCCGTACGGCGTTGGTGATCTGGCGCTCGTTGCCGGTGAACTCGATGGTGACCATCTTCGAGGACAGGTCCACGACCCGGGCCCCCAGGGTCTGGCAAATCAGCAGGATGTCTCGTCGGGTCTCGTGGGTGGAATAGACCGTCACAAGCACCAACTCCCGGGTGACCGCGCCCGCGTAAGCGAGGTTTTCAACCTCCAGAACGTCGATCAGCTTGCGGATCTGCTTGGTCACTTGGGCCAGCTGGCTCTCGTCGCCCTGGGCGACCAAGTGGATCCGGGTGATGTCCGGGTCCTCGGTGGGGCCGGCGGCGATGCTCTCGATGTTGAAGGCCCGGCGCGTGAATAATCCCGCCACATGAGAGAGCACCCCCGGGTGATTCCGGACGCGGATGGATAGCATCTGCCTCATGTCAGCCGTAATTCTCCTCGATCATCTCCATCAGACCGGCGCCCGAGGGGACCATCGGCAAAACGTTTTCCTCTTGGTTGATGAACACGTCCATAACGACCGGACCGTCATGGGCGATGGCCTCTTCCAGCATCGGCCGGACTTCATCCACCTCCTTGACCCGCATGCCCCGGATTCCAAACCCTTCGGCCACCTTGGCGAAGTCCGGATTTCGGGTGTAGTGACTCTCTGAATAGCGTTTTTCGAAGAAAAACTCCTGCCACTGGCGAACCATCCCCAGGTACTGATTGTTCAGGATGAAGGTCTTGACGGGGAGGCCGTACTGGTCAATCGTGGCCAACTCTTGGAGGTTGATCTGGAAGCTGCCGTCTCCGTCAATGTTGACGACGAGTTTGTCGGGGTGAGCGACCTGGGCGCCGATGGCGGCGGGCAAACCGTAGCCCATGGCCCCGAGCCCGCCGGACGTGAGCCACATCCGGGGCTTGTCGAAGGGATAGAGCTGTGCCGCCCACATCTGGTGCTGGCCGACGCCCGAGCTCATGATCAAGTCAGTCCCCGCCACTTCGAACAGTTGCTCGAGAAAGTATTGGGGCTTGATGGTTCCGTCCCAGTCGTACTTGGGCGGGTAGCGCCGATCGTTCTCGTCCAGCCCTTCCCGCCAGGCGGCGTAATCGCCCGGCTCCACCTCGCGGACCAGGGCCTCGAGCGCCGCCCCGACATCGGCGTGCAGAGAAATGTGGGGCCGAACCCGTTTGCCGATCTCGGCCGGATCGATGTCCACGTGACAGATGGTCGCCTTGGAGGCGAACTTGCGCACGTCTCCGGTGACACGGTCATCGAACCGCACGCCGAGCGCGATGCAGCAATCGGTCTCCGACAGGGCGTAGTTGACCGTGTGGCTGCCGTGCATTCCCGGCATGCCCAAGCAGAGCGGATCCGCGATGGGGTAAATCCCCAGACCCAACAGCGTGGTCGCAATCGGAATCCGTGTCTTCCGGACAAACTGGCGGAGCAGGTCCGAACACCCGGACAGAATGATTCCATGGCCGGCGTAAATCACCGGACGGCGGGCGTTTCGGATCACCTCGCACATCCGGGCGACGCCTTCCGGGTCCACTTCGATAGGCGGCTCGTACTCCACCAACGAGGTTTTGTGATCGGCGTCGGGGTCATACTCGACCGAGTCGACCTGGAGATCCTTGGGGACATCAATCAGGACCGGACCCGGCCGCCCGCTCCGGGCGATGTGAAAGGCCTCGCGAATCACCCGGGGAAGATCGCCGATCTCCTTGACCAGGTAGTTGTATTTGGTGCAGGGGATGCTCATTCCGTATACGTCGGCTTCCTGGAAGGCATCGCTGCCGATCATGGCCGTCGCCACCTGGCCGGTCAGCGCGACGATGGGCACCGAATCCATCAGGGAATGCTGGAGACCCGTCAGCAGGTTGATCGCCCCGGGCCCCGAAGTCGCCATGCACACGCCCACCTTCCCCGTGGACTGGGCATAGCCGTCGGCCGCCAGGGACGCCCCCTGTTCGTGCCGGATGAGGATGTGCTGGATGCCGCTACCGTACAGGGCGTCGTAGAAGGGCATGATGGTTCCGCCCGGCATCCCGAACGTCACCTCCACCCCCTGCCGTTTCATCTCTTCTATGATGATTTCCGAGCCGGTCTTGCGCACGGTCGGACCCCCTCCTATTTGCGGCCCTGACGGGCCTGCGCGCGGGGCGGGCGATTCAGCCCGCCGCCGCTTTCTTACGGCGCTTGCTTCCCCCGGGTTTGCCGTTCGGGTCGCCGGAGAAGATCATGTCCCCCAGGCCCCCTCCGGCCGGAACCATTGGAAAAACGTTTTCTTCCTTGCTTACATGGCAATCGATCACGACGGGCCCCGGCATCGCGAGGGCCGCCTTCAGATCCTTTTTCAGACGCCCGGGATTTTCAATGGCCACGCCTTTCGCCCCGTAGGCCTCGGCCAGCAGAACAAAGTCCGGATTCACCGCCAGGTCGGTGTTCAGGTACTGCTTGTTCCAGAACAGGTCCTGCCACTGGCGGACCATGCCCAGAAAGAAATTGTTCAGCAATAACACCTTGACCGGCAGACCGTATTGCATGGCGGTCGCCATCTCACAGGCGACCATCTGAAAGCCGCCGTCTCCCAGGATGGCGACGACGCGGGCATCCGGCAACGCGACCTGCGCCCCCAGGGCCGCCGGGAACCCGAATCCCATCGTCCCGAGACCCCCGGAGGAAATGAAGGTCCGCGGCTTTTTCACCGTGTAGTGCTGGGCCGCCCACATCTGGTGCTGTCCGACGTCGGTTGTGATGACGGTGTCCTCATCGCACGCTTCCAGGAGGGCGCGGATGGCTTGCTGCGGCTTGATCTCCCCCTTGACCTCTTCTGAATCAAGCGGATGGGTTTCCTTCCAGGACTGGATCCGATTCAGCCAGCCCGCACCCCGATTCCTGGGGGCGATCTTGTTCAGTTCCCGGAGGATGTTTCGCGCGTCCCCCACCACGGGGATGTCCACCCGGACGTTTTTGCTGATGGACGTAGGGTCGATGTCGATGTGAACGACCTTTGCGCGCGGGGCGAAAGTGTCCAGCTGGCCGGTGACCCGGTCATCAAATCGCGCCCCCACCGCGATCAGCAGGTCGCAGTCCGCGACGGCGTAATTGGCGTACGCGGTCCCATGCATTCCCAGCATCCCCAGAAACAAGGGGTGGTCGCCGGGAAATCCCCCGAGGCCCATGAGGGTGAGGGTGACCGGGATCCGGGTCTTCTCGGCCAACTTGCGAAGGTCGTCCGCGGCCCCGGAGATGATGACCCCGCCGCCGGCGTAGAGAACGGGTCTTTCGGCTTCTTTGATGGCATCGGCCACCCGGCGGATCTGGCGGGCATGGCCCACCAGCGTCGGCTTGTAGGAGCGAAGCTCCACCTTGTCGGGGTAGGCGAATTCCGCCTTGGCCACGAGGATGTCCTTGGGCAAATCCACCAGAACGGGCCCCGGCCGGCCGGTGGCCGCGATGTGAAAGGCCTCTTTCAAGGTTCTGGCCATCTCGGAGACGTCCTTCACCATGTAATTGTGCTTGGTGACGGTCCGGGTGATTCCGACAATGTCGGCTTCCTGAAAGGCGTCATTGCCGATCATCGGGGAAGGGACCTGTCCGGTGAAGGCCACCAGGGGGACGGAATCCATGAAGGCGTCGGTGATGCCCGTCACCAGGTTGGTCGCCCCCGGGCCGGACGTGGTCAGGCAAACGCCCACCCTGCCGGAGGCCCGGGCGTAGCCTTCCGCCGCGTGAACCGATCCCGCCTCGTGGCGCGTCAGGACGTGCCGGATGGCATGCCTTTCCATCATGTCGTAAATGGGCAGAAGCACCGCACCCGGGTAACCGAAGACGTGCTTCACGCCCTCGGCGGCCAGACACCGCGCAAAGATTTCCGCCCCCGTCGACTTCTCGCTCATCCCAACGCTTCCCGCCGCATTAAAGACCACGGAACATCACAGCACGGCACGGTGCGTCCATGACGCTTTTCAGGAACTCCGATGCCGCTTCAACGCCTGGGTCATCTCGTCCTTTGCCTGAAGCTTCAACTTCTTAAGACGCCGGATCTCCACCTCCTCCGCGGCCGACATGTGCGTCTTGGACTCCAGGTTTCGGATGGTCTCGTCCAACTCGGAATGCCGGTCGACCAACCGGGAGAAACCCGCATCCCTTTGCATGATGGACTCCAACAAATCCTGTTCATCACCGCCCATGGTCCGCCTCCTCTCCCCCTTTGAATCCGGTCGGAAGATCAATATAGAGACCGGACGAAGATTATGAAACCCCTTATATTATCACCTTCCACCTCCTACCGGCCGCGATCCCCTCCATAGCGAAGCCGCCATTGAACCTCGGCTTCCGCTTCCCGGACGTACCGGGGGCGGAAACCCGCGGGCGCGCTCACCTCGCCCCGCCGGATTCGGCGCCCGCCGCACAAGGCCACCTCCCCCGCCGCGGCGGGCCAGTCTTCCCGGGGGATCAGCCGCTCGCGCCCCTTCCCGAGCCGACGGATGTCCTCTCCGAACCGCTCGGCGCCGTCCCCCCAAATCCAAGTGGGACCTTCCAAGAGCCCGCAAAGGGCCGCGGGGGAAAGCATCAAGTCATCCGATCGGCGGACGAGCCGGCCGTCCTCCCAACCGAAGAAGGCCGCGAACACCAGCCCCTTCCCCGCGTCCAGGACCGGACAAAGGCCCTGCGCCCGGGGGCCGAGGGCCAGCGACCAAGCCCGCATCGTCTCCACGCCCACCAGGGGGACGCCCAAAGCGGCGATGATTCCGAGGGCGGTTCCGATGGCGATGCGCAAACCGGTGAACGAACCCGGCCCCGCGGACACGGCCACCCCCGACAGGTCGCCGGGCGCCAGCGATAGAATCTCCAACATTCGGAGGATTTCCGGGGCGAGGCCCTCCGCATAGGTGCGGCCGGGACTCAGGGGCGAGAGGATCTCCACCTTGCCGGCGGAGGCGATCGCGACCGATCCGCTCCGTCCGGCGGTGTCGATGCCCAAAACGGGACCAGCTCCAGGAGGATATTCAGGCGCCGCGGAGCAGCGGCTTCCGGGCATTGCGCTTGTCCTGCGTGAGGTAATAGGCAAGCCCTTCCAACTCCAGTCCGAGGTCGACGTTGCGAAGCCTGACAGCCGCGGGAACGCTCAGCCGGATGGGGGCGAAATTGAGGATGGCGCTCACCTTGGCTTTAACAAGCCGGTCCGCCACCTCCTGGGCGCTCTCGGCGGGCACCGCGATGATGCCGATCCGGATGTCCCTTTGCCGAACGATTTCCGGCAGGGCCTCCATCGCCAACACCTCGGTCTTCTTCATCCGGCCCAGGCGTGTCCGCGCGGGATCTTTATCGAGGACGGCGGCGATCTCGAATCCGAGCTGGACGAATCCCTGATAGGCCAGCAAAGCGGCCCCCAGGTTCCCCGCACCGACCAGGGCCACGCGCCAGACCCGGACAACGCCCAGGATGCGCCGCAGGGCGTCACGCAACTCACGCACCCGATACCCCAGGCCCCGGATTCCAAACCCGCCGAAGTACGCCAGGTCCTTTCGGATCTGGGCGGGATTGAATCCACACCGGCTCGCCAGCGTCGCCGAGGAGACGATGCTCAGGCCCTCGCCGTCCATCAGATGAAGCACCCGGCCGTAGATCGATAGGCGATGGACAGTCGCCTCGGGAATGTGTTCGGGTTCAAGCGGCTTGGCCTTCCCCAGTCGGCGCTCGGGCGGCTTCGAGGCCCGGCCGGAGCGGGGACCGCGGGGGACCGTTCTCCGTTTTCCGGGTGGACGCCCGGACTTGTCTTTTGGAGATCTCATCGCGATTGATTCGGCCGAATTTGCACCGAGGCTTCTACGGAGAGGCACGGACCCCGCCGCGTCGAATGGATGTCCGTCTCTCTGATCCGGCCGGGGGACCGGCCACCGGTCCCCCGGCCGGCAACCCGTCTCGTCAACCGCCCAGCAGCTTGAACGGGTCGACGAACAACAGAATAATGGCCACCAACAGGACGTAGATGACCAGCGACTCGATCAGCGCCAACCCGATGATGAGCGTCGTCCGGATATCAGCGGCCGCTCCGGGGTTTCTCGCCATTCCGTCCAGAGCGCTGGCGATTCCCTTGCCCTGGCTCACGGCCCCGCCGACGGCGGCCATCCCCAGCCCGAACATGCAACTGAACGCGGCCACCAGAAAGTAGGTCATCTTTCCGGCGCCTGCTGCTCCCCCCTTCCCGGCGGCCTCGGCCGCCCAGGCGGCTTCGCCCGCAAGCAGGAGCGAAACCCCCGCAAGGAGTAGGACTCCAAGCACTTTTCGGTTCATCAAATTCTCCTTTCCCTCTTCCATCAGTGATGCTCTTCCAAAGCACCGGCCAGGTAAATCATCGACAGGAGCACAAACACGAACGCCTGGATGAAACTCATGAAAATCGCGAAGACGAGAATCAAAGAAGGCGCCAGCACGGGCACCCAAAGGAATTTGAACAGGAGACTGAGAACGAAAATGTTCACGATCACCTGCTCCTTCCCGAAGATGTTCCCGAAGAGGCGGACCGACAATGACAAAGGACGGGCCAGGTGCCCGATCAACTCGATGACCACCATTAACGGAGCGAGCCACCAAATGGGCCCGGTGAACTGCTTGAGATAGCCCCAGCCATGGGTCTTCACCCCAACGTAATGGGTCATCAGAAACACGGTGATGGCGCACGAGGCCGTCGTATTGATATTCGCCGTCGGTGAGAACATCCCGGGAATGAGACCCATCAGGTTGGAAGCGAAAATATAGATCCCGAGGGTGGCCAGAAGCGGGAAATAGGCCCGGCCCCCGCGACCCATCACGTTGTCGATTAAATCGAGCAGGCCTCCGAAAAACGTCTCGGAAAAATTCTGACCGCCCGCCGGCGCCCACTGGAGCGAGCGCTTGATGACCAGGGACACCGCCACCAGAACGATCATCAGCAACCAGGTGTACACCACGTGAAGCGGCAGGCCCGGAATATAAAAATACATGAAGGGCTCTTTCATGCCCGCATCCCCATCCGCCTCGCCAAACGACTCGTCATAGAAAGACCTTTCATCGAATCGGCGCCCTCACCCTTACGGGCGCCGCCGGGAACGGCCAAGCCGACCCAGATCAGCCCCGCAACCGAGATGGAGAACCCGCCGATCACCCCCAGGGGGTGCGGCCCCCAAACGCGGAAGACAGCCGCCAGGAGCAACGCCAGGGCGGCGTACTTCGCCATGTACAACGCATGCACCCACCCCGCCGGCCGGCGGCCCCGCCTCAGAACCCCGTCGAAATACACCTTGATCAGCCGGAAATTCAGCAAACCCACGGCGCCGCCCAAAACAACGCCTCCGGCCGCGTCGAATCCGGAGAACGCCAGGGCAAACAACGAGGCGGCGGCGAGCAACGCCCAACCCCGCCGCTCCACCGCAATCAGGACGGCGTCATCCGTCGTCGGTTCCACGGGTCGAATTCTTTGTTGAATCCGCGGCGTCATTTTTTCCGTCCCAGGCGAATCGCCGTCCGAAAAAGGTTGACAAACCCCGCCGCAATCCCCAGGAGGAGGAAAATGAGAATCCCCCAGGGCCGCGTATCCAGCCACCTGTCGAGAATGACCCCCAGCGCGAGACCCACCCCGATGCAAAGGGCGAGGTTCCATCCCATCGAGAGCAGGTCGCCCATTTGGCGCAAGCCGCCGCCGGAGGAATTCGGCTCTCCCCCCGGATCCTCCGGGGCCCGCTCAGAATCTTGTGATGGCGTCGAAGCCGACTCCGATTTCCGGCCGGAGCGCACGGCCAAGGTCTCCCGGGGAGCATGATAAATATTTCACAAACAGCGAAGTTACAAGTCGGAGATTCGGATGTCAAGCTTGAATTCAAAACGCGGAAATCGAAGGGGGGATTCACCTCACGAGCACTTGCCTTGCGTCACAACGCCATTCATTCAGCCTGATTCCAACTCTTCCAGACTCCGGGTCTCCTCGATGATCCGCGAGTAGATCCGGACCAGGGCGTCCGGCGGGAGGGGACCTGTCGCCTTCGAGGAAACGCGCTTGAGCACTTCCGCTTCCCGGTCCGAGTCGTGAATCGGCTCGCCCCGAACCCGTTTGGCCTCCCCCGCCCGGAGTCCCAGGGTCGCCCGGCGGTTCAGCAACCGGACGATTTGCTCGTCCAACTCGTCAATTTGAGGTCGAATCCCAGTTTTTTCCATGGCAGGCGTAAGTTGGCACAAAGCCTGACACGGGTCAAGTCGACCCGGCGGCTCTCCCCATTTCCCTCCTGAAATTCCCTTGACGATCCACCGGCCCCCAGTTAGCCTGGATTTCTCACCTGGTCTGCGCCCCTGTCGGACGCTTCCCGAAAGGCGCCAGTCCCTATCGTGTGCACGATCTCATGGGAAATGTGTGGGAATGGGTGGCCGAACCTCTTCCTGACCGATTCCTTTCAGACAAGGTCCGCAGGCCCGACCCCGATCTCAGGTTGCAAAAAGGGGGCGCATGGCGGGATTAACTGAGTCATGGCCTATTCGACGATCCCAATCCTGCCGAGGATCAAGAAAGAACATATCCCCCTGTTGAGGAGAGGGTTCCGCCCGTTCTTTCTTCTGGCCAGCGTCTACGGGGCTTTTTTCCTGAGCGCGTGGATGGCCCTCTTCTTGGGGACCGGGTTCGTTCCGGCGGTGCTTGATCCCGTGGTCTGGCACGCCCACGAGATGGTGTTCGGCTTCGCGGCGGCCGCGGTGTCCGGGTTTCTCCTCACGGCGACGGCGACCTGGACCCAGCACCCCCCCGTGCAGGGCGCCCGCCTCGGTCTGGTCATCGGCGTTTGGGCCGCCGGGCGCGTCGCCATGTGGCTCTCGGGCGTCCTGCCCGCCTACGCCGTGGCGGCGGCCGACTTGGCGCTGTTTCCTGTTCTGGGATACGTCCTGGCGCCCGTATTGTTCGCCCGCGGGAACCGCATTCACCTGCTCTACTACGTTGTTTTCGGTCTTTTCTTCACCGCGAACCTGTTGATCCATCTGGAACCCCTGCGCGGAATCAAGGGCGCGGGGCAGCCGGGGCTTTGGCTCGGCGTGGGACTGTTGGCGCTGTTGATCGTCATCGTCATCGGCCGAATCGTCCCCACGTTCTGCGACATCGAGCGCATGACAACGGGGGGATCGAAGACCCCGGCCTCGCGCCCGTCTCTCGAAGCGGCCGCCATCATCTCCGTCACGCTCCTGCTCGCCGCGAACCTGCTGGACCGGGAAGCCGCCTGGGTCGGCCTCCTCGCCCTCGCGGCGGCGGCCATTCAGATCGTCCGCATGGCGCACTGGAGAGCCGGACGGCTGCTCCGAAAACCCTACATCGCGGCGCTCCACCTGGGATACGCCTGGGTGATTGCGGGCTTGGCCTGTCTGGGCATCGCCTATCTGGACGGCCCCGTTCCCGAGGTGAGCGCCCTGCACGCGATAACGGTGGGCGGGATCGGGACGACGATTCTGGCCGTGATGTCGATCGTCGGACTGCTCCACACCGGCAGGCCCGCGAAAATCCACCCGATGGTCATCCTCTCCTATCTTCTCCTCACGGCCGCGGCCCTCTTGCGGACCGCCGCTCCCATAATCTTCTACGAAACCTACAGGGAGACGCTGCTGATCTCGGGGGGGCTTTGGGCGGCGGCGTTCGTCATTTACGCCGTCATCTACTGGCCGATTCTGACCCGGGGCCGCCCGGACGGGATTCCGGAGTAAGCCGGCGGGATCGGGAGAGGATCGGGTCATCCCAGGGATGGGGTCAGATCTTCACTTTGCTCTTTAGCCGTATGTTTTTCATATCCAGGAGAGGCGGACACCCGAACCCGCGCCTCGATTGGGCGCGAACCCGTAACGGAGTGCAAAGTCAAGAATTGACCCCAAACTTGCTTTTCTCTTTCCAAAGACCCGCGAGAAAATCAGAAACTGTTAGGAGGTAAGACCTGACCCCACATCTTTTGCGATGAGGTTGGCGCTGTCTTCCCCTTTCTCTCGAAGGGTTTTCCTCACGGCATGCAGAAGTTCCTTGGCCTGAACCGGTTTTTCCAAGACCAAAGCGACACCGCTTTCCGCAATCTGTTTTTCGTCCAACTCCACCGCCCAACCCGTGATCAATATGACCGGGACGCCGGAATTCAATTCCTTGACTTCCCAGGCGACCTGCCAGCCCATCATTCCGGGCATTCCCAGATCCGTCAGGACCAGGTCGAAGGTTTCCGACCGGAATCTGCTCAACCCCTCGCGAGGGTCATTGGCAACCGCCACTTCGTATCCCCCCAGCCGCAATAGATCCCCCACGAGATCCGCGACATCCTCTTCGTCGTCGATGACGAGTATCCGGCCGGATCCGTCTGAAGGCAGGATGTCCGCGTCGGGGCGGTCTTGGATTCCCGCCCTCTCGGCGATATGGGGGAAGATGAGGCGGATTGACGTTCCCGCCCCCGCCTCGCTCGCGATTGTGATTTCGCCGCCGTGCCGTTCGACGATGCCATAAACCATGCTGAGACCCAAACCCTCGTCCCCCTTGGTGGTGAAAAAGGGGTCGAAGGCCCGCTCTCGCTCCTCGGGCGTCATTCCCTTTCCGATGTCTGAGACACACACCCTCACTCCCCCGGCCCAGTCCTCCGTGGAGAGGCTGATCCGCCCCCCCTCGGGCATTGCGTCCAGCGAGTTGTTGAGCAGGTTGATGAAGGCCTCCTGGAGTTCCGCTCTCTCACCCTGAATGACGGTTCGCCGGGGCCGCGCGTCGACCCCCACCTCGATGACGACCCCGTTCATCTCGGCCTGGTCCTTCCAGCGGGGCCGGACCATTTCCGCCGCTTCATGGAGACAATCGTTCAGGTCGACTTCTCCCCGCGGCCGGTCCTCGCGTTTTCTCGCGAAATTCTGAAGGCGCTTGACGGTCTTGCCGGCGGCGGAGGCCGCCTTTTCGATGATTTCCAGGTCACGCCGGCTGGCGGCGGCGTCCGGCGCGGCGCTGCTCAGGAGCTCCGCGCGTCCGAGAATGACGGTGAGGGCGTTATTGAAGTCGTGGGCCACACCGGACGCAAGCTGTCCAAGAGCCTGGAGCTTCCGGCCCTGCTGGAGCTCCTCCTCCAAGCGCTTACGCTCGGTGATATCGCGGACGAAGGATATGATTCTCCTCCGGCCCTCAAGCTCGATGACCCCCGAGTTCACTTCGACGGCGAAGCGCGTTCCGTCTTTCCTCAGGCCGATCGCCTCGCAAAGTGGTTCGGAGCCCCCTTCCATGACCCGCGTCATCCGCGCCCGAATCCCGTCGCGAAACTCCGGCGGGACAACCTCCCACAACCTCTTGGAGAGAAGCTCCTCCCGCGTGTATCCGAACATCTCACACGCCTTCTGGTTGCAATCGATGAACCGGCCGTCTTCATCGACGACCTCGATGGCATCGTTTGCCTGCGCAAACACCGTCCGGTACTTTTCCTCCGATTGCTCCAGCCTGACGGCATGTTGCTCGAGGGCCCGGGTGCGATGGAGTGTAGTGGACCCCCTTTCGGGCCTGTCCTTGCAAGTTACAACACTCGTCTCGAAATTATAGATCGCCCACAGGACCTCCAGGTTCACGGCCTTGAGAATTTCCGCTGATCCGCTATTCGCGCGTCCCTCCGGGTTTTCGGCAAATCCCTTCAAACCCCTTAATTCCGCTTGATTTCTGCTCACAAGGCACCCATGGTTTACGAAAAAACAACGTAACTCTTGCGGGAGACGCACACATGAAGGTCACGCAGGCAAGAATCAGGGCCAATCGACGGAACGCCCAAATGCCCGAAGACGAAGGGCGGGGCACCGCACCTACTCCCCCCGCCCATTCACTTTGATGACAGAGCACGGGCGAGAGAAGGTAAAAGTGAGAAACAAAGCCAAATTCATGTTGGTATGAAAGGACTTTTTATTTGGCTTTTGGCTTTCGGGAGAAAATTTTTTCCGCGGACGCCGTCCCCGCGCAGGCGGGGATTACGCGGGTTCACGCCAAGGGCGTCCCGTGCCAACGCTCAAAACAGGACGATCAGATACCAGACTGAAAGCGCCCAATATGCGGCGGTCACGAGGCAGAGGATCACGCAGTTCGCCGGGTGCGGCCGGACCCACGCGGGCAGAAGCTTCGGCATCCGGACGCAATTCAGATAAAGAAGGCCCGGCGCGTAGACGCCCATCGCCAGAAAGCTCGACACCCCCACGATGACGATCAACGGCCCCGGCCGCTCGAATCAGATGGTCGTCAGACTGAGGACGGTCAGGAGGATCACCCACAGGTAATACCACCAGCGGTAGGGCCGCTTGCGCGCCCGGGACGACGCGGACCTCAGGTAATCGGCGTGCATCCGCGCGACGCCGTCGGTGATGGTCAGCCACGTATCGGCCAGGAAGATCGCCGCGATCGCCAGGAAGAGGACCTTGCCCGCCGGCCCCCAGGCGAAGCTGAAGAACCTCGCCTGGACGACCGCAAGCTCCCAACCCTTGGGGATCAACCCCTTGGGATGGAGCAGGGCCAGGGCCAGCCAGCACATCAACAGGACGGTCACCAGGTTCAGGACCACGCCCAGCAGACAATCCGTCCAGAGGTAGCGGGTCCAGCGCCGGTGGCGGTCGCGATTGGTCGGCGAATCCTCGAACAAAAGGGCGGTGTCGGCGGACGCCTCCTCCCGGCCGGTGATCGGGCTGGTCACGCGCCCCATGTAACCGGACATGCCCGCCCGCTTCTCGCGCAACCAATAGCTGTAGGTGAAATTGAAAAAACCGCCCAGCCCCGCGAAGGCCAGCGCCGTGAGGAGGATGGGGGCGTCGGACGCCTCCCAGGCCTGCGGGAGACTCGCGCGCGGGGCCGTCACCGCCCGGAAGAACGCCCCCCGTGCGGCCCACACCTCGGGATATCCGATGACCGCCAACGCACCCGCCACACTGACGCCCGCGACCCCCCACATGATCTTCTCGATCCACCGGTACGCGACCGGGCTGAACAGCAGGAGGGAGAAGAACAGGAGGATCGTCACGCAGGCCCAGAGCAGGCTTCTCCCCTTGTGCGTCCACCCGGCCGGGAATCCGGTCAGCTCGGCCAGGGACGTGCCGCCCGCGACGGCATACGCCCCGAACCAGAGCGAGACGCACAACAGCCCGACCCAGAGGACGCCCGCGCAGACGGGACTCATCCGGTGGAAACCGGCGAAGATGGTCTCGCCGGTGTTCAGCGTGTACCGGCCGATCTCGACGCTGATCCAAAGCTGCATGAGAGCGGCCGGGATCAGAAGACCCAACAGTGCGCCGCCGTACTTGGCCGTCAGATACGGCCACCAGATCAGCTCCCCGCTTCCCTGGGCAAGGGCGGCCCACACGATGCCGGGGCCGAGCATGGCGGCGATGGCCGGGAAAGACGGGCAGGTCCTTCCAGCCCCATCCGCCGCGGCCCCGTCCGGTGGAGGAGTCGGTTTTGCCGTGATCCGCGGAATCGGTCAAAGGGGAGAGCCTTTGAATACGCCGTCAGGGGGGGGGCATCCCGGCCGAACGCGGCGCGGACGACGCGGCGATTATTTCCGGCTGACCTTGACGTGGAAGCGGAATTTGTAGGTCTTCTTCCGGCCGTTCACCTTCATCGCTAGGTCCAGGCCGATGGTGCGCTCGTGCAGGCCCGCGGCGATGGCCCTTCGCCGATCGGCCGACTCGTCGGCGGACGGGGCGTTGCCCGATAGATAGAAGGTTCCGGCGTAATCCCATTCGGGAAAGAGCGGGAGGGTTTCGGGCAGGAGCAGCGACCCCAGGATGTTTTCGCTGGGAATGACGTGATCGTCGTGAAAGCCGCTGGGGGGAATAACGGTCGGGGCCTGGGGCCGCTTCCGGTTCCGGGGCTTGGTGTCTTTATGGATGACGCGCTTGGCCGCGCCCGTCTCCCCGACATAGCGGGACCCATCCCAGTCGATGGTCAGGGGCCGGGCCGTGTTGTTGTGAAGATGAAACGCGAGCTTGGTTTCGAGGAACCGGAAGCGGATATCGATGGCGGCGTCCATGAAATGGCGCTTGGGCGTCTCGACGGGCTGCGTCATCGACATTTGATAGGCGTAGCGCGTTCTCTGCGGATAGTAGAGCGGATTCGCGCAACCGATCAGGCCGACGCCCGCGAGCGCGAGGGCCGTCCACGGCGCGGCATGCCGCCGGAACCATCGGAGCGATTTCAACAATCCCCTCCTCCTTTTCCGACCCGGTCGGATTCCCCCTCGGCGCCGGACCGCGCGCCTCCGCCCCCTGGGGACATTATAACAGCCCCGGGCCATGGCTCCCGCATGGGAGATTCGATGAAGCCGGGGGGCCAATTGCCGGGAAAGGTCCCCGGGAATCCGCGTAGGGCTCCCTCCCCTTCCCATCCACAAAAAACGGCCGGGGATCGCCGCCGACTCCCCGGCCGTTCTCCGCAACGGCGGACGCGCTCCTGATTCCGGGCCCAGATCAGCTCAGGCACTCCTCGTAGTGCTCCATCATCGTGAAGATGACCGGGCCTTCGCCGGAGACCAGGACGTTTTCCTCGAGCCGGACGGTCTGCTCGAGACCCGGATGGCCCGCAAAGGTCTCGATGGCGAAATACATGTTCTCCTTGATCTCGGCCGGGTAGTCCAGGGAATAGGCCCGGGAGATCCACATCCCCTCATAGAGCGACAGCCCGATGCTGTGGGCGAATTGCTGGAGGGTCACCGTCCCGTACTTGTCGTCATCGTAAACCGGGAAATTCTCCGCCACGTCCCGGCTGCTCCGGCCCGGACGAAGCTGCTCGAGGCCGGCGTACATCGAGTCGTACACCTCCTTGTAGAGGTCCTTCTCCTTGGCCGTCCACTTGCCGCCCACTTTGAAGCACCGGACGTAATCGACGAAATACCCGCCCGGACCGACGGCGTTGATGTCGACGATGACGAGATCCCCATTGCGGATCATCCGGTCCGTGTGCCAGCGCCGGTAGGGACTGGTGTTTCCGCCCGCGGCGACGATGATGTCGTAGACAAAGTCGAAGCCCTCGGCGTACAGGAATTCGTTGACCTTGGCGGTGATGTCCGCCTCCTTGATGCCCGGCTTCAGCCATTCGTGCTTGATCTTCCACATGGCCGCGTCGCCCACGGTGGAAGAGATCTTGAGCAGCTCGATCTCCTCGGGCGTCTTGATGACCCGGGCCGCGCTCAGGGCGGGCCAAGCGTTGACCAGGTTGATCCCCTTGGCGGTGAAGGCCTGGTAGGCCCGCAGGTCCATGATGTCGATGCCGACCTTCCCTTTGTCCACGTTGTGCTCTTTGAGGGCGTCGATAACGCTGTCCACCATCCGGTTGACCATCATGTCCTCGGCCCCCTCGGACCACTTCCACGTGATGGCGGGACGGATGCGGCCGTCCAGCCACGGGGCGTCGATCCTGGCGCACTGAAGGTCGGACCCCGCCGTCTCGAACAGGATCGGCTCGCCGCCACGCGGCAGAATCGCATAACGGATGAAGATGTTGTTCTTCCAGTTGCCTTGGTAAACGGAGCAGGTGTAGCGCACGTTTTCACCGACGAACATGACCAGGGCGTCGATGTCGTGCTCTTCCATCATGTCCTTGGCGCGCTGGAGGCGGTTCTTGCGCAGGCTGTCGTAGTCGACCCGCATCTGCCAGTCCGACCCCGTCGCGCTGTAGTTGCGCCGCGGCGTCCAGTGATGGGGTCTTTGGATGAAGCTCAGATCCATGCTCATTTCACGACTCTCCTTTGCCAGAATACGCGATCACGTCGTCGGCGGGGACGACGCAAGACCTGGGTTCTCATAGACTGTGGCGGAATCTCGGACCAACGTCCGAAACGTATCAGATTCCGTTGATCGACACAACCAATCGCGGCGGGCCGATCAATCCTCGTCTCCGCCGATGTCGATGAGGACGCCCGCCCCCCGCTCCACGGCGCGTCGCTCGATGTGCTGGGCGGTGACAAGATCCTGAATCGGGACGCCCATGGATTTGTAATACGTAATCTCGTCGTCCGACTCCCGGCCGGGCCGGCGGCCGTCCACCAGATCGGCGATGCCCGCCACCTGATCCTCCCGGATGACGCCCTCCTGAATGGGGACCAACAGGTCCCCCGCGTTGGCCATGCAGTCCGTCCGGCTGTCCACAACCCACTTCGACGCCCGGCGGATGGTCTCCGTGTCCACCTCCCGGGCCGTCGCCTCGTAGGCCCCGGCGGAGACGACGAATGTCCCCGGCTTGAGCGCCGCGCCCGGAAGCACGGGGGTGTGGGAAGTGGTCGCAACGACGACGATATCGGCGTCGCCGACGGCCGCCTCGCGCGATTCGACCAGCTCGATATCGGTCGGAACCCGGCCGCCCAGGCCGGCCATCCGCTCGATGAACTCCCGGCCCCGTTTCTCTGTCCGCGTCGACACCCGGACCTTCTCCAGGGGGCAGACCTCCGCGATGGCCTCGAGCTGGTTACGCGCGACGCGCCCGGCCCCGATGACAACGACGGTCCGGCTGTCCTTTCTCGCGAGGAGCCGGGCCGCGAGGCCCGTTCCCGCGCCGGTGCGCAGGTCCGTCAGGTGCCCGCCCTCCATCACCGTCGTCGGACGTCCCGTCTCCCCGTCGAACATGGCAACGAGGGCCGTCATCCGGGGAACGGCCTTTCTCTCGTTCTCATAGAAATCGGAGACGACCTTGACCCCGTACCCCCGGCCCGCCTTGAGAAATGACGGGTTGAAGATTGCGATTCCGGGCGGCGTCTCCGAGACGGCGAAGCTCCGCAGGCCCTCGACCAAGCGGTCCTCGGCCAGAATCCGGAAGGCCTCGGCTTGCACGTCAATCGCCTCGGACATGCTGAGAAGCGAGCGCACGTCCCGCTCGCTCAGGATTCGAAGCTCCATGGATTTCCTCCGGCCCTCCCGGCAGTTATTCCACCGGCCACCGCGTCTTGTTCAAGTGACCGAGACCCGCCCGCTTCAGGATGGCCCGGCCGCACTTCTGGACCTCCTTCAACAGGGAGTCCTCGTCGATCCCCAGGACCTTTCCGCCCTCCATCACGACCTTCCCGTCGATGACGGCGGTGTCGGCGTTCGTCCCGTTGGAGGCGTGAACCAGGTTATAGAGCGGGTTGAAGCGCGGGAACCATTCGGGACCGGACATGTCGAACATGACCAGGTCGGCTTTCTTTCCCTTCTCCAGCGAGCCGGTCTCGTCCTCCCACAGGGCGCTCTTCGCCCCGCCGAGGGTGGCCATCTCGATGACGCTCTCGATGCTCATCACACTGGGATCGAGGCGGGCGTCCCGGTGGCAGTTCGCCGCCAGGTACATGTTCTTGACGATGTCCACGAATCCGCCCGCCGGCGAGGCGTCCGAGCCGAGACAGACCGTGACGCCCATCTCGATCATCTCCGGGAAGCTCCCATGCGTGAAATTGCCGTACCCCAGGTGCAGTGTGCAGCTCGGGCAGTGGCAGACCTTGATGTCGTAGCGTTTCAGCAACTCCATCTCCCCGGGCCGCACCCACCCCATATGGATGAGGAGCCAATTCGGCCCCCAACAACCCAGTTTCTCGATTCGCTCGAACTCGCTCATCCCGTGCTCATAGAGAGAGGACGTGAGCTGCTCGAAGACGGAGGCCACATGGCTCTGGATAAGCGCGCCGTGCTTCTCGGCAAGCCCGTGAATCCCGCGGATCAGCCGGTCCGAACAGTTGGAGGGGATTCGAAGATTGAACCCCCCGCGAAGCCGTCCGCCGCACGCCCCGTTCCAATCCAGAAAATCCTTCTCCGCCCGCTTCAGGGCCTGGGCGGTGGTCTGGGTGAACAGCTTCTCCGGGAGCTTCCCGAAGGGCTTTTGCCCCTGGTCGTACGTGCTCCGGCAGAAGATCCCCCGCATGCCGGTCTCTTGGGTGGCGCGGGCCAGCTCGCGGGGAAAGTAGTTCGCCGTCTCGATGAAGGTGGTCGCTCCGGACCGCATCATCTCCCACTGGCAATGAAGGGAGGAGATATAGGCCTCCTCCGGGGTCATGACCGCTTCGAACGGATAGATGAAATGCATGAGCCACGGCCGGATGAACAACCCGTCTCCCACCCCCCGGGCCAGGTGTTGGGTGTGATGGATGTGGCCTTCCACCATCCCCGGCAGGACGAGCTTCCCCTTGGCGGAGAGGGTCCGTTCGGCCCGACGTCCGTACCGGGCCTTGAGGTCTTTGGACTTGCCGACCTGAAGGATCCGGCCGCCCTGGACGGCGACGGACCCGTCGCGTATGACGCGCCGCTTCTTATCCATGGTGACCAAGTGATCGGCGTCCGTGATGAGCAGATCGACCATCTGGCGGAACCTCCCTCCTTTGGAATTGGAAAGCCGTCCTTTCACGATGCGGATTCGGGCATGAGACCGCCGGAGGCCTCATTCGCGTCCGTTGCCGGCGGAGCGATTCCCCCGGACCCATTCACTCCATCCATCCGAAGAGAGGAATGTGAAATTTTCGCTGAAGCCTGTATCCGGCGCCGGGAGATTATTTCACGGGCGCACCCACAATGCCACCGGCGTGAGAATCCACTGCCCTTTCCCGGCGGATGTCAGAGCGTGGAGAGGTAGGCCACGATGTTCTTGATTTCCTGATCGGAGAGGTCCCGGAAGGCGGGCATGGTCCCGATGGGCTTTTTGAGCTGGGCTCGGATGTTCGCATTGTTCGCGTCCCTGCCGCTGAAGGGAAGCTGCCCCCTGCGGAAAAGCCCCAGGAAGCCGGGACCCACTTTGGTCTCCTTGGAATCGGCGTGATGGCAGAAAGTGCATTTTTTCTCGAAAATCCGTCTACCTTGTCCGGAATCGCCTGAAACGCCCAGGGCGACCTTGGTCATCGTCACCACCCCGTCCCGGGTGACCTTTCCGGGTCCCTGGCTATGGGCCAAGAATCCTGCGATGCGCAGGGCTTCAAGCCCGCCGATCCAGCCCTTCGGCGCCCGCCCGGTCATTCGGGCGATGGTCGTCGCCCATCCGTCCGAGGATTTCCGGGACGTATAGATCCGCTCCAGCGTATGACACCGGGCGCACTTCACCTTCATGATGCTCTCGCCCGTCTCCGGGGTGTCGACCCGGCCGTAAAAAGAATCCTTGTTCCCCAGCATGCCGGCCACGGCGTCCGTGTTTTTCGTCCATGTGGTCAGGAGGTAATAGCCGGCGGAGAGCGACACCGTGACGAGGATGCAGAAATAGAGGACCTGGCCGTACGTGAGGAGTTTGTCGCTCAGCTTCCCGTATCTCCTTAGAACCCCGATCTTCACGGCGATGATGAAAAAGACGGCGATGGCCGCCACGGCGTGAAAGATCCCCCGGGGCGAGGTCTCAACCGGGGAGGAGGAATAACCCACGACACAGTAGTACCCGACGATCAACATCAGGATGAGCGCGAACGCACCGCTGATCCGGTGAATCGTGCTGACGACCTTGTAGTTCCATTTGGAGTTCTTCCGCGCCAGAAGCTCGAACATGGTGACGAAGTTGATAGTGGCCAAAACGAAGATCACCAGGGCAATATAGGTCTTCGTTTGAAGGTCCATTGAGACTCCCCCCCGCAAGGTTGGGCAGAGACGCTCGCTCTGAGAATCCCGAAAGCCCGGAAGATCCGCATCCGGCCCACGACGGCCGCGCCCGCCATTTTAGCCCTATCGCGTTTAATTTCCAGACGGGCGCAAGGGTTCAATTCTTATGAGACACCAGCCGGTTTTCTTGCGCGTCCCCAGGGTCTCGGCGGCCCCCGGGGAGTCCGGGGGTTGGCGGGGTCAAACAGGGTGCTGAACCCACTCCCCCCGCGAATCAGGCCGCTCGATTTGGCGGCCCACGATCGGATCACCTAAACTGGCGAAAAAGTCCTGACGGGGAAGGAGTCGGACTGTGGAGGGCATCACCTGGAACAACGCCCTGGAGAAGAGGGCCGGGCGGCTTGAGGGGATCATCGATGCCCGGGGAAAAGCGTCCCTCCGCCCTGCCCCCTCCGGCGGAACGATGACCGGAGCCGGTCGGCTGGGCGGAAGTTTTGGTTTCGGCCGCAGCAATCGAGGTTCGCGACCCGTACGGGGCGATCAATGATGAAATCACGTGATGGGGCTTCAACGACGGGGTTTCCCGCGCCACAGGGTGAAATGGGGTTCCTCCTTGTATTCTTTCTTGGCTGGCTCTTCCTGTACGCCGACCGGACCGCCCTGTACCCCCTCCTCACAATCATCGGGAAAGAGTTTTCCCTGTCGGGCGTTCAGATCGGCTCGATTACAAGCAGCTTCTTCGTCACGTACGCTTTGATGCAAGTCCCGGGCGGCGTCCTGGCCGACCGGTGGGGTTACCGGAAGACGCTGGGGGCCACGTACGCCCTGGCCGGCCTCGCCCTGGCGGGAATCGCCGTCGGGGGCGTCACGTACGGCCTGCTCCTGGCTTTCGTGGGACTCCACGGTCTCGGGGCGGGATGCTTTTTCCCCTCGTCCTTCGGCTACATGCTCACCCGGTCGGCTCCCAATCGCCGCGCCTTCAACGGGGCGGTGGTCTTCACGGGGCTGTTCGTCGGCCTGGGCTTCGGTCTCCTGATGGCGGGTCCGCTGTATGCGTGGCTCGATAGTTGGAGACTCCCCTTCTTCCTCCTCGCCGGGCCGACGCTGGCGCTCGCGGCGTACTACGGATTGCGCATGAAGGAAATTCCCCGGAAACGCTCGGCGACGAAATTGAGCGCGGTCTTCTTCGACTGGAGCGTGATCGCGGTGATGCTGGCGAACTTCTGCTCTCTGTACGGGTTCTGGCTGGCCGTCAGTTGGGGGCCGGCCTTTCTACAGTCGGAGCGAAACCTCAGCGTAACCCATTCGGGGGTGTTCACGGCCCTCTACGCGGCGGCGGCGATCCCGGCGAGTCTTTTGGCGGGGCGCATCTCAGACCGGATCGGACGCAAGCGGCTTTGTGTCATTCTCTTCCCCCTGGCGGCCGCGGCCGTCCTTGTCATGTCTTTCGCCCATTCCCGGCTCTGGCTGGCTCTGTCCCTGTTGGCGTTCGGGGCGTTGGGCAAGCCCGCCGTCGAACCGATCATGTTGGCCTGGCTCGGAGACCGCGTGGCCCGGGTCAAACCCGAGGCCATGGGAAGCACGATGGGGGTGGTGAACTTCATCGGCCAGGTTTCCGGGGTGATCGCCCCTGTTCTCACCGGCTGGATACGCGACGTAAGCGGCTCGCTGGCGGGCGGGTTCTACGTCGGCGGGGCGATCGTCTTCGCCGGCTTTCTGCTCTGCCTCTCCGCCCGGGAATAAACAAAGGACGGGGTCGGCGGGGGATTGTCCCGCATCTCTCACCGATGGTCCCGGCCGGTGTCAATCGTCAAATATGCCCTGAATCCGGAGTGGATCCCCGGGAAGGCGTCTATGATTCGCATCCGGTCCATTTTTCGAACCCGCACGATTTTCAAAGTTCCCTGAAATCCCGCTAATGTTCCCACAACGGCAGACCGAAAAGGAGAGACAAGGGAATTCAATCAGCCTCAAAAACGCGTCTGTTCATGAACGAGGAAACCCAAGAGAATGCCCGCCGAACTAAGCACGAAGGCACAGGCAAAAGAAAAGCTCAGGCCCATCGACATCCAGGTTCTGAGGGTCGGATCGCATCTTGAGTTTCCCCTGTACGTTCAGGGAGAGGGAGATCACCGGTTCAAGCTCCTTCAAGGCGCGAACCATTCGTTCTCGCAAAATGTCTTCGACCGAATTCAAAGGGATTACGAAGGCACGGCATACATCTACCCGGAACACGTCGAGCCCTTTGAAGAGGCCGCCAAGGCCGCCTTGAACTCAACGTTCACGGATCCAGCGAAAAAACCGGAGGAGAAGGTCGACGCCTTGATGCATCACGCGGATCATAAGCTTCAGGACGCCCTGGATGATCCCGACCCTTATGAATTACCTGATTTTCAACAAGTTTCCGATTTTCCAGAGTATGTGAGAATGCTCCTGGAGGGAGAAACTACACGAACTCATTGGTTTTGGGTGTCATGGGGAAAAACGAATCCCTCTCCACGCATTCCCTCCAAGTTTGCATGTACGAGATGATGCTCGTGAACCAGCTTTCCGACGTCCAATTGACGACCAAGGAGAAGGAAGAGGTCGCCCTCGGATTCATCAGTCATGACATCGGCAAAGTCCACATCGACAAGAGCATCCTCAACAAAATCGCCAAACCCAACAGCTTGGAGTGGAGGATCGTCCGGCAGATTCCCGAACGCAGCGTATCGATTCTGAAGGAATGGGGAATCACGGGGGACATGGCCCTTGAGATCGTCCGACACCACCGGGAACATCATGACGGAACCGGGTACCCAGAACAGCTCAGCGGCGATGACATCCCGGTTCTGGCCCGCATCTGTTGCATCACAGACGACTTTTCCTCGCTGACCACACGGAAACCCTATCGGCCGGCGCTCTCACCCTACGACGCACTCTGGATCATGAGGGTTGACAATGAAGGACACTACGACCCAGACCTCCTCGGCCTCTTCGTTGACATCCTTGTCGGCTAACCCGAAAAGGCGGCTGGTGGTCAGAACCGCAAACGGAGGCGGGCGCCTGTGGTGGCGGTAGGCGACGGCGCGCTGAGCTTTTGGGCGGCGCTCGGGCAGGTGTGGCCCGAGACGCGCGAGCAGCGCTGCTGGGTCCACCGGTTGGCCAACGTGCTCGACAAGCTGCCCAAGCGGCTGA
>PVBE010475687.1_pt1 | contig 24736 bp, 22 predicted proteins | sample 1631181 | NCBI WGS metagenome assembly PVBE01 (sample SAMN08397723, study PRJNA350692) | Marine metagenome, whole genome shotgun sequencing project. | isolation source: water | place: Pacific Ocean | collected 2012-04 | reverse complement strand
CCGCCTGCTCCATCGCGTTCTGCAGTGCCAGTGCATTGATCACCGTCGCCATCATGCCCATGTAGTCGGCGCTGGCCCGCGCCATGCCAAGCGTCGCGCCCGAGACGCCGCGGAATATATTGCCGCCGCCGATGACGAGGCAAACCTCGATGCCGAGGCCATGCACCTGGCGAACGTCCTCGGCGATCCGTTTGACGACATTGTAGTCGATGCCGTAGTCACCGTCGCCCAACAGGGCCTCGCCCGACACCTTCAAGAGAACGCGCCGATAAAGGGACTTCGGCATCTCCACCGCAGCCTGGCTCGGCTCGTTTGAAGGCATCGACATCACCGCCCGTTTGCGCATTCCGCCACGCGCTTCCGACCTCCCTCGGAAGCACGGCGAACCGACGCTACACTACACCAAAACGCAATTTCCGCGAAAGCGGTCCCGGCCGGCGCGGTAATCGGACGGCCATGCGTCGGCCCGCTCATCGGCCTTGGCACGACGCGTCTCAATCCTGTGCGCTGGTGTCGATACCCTCTCCCAAGGTGAAGCGGACGAAGCCCGCCACCGTGATTGGCGTCCCCGCTGTCTGGCCGGTTTCCTCGACGATTTTGGCCACCTTGCTCTCGCCGTCGTGGACCCAGGTCTGCTCCAACAGCACCGCTTCCTGGAAGAACTTGCCGAGCCGGCCCTCGACCATCTTTTCAATGATGTTTTCCGGTTTTCCCGAGTCGCGGGCTTGCTCGCTCAAAATGTTGCGTTCGCGCTCGACCGTGACGGGGTCCAGCGAATCGATGTTCACCGACCCCGGTGCCGTCGCCGCGATGTGCATGGCGATCTGTTTGGCGAGCGGCTCTAGCACTGCTTTGTCGGCGGTCGATTCGAGACCGACAATGACGCCGATTCGGCCGAGGCCCGGTCGGCTGGCGCTGTGGACGTACGAGCCGACGACACCGGCAGTCACCGAAAGCACGGCGGTCCGTCTCAGCATCAGGTTCTCGCCGATGGTGGCGATCAGGTTGTTCAACTCGACCTCGACGCTGTGGCCGGCGCCGGGATAGTCGGCAGCCTTCAGGGCTTCGAGATCACCGCCGACGGCCGTCGCCAGATCGGCGACGGTATCGACAAAGGCCTGGAACTTGTCGTTACGGGCAACGAAATCGGTTTCCGAATTGACTTAGACGAGGCTGCCGCCGGCGCCGTCGGCCCGGACCGCGACCAAGCCTTCGGTGGCGGTCCGTCCGGCCTTCTTCTGGGCCGCCGCCAGTCCCTTGGTCCGAAGCCAGTCGACCGCCGTCTCCAGGTCGCCGTCGGTCTCCTGCAAAGCCTTCTTGCAATCCATCATTCCGGCACCGGTCTGCTCGCGAAGCGTCTTGACCTGAGCCGCCGTGATCTGGGTCATCGTCAATCCTCGTTCTTGGAAATCGCATTTGCCCCGAGGGGCAAAAGAAGTCTTGGAAAGTCGGCAAGCCTTATGTGGCAGCCGCCGGCTTTTCCTCTTTCGCGCTCTCCGTCGGTGCCTCGCTGGGTGCGGGTTCGGCCGCTGCCGCGGCTTCCGCCTCGGGGGTCTCGACGATGGGCTCTGGAGGCTCGGCTTCCGGGGTCTCGACGGTGGGTGCTGGAGCTTCCGCCGCCTCGCTGGCGGCCGGGACTGCCTCCGGCTCTTCGGCCGCGGACAACTCTTCGACCAAGTCCACCGATTCACCGATATCGGCGCCGGAATCCTGTTGCTCGCGTTGCAGGCCCGAGATCACCGCCCTCGAGGCCAGGTCGAGATAGAGTTCGATGGCGCGGGCCGCATCGTCGTTGCCCGGAACGGGGTAGGTCACCGGCTCCGGGTCGGAGTTGCTGTCGACGATAGCGACCACCGGTATGCCAAGCTTGATCGCCTCTTTGAGCGCGATGTCTTCCTTCACGGTATCGATCACGAACAGCAGATCGGGCAGGCCGCCCATGTCCTTGATGCCGCCGAGCGCTCGGTCGAGCTTGTCGCGCTCGCGCGTCAGGCGCAGCAATTCCTTCTTGGTCAGGCCCAGGTCGTCCTCGCCGGCCAACTGCTCCTCGAGGACGCGCAGGCGCCGGATCGAATTCGAGATCGTCTTCCAGTTGGTCAGCATGCCGCCGAGCCAACGATGGTTGACGTAGTACTGACCGCAGCGCTGGGCGGCGTCGGCGACCATGCTGGAGGCCTGCCGCTTGGTGCCGACGAAGAGTACGCGGCCGCCGTTCGAGATGACGTCGCGGACGCTGGCCAACGCTTGGTGCAGCATCGGCACCGTCTCGCGCAGGTCGATGATGTGGATATTGTTTCTGGCGCCGTATATGTAGGCGTCCATTTTCGGGTTCCAGCGGTGCGTCTGGTGACCGAAATGAACGCCGGCTTCCAGAAGCTGGCGCATGGTGAAGCCAGGCAGATTTCCGACGGACATCGCGTTCCTTCTCCGGTTGTTCCGCCGCGGGCAGTCGATCCGGAAGTCCGGACACCGGAAGGCGTGGGCGGGGCTGTCTCTCCGCCACGCGCAAGCCCGCGTGTGGTTTCAGATGGTCGGCTAAATAGCCCGGATACGCGCAAGATGCAAGCCGCGCCGGGGCTTGTTTCGCATTCATAGTTCGACTACCGTCGAAGCATGAATGAAAGCGAACGCTTGGCCGGAATCGCGGCCCTGATCGGCGAGCCGGCCCGTGCCGATATCTTGCTGACGTTGGCCGGCGGCCAAGCCTATACCGCCAGCGAGCTAGCCCATGCCGCCAGCGTCTCGCGACAGACCGCGAGCAGCCATCTGGCGAAATTGACCGACGGTGGTCTGCTGCGGGTGTTGGCGCAGGGGCGCCACCGCTATTACCGTCTCGCCGGGCCGGAAATCGGCGCTGTCCTAGCGGCGCTGGGCACCCTGGCGGCGGATCGGCCTCAACCGAAGCGACCCAAGGTCCGGATCGATGGCGCCATCCGCGCCGCCCGCACCTGCTATGGCCATTTCGCCGGTGGCCTGGGTGTCGCGCTGACCCGTGCGATGCTGACCCGAAGGTATCTCGTTCCCGAGGACGCGGATTTCCATTTGACCGCCGCCGGCGAGGTCGCCATGGCGCGTGACTTCGGGATCGAGATCGGCGCGTTGCACCAGCGGCGGCGGAGCTTCGCGCGGCAATGCCTGGACTGGAGCGAGCGCGAACCCCATCTCGCCGGCGCCCTCGGCGATGCCGTCGCGAGCAGCTGTTTCACCCGCGGCTGGGTCGCCCGCGGCGAAGGCCGCGTCGTCCGGGTCACGGAGAGAGGCCGCGCCGCCCTCGGCGAACGGTTGACGGTGAACTTGTCGGCGACGGCGAGCTGAGGCGCCGGCTACAGCAGCCAGATCGCGAGACGCCAGAGCAGGAAGCCGAGCGCGAGCAGGAAAAGGGTCTGGCGGGCCAGACGGGCGGCGCGCCTGGGCCAGGGCGCGGCATTGTCGTTGGCGGCATGGCCACGCCCCATGAAGCGGGCCAAGCCGCCCGGAGCAGGGTCACCCGAAGGTGGCCCGATCGTCGTCTTGGCGATCCGCTCCGCCGCGCCTCGGCGCATCTTACCGCTCCATTCTAGCTACGCTTTTCAATAGGCACGTACGGCCGCGCGCCCTTGCCGGTATAGAGCTGCCTCGGCCGGCCGATTTTCTGTGCCGGATCCTCGACCATCTCGTTCCACTGTGTCACCCAGCCGACGGTGCGGGCTAGCGCGAAGATCGCGGTGAACATGCTGGTCGGGAAGCCCATCGCCCGGAGAATGATGCCGGAATAGAAGTCGACGTTCGGATAGAGCTTGCGCTCGACGAAATACTCGTCCTCCAAGGCGATCTTCTCCAGCTCCATCGCCAGCTTCAAGAGCGGCTCTTCCTTGACGCCGAGGACTTCCAGGACCTCGTGGCAGCTCTCCTGCATCACCTTGGCGCGGGGGTCGTAATTCTTGTAGACCCGATGCCCGAAGCCCATCAGGCGGAAGGGATCGTCCTTGTCCTTGGCCCGCGCCAGGAATTCAGGAATGTTCTTGGCATCGCCGACCTCGCCCAGCATGGTGAGCACGGCCTCGTTGGCGCCACCGTGCGCCGGGCCCCAGAGACAAGCGACACCGGCGGCGATGGCGGCGAACGGGTTGGCCCCGGACGAGCCGGCCAGCCGCACCGTCGAGGTCGAGGCGTTCTGCTCGTGGTCGGCGTGCAGGATGAAGATCCGGTCCATCGCCTTGACCAACGCCGGGTCGGGATTGAACTCCTCGGTCGGAACCCCGAAGGTCATGCGCAGGAAGTTCTCGGCATAGCCGAGGTCGTTCCTCGGATAAACGAAGGGCTGGCCGACCGAATACTTGTAGGCCATCGCCGCGATCGTCGGCATCTTGGCGATCAGCCGGAAGCTCGCCACCATGCGGTGGTGCGGATCGTCGATGTCCAGGCTGTCGTGATAGAAGGCCGACATCGCGCCGACGACGCCGATCAGCACCGCCATCGGGTGGGCATCGCGCCGGAAGCCCCTGAAGAGGAAGGCCATTTGCTCGTGGATCATGGTGTGGTAGGTGACGTCGTGGACGAACTTGTCCTTCTCCGCCGACGTCGGCAGCTCGCCGTAGAGCAGCAGATAGCAGACTTCCAGGAAATCGCTCTGCTCGGCCAGCTCGTCGATCGAGTAGCCGCGGTAGAGCAGCACGCCCTCGTCGCCGTCGATGTAGGTGATCTTGCTTTCGCAGCTCGCCGTCGCCGTGAAGCCCGGGTCGTAGGTGAAGTGACCGGTCTCGGCGTAGAGCCGCCTGACGTCGATGACTTCGGGGCCGAGGGTGCCCGCAATCAGCGGCAACTCGAGCGCTTCGTTGGCGGGGTGAGTGGAGAGTTTAACCGATTTTTGTGTCATGAATGTCCCTATCGCGTCATGCCGCGCATCGGTGCCTTCCCGATCCGCGCGTGATCGCGTTCGGGCCCGTGGCGGCGAGAGTTGTCCTATTATACCCGGTCCGCACCTATTAGAGTAGACAGCCTTTCACGAAGATAATGCCGTTTTTAACTTTACAAATTATGAACAGATCATAATTTGTTGTTTTTATTACATTAATTCGTTAATTAATTCGATCTGAAATTCGACCCAAACTCTCCTCGCGCCCGAGACTCCAGAGGACGTCGTAGATGCCGGGAGACACCGTCCGGCCGGTCAGCGCCGCCCGCAGCGGCTGCGCGACCTTGCCGAGCTTCAGTTCGTTCGCCTCGGCGAAGGACCGAACGGCACCCTCCAGCGGCTCGGGCGCCCAGCTCTCCACCGCCTCGAGCGCCGGCAGCAACCGGGCCAGCATGGCCCGGGCCTCATCCGACAGTGCCTTGGTCGCTTTCTCGTCGGGCGCGAGCGGGCGTTCGGCGACGCAGAACCGGGCGCCGTCGGCGAGTTCGACCAGGGTCTTCGCCCGCGGCTTCAATACCGGCATGGCGCGGGCGAGCCGCGCCGCTTCGTGCTGGTCGACCGGCCTGGCCAGCTCTGCCGCCAGTCGCTCTGCCACCAGGCTGACGAGGCGGCTATCGTCGCTCGCGTTGATATAGTGGCCGTCGACGTGCGCCAGCTTGTCGAAGTCGAACCGCGAGGGCGACTTGCCGACGGTATCGAGATCGAACCACCGGGTCGCCTGCTCGCGGCTGATGATCTCGTCGTTGCCGTGGCTCCAGCCGAGCCTGAGCAGATAGTTCGCCAGCGCTTCCGGCAAATAGCCCATCTCGCGGTAGGCCTGCACGCTGAGCGCGCCGTGGCGCTTCGACAGCTTGGCGCCGTCGGGGCCGTGGATCAGCGGGATATGGGCGAAAGCGGGCGGCGTCCAGGCAAGCGCGTCGTAGAGCATCAGTTGGCGGCCGGCGTTGGTCAGATGATCGTCGCCGCGGATCACATGGCTGATGCCCATGTCGTGATCGTCGACCACCACCGCCAGCATGTAGGTCGGCGTGCCGTCGCTTCTGAGCAGGACCATGTCGTCCAGCTGTTCGTTTCGGGTGACGGCGTCGCCCTGCACCAGGTCCCGGACCACGGTCTCGCCCTCGCGCGGCGCCTTGATCCGCACTACCGGCGGGATACCGGGCGGCGCCTCGGCGGGATCGCGATCGCGCCAGAGGCCATCGTAGAGCCGGGTCCGTCCCTCGGCGCGTGCCTCGGCCCGCATCGCCTCCAGCTCCGCCGGCGTCGCGTAGCAGCGATAGGCCAGGCCGGCCTCGAGCAACGTCTCCACGACTTCTCCATGGCGCTGCCGCCGGGCGAATTGCGAGACCGCGTCGCCGTCCCATTCGAGATCGAGCCAGCGGAGGCCGTCGTGGATCGCCGCCACCGCCGCCTCGGTCGAGCGGGCCCGGTCGGTGTCTTCGATGCGCAACAGGAACCGGCCGCCGTGATGGCGGCTGAAGAGCCAATTGAAGAGTGCCGTGCGAGCGCCGCCGATATGCAGGAAGCCGGTGGGCGAGGGGGCGAAACGGGTGACGACCGTCATGATTTTCTCGTCATGATGTTGCTGTGTCCTGGTATCGATGGACTAGAATGGCCGAGGAGTGCCGATCCCTATCACAACACGGGGAGGTTGGCGATAGAGCCGCATGTTTGGCGAAGAGACATCCGGGCGCTTGGTCGCCGGCCCCGCTTCGAGGCGATTTTCGATCGTGTGCGAGCGGCTGGCCGCCGTCTCGGACGCCGAACGGGGCCGCTGGTACCTCTGGCTGCCGGTGCTTCTGGGACTCGGCATCGCGCTCTATTTCGAACTCGCGGTCGAGCCCGCGGCCTGGCTCGGCGCCATTGTCCTGGCGCTCGCGGTGCTTCTCGCCCTGGCGGCGACCAGGCGGTCGGGTCTGCTGCTGCCGGCGTTGGCTTTGGTGATCGTCGCCGGCGGCTTCGCCCTGACCGACCTCCGGGCCCGGATGTTGGCGGCGCCGGTGCTGGAGAAACGCTTGGGACCGGTCGCGGTCGAAGCCACGGTGATCGCAATGACCGGTGTCGACAAGGGCTGGCGGCTGCTGCTCGAAGCGCCCGAGATCGGGCGCCTGGCGCCCGAGGCGACGCCCGAGCGGATCCGCGTCAACGTTCGAACCGGCCTTCCCGACGGTCTTGCGATCGGGCATCGGGTCCGGCTTCCCGCCGTCCTGATGCCGCCGCCAGGGCCGGCCGCACCTGGCGCTTTTGACTTTGCCCGCCTGGCCTGGTTTCAGGGCCTCGGCGCCGTCGGCTATGCGGTCGGCCGGCCGCGTCTGTTGTCGGCGCCGCCCGGAGCCGCCGGAGCCGGCGTTGGAGCCGCTGTCGGTGAGCTGCGCCGGGAGATCCTGGCGCGCGCCCGTACCGCCTTGCCCGGCGCGCCGGGTGCGGTCGCCGCGGCCCTGTTGACGGGGGATCGCGGGGCCATTCCGGAATCGGTTCTGGCGGCGATGCGGAATTCGGGCCTGGCCCATCTCCTCGCCATTTCCGGCCTCCATATCGGCCTGGTGGCGAGTATTCTCTTCGTCGCGGTCCGGGGTTTGCTGGCACTGGTCGAGCCCTTGGCCTTGCGCCATCCGATCAAGAAATGGGCAGCCTCCGTCGCTCTCGCCGGTGCCTTCGGCTACTTGTTGCTGACTGGCGCCACGGTACCGACGCAACGCGCCTTCCTGATGGTGGCGCTGGTGCTGGTAGCGGTGCTGACCGACCGCAGCGCCTTCTCGATGCGGACCGTGGCGTTGGCGGCGATGGCGATCCTGGTGCTGCGGCCCGAAAGCCTGCTCTCGGTCAGCTTCCAGATGTCGTTCGCCGCGGTGGTCGCGTTGATCGCCACCTACGAGACCTTGGGCGCTCGCTTCGCCGGCTGGCGGCGTTCGGCGGCTTGGCCCCGGCGCGTCCTCCTCTATCTGCTGGGGGTTGGCCTCACCACGGTGGTGGCCAGCCTGGCGACGATGCCCTTCGCCGCCTACCACTTCAACCAGGTCGCGCACTACGGTCTCGCCGCCAACCTGCTGGCGGTGCCGCTGACCGCGCTCTGGATCATGCCTTGGGGTGTCGCCACCTACGTCTTGCTGCCCTTCGGCCTGGAGGCGTTGGCCTTGGCGCCGATGGGCTGGGGTATCGAGGCCGTGGTTGGAATCGCCGAGACCGTCGCCGCCTGGTCCGGTTCGATCTCGCGGCTGGTGGCGCCGGCACCGGCTGCGTTGGCGCTGGTCTCGCTCGGCGGTCTCTGGCTCTGTCTTTGGGTGGGTCGCTGGCGGCTCTGGGGCGTGGCGGCGATTTGCGACGGCCTTCTCATCGGGCTGGCGGCGAGGCCGCCCGATATCCTGATCGACGGCCGGGGCGACGTCGCCGAGGTCCGGGACGGTGCTGGTGGCTTGCGGCTGTCATCGGCCCGCGCGAATGGCTTTCGGACCGAGACCTGGCTGCGCCGTCTCTCGGTGCCAGCGCGGTGGCCGACCGCGCCCGGTGCGACCGGTTGGGCTGTGCGTGGCGGGTGCGGGGGCGCGCGGTTTCCTTCGTTCGCGACGGCAGGGCGCTGGCGGAGGAATGCCGCTTGGCCGATATCGTGCTGGCGGGGGTGCCGGTGCGCCGACGCTGTCCTTCCGCCCGCCTGGTCGTCGACCGCTTCGATCTCTGGCGCGAGGGCGCGCACGCGATCTGGCTCGACGAAGACACGATCAGGGTAGAGACCGTCGCCGAGCGGCGCGGCCGGCGAGCCTGGACCCCGAAGCGGGGCGAGGCGCGTTGGCGGCGCTATCAGTAGCGGCGCATCAGGCCGACCAAGCAGCCTTGAATGCGGACCCGGTCGGGCGGGAAGATCTTTGTCTCGTAGCTCTGGTTCGCCGGCTCCAGCGCCACTGAATCGCCGCGCCGGCGCAGCCGTTTCAGGGTCGCTTCCTCGTTGTCGACCAAGGCCACGACGATGGTCCCGTTCTCCGCCGTCTCGGCGCGCTTGATGATCGCCGTGTCGCCATCGAGGATGCCGGCCTCGATCATCGAGTCGCCCGCCACCTCGAGCGCGAAATGCTCGCCCGAGCCGATCATGCTGACCGGCACGGTGGCGAAGTTGGTGGGGTCGTGCAGCGCCTCGATCGGCGTGCCGGCGGCGATCCGGCCATAGAGCGGCATCGAGATCAGCGCATCGCTCGCTTCCCTGGCCCGCGCTTGGGGTCCCGGGAAGCCGCCTTCGACGACGCTCGGCTGGAAGCCGCGGCTGCTTTCGGCGACGGCCGACTGGGGCAACTTCAGGACCTCCAACGCGCGGGCCCGATGGGCCATGCGTCGAATGAAGCCCCGTTCCTCCAACGCCGTGATCAGGCGGTGGATACCGGACTTCGATTTCAGGCCGAGGGCTTCCTTCATCTCGTCGAAGGAGGGAGAGATCCCGTTGTCCTGCAGATGCCTGTTGATGAAGATGAGAAGTTCGTGCTGCTTTTTTGTCAACATTTCGCGCTGTCCACCGCCGCCCCGACTAGGTTTAGAACAAAACCAAAACGCACATCTATGTTCTAGTTTAGTTCTCGGGCGGCCGTCAAGCGGAAAATCGCTCTCCGGGCTCAAATCCCTTCCGACGAGTGGCCGAGCGGCACGATCTCCACGCGATCGCCGGCCCGGGCCGGGGCGGCGTCGGGCGGGCGGATCACCAGGCAGCCGGCCCGGGCGAAGTGGGACAGCATGGAGGAATCCTGTTTGTCGAAGGGGGTCGCGATCAACTCGCCGTCGCGCCGGCCGAGCTCTGCTCGCATATAGTCCTCGCGTTGGTCGTTGGCCGGCAGGTCGCGGCCCAGTGTAGCACTTTGGCGCAGGCCGTCCTCGGTCGAGAGCCCCAGCATTTTGCGGAGCGCCGGGCGCAGGAAGATCAGGCCACAGACCAGCGAGGAAACCGGGTTGCCCGGCATCCCCATCATCACGGTCTCGGCGAAGCGGCCGAAGATCAACGGCTTGCCGGGGCGCATCGCGATCCGCCAGAAGTCGAGCACCAGGCCTTCCTCGCCCAGCACCTTGCGCACCAGGTCGTGCTTGCCGACCGAGGCGCCGCCGAGCGTGACCAGGATGTCGGCGCCTTTTGAAGCGGCCAGCAGGCCGCGGAGCGAAGCCTCGTCGTCGCGGGCGATGCCGAGGTCGATGGCCTCGCCGCCGGTGGCCTCGACGAGGCTGGCCAAGGCCAGCGCGTTGGAGGAGACGATCTGGTTCGGTCCCAACGGCTCGCCCGGGCGGACGATCTCGTCGCCGGTGGCCAGCAGGGCGACGCGCGGCTTGCGCCGGACCGAGAGCCAGGGAACGTTCATCGCCGCCGCCAGGCCGATGTCGCGGGCGCCGAGCATCCGGCCCGCCGTCAGTCCGACCTTGCCGGTGCTGAAGTCGAGGCCGGCCGGGCGAATGTAGGTGCCCTCGGCCACGCCTTCGTTGACGATGACGGTGCGCTCGCCGTCGTTCGCCTCGGTGTTCTCCTGGATCACGATCGCATCGGCGCCGGCCGGTACCGGGCCGCCGGTGAAGATGCGGACGGTCTCGCCGGGGCCGACGCTGCCCTCGAAGGCGTCCCCGGCCGGCGCTTCGCCGATGACGCTGAGGGTCGCCGGGGTCGTCGCCACATCGGTCGCGCGGACCGCGTAGCCGTCCATCGCCGAGACGTCGGCGGGCGGTTGCGTTACCCGCGCCACCACGTCCTCGGCCAGCACCCGGCCGCTGGCGTGCGCCAGGTCGACGGTCTCCGCCGGCAATAGCGGCAGGTCGGCTAGAATTCTTCCCAACGCTTCCTGAACCGAAATCACGTCGCTATCACTCCGCCTCATAGGTGCCCGACTTGCCGCCGGACTTTCGGGTCAGTCGAACGTCGGTGAGGCGCATGCCGCGATCCACCGCCTTGCACATGTCGTAAACCGTCAAGCCGGCCACCGAGACTGCGGTCAGCGCCTCCATCTCGACCCCGGTGCGGCCGGCCAGCTTAACCGTCGCGGTGATCTCGACGGCGTTTCGCGCGGCATCCGGCTCCAGGTTGACGGTGATCGAGCTGAGGGCGAGGGGATGGCAGAGCGGGATCAGCTCGGCGGTGCGCTTCGCCGCCATGATGCCGGCCAGCCGCGCCACCGCCAGCACGTCGCCCTTGGCGACGCCACCCGCTTCGATCAGCGACAGGGTCGCCGCTTGCATCAGCACCGAACCCTTGGCGGTCGCCTCGCGATGGCTTTCGGCTTTCCCGGAGACATCGACCATGCGGGCGTTGCCGGCTTCGTCGAAATGAGTGAGATCGCTCATCACCCTAACCCTCCAGGGCCCGCGCTTCGGGCGCCGCCAGCAAGGCGCGGGTCGCGGCGGCGACGTCGGCTTGGCGCATCAGGCTTTCGCCGACCAGGAAGCAGTGATAGCCCGAGCGTCCCATTCGCACCAGGTCGTCGGGGGTGTGCAGGCCGCTCTCGGCGACCGCCAGCACGCCGTCCGGGATTGCCGCCGCCAGCGCTTCCGAAGTGCCGAGGTCGACCTCGAGGGTCTTCAGGTTTCGGTTGTTGACGCCGAGGAGGCGGCTTCGCAGGCGGAGCGCGCGCTCCAACTCGGGTGAATCGTGGACCTCGACCAGGACGTCCATGCCCCACTCGATCGCCGTCGCCTCCAGCTCCGCCGCCTGGTCGTCCGACAGCGCCGCCATGATCAGCAAGATACAATCGGCGCCGATCGCGCGGGCCTCGATCACCTGATAGGGGTCGAGCATGAAGTCCTTGCGCAGTACCGGCAGTCGGACCGCGTCGTGGGCTGCGACCAGATAGTCGTCGTGGCCCTGGAAATAGGGTGTGTCGGTCAGCACCGAGAGGCAAGTAGCACCACCCTCGGCATAGGCGCGCGCCAGCGTCGGCGGATCGAAATCGGCCCGGATCAGGCCCTTCGACGGCGAGGCCTTCTTGATCTCGGCGATCAGGCCCCAGCGCCCGGCCGCCGCCGCCTCGGCCAGACGGTCGCGGAAGCCGCGCGGGGCCGAGGCCAGGGCGGCCGCCGCCTCGACTTCGGCTTGCGGTCGCGCGGCCCGCCGTATCGCCAGCTCCGCTCGCTTGTCGGCGCAGATTCGATTCAAGACGTCGCTCATGCCGTCTCCGGCGCCGGACGGTTGGTGATCTCGACCAGCTTGTCGAGGGTCGCCTGGGCCCGGCCGTCGTCGATCGCCGTGGCCGCCAGGGGCACGCCGTCGGCCAGGCTTTCCGTCCTGCCGGCGATCAGCAGGGCGGCGGCGGTGTTGTAGAGCACGGCGTCGCGGAAGGCCCCGGCCTCGCCCGCGAGCACGGCCCTGAGCGCCGCCGCGTTGGTTTCGGGATCGGCACCCTTGATCGCCTCCAGCGGATGCGTCGGCAGGCCCGCGGCTTCCGGCGAGATCTCGAACTCAGCCACCGCGCCATCCTGCAACGCCGCGACATAGCTGATTCCGGTCGGCGTCAATTCATCGGTGCCGTCGCCGCCGTGGACGACCCAGACTTTCTCCGCACCGAGCTTGCCCAGCGTCTCGGCCATCGGGCGGATCCAGTCCCGGGAGAAGGCGCCGATCAGCAGGCGTTTCACGTTGGCCGGGTTCGACAGCGGCCCCAGCAGGTTGAAGATGGTGCGGGTACCGAGCTCGACCCGGGTGCCGGCGACGTTGCGCATGGCGCCGTGGTGGCGGGGCGCCATCATGAAGCAGATCCCGGCTTCCCAAACCGCCTCGCGCACCAAGGCGAAGTCGGCATCCAAATCGATACCGAGCGTGCTCAAGACGTCGGCGGCGCCGGTCTTCGAGGAGAGCGCGCGGTTGCCGTGCTTGGCCACCGGCACGCCACAGGCCGCGGTGACCAGCGCCGTCGCGGTGGAGATGTTGTAGGTGCCGATGGCGTCGCCGCCGGTGCCGACGATGTCCATGGCGCCTTCGGGTGCCTCGATGGCGACCATCTTGTCGCGCATCGTCATGACGCCACCGGTAATCTCGTCGACGGTCTCGCCCCGGACCCGGAGCGCCATCAGCAAGCCGCCCATCTGCGAGGGCGTTGCGTCGCCCGACATCATGATATCGAAGGCGTGCCGGGCTTCCTCGACGCCGAGGCTGGCGCCGTCGGCGACGCGGGCGATCATGGCCCGGAAATCAGCCGTCTCTCGCGTCGCCATCGCACCTCTCTTTGTTCGCCGTCATGTCGGGTCGCGGTGATTCGGTGTCCCGCCGGTCGATCGGCCATGTATACGCCGCCAGGGCAGCTTTCGCGACGTTTGTTTCCCACGCTGCCGGGGCGGGCGCAAGTCCGTGATGTGGCTGCGGTTGCTGGCCTCGATAGGGCGCCGAGACGACGGCGAAAGCTGGCTTCTGGCATCGGTGGTGCGCCATCGTTATAGTCCCGACGACAGGGACGGGATGCCGTCGCGCTTCGGCGGTTCGTTCCGGTCGTGTGCGATGTGGCGATGGGGTGGGCGGCAAGGCGGGACATGGAGGAATATGGCAAGTCGGCTTTGCTGGCCATCGTGGTTCTGATGGCGAGCGCGGTCATGGTCACTAGCGGATTCGTCGTCGGGCCGCCGACGGCGGACGACGCGGGACGGTCGGCCGTGCGCGTCGCGATCGTGCCGCCGCCCGTGACGGCGCCAGAACCGAAGGCCGAAGTCATTGTCACGATGACCGTCGAAGCGCCGCCTGCCGCCATTCTGTTGCCGCCGAACGTCGCGGGCGAGGGAGGCGCGGTGACCGATTTGCCCTACCTCGTCATCGAAGCCCCGCAGCTCGCAGTGGCGACTCCGGTCGCGAGCGAGCCCCCACGGGTATCATCGCCGCTTCCGCCCGGTTCGACTTCGCTCGAGGTGCCGTATCGGCAGGCCACGAAGCTGGCGTGGGCGCTGCCGCCACCGGCCGACCGGGTCGGCTCGATGGAGACCTCGCTGACGTTGACACCGGCGACGGTATTGCCTGGACCGCCGTCGCCCGCGACCGCGATGGCGCCGCCGGCGCCGGTTGCACCGGCCACGACGTCGACGCCGCGGGGGCCGCTGGCGCAGGTGCCGGCGATCGGGATGCCGTCGCCGCCGCCCGCGCCCGGCACAAAGCCCCAGGCGGGGAACGGCACCGCGAACCGCGGTACGAACGGAGTCGAGCACGGGGCCAAGAACGGCACCGCAAACGGCGCGCATATACCGTCGAGCGGAAAGGGCGGCGCCATCCTGCCACCCTGGCGACGCTTCGCCGCCCGATCATCGGTGGACGACGGCCGCCCGATGATCGTGGTCGTCATCGACGATTTAGGCCTCAACCGGCGCCGCATGGCCCGCACCATCGCCTTGCCGACGCCACTTACCCTGGCGATTCTGCCCTATGGCGAGAATCTCGCCGGAATGGCCCGGAAGGCGCGAGCGAGCGGACACGAGCTGCTGGTGCATCTACCCATGGAGCCCCGCAGCAACGGCGAGGATCCGGGCCCGAACGCACTCATGGTCGACCTCGGGATGGCGGAGATCGAGCGCCGTATCGAATGGAACCTGGCCCGCTTCGACGGTTATGTCGGCGTCAATAATCACATGGGAAGCCGCTTTACCTCGCAGCGGCCGCTGCTGCGGCCGTTGATGACGCGACTGAAGCGACGGGGGCTGCTGTTTCTCGATTCCCTGACGACGAACGCCTCGGTGGCCTTCGATCTAGCGCGCAGCCACGGCGTCCCCGCGGCCGTACGCGACATCTTCCTCGACAACGAGATCACGACCGAGAGCATCGAGGCGCAACTTCGCCGGGTCGAGCGCTGTGCCGTGCGGCAAGGCCAGTGTATCGCCATCGGCCACCCGCACGCCAAGACCCTGGAAGCGTTGGAGCGGTGGTTGCCGACGCTCCGGGGCAAGGGTTTCAATCTGGTACCGCTGACCGCGATCATTACCCGTCGCATGACCGGTTGAGGCCGATGCGCCGGTCCGTCTGGCCGACCGTGGTGTTGCTCTTTCTTCTCTGTCGGCTCGACGAGGCGCTACCTCAGTTGTAGCCGGAGCCTGCCTGCTGGAAGATCGAATCCGCGACCCGCTGATTGATCTCGACCTCGAAGCTGGCCGCCAGCGCCTTGTTGAACTGGGCCAGGATGTCCTCGATGACGCTGCTTTCGATCGCCTCGGAGAGTTGCTCGAGGGCGCCGGGTTCGGCGGCTGTGTCGACCTCCTCGATGTCCTTCAGGCGGACCACCATTTCGGCCTTACCGGCCCGGTCGGCACCACTCGCGACGCCGCCTCGCTTTAGATTGAAAAGTGCTTCCACCAGCTCCGGCCCGAGGCCGGCCTTGCCACCGACCTCGGCCCGGGTCAGCGCCTCGGAGGTTCGGCTCGGAAAATCGGCCTCCTTCGCCAAGGCCTCGAGGGAGGCGCCGGCGCGGACCCTCTCGGCCAACTCCTCGGCCTTCGCCTTCGCCGCCTTTTCTTGCTGATCGGCCTGCCAGTCGGTCACGAGCCGCTCGCGGATGTCGGAAAGGGGGCGCACCGCCGGCGGCGTTATCGCGTCGACGCGGACCAGGAAATAGGTGCCGCCCGTCGCCTCGTGCAGCAGCGGCTCCTCGTCCTCGGCCAGCTCGAAGGCGGTGGCCAGGAACTCGCGAGCCTTCGGCAGCTCGGAGATCGGTTTGTCGTCCGGCCCCCGGCCGGCGGCACTGGTGGCCGCGATCTTGCCGAGCTTCAAGCGAAATTGCGTCGCGGTCTCCGCCATCGAGGCACCGCCGGCCAGCGCATCCTCGACCTTGGTGGTGAGGTCGATGAGGGCGTCGCTCGCCCGCTCGAAGCGGATCTCGTTCTCGATCTGCTCCTTGACTTCGTCGAAACTCTTCCGTCGGCCGGCGTTGATCTCGGTGACCCGGAAGACATGCCAGCCGAAGGGGCTCTGGACGGCGGCGCTGATGTCGTTCGGGACGAGCCCGAAGACGGTGTCCTGCAGTTCGACCATCAGACCGTCGCGCGCCATCTTGCCGAGCTTGACCTGGGCTTCTTCCTGGCCCGCCACTTCCTTGGCCACGGCGTAGAAATCGCTGCCCTCGAGCAGACGCTTGGCGATCGTCTGGGCGGTCTCCTCGTCCTGCACCAGGATCTGCTCTACCTGGCGGGTCTCCTCGATGGTGAACTCGGCGATCCGTGTCTGGTAGTTCTCCTCGACCTCTTCGGGATCGACGCCGACCTCTTCCAGCAGGTCCTCTGGCCGCATCTGGACGAAACTGAGGGCGCGGTATTCCGGCGCGGTGTAGCGGATGGCGCGGGCTTCGTGGAACTCGGCCAGCGTGGTCTCGCCCGGCGCCTCCGGCGCGGCGATCTTGGCATGCGGGATCTCCAGAATCTCGGCGATGCGGCGTTGGTTTTGATAGCGGTAGATGGTCTCTGTCAGTTTTTCCTGTACATGGTTTCCGCTGGTCATGGATTCGAAAAGCTGCTGGCGCATCAAGGCGGTGCGTCGGGAGGCGACGTAGGACTGCTCGGAAAACCCGTTTTGCCGCAATACCTGTTCGAAGCGGTTCGGATCGAAGCGGTCGAGTTCGTTCCGAAAGGCCGGGTTGGCGGCGATCTCGTCGCGGATCACGGCGTCACCGATGATCAGATCCAAATCACTCGAGGCTTGATCGAAGAGGGCTTGGGCGACCAGCCGGTCGAGGGTCTGCTGGGCCAGGCCGAAGGCACGCGCCTGCTCGGCGTCGATGCCGCCGCCGAGGCGTTGCTGCAACTGGCCGAGGTCGCGACGGAAGGCCTCGGCGTATTCGGACTGGCTGATCTCGATGTTGCCGATTTTCGCTACCGCGGTATCGGGGCTGATGCGGAAGATGTCGCCGATACCCCAGACCGCGAAGCTGAGCACCAGGAGGCCCAGAAAGATCTTCACGAACCAGGTGCCGGCACTTTTTCGTAAGCTGTCGAGCATGTCCGCTCCATCGTTCCGGGGCCAGAGAGCGCGGCATCATAGAAACCGGGCCCGCCCCGGACAAGCGACTTCGTGCGTAACCGAGGGGCCGGCTGGTGCCTCGGCTCGGCTTCTGTTACCCAGGAACCGAACGCAAGGAAGCGATAAACGAAGGCGGGAGGAATCGAGAGTGTCCGAGCCGAGAGCGCTGATCGCCGGAAACTGGAAGATGAACGGCCGCCGCGGCGACGCGCTGAAGCAGGCGCGGGCGCTGGCCGGGCGCATTAAACGGCGCAAGTCGGTCGCTTGCGAGGTCGTGCTCTGCCCGCCGGCGATATTGATCCCGCCGCTGGCCGAGGTGGTCCGCGGCAGCGCCATCGCCCTCGGCGGTCAGGACTGCCACCCGCTCGGCGACGGCGCCCATACCGGCGACCAGAGCGCCGAAATGCTGGCCGACGCCGGCTGCAGCCATGTCATCGTCGGCCACTCGGAGCGCCGCGCCGACCACGGCGAAAGCGACCGCCTGGTCAGGGCCAAGGCCGAGGCGGCGCATCGTGCCGGGCTTAACGCCATCGTCTGCGTCGGCGAGAGCGCCGGGGAACGTCGAAGGGGCAAGACGCTGGAGGTCGTCGGCCGGCAGCTTGCGGCCTCGTTGCCGAAGGGCGCCGGCGCCGCCGACACTGTCGTCGCCTACGAGCCGGTCTGGGCCATCGGCACCGGCCTGACGGCGAGCGTGGCCGACGTCGCCGAGGTTCACGCGATGATCCGGGCCCGGTTGCGCCGCCGCTTTCGGGGCGAGGGGCTGGCAATGCGGATCCTCTACGGCGGCTCCGTCAAGGGCGAGAACGCTGCCGAGCTGCTGGCGGTGGAGAATGTCGATGGCGCCCTCGTCGGCGGCGCCAGCCTGACGGCGGCGGATTTTTGGCCAATCGTCCGAGTGGTCGCCTAGTCGAGGCGCGCCAAGATATTCGTAAATTGGCGCCAGAATCTAAATTCCACGCCTATTCCAACGGTTGTTCAAACGCAAACCTCTCATATTCGTGATCTGGCCCGAGGACGTCATGGTGAGACTCCACGCGGCAAAGCGACGGCGATAGGGAGGACTGGACGATGTCTAACGTCAATTTGTACCGAACGACGGCCGATGCCATGGGCGCTGCGACGCGCTTCGGTAGTGCCGTCCTTGCGACCGGCCTCTTCGTCGCCACGCTGGTGACGATGGTATCGGTCGTTTACCTATGGGATTCGGTGCTGCCGGTCCTCTTCGACGTATAACCGGCATTCGCCACCGCAAGGAGCCAGGCACCGACCTGCGGCGGGGCGGCCGGTTGGCGTGGAGGTCGGACTGGCATCCGGCTACCGGATGGTGTAAAAAGCGCGCCGCCGGCCCCTTCTGAGAGGGATCGGCGGCTCTGGATCCGGTTCTCGGGTGGTTCATATGATCGAGGTCATTCTCGTCGTCCATCTCATCTTGGCGATCTCCATCGTCGTGCTCGTGCTGTTGCAGCGAAGCGAGGGCGGTGCCCTCGGCATCGGCGGCAGCGGCAATGTCGGCGGCATGATGAGCGGGCGGATGGCCGGCAACATTCTGACCAAGGCGACCGCGGGCTTGGCGGCCGGCTTCATGCTGACCTCGCTGACCTTGACCATTTTGGCCGGTCAGGGCGATGAGCGACGCTCGATCGTCGAGGACCTTCAGGAAAATCCGACGGCGAATCAGCCGGTGAAACCGACCGGACCGCAGGTGCCGTCGTCGCAATAGCCCGATGGCGCGGTGGAAAAGCCGAGATAATTCAAGGGGCCCCGGCGGGTAGTGATGTTTCGCTTGGAGCGGACTAAGGGAGGCCCTAGAATCTAGGTCCATGACGCGGTTCATCTTCATCACCGGCGGCGTGGTCTCCTCTCTCGGCAAAGGTCTCGCGACGGCATCTCTGGGCGCGCTGTTGCAGGCGCGCGGCTATTCGGTTCGATTGCGCAAGCTCGACCCCTATTTGAACGTCGACCCGGGCACCATGAGCCCCTATCAGCATGGCGAGGTCTACGTCACCGACGACGGTGCCGAGACCGATCTCGACCTCGGCCATTACGAGCGCTTCACCGGCGTCGCCTCGAAGAAGACGGACAACGTCACCACCGGGCGGATCTATCGCCAAATCCTCGAGCGCGAGCGGCGTGGCGATTATTTGGGCGCCACGGTGCAGGTGATCCCGCACGTGACCGACGCGATCAAGGCTTTCGTTACCGCCGAGACCGAAGACACCGATTTCGTTCTCTGCGAGATCGGTGGCACCGTCGGTGACATCGAAAGCCTGCCGTTCCTGGAGGCGATCCGCCAGCTCGGCTATGAATTCGGGCGGGATTCGACGCTGTTCATCCACCTCACCCTGGTGCCCTTCATCGCCGCCGCCGGCGAGTTGAAGACCAAGCCGACGCAGCATTCGGTGAAAGAGTTGCGATCGATCGGCATCCAGCCGGATATCCTGCTCTGCCGCTCGGAACACGAGCTGCCCGACAACGAGCGTCGCAAGATCGCCCTCTTCTGCAACGTGGCGCCCGATGCCGTCATTCCGGCGTTGGATGCCCGGACGATCTACGAGGTGCCGCTCGACTATCATCGCAAGGGTCTCGACCGGGAGGTCTTGAAGGCCTTTCGGATCGCCGACGAGGTGCCGCCCAATCTCGAGCGCTGGGAGGAGATCGTCCGCCGCGTGACCGCGCCCGAGGGCGAGGTCAAGGTTGCCGTCGTCGGCAAATACACAAATCTGCAGGACGCCTACAAATCGCTTTCCGAGGCGCTGGCGCATGGCGGCATCGCCAACAACGTCGATGTCTCGTTGCAGTGGATCGACGCCGAAATCTTCGAGACCGAGGACGTGGTCCAGCATCTCGACGGCGTCAACGGCATCCTGGTACCGGGCGGCTTCGGCGAGCGTGGCGCCGAAGGAAAAATCTCCGCCGCCGGCTTCGCCCGGAGCCGCAACGTCCCCTATTTCGGCATCTGCTTCGGCATGCAGATGGCGGTGATCGAGGCGGCGCGGAGCCTGGCCGATCTGCCGGGCGCCAATTCGACCGAGTTTGGCCCTTGCCAGGATGCCGTGGTCGGCCTGATGACGGAATGGGGGCGCGGCAACGAAGTCGAGCGCCGCGGCGCCGACGACGATTTGGGCGGTACCATGCGGCTCGGTCAGTACGAGTGCCTGATGAATGCCGGCAGCAGGGCCGCCGAAATCTACGCCGAGGCGCGGATTTTCGAGCGTCATCGCCACCGTTACGAGGTCAACGTCAATTATCGAGAGCGGCTGGAGACGGCGGGTCTCGCCTTCTCGGGGCTCTCGCCCGACGGCGTGCTGCCGGAGATCGTCGAGCTGGAGGGGCACCCCTGGTTCATCGGCGTGCAGTTCCACCCGGAACTGAAGTCGAAGCCATTCGCGCCGCATCCGCTCTTCGCCTCCTTCATCCGGGCGGCGGTCGAGCAGTCGCGCCTGGTCTGATCGGAAAGGACGGCGAAGTGGCCGAGCCGCGCCATGTCGAGGTGGGGAACGTCGCCTTCGGCAACGATTTGCCGCTGGTGCTGATCGCGGGCCCGTGCGCCATGGAGGGGCTGGACCACGCCCTCGACATGGCGGGCGTCTTGGCGGAAATGGCGGGCCGTCTCGGCATCGGCTTCGTCTACAAGAGCTCGTTCGACAAGGCCAACCGTCCCGCGTCGTCGAGCCCGCGTGGCCTTGGACTGGACGCGGCATTACCGGTCTTCCAAGCGGTCCGAGACCAAATCGGATGCCCGGTGCTGACGGATGTGCACGCGGAGGACCAGTGCGCCGCCGTCGCCGGCGTCGTCGACATCCTGCAGATCCCGGCTTTTCTCTGCCGTCAAACCGATTTGTTGCTGGCGGCGGCGGCGACGGGAGCTGTCGTCAACGTCAAGAAAGGCCAGTTCCTGGCGCCTTGGGACATGGCCAACGTGGTCGCCAAGATCACCGATGCCGGCAACGATGCCGTGCTGGTGACCGAGCGCGGCGCCAGCTTCGGCTACAACACGCTGGTCTCCGACATGCGGGCCCTGCCGGTGCTGGCCGAGGGCGGCTTTCCCGTGGTCTTCGACGCCACCCACTCGGTGCAGCAGCCGGGCGGGCAGGGCACCACTTCCGGCGGCGAGCGCCGGTTCGTGCCGGTGCTGGCCCGTGCCGCGGTCGCGGTCGGCGTCGCCGCTGTCTTCATGGAGACCCACCGCGACCCCGATCAGGCCCCTTCCGATGGCCCCAACATGGTGCCGCTGGACGAGATGGAGGCGCTGCTCGGGCGGCTGATGGCTTTCGATGCATTGGCCAAGGGCGCCTGACGAGGCAGCCTACCGCCCGCACCTTTGACAGGGCGGGGAGGGGGCGGTAAGAGCGATCAGCCCCCCAACCAAGGAAGCCCAGCCATGAGCGGCATCACCGATATCCAGGCCCGCGAGATCCTCGACAGCCGCGGCAACCCCACCGTCGAGGTGGACATCCATCTCGAAAGCGGTGCCTTCGGCCGCGCCGCCGTGCCCTCCGGCGCCTCGACCGGCCGGCACGAGGCGGTGGAGCGGCGCGACGGCGGCGAGCGCTATCTCGGCCGGGGCGTGGCGGAGGCGGTCGACGCCGTCAACGGCGAGCTGTTCGACGCCCTGTCGGGCCTCGAGGCGGACGATCAGATCCGCATCGATCGACTGATGTGCGATCTCGACGGCACGGCGAACAAGGGCCGGCTCGGCGCCAACGCTATCCTGGGCATCAGTTTGGCGCTGGCGAAGGCGGCCGCGGAGGAGGCGGGGCTCCGCCTCTATCGCTACATCGGCGGTGCCGGCGCCAGGCTGCTGCCGGTGCCGATGATGAACATCCTGAACGGCGGCGCGCATGCCGACAATCCGATCGACGTACAGGAATTCATGATCATGCCGGTGGGCGCCGAGAGCTTTGCCGAAGCGCTGCGCTGCGGCGCCGAGATCTTCCATGGCTTGAAGCAAAGCCTGGTCGATGCCGGCCACAACACCAACGTCGGCGACGAGGGCGGCTTCGCGCCGATGCTGAACTCCGCCGACGAGGCCTTGGGCTTCATCATGCGGGCGATCGAAGGGGCGGGCAGGCGGCCCGGCGAGGACGTCGTGCTCGCCCTCGACGCGGCGGCGAGCGAGTTCTATAGCGACGGCGCCTATCGCCTCGAGGGCGAGGGCCGGACCTTGGATGCCGCCGGCATGGTCGACTACTACCAGGATCTTGTCGCACGCTACCCCATCGCCTCGATCGAGGACGGTCTGGCCGAGGACGACTGGGACGGCTGGGCCGCGCTGACGGCGGCGCTCGGCGACAAAACGCAGCTCGTCGGCGACGACCTCTTCGTCACCAACCCGACCCGCTTGCGGGACGGCATCGACAGGCGCGTCGCCAACGCCATTCTGGTCAAGGTGAACCAGATCGGCACCCTCACCGAGACCTTGGATGCGATCGAGCTGGCCCGGAAATCCTCCTATGGCGTGGTGATCTCGCATCGCTCCGGCGAGACCGAGGATGCCACCATCGCCGACCTGGCGGTGGCCACCAACGCCGGCCAGATCAAGACCGGCTCGCTGGCCCGCTCGGACCGGACCGCGAAGTACAACCAGCTTTTGCGCATCGAGGAAGATCTGGGCGACCAGGCCCGCTACGCCGGGCGGGATATCCTGCGATGATCGAGGAGACGGTTAGGCGGATGTTACCGCCAGATCCCCGACCTCCATCTCGGTCAGCGTCGCCTTGATGGCGGCGAGGGCTTGGCGCATTTCACTGGCGCCGATCCGGCCGATGCAGCCGATCCGGAAACTGTCTGCGACTGTCAGCTTGCCCGGGTAGATGACGAAGCCGCGCTCGGCCAAGCCGTCATAAAAGCGTCCGAAATCGAAACCCGGCGTCGACGGCATCAGAAAGGTGACGATGATCGGCGCCTGCACCTCTTCCGCCAGCAAGGTCTCGAAGCCGAGGCGGCGCATACCGTCGATCAGAATTCGACAATTGCCCGAATAGCGGCGGTGCCGGCCGGCGACGCCGCCCTCCTCGGTATGCTCGACCAGCGCCTGATCGAAGGCCGCCAGGACATGCGTCGGCGGCGTGAAGCGCCACTGGCCGTTCGCCTCCAAGCCCCGCCACTGCTCGTGCAAATCGAGGCTGAGCGACGGCGAATTTCCGGCTGTGGCGACCAGCACATCCTTGGCGATGATGGCGAAGCCGACGCCGGGCACGCCCTCGAAGCACTTGTTGGCCGATGCCACCAGGGCATCGAACTCGATGCCGGCGCCGTCGAAGGGGATGGCGCCGAAGGCGCTCATCGCATCGATGATCAGGCCGCGTTTGTGTCGGGCCGCGACTTCGGCCACCGCCTCGATCGGATTCAAAATCCCCGAGGTGGTCTCGCAATGGACCACGACGACGTGACGGATGGCGCCATCGGCGCCGAGCGCCGCATCGAGGGAGCCGGGGTCGACCGGCTCGTCCTCCGGCCACTCCAGGACCGTCGCCTCGCGGCCCATGCGTTCCAGGATCACCACCATGCGCTTGCCATAGGCGCCGTTCACCAGCACCAGGGTCTTGGCATCGGGCAGGGTCAAGGTGCCGAGCGTCGCCTCGATGGCGAAGGTGCCGCTGCCTTGCACGGGCACCGCGACATGGCTCGTCTCGACGCCGGCGATTTCGACCAGGCGCTGGCGAATGCGGGCCGTCAGGGTGATGAAGGCCTTGTCGCGCGAGCCCCAGTCTCTCAGCATCGCTCGCTTGGTGGCGAGCGAGGTGGTGAGCGGCCCCGGCGTCAGCAGATACTCGTCGTTGCCGGTATCGTTCACAGGAACCTGCCAGCCGCCGACAGATCGGCGGCGTCGTCGATGTCGAGCCATTCGCCGGGTACATAGAGGACGCGGACCTCGTGGCCCTTGTCGCCGAGCCGGCTGAACAGGTCGAGCAGGCTGGCCTCGGCCAAGCTTTCGTCCGCCCGCATCGCGTCGATTTCGGCGCGAACCAGCTCGGCGCCGGCGGCGGAGAGCTTGGCCAGGCCGATCCATTCGCCGTCGATGTCGTCGGTGCCGAGGTCGTTCGCCATTTGGCGGAGAGCCACCGGCGCATCGTCCAGATAGTCGCCGGAGTAGGGCCGGGAGCAACTGACGAAATCGCGGACCCAATCCGTCGCCTCGGAATTCCGGTTCTGCCAGAGCCCGTCGACAGCGAGGATCAGGTCGCCTTCGGCCTGCAGCAGCCGGTCGAGGTAGTGCTGGCGGAACAGGATATCGCCGTAGGCGAGGACGCATTCGCCCTCGATCCGTTGTTCGGCGCAAGCGAGGCTCGCCACCTCGCCGGTCGAGGCGTAGAGGTCGTTGTCCACCGTCTCGATCGACGGCAGGTTGATCATTTCCTTCCGGTAGCCGCGGACCACGGTGATTTCGCGCACGCCCGACTCCTTCAGCGTGTTGGTCAGCCGCCTGAGCAGCGGTTGGCCGCGGACCTCGATCATGCACTTCGGCCGGAGTTCCGTCAGCTCGCCCAGCGCCGCGCCGCGCGAGGCGCCGAGGACGATGGCGCGGGGCGCCACCTCGGGCGTCGGCAGATAGCGCGCCTCGGCCTCCGCCAACTCGGCGTTGCCGGCCAGCTCGAAGACCTCGGCGACCGCGACGATCTCCGGCTCGATCCCGGCCAGGCTCTGCTCGCGGTAGATTTTCCGGGAGACGTCGCGCATCGCGGCGATCGATGCCCGGAGATTGTGATTGGCCCAGATCGCCACCGAAATGCCGGCCTCGCGGAAGGCCTCGGTCGGGGTCTTGAAATACTTCGTCGGCACGATCACCACCGGGCAGCGCCGGTCCCAGTCGCGGGCAAAGGCCAGGATTTCGTCGGCGTCCGATTTTTTCGAATGGATCAGGACAGCGTCGGCGCCGGCCTGATGATAGGCCTCGGCCCGGCGGATCGCCTCGT
>PVBE013005324.1_pt1 | contig 24739 bp, 27 predicted proteins | sample 1631181 | NCBI WGS metagenome assembly PVBE01 (sample SAMN08397723, study PRJNA350692) | Marine metagenome, whole genome shotgun sequencing project. | isolation source: water | place: Pacific Ocean | collected 2012-04 | reverse complement strand
GCCATAAGTGCTAAAGGTACCTGTCCCCTTTTTCTACTGTCCCCTTTTTCTATTTGCGGCCGCCAGCAGGAAGTTTGGGCTTCTTTTCCGGGCGTTCCGGTCCCCAGACCCGGTTGAAGTAAGTGTCGGCCAGGTGAAGCGCACCGATCGGGTTGTGGGCCAGCACCCGGTCCTTGGTCACGAGTACACTAACCAGGCCTTCCGAGTGCTTGATGAACAGGCTGTCGTGGCCGATGCAGAGCCCCAGCACGAGGTTGAACTGGCAACCGGCGCGGTTGAGCAACTCGGCCTGCGACACCGGGTTGCACATGGATTCGTGGCCGCCCGGGAAGATCTTCTGGTCGTCGCGGAGCCCGATCTCCTCCTTGGCGATGCCGCCGTGCTTGCAGGCCACCGAGACCACCTCGAGGCCGTGGCTTTCGAGGATCTGGCTCATCACTAAGGCTTCGCTCACGAAACTGATGCAGTTGGCGATGCCGACCTTGGTGAAGCCCATGCGCTTGGCGAATTCGCAGGCTTCCTCGACGCGCGTCCACTTGCAATAACCTTCGGCCTCGATCACCGCCGAGACTTGGGCGATTTGGCGGATTTCCGGGTCGTCGTATATGGCATAGGCACAATCGATGCCGTCTTGGTCGACTTTGGTGGGACAGAACCCGGGCGCCCGCTCCGCCGATTCTCCCTGCCGGCAGGCCTGGACGTTGGGTGGACAATACGCGCAACTCGGCACCTCGTAATTCATGACTTCTGGCTTTCCTGGATTCATTCCTGGCTCGATTGTGGCGCAAATCGAAGCCAGAGCCAATTCATCGCATGCTTGCCCAGATTTCGATATCGCGCCAGAATTGCCCTATGCCAACACCAATGATCGCGCTGTTTACCGATTTCGGAACCGAGGGTCCCTACCTTGGACAAATGCGCGCTGTATTGCAGACCCGCGCACCCGGCATTCCGGTGATCGACCTGATGCACGACGTGCCGGCCCACGACCCCCGGGCCGGGGCCTATTTGTTGGCGGCGCTGGCTCCGGAATTCCCCTTCGGCTCGGTCTTCGTCTGCGTCGTCGACCCGCGCGTCGGCAGCGAACGCAAGCCGATCGCCGTGCGCGCCAACTCGCGCTGGTACGTCGGCCCCGACAATGGGCTTTTGAACGTGATCGAGAAGCGCGCTGCCGAGGTCGAGTGGTACGACGTCACCTGGGAGCCCGACCGCCTGTCATCGACTTTCCATGGCCGCGACCTGTTCGCCCCCGTCGCCGCCATCATCGCCCGCGGCGAAGAGCCGCCGGGCCGGATGACCGAGCCACGGCTGGCCGACTGGCCCGACGATCTCGAGGAAATCATCTACATCGACCGTTTCGGAAACGCCATCTCCGGCACCCGGGCAGCCGGCGTCGACCCTGCCGCTGACATCGGTATCGGCGGCCAACGATTGGCCCGCGCCCGCATTTTTGCCGACGTGCCGGTGGGTCAGGGCTTCTGGTACGAAAATTCGAACGGCCTGGTCGAGATCGCCGTCAACCAAGGCCGCGCCGACGAGGTGCTGGGGCTCAGCATCGGCATGCCGCTGACAATCGGCTGAATTAGCTAACGGTCAGGAAATCGAGCAACCGGCGGCAAAACTCTTCCGGCTTTTCCTCCGGAACCCAATGGCCGCAGTCCTCGAAGACGTACTCGCTGACGTTGTCGGCGACACAGCGCAGACACTCGCCAACCTCTGCGCCACGGCCCCGGCCGGAGGCGCCGCTGAGGGTCAGAACCGGCATGGCCAGGCGGCCGGCAGCGGCCAGGGCCTGGTTGTCCTCGATGTCCTGGGGAAGGGCTCGGTAGTAGGCGAGGCCTGAGCGGATGCCTTCGGGGGTGGCGTAGGTGCGCAGGAATTCTGCCACCGCTTCTTCGTCGACGGCGTCGGGCCGGGCGCCGAAGGAGCGATAGAACCAGCCGTAATAGTCGCGTTCGCGGCCGCTGATCAGGATCTCCGGCAGCTCCGGCGTCATATGGAACTGGTGGTGCCAGCGCCGGCCGCCCTGGCTGAAGTGCGGACCGATGCCGGGAATGGCGACGTCGACGATGGTCAGGCTGCGCACCAGCTCGGGCGCCGCCATGGCAAGGGCGAAGGCGACAGGTCCGCCCCAGTCGTGGCCCACCAGATGCACCGGTCCCAGCTCCAGCACGGCGATGAGTTCGCCGATATCAGCAGCTACCGTTTTCTTGTCGTAGCCCGTAGTGGGCCGCGAAGAATCCCCCAGCCCCCGCATGTCTGGCGTCACCACCTTGTATTTCTGCCCCAACGTGGGCATCACCAGGCGCCATTCGAACCAGCTCTGGGGCCAGCCGTGCAGCAGCACCAGAGGGTCGCCTTCACCGCAGGAAACCGTGTGCAGCGTGACTTCCGACAACTCTACTTGGCTGTGTGCGAATTCCTCGCCCATGAGCTAATCCTCCAGTCCCACCAGGGCCCGGGCAAAGCTCAGGGCCTCGAAGGGCTGCAGGTCCTCAATACTTTCGCCGACGCCGACGGCATGGATCGGCAGGCCGAAACGTTCGGCTAGGCCGATCAGCACGCCGCCCTTGGCAGTGCCGTCGAGCTTGGTCATGACCAAGCCACTGACGTTGCACATGTCGCTGAAAGCCTTGACCTGGCTGTGGGCGTTCTGGCCGGTGGTGGCGTCCAGCACGAGCAGCACGCTGTGCGGAGCGGAAGCATCGATCTTTTGCACCACCCGCACGATCTTGCCCAATTCGGCCATCAGGTTTGCCTTGTTTTGCAGCCGTCCGGCGGTATCGATCATGAGGAAATCGACGCCTGCCGCACGCGCCTGATTGAAGGCATCGAAGACCAGGCCAGCGGCATCGGCACCGGTCTCGCGGGCCACCACCGGCAGGCCCGAGCGTTCGCCCCAGATCTTGAGCTGTTCGATGGCGGCGGCACGAAAGGTGTCGCCAGCCACCAACATTCCTTGTTTGCCCGCGCCGGCAAAGCCGCTGGCCAGTTTTCCGATGGTGGTGGTCTTGCCGGTGCCGTTGACGCCGACGACGAGAATCACGTGGGGGCGCTGAGCGGCATCGAGTTCAAGCGGCAGGGCCACCGGCTCGAGGACCAGCGCCACTTCCTCGGCAAGTTGGCCGCGGATCTCCTCCGGCGTTACTTCCTGGCCGAATCGGGTTTTGGCCAGGCTGGCCGAGAACCGGGTGGCCGCGGTCACGCCAAGATCTGCCCGGATGAGCAACTCTTCGAGCTCCTCCAGCGCCTGGTCGTCGAGCTTGCGCTTGACGAAGATATCGCTGATGCCACCGCCGATATTACCCGCAGTGCGGCCGAGCCCGGCCTTGAGACGCCCCAGCCAACTCCTCAAGTGACTACCTCGGCGGTCAAGGTTTTTCCGTCCGTGCCCGTCACTCGGGTCTCGACGATGCTACCGGGCGATAGGTCCGAACGATCCAAAGTCACCGCGGCGTAACTCTCCGTGCGCCCGCTCCTGCCATCCTCGACCAGCACTCTCTGCCGGCTGCCCAGGCGGCCCCGCAGATAGGCCGCCAACGCCACTTCGCCAAGTTCCCGCAAGACCGCCGCACGTTGCTTGCAAATCGCCGCCGGCAGTTGCGGCATCCGCGCCGCCGCCGTGCCCGGCCGCGCCGAATAGGGGAAGACATGAAGATAGGTGAGATCGCAATCCTCGATCAGGGCCGCCGTGGCAGCAAAGGCCGCCTCGCTTTCGGTGGGAAAGCCGGCGATCAGATCGGCCCCGAATACGGCCTCGGGGCGGTGGCGGCGAATATCGGCACAGAGTTGCACAGCGTCGGCCCGGCTGTGGCGGCGCTTCATGCGCCTGAGCACGACATCGTCGCCCGATTGCAGGCTGAGGTGGAAGTGCGGCATCAGGCGCGGATCTGCGAGGCAGCCCTGCATTAACTCCTCGTCCAGGGCCGCCGGATCGAGCGAGGTGAGCCTGAGACGGGGAAGCTCCGGCAGCGCATCGAGCAGCTTGCGTACCAAGCCGCCGAGGCGCGGTCCGGCAGGCTCGTCGCCGCCATATGAGGTGACGTCGACACCGGTCAGCACGATCTCGCCGTAGCCGTTGGCCACCAGGCGGCGGGCCTGTTCGATGACCTGGTCGGGCGCCACGCTGCGGCTGGGGCCGCGGCCAAAGGGGATGATGCAGAAGCTGCAACGATGATCGCAGCCCTGCTGGACCTGGAGAAAGGCACGGGCCCGGCCCTTGAGGCCTTCGACCATATGGGGCCCAACGTGGGTCGCCGTCTGGCGCGCCGTCATAATGTCGGCGACCTGGAACGGCGCAGCCCCCCCGGGGCCGAAGCTGGCGGCCGCCAACTTCTCGGTATTGCCCAGCACGCCGTCGACCTCGGGCATGGCGGCATAGCGGCCGGGATCGATCTGGACGGCGCAGCCGGTGACGATGATGCGGGCGCCGGGGCGCCGGCGGCGGGCCCGGCGAATAGCCTGGCGAGCCTGGCGTTCGGCCTCGGCCGTGACGGCACAGGTGTTGACGACGACGGCATCGCCCAGCCCGGCCTCGCGCACATGCCCCCGCATGACTTCGGATTCGAAGCTGTTTAGGCGGCAGCCGAAAGTGATGATCTCGGGCTCGGCTGTCATGACGAAACGTCCAGCAGCGCGTCATCGATGACGCCATGGAAGCTGGTGCTTACCGGTCCGCTCATCATGGCATGATCGTTGTCGGCCCATTCGATTTCCAGCGGTCCGCCGTCCAGCAGCACGGTGACGCGGCGGCCGGTCAGATCGAGCCGTGCGGCGGCCGCGGCGGTGGCGCAGGCGCCGGTGCCGCAGGCCTTGGTAATTCCGACACCGCGCTCCCAGACCCTGAGACGGATTTTCTGGCGGTCGATGACCTGGGCCGCCTCGACGTTGGTGCGCTGGGGAAAGAGCGCGTGGTGCTCGATCTCAGGACCCAGACGCTCCAGGTCCACGGCTTCGGCTTCGTCGACAAAGAAGATGGCGTGGGGGTTGCCGATGTTGACGGCCATGGCCAAGCCCAACTCGTCAACCAACTCGGGGGCCAGGTCGAGGGCCGCGGTATCGGCCTCGTGGGCCAACGGGATATCCTGCCAGGCGAAGCTGATGCGACCCATGTCGACGGTCAGTCGATCGCCATCACGCACCGTGTCGAGCACGCCGGCGCCGGTTTCGACAGCCACCCGGTCGCGGCCCGTCTCTTTCATCAGGCAGAGCGCGACGCAGCGCGTGGCGTTGCCGCAGGCTTCGACTTCGCCGCCGTCGGCATTGTGGATGCGCATGAAAACATCACCGCGCTCCGAAGGCTCGAGGGTAATGAGTTGGTCGCAACCTATACCCGTGCGCCGGTCGGCAATGACGCGGATCTGAGGCGCCGCGAGATCGATCCCGCCCTCTCGGGCGTCGATCACCACGAAGTCGTTGCCCAGGCCATGCATCTTGGTGAAGGAAATAGCCATCAGAGCCGCGTTATATGGCGCCCAAGACAGCCAAGTCCAACGATTTCGCCCACTTGGATGGTGGCCTTGCGGCGCTTGACTTGCGGCTGCCGCGCCACTAGGTTCCCCGGGCTTTCGGTCCATTTGGTGGTTCGCAAGCGCCCACGGGTGCCCGTCAGTCCGCGAGGTTTCGCGCACTGGCGCCATTTTTCGTTGGCACAAGGCATCCTGGGGCGACTGTGGCGGTTATGGAGGTCTCATGTTCGAGAGCCTGAGCAATCGGCTGGCAGACGTTTTCGATGCCTTGCGTCGGCGTGGCGCGCTTTCGGAGAGCGACGTCGACGCGGCGCTTCGCGAGGTGCGTATTGCGCTGCTGGAGGCCGACGTGGCGTTGCCGGTGGTCAAGGATTTCATCACCCAGGTCAAGGAAAGGGCAGTCGGCGCCGACGTCGTCAAGAGCGTCACCCCGGGCCAGATGGTGGTCAAAATCGTGCACGACCACTTGATCGAGATGCTGGGAGCCGAGAGCGTGGCGCTGAACCTGGCGGCGGTGCCGCCGGTACCAATCCTGATGGTCGGCCTGCAGGGCTCGGGCAAAACCACGACCACGGCAAAGCTCGGCCTGAGCCTGACGGGGCGTGACAAGAAGAAGGTCATGATGGCCTCGCTAGACGTTCAGCGGCCGGCCGCCCAGGAACAGCTTCGGGTGCTGGGCGAACAGGCCGAGGTCACGACACTGCCCATCGTTGCCGGCCAGATGCCGGTCGACATCGCCCGCCGAGCCATGGATGCGGCACGGTTGCAGGGTTTCGACGTGGTCCTGTTGGATACCGCCGGTCGGCTGCATGTCGACGAGGCGCTGATGAGCGAGCTGGTGGCGGTGCGCGACGCCGTGAACGCCGCGGAAATCCTTTTGGTGGCCGACGCCCTTACGGGCCAGGACGCCGTCAACGTGGCCGAAACCTTCCGCGCCCGGATCGAGGTCAGCGGCATCGTGCTGACCCGCGTCGACGGCGATGCCCGCGGCGGTGCCGCCTTGAGCATGCGGGCCGTCACCGGCTGCCCCATCAAGCTTCTCGGTGTCGGCGAAAACCTCGATGCGCTGGAGGTCTTTCATCCCGACCGCATTGCCTCGCGCATCCTCGGCATGGGCGACGTCGTCGGCCTGGTCGAGAAGGCGGCCGAGACCATCGAGCAGGAAGATATCGAGAAGCTCGAAGCCAAGATGCTCAAGGGTCAGTTCGATCTCGAGGACATGGCCCAGCAACTCAAGCAGATGCGTCGCATGGGTGGCATGGAAGGCATGATGGCGATGCTTCCCGGAGTCGCCAAGATAAAGAAGCAGGTCGCCGAGGCGCAGATCGACGAACGTCAACTGGTGCGCCAGGAGGCCATCATCTCCTCCATGACGCCCCGTGAGAGGCAACACGCCAAGCTTATCAATGCCTCGCGCAAGCGGCGCATCGCCGGCGGCTCCGGCACAACGGTGCAGGACGTCAACCGGGTGCTCAAGCAGCACAAGCAGATGACCCTGATGATGAAGAAAGTGAAGAAGCTCGGCAAAAAAGGGCTCATGCGCCATGGCCTGCCGGGCCTCATGCCGCGCTGAGGCGGCGCCTGAATTATTGATTTTCACTCCCACGAGAGGTTCAACGTTCCATGTCCCTTAAGATTAGATTGGCCCGCGGCGGCGCCAAGAAGCGCCCCAGCTACCGCATCGTCATCGCCGATTCACGCAGCCCGCGCGACGGCCGCTTCATCGAGAAGGTCGGCACTTACAATCCGCTGTTGCAGCGCGACGACCCGGCCCGCGTGACGCTGAACGAGGAACGCATCCGTTATTGGCTGGGCCACGGTGCCCGGCCCACCGACCGGGTGGCTCGCTTTCTCGGTGCCGCCGAAATCACCGCCATGCCGGCGAGCCGCAACAACCCCCAAAAAGCCAAGCCCAAGGCCAAGGCGCAGGAACGCCTGAAAGCCGCCGAGGAGGCCGCCCAGGCCGCCACCGAAGCCCCGGCCGAGGAAGCCCCGGCCGAGGAAGCGCCGGCCGAGGAGGCCCCTGCCGAGGAAGCTGCGGCTGAGGAAGCTCCGGCCGAGGAGGCTCCGGCCGAGGAAGCCCCGGCCGAGGAAGCCCCGACCGAAGAAGCCCCTGCCCAGGAGGAGGCCCCTGCCGAGGAGGAGGCCCCTGCCGAGGAGGAAGCCCCGGCCGAGGAGGCTACGGCTGAGGAGGCTCCGGCTGAGGAGGCTCCGGCCGAGGAGGCTCCGGCCGAAGAAACTCCGGCCGAGGAAGAAGCGCCGGCCGAAGAAGCGCCGAAAGAGGAATAGCGGCGACTCGGAGAGCGGGAGAAAGCCATGCCCGATCGGGTCTGTCTCGGTGCCATAAGTGGTGCCCGCGGCGTGCGCGGCGAGGTCAAGGTCAAGACCTTCACCGCCCAGCCCGCCGATGTGGCCGCTTATGGGCCGCTGACGGACGAGCTCGGCGAGCGCACGTTTGCGCTGACGGTAACCCGGCCCATCAAGGGCGGCGTGGCGGCCACCATCGAAGGTATCGGCGATCGAGAAGAGGCAGAAAAGCTCAAGGGCACCCGGCTATACGTCGCGCGCCAGGCACTGCCGGAGCCAGACAACGACGAGTTCTACTACGCCGACCTCATCGGGCTGCGGGTCGAACTGGAGAACGGCGGCGCCTTCGGCACCGTCAAATCGCTGGAAAACCACGGCGCCGGTGACCTTTTGCTGGTCGATCGCGGGGGCGCCACGGCGATTCTGCCCTTCACCGCCGAAATGGTTCCGACCGTCGATCTCGAAGGCAGCCGCCTGGTGGTCAGACCGCCGGCGGACATGCTGGACTAGGCCATGGCTCAGGTGAGGCAAAACCCCTGCGACGCCAATCCGGCGAGGCCGCCCTGGACGGCCCGGGTTCTGACGCTGTTTCCCGAGATGTTTCCCGGACCGCTGGGCTTTTCGCTGGCCGGCCAGGCTTTGGAAAAGGGCCGCTGGGCACTGGAAACGGTGGACATTCGCAGCTTTGCAAGCGATAAACACCGCTCTGTCGACGATGCCCCGTTCGGTGGCGGACCGGGAATGGTGATGCGGCCCGACGTGTTGGCTGCCGCCATCGATGCCACGGTCGCTGGATTGGGGTCCGGGGTGGGGGCTTTGGCAGAGCCGCAGGCGGACAATGAAGTGCCGCTGATCTGTTTGAGTCCGCGTGGCCGCTTACTGGACCAGGCGCGTCTAAAAGCGCTGGCAGCAGGTAATGGTGTGGTGCTCGTTTGTGGCCGCTTCGAGGGCATCGACGAGCGGGTCATCAAGGCGCGCGGGCTGGAGGAGCTCAGCCTGGGCGACTTCGTGCTTTCGGGGGGCGAGCCGGCGGCGCTGGCACTGATCGACGCGGTAGTGCGCTTGCTGCCAGGCGTGGTCGGCGATCCCCAGTCGCTGGCCGAAGACAGTTTCGAGCGGGGTTTGCTGGAGTATCCCCAGTATACCCGGCCACAGGAGTTCGAAGGGCACGCCGTTCCGGACGTGCTGCTTTCAGGCCACCACGAGAATGTGGCGGCCTGGCGGTTGGAACAGGCCGAACGCACCACCAGGGAGCGGCGGCAGGACATGTGGCAGCGCTATGCGACTGCCAAGCAGAAGACGGAGTAGGCGTCATGAATATCTTGCAGGAAATCGAAAACGAACAGGCCGAGAAGCTGGCCGCCGAACGTAGCGTGCCCGAATTCGGGCCCGGCGACACGGTGCGCGTCAGCGTCAAGGTCGTGGAAGGCAGTCGCGAGCGGATGCAGGCATTTGAGGGCGTCTGCATAGCCAGGCGCAACCGCGGCATCAATTCCGCCTTCACGGTGCGCAAAATTTCTTACGGCGAAGGCGTCGAGCGGGTATTCCAGCTCTATTCGCCGCAAATCGCCGATATCGCCGTAGTGCGCCGCGGCGCCGTGCGGCGGGCAAAACTCTATTACCTGCGTGGCCTGACCGGCAAAAAAGCGCGCATTCGCGAAAAACGAGACGACCGCCGTCCGGCCAAGCAGACAGGTAGCTAATCGAGGGTTGAGGCCTCCGGGCAGCGCCCGACTCGCATTGTCGCACCAAAGGGTTAGCTTTCTGCTGGCCCGACCCATCGCCAGCGAAGGACCCGGCCATGGCTGCAGCGCGTACTTTGTTCGACAAGATCTGGGAGAGCCACGTCGTCGATACCCAGGACGATGGAACCGAACTCATCTACATCGACCGCCATCTGGTCCATGAGGTAACCAGCCCCCAGGCTTTCGAAGGACTGCGCACTGCCGGACGCCCGGTACGCCGGCCGGAATCCATTATCGCGGTAGCCGACCATAACGTGCCGACCCGTGACCGCGAGAGCGGCATCACCGAGGAAGAAGCCCGCATTCAGGTCGAAGCCCTGGAGCGCAACTGCCGCGATTTCGGACTCGAATACTGGGGTATGGGCGACATCCGCCAGGGTGTCGTCCACATCATCGGTCCCGAACAGGGCATGACCCAGCCCGGCATGACCATCGTTTGCGGCGATTCCCACACGGCCACCCACGGTGCCTTCGGCGCCTTCTCCATCGGTATCGGCACCTCCGAGGTCGAGCATGTGATGGCCACCCAAACGCTGATCCAGCGCCGCCCCAAGACCTTGCAACTCGACGTCAAGGGAACTCTCGGCGAGGGCGTCGGGGCCAAGGACCTGATCCTTGCCATCATCGGCCACATCGGCACCGCCGGCGGCACGGGATGTGCCATCGAGTACACCGGCGAGGCCATCCGCGCGCTCTCCATGGAGGGCCGCATGACGGTGTGCAACATGACCATCGAGGGCGGCGCCCGAGCCGGCCTGGTGGCGCCGGACGAGACCACCTTCGACTACCTCCGAGGTCGCCCCATGGCGCCCAAGACCGGGGCCTGGGAGCTCGCCGTGGCGCATTGGAAAGGTTTGCCCAGCGATTCCGGTGCGGCTTACGAGAGCACGGTCGAATTTGACGCCACCGACCTCGAGCCTCACGTCACCTGGGGCACCAGCCCCGAGGAAGTGCTGCCTATTAGCGGCCGAGTGCCGGACCCCGAAGATGTCGCCGATGAAGTGCGCCGGGCCAAGATGGTGCGGGCGCTGGACTACATGGACCTGCACCCGGGCACGGCGCTCAACGAGCTGTCCGTCGACCGCGTCTTCATCGGCTCCTGCACCAACGGCCGCATCGAGGACCTGCGCCAGGCTGCCGCCATCGCCAAGGACCGCAGCGTCGCCGCCGGGGTCAACGTCCTGGTGGTGCCGGGCTCGGGCCTGGTCAAGCACCAGGCCGAGGAAGAGGGTCTGGACGAGATCTTCATGGCGGCCGGCTTCGAATGGCGCGATCCGGGCTGTTCCATGTGCCTTGCCATGAACGCCGACCGGCTGGAGCCGGGCCAGCGTTGCGCCTCGACCTCCAACCGCAACTTCGAGGGCCGCCAGGGCAAGGGCGGCCGCACCCACCTGGTCAGCCCGGCGATGGCCGCGGCGGCGGCGGTGACGGGGCGCCTCACGGACGTCCGCGAATTGATCTGAGGGAGCCAGGCATGGAGAAGTTCACCACCTTGCGCGGTGTTGCTGCACCACTCAACATGGTCAATATCGACACCGACATGATCATCCCCAAGCAGCACCTCAAAACGATCAAGCGCAGCGGTCTGGGCAAGCACCTCTTTACCGACATGCGCTACGACGCCGGGGGCGCCGAGAATCCTGATTTCGTGCTCAATCGGCCGGCCTACCGCGAGGCCAAGATCCTGGTGGCGGGCGAGAACTTCGGCTGCGGCTCGAGCCGCGAACATGCGCCTTGGGCGCTGCTGGATTTCGGCATCCGCTGCGTCATAGCCTCGAGCTTCGCCGACATCTTCTTCAACAACTGCTTCAAGAACGGCGTGTTGCCCATCGTGCTGCCGCCCGAAGACGTCGACAAGTTGCTCGACGACGCCGAGCGCGGCTCCAATGCGGTGATCACCGTCGACCTGGAAAAACAGGAGATCACCGGCCCCGATGGCGGCACGCTTGCCTTCGAAATAGATCCCTTCCGCAGGAATTGCCTGCTCAACGGCCTCGATGACGTTGGCCTGACCATGCAGAAAAGTAGCGATATCGACAGCTTCGAGGAACGCCAGCGGACCAGCGAGCCCTGGCTTTACGCCGCCTCCGGCGGCTAAACTCGTTCAGCTCGCGAAGCACGAGGAAAACCACCGGTATGGCGACGAGAAACAAGAGCATCCTGATGCTGCCCGGCGATGGCATCGGCCGCGAAGTGATGGGTGAAGTGCGGCGCATCGCCGGTTGGCTCGAGAAGGGCCGCGGCGTCGCTTTCGACATCAGTGAGGGTCTGGTGGGCGGCGCCTCGATCGATGAGCACAACACACCGCTGACCGACGAGACCATGGCCGAGGCTATGGAAGTCGATGCCGTGCTGCTGGGCGCCGTCGGCGGCCCCAAGTGGGACGAGCTGGATTTCGCGTTCAAGCCCGAACGCGGTTTGCTCAGGCTGCGCAAGGAGATGGATCTCTTTGCCAACCTGCGTCCTGCCATCGTCTTCGATGCCCTGGCCGAGGCCTCGACGCTGAAGACAGAGCTGGTCTCCGGGCTTGATATCATGATCATCCGCGAGCTCACCGGCGGCGTCTATTTCGGCGAGCCCCGCGGCATCGAGACGCTGCCCGACGGCAGCCGGCGAGGCGTCAACACACAGGTCTACACCACCTCTGAAATCCAGCGCGTGGCCCGCGTCGCCTTCGATTTGGCGCGCCAGCGTGAAGGCCGGGTCTGTTCCGTGGAAAAGGCCAACGTCATGGAATCGGGCGTGCTCTGGCGTCAGGAAGTGCAGAAGGTTTACGACGAGGAATACGCCGACCTCGAGTTGACCCACATGTACGCCGATAACTGCGCCATGCAACTGGTGCGCAATCCCAAGCAGTTCGACGTCATCGTCACCGACAATCTCTTCGGCGACATGCTGTCGGACGAGGCCGCCATGCTGACGGGTTCGCTGGGCATGCTGCCCAGTGCCTCGCTGGGTGCCACCGACGCTACCGGACGGCGGCGCGCACTCTATGAACCGGTCCATGGCAGCGCCCCTGACATCGCCGGCAGCGGCCTCGCCAATCCACTGGCCTGCCTCATGAGCTTCTCCATGATGTTGCGTTATTCCTTCGACCTCGCCGACGACGCCGAGCTCATCGAGCGCGCCATCACCAACGTACTTGACGGCGGACTGAGGACAGCCGACATCATGCAAGAGGGTAAAGCCAAGGTTTCGACCGGGGTCATGGGAGACGCGCTGCTGCGTGAGTTGGACAAGCTGGCAGCGTAGAGCGTTTCAGAGGTGGCCGGGCGCCACCTAAAGCAAAAGTCCCGCTAGCGGGAAACGGAGTAAGAAAATGGGTTATCGTGTGGCTGTGGCCGGTGCGACGGGAAACGTCGGCCGGGAGATGCTCAACGTACTCGCCGAGCGGCAGTTTCCCGTCGACGAGGTGGCGGCACTGGCGTCCGAGCGTTCGGCCGGCAAGCAGGTCTCATTCGGCGAGGACGATGTGCTCGACGTGCAGGATCTCAGTACCTTCGATTTCACGGGCTGGGATATCGGTCTCTTTTCGCCCGGCGGCAAGGTCTCGGCCGTACATGCACCGCGAGCGGCCAAGGCCGGCTGCGTGGTCATCGACAACACCTCGCACTTCCGCATGGACCCGGACGTGCCGCTGGTGGTGCCCGAGGTCAACGCCTCCGCCGTGGCCGGATATGGCAAGCGCAACATCATCGCCAATCCCAACTGTTCGACCATCCAAATGGTGGTGGCGCTGAAGCCCTTGCACGATGCCGCCGGCATCCGCCGCATCGTGGTTTCGACCTACAATTCGGTTTCGGGCGCCGGCAGCGCCGCCATGGACGAGCTCTTCGAGCAGACCAAATCGATCTATGTCGCCCATCCCAAGGCGCCGGAGCATTTCACCAAGCAGATAGCCTTCAACGTCATTCCCCATATCGGCGACTTCATCGACGACGGCTCGACCGAGGAGGAATGGAAGATGGTGGTCGAGACCAAGAAGATCCTCGACCCCAAGATCAAGGTCAGTGCCACCTGTGTGCGGGTGCCGGTATTCGTCTCCCATTCAGAGGCCATCAATATCGAGCTGGAGCGCCCGCTAAGCGCCGACCAGGCCCACGAGCTTTTACGGCAATCGCCAGGCCTGATGGTGGTCGACAAGCGCGAGGACGGCGGCTACATGACGCCGCTCGAGGCGGTCGGTGAATACGCCACCTACGTCAGCCGCATCCGCGAGGATGCCACTGTCGAGAACGGCCTTAACCTGTGGGTGGTGTCTGACAACCTGCGCAAGGGTGCGGCCCTCAATTCGGTGCAGATCGCCGAGGTGCTGACCAACCGCTTCCTCAAGAAAGCTGCCTAGGGTCGACAAGAGGCTGCGGCGGGCCGGTCAGCAAGTCGGCGACGTAGCTCTCGAACGGCTGTTCGAGTTCGTCCTGGGCCTCGATGAGGGCAAGTTCGCCGCCGCCCAATTCCGCCGTCGTCTTGAGTACGGCGTAGGTGGCGGATACCGCCAAACCGAGGCGCCCGCCGGGATAGAGATCGGCCAGGTGGTGGGCGGTGAAGAGGGCGGCAAAGAGATCGCCGGCGCCATGGAAATCGCCCTCCAGCCAAGGAGTCGCCACCAGCCAGGTGTCGTCCTCGACCAGCAAGGTACCGGTTTTGCCTTCGGGCAAGGGCAATGACGTACACAGCACCATTCCTGGCCCCGTCCGTCTGATGGCCGCAGCCGCGGCGCATGCACTTTCCACCGAATCCACGGGGCCGTCTGCAAGGAAGGCCAGTTCCGTGGCGTTGGGCAGCACCACGTCGGCCGCCCGCACCAGCTCGCGCATCACATCCTGAATCTCGGAATCGACGAAGAATCCGTCCTCGTGGGCCATCACCGGATCGCAGATATAGAGCGCCCCGGGATTGGCGGCGCGCACCCGGGCCACCGTTTCCAGTACCGCCTTGCCGTTTTCGGCCGTCCCCAGGTAACCGCTGAGCACGGTCTCGCATTCGCCCAGCACGCCACGTTCGTCGAGGCCGGTGACCAGGTCGGCGATCTGCCCGGCCGGGGTTATGGCGCCGCGGTAGCCGCCATGGGCGGGATGATTGGAGAAGACCACGGTTGGTACCGCCCAGACCTCGAAACCCAGATATTGCAACACGAAGGCCGCCACCGAGTTGCCGACATGACCGTAGACAACGTGGCTCTGCAGAGAAAGTACGCTCACATCGGTGCTCCCATTGCTCCGCCGGGCAATCCTTTGTAGTCTCCGCGCCAACCGCCTCCGGCGTCAATTGCGGTCAATCAACATCCACAGGATTTAACGATGACCAAGCCCGTCCGCCCGCGTCGCAGCGTTCTCTACATGCCCGGATCCAACGCCCGGGCGCTGGAAAAAGCCAGGACGCTGGCTGCTGACGCCCTGATCCTCGACCTCGAGGACGCGGTAGCGCCCGACGCCAAGGATTTGGCCCGCCGCCAGGTCGCTGAGACCGCCGGCTCGGGCGGCTATGGCCGGCGCGAAATCGTCATCCGCTGCAACGGCCTGGATACGCCCTGGGGCCGCGACGACATTGCCGCCGCGGCCGCTTCGGGCGCCGACGCCGTGCTGCTGCCCAAAATCGAAAGCGCCGCTCAGGTGCGCGAGGCCGAGGCCTTGATGGTCGACGCCGGGGCCGGCGAAGATGTTGCCATATGGTGCATGATGGAGACGCCGCTGGGCATCCTGCACGCCGAAGAAGTGGCCGGCGCCAGCCCCCGCCTGGCCGCCTTCGTCATGGGTACTTCGGACCTGACCAAGGACCTGAGAGCCCGCCATACGGCCATGCGGCTGCCCATGATGACCAGCCTCGGGCTTTGCCTGCTGGCGGCACGCGGCCATGGTTTGGCCGTTCTCGACGGCGTCTATCTCGACCTCAGGAACGAGGACGGCTTTCGCGAAGCCTGCCAGCAGGGGCTGGAACTGGGCTTCGACGGCAAGACACTGATCCATCCCAGCCAGCTCACACCCTGCAACGAGATCTTCGGCCCCAGCGTCGCAGAGGTCGCCGAGGCCGAGAAGATCATCGCTGCTTTCCAGGAGGCCGAGGCCGAGGGCCGTGGTGTGGTACTGCTCGACGGCCGGCTGGTCGAGAACCTGCACGTCGTGACGGCCCAAGAAACAATGGCGCTGGCCGAGGCCATTGGGGTTCTGGAAGCGGACGGTGCAGGGGCCTGAGGAAGGCTCATGCAGAAGACCAGCGCCGGCAATTTCTTCGAAGACTTCGCCCTCGAACAAAAACTTCGCCACGCCACGCCACGAACGCTGTCGGCCGGTGATGTTTCGCTCTACACCGCGCTCTACGGCAGCCGTTTCGCCGTCAACTCGGCCCAGCCCTTCGCCCAGTCTCTGGGCTTCAAACAGGCGCCGGTCGACGACTTTCTGACCTTCCACGTGGTCTTCGGCAAGACGGTGCCCGACGTATCGCTGAATGCCGTGGCCAACCTGGGCTACGCTGAAGGGCGCTTTTTGGCGCCTGTCTACGTCGGCGACACCTTGACCACCTCCTCCACGGTGATCGGCCTCAAGCAGAATTCCAACGGCAAGACCGGCACCGTCTACGTACGCTCGGTCGGCGTCAACCAACGCGACGAACCGGTCATCGACTACGTGCGCTGGGTGATGGTGAACAAACGCGACCCCGGCAGCGCCGCCCCGGAAGCCAGCGTGCCCGACCTCTCCGACCACGTTTCGTCGCAAAACCTTTGGGTGCCGGAGGGCCTCAGGATGGCGGGCTACGACACCGCTCTGGCTGGCTCGCCCCACCTCTGGGACGACTTCGTGCTTGGCGAGCGCATCGACCACGTCGACGGCATCACCGTCGAGGAAGCCGAGCACATGATGGCGACGCGGCTCTACCAGAACACCGCCCGCGTCCACTTCAACCAGTTGGCCCAACAGGAAAGCCGCTTCGGCCGACGCCTGATCTACGGCGGCCATGTCATCAGCCTGGCCCGGGCGCTGAGCTTCAACGGCCTGGCGAATTCCTTCCGCATCGCCGCCATCAACGGCGGCCGTCATGTGGCGCCGCTGTTCGCCGGTGACACGGTGTTCGCCTGGAGCGAGGTGCTCGACAAGGCCGAGATCTCCGGCCACCACGACGTCGGCGCGCTACGCTTGCGCACCATCGCCACCAAGGACCAGCCCTGCGCCGAGTTCCCAGACCGCGACGCCGAGAGCAAGTTCCTGCCCGCCGTCATCCTCGAGCTCGACTACTGGGTGCTGATGCCGCGGCGTTGAGCGCTCCAGCGCCGCCCCGGACGTTGACTTGGTCCGGTTCAGGGGCTTAAATCGGGCAGCCCGAGACCAGCGGCGAAGCCCGCCATTCCTGGAGAATTGTGCGATGTCAGAGGTCGAACGACCGCTCTCCCCCCACCTCCAGATCTACCGCCCGCAGCTCACCTCGCTGTTGTCGATCATGCACCGCGCCACCGGCGTGGTGTTGACGCTGGGGGCGCTGTTGTGGGCCTGGTGGCTGGTTGGTGCAGCCTATGGCCCGGAGGCCTTCGCAACGGTCCAGGCCTTCCTGGGCTCGTGGTTCGGACGGCTGTTGCTGCTGGGCTTCACTTTTTCGCTCTTCTACCATCTCTGCAACGGGGTCAGGCATATGCTCTGGGACATCGGCTGGGGCTTCGATCTGCCGGTGCTCTACCGTTCGGGCTGGATAATGCTGTTCTGCTCGATTGCGTTGACGCTACTCGCCTTCATCGCCGGCTACGCCATGCGAGGTGGGTCATGAGCACGCGCACGCCGCTTTCCATTGCCCGGGCGCTGGGCTCGGCGCGCCACGGCGGCGATCACTGGTGGGTGCAACGCCTGACAGCGGTGGCGCTAGTGCCGTTGACGTTCTGGCTGGCCGCCGCCACGGTGTCCCTGGTCGACGCCGACCACGCTACCTTCACGGCTTGGATCTCGACACCGGGTCGGGCGGTGCTGGTGCTGCTGTTCATCTTCGCCACCTTCTATCACCTCAAGCTCGGTCTACAGGTGGTGATCGAGGATTACGTGCGGCCGCGCTGGATCACAGTGACGGCGCTGATAGTGAATGTGTTTTTCTGTTTTCTGGTCGGCACGGCCTGCGCCTTTGCCGTACTGAAACTGGCGATTGGAGCCTGACGACATGGCTGAGGCCTACCCGATCACGGATCACTATTACGACGCCGTCGTCGTCGGTGCCGGAGGCGCCGGCTTGCGCGCCACTTTCGGCATGGCCAATGCCGGGCTGGCCACGGCCTGCCTGACCAAAGTCTTCCCCACCCGCAGCCACACCGTGGCGGCCCAGGGCGGCATGTCGGCAGCGCTGGGCAACATGGGCGACGACGACTGGCGCTGGCATATGTACGACACCGTCAAGGGCGCGGACTGGCTGGGTGACCAAGACGCCATCGAGTACATGTGCAAAAAAGCGGTCGACGCGGTGGTCGAGTTGGAGCACTACGGCGTGCCCTTCTCGCGCACCCCCGAAGGCAAGATCTATCAACGCGCCTTCGGCGGCATGACCACCCATTACGGCGACGGCATCGCCCAGCGCACGGCCGCCGCCGCCGATCGTACCGGCCATGCCATCCTGCACACCCTCTACCAGCAATCCTTGAAGCACGAAGCCCAGTTTTTCATCGAGTACTTCGCGCTCGACCTGATCATGGACGACGATGGCGCCTGCCGCGGCGTGCTGGCCTGGAACCTCGACGACGGCAGCCTGCACCGATTTCGCGCCCACACGGTGGTGTTGGCGACGGGAGGCTACGGCCGCACCTATTTCTCCTGCACCTCGGCCCACACCTGCACCGGCGACGGCAATGCCATGGCGCTGAGAGCGGGCCTGCCTTTGCAGGACATGGAGTTCGTGCAGTTTCATCCCACCGGCATCTACGGCGCCGGCTGCCTGATCACCGAAGGCTCGCGTGGCGAGGGCGGCTATCTGGTCAATTCCCAGGGCGAGCGCTTCATGGAGCGCTACGCCCCTAGCGCCAAGGACCTGGCGTCCCGCGACGTGGTCAGCCGGGCCATGACGATTGAAATCCGCGAGGGCCGCGGGGTGGGGCCGAAGCAGGACCACATTTATCTCCATCTCGACCACATCGACGCCGACGTCATCGAGGAACGCCTGCCCGGCATCGCCGAAAACGCCAAGATCTTTTCCGGAGTCGACGTTACCCATGAACCCATCCCGGTGCTGCCGACGATGCACTACAACATGGGGGGCGTGCCGACCAACTACCAGGGCGAAGCGGTCTTGCCTCGTGACGGCGACGTTGACGCCGTGGTGCCGGGCCTGATGGCCATTGGCGAGGGGGCCTGTGTTTCGGTCCACGGGGCCAACCGGCTGGGCTCGAATTCGCTGCTGGACATCGTCGTCTTCGGCCGCGCGGCGGCGCTGCGGGCAGCCGAAACCATAACCCCGGGAGCGCCTCACAAGCCGCTTACCGAGGCGGCGGTGGAAACCTCGCTGGCCCGCTTCGATGGTTTCCGTCACGCGGCCGGCGGCAACTCGACGGCCGAGATCCGCGACGACATGCAGAACGTCATGCAGGAATACTGCGCCGTATTTCGAACTGGAGAGGTGCTGGAGGAGGGTCGTCAAAAGATCGCCAAGACCTGGGCCGCCATGGCCGACCTCAAGGTCAGCGACCGCTCGCTAATTTGGAATTCCGACCTCATGGAGACGCTGGAGCTGGACAACCTTTTGCGCCAGGCGATCGTCACCCTGCAAGGTGCCGTGGCGCGTCAGGAAAGCCGGGGCGCCCACGCCCGCGAAGACTTCCCCGAGCGCGACGACGTGAATTGGATGAAACACACGCTCAGTTGGCTCGACGATGCCGGCCAGGCGCGGCTCGACTACCGTCCGGTGCATACCTACACGCTGTCCGACGAGGTCGAGTACATCGAGCCCAAGGCCCGAGTCTATTAAGCGCAGAGTGAGGAAAAGACGTCATGGCTGAGTTCACGTTGCCGGCGAATTCCAAAATCGGCCAGGGCCGGACCTTCAAAGCCCCGGACGGCGCCAAGCGAATAAAGCGCTTTCGCATCTACCGCTGGAATCCGGACGACGGCAAGAACCCTTCGGTCGACACCTTCGAGCTCGACTTGGACCAGACCGGCCCGATGGTGTTGGACGCCCTGATCAAGATCAAGAACGAGGTCGATCCGACATTGACTTACCGCCGCTCTTGCCGCGAGGGCGTCTGCGGCAGTTGCGCTATGAACATCGACGGCACCAACACGCTCGCCTGCACCAAAGCCATCGAAGACATCCGCGGCGACGTCAAGATCTTTCCCCTGCCCCATACGCCGGTGGTCAAGGACCTGGTACCAGATCTTTCCACCTTCTACGCCCAGTACACCACCATCAAACCCTGGCTACAGGCCAAGTCGTCACCACCGCAGAACAGCGAACGTCTGCAATCGCGCGACGACCGGGCCAAGCTTGACGGACTGTGGGAGTGCATCCTGTGCGCATCGTGCTCGACCAGTTGCCCGAGTTATTGGTGGAATGGTGATCGCTATTTCGGCCCGGCCATCCTGCTGCAAGCGCTGCGTTGGATCGACGACAGCCGCGACGACCACACCGGCGAACGCCTCGACGAGTTGGAGGATCCCTTCCGGCTCTACCGCTGCCACACCATCATGAATTGCACCGCCACCTGCCCCAAGAGTCTCAACCCGGGCAAAGCCATCGCCGATCTCAAGATCAAGATGGCGGAACGAATGTAGGGTCACGGCCCTTTCATCCCCGCGGGCGGCCATGTACACACCCGACCATTTCAGCCTGGATGATTCCCGGGCACTGCGAGCCGTGATAGCGGAGAATCCTTTTGCCGCGATGATCACGCCCGGACCCGAGGGCCTGGAAATCAGCCACTTGCCACTGCTGTTCGTGACTCAGGACGGGGTTTTGGGCTGCCTGCAGGGCCATCTTGCCCGGGCCAATCCGCACTGGCGTTCCTTTGCCTCCGGGGGCCCCACCAGCGTTGTCTTCCAGGGGCCGCACGGCTACGTCTCGCCGTCCTGGTACCAAAGCACGCCAGCCGTGCCGACCTGGAATTACGTTGCGGTCCACGCCCACGGCCGCCCCACACCGGTCGAGGACCGAAAGCGGGTGCAGGCCATGCTGGAGGCCCAGGTCGATCATTTCGAGGCGGCCCTGACCGATCCCTGGCGGCTCGGCAATGCGGAAGACTTCGTGAAGCGTATGATCGACGGCATCGTGGCCTTCGAAATGCCTATCGAGCGGCTCGAAGGCAAGATCAAATTGAGCCAGAACCGTAGCGCCGAAGATCGCTTCGGCGTCATCGGCGCCTTGCGGGCGGACGGAGATAACGCCCTGGCCGAAGCCATGGAAACCATGACGGAAGACTGACGGGGGCCCTATTTCGCCATGCCTGCACCTGTCGACGGCCCCCTTGCCGCCTACCAGACGCTGTTGCGTGACGGCACCTGGCAGCCGGATGCGACCCAAGAAAGGGTGGCCGAGAGGTTGCAAAACCTGGCCACCGAGCTTAGCGAGGGCAGACCTGAAAGGGCCGACGGCAACGGCTGGGCCCAGCGGCTGGGCTTGGCCCCCGCCCCCCCGCCGCCTCGGGGGCTTTTCCTGTATGGCGACGTGGGACGCGGCAAATCGGCTCTCGCGGACCTGTTTTTTGCCAACCTGCCTTTGGCGCAAAAGCGGCGGGTGCACTTTCACGCTTTTATGATCGAGGTGCACAAACGCATCCACGCCTGGCGCCAGGCCCGCCAAGACACCACGCCGGGCGATCCGATTGTGCCACTGGCTCGCGATCTATCCGCCATCCGGCTGCTTTGTTTCGACGAATTTCAGGTCCACGACGTTGCCGACGCGATGATTTTGGGCCGCCTCTTCGAGGCACTCTTCGAGCTCGGCGTGGTGATCATAGCGACCTCCAACCGGCCGCCCGACGAGCTCTACACCGGGGGCATCAACCGCGAGCTCTTCCTGCCCTTCATCGCCCTCATCAAGCAACGCCTTGATGTCGTCGTGTTTGATGGTCCGGCAGATTACCGTCTGGCCCGGCTCAACCACCAGCCGGTCTATTTCACGCCCTTGGGTGCCGAGACCGATGCCCAGGTCGAGGCCGCTTTCGACCATCTGGCCGACGGCGCAGCCTCGTCGCGGCAACAGATTCCCGTTCAGGGACGGCTGTTGGAGGTTCCGGCCGCCACCGGCGGTATCGCGCGTTTCGGCTTTGCCGGTCTCTGTCAGGAGGCCGTGGGCGCAGCCGACTACATCGAAGTGGCACGGCAGTTCCACACCGTCTTCGTCGAACACATTCCTCGCCTCGAGGCCGCCGAGCGCAACGCTGCCCGGCGCCTGGTCAACCTGGTCGACGTGCTCTACGAGCACAACGTCAACCTGATCTGCAGCGCCGAGGTCGAGCCCGATCAGCTCTACCTTAAGGGCGACGGCACCTTCGAATTCGCCCGCACCGCCTCGCGGTTGATGGAGATGCGCTCGCACGAATACCTATCGGCGCCGCATCGGGGATAAGAAAAAGCCGCCGAGGCGGCCCGCTAGGCGAATTCGCGGTTCGTGCCGTTCAGTTGCCGTAGCCCACCGACATGAGGTCTTGGGGCGGCCGCAGCTTGACCAAAATGGCTTGGCGGCTGGAAACCAACGCCATGCCCGAAAGACCGACGTCGGGCTTTTTCCACAGGGGATCGAAGCCCGCGCTATCCGGGTCGGGATAATCGACCAGCGACACCAACACCATCTTGGCGTTGCCGCCGGCCGCCGCGCCCTGGCCGCGGACATCGCGCGAGGCCACCATGATGACGCTGCTGGCCGGCTCGGTCTGGCGGGCCAGTATGGGGCCGATGCCCCTGAAGTCCTGGCGCGTGGCCAGCGAGCCTGGCACTTCGCATATTTTCCGGTCCGATCGCAGGACGGCGTCGATGATCCGGCAATCCCGGCCTGTGACCGCGTCGGCAGCATATTCACCGACCCCCTTGCCGGTAAATACGGTTGAGGACAGCGATACGACGGTAATGACGTCCTTTAAGGCGAAGACCCCGACGACCGGTATGGCGCAGCCACCAACCAAGCCGGCTATGCCGATCAACAGTGCTGCAATCCCCACTCGGCGAAACATCGATAACCCCTCTGCCCTGGCCCCAATTCGGAGTCCTTCGGAGCGTCGAACCGGCGCCCCATCCGACATTCCCTGACAGTCGGTATTGGCACTATGGTGCCAGAGCCACGGCATTTTGTCACCTGCGTCGGATTCACATCATATTACAAAGGGTTACGGCTCCTCGCAGCCCAACAGCCCGTGCAGAATGTCGGCCCCAATGATGCACCCCTGAAAATTGGCTCGCCAGATATCAACCTCGTCGAGGTTGGCACCGCGTAGGCAGGCGCCGCGCAGGTCGCAATCGCTGAGATCAGCCCGGAAGAGCGAAGCGTTCTCCAGATTGGTCCCCGCCATCGTGGCGCCGGTGAGGCGGCATTGGCTGAGATTGGCGCCACGCAGATTGCTGTTGCTGAGATCGACACCGCCCAGGTCGGCGGACTGCAGGTTGGCGCCCTGCAAATCGAGCCCAGCCAGGTTGCGATCGCTCAGCATGGCGCGTTTACCGCCCGGCGATCCGGCCAGCCAGAGCTCATGTGCCTCGAGTATCTGCTGCAGGAAATCCGCAACCACGAACCGACTCCGGCAATAGCTCCCTCAAAACTCATCCGCCGTTCACTCTGCCATATCCAAAAGCTCCCTGGCAAACCAACCGCCGCGGCGTCCGGCGGCGCTTGCGGCGGCGCTCACCATCCCGCAAGCTGCCCTCTTCGCCGCCGTCTTTGGACCGAACATGAAAAGACAGGACTGCCTCGAACTCGACCGCAACGATCCCTTGGCCGCAACCCGTTCCGCCTTTGAATTGCCGAGTGACATCATATACCTCGACGGCAACTCGCTGGGGGCGGCACCGCGCGCTGTCTGGCCACGCCTCGAGAGGCTGGTACAAAAGGAATGGGGCGAGGGCCTTATCCGATCCTGGAACGAGGCCGGCTGGTTCACCTTGCCCTCCCGCGTGGGCGACAAACTGGCCCCCCTGTTGGGCGCCCGGCCGGGACAGGTGGTGGCTGCCGACAGCACCTCGATCAACCTCTACAAGGCGCTGGTGGCGGCGCTCAAACTGCGCCCCGGACGCGCCCGGGTGATCGGCGACGCCGCCAACTTTCCCACCGATCTCTACCTGTTGCAGGCTGCCATCGAGGCGGTTGGCGAGCGCCGCCTCGAACACCTCGAGGCCGAGGCCATCGCCACTGCAGTCGATGACGATACGGCCGTGGTAGCACTCTCCCATGTCGACTATCGCAGCGGCCGCCTCCACGACATGGCCGCCATCACGGCGGCGGCACACGCGGCCGGGGCGCTGACGGTTTGGGATCTCGCCCACTCGGCCGGCGCCGTGGCGCTGGCACTCGACGAAGACGGCGCCGATTTCGCCGTCGGCTGCGGCTATAAGTTCCTCAACGGCGGCCCCGGAGCACCGGCTTTCCTCTACGTCGCCGAACGCCATCAGGCGGAGATCGAACCGGCGCTGCCGGGCTGGATGGGACATGCCGCACCGTTCGACTTCGCGCCCGAATACGAACCGGCGCCGGGCATCACACGCAACCTTTGCGGCACTCCGCCGATCCTTTCACTGGCCGCCCTGGAGGTTGCACTTGAGTTATGGGCGGAGGTCGACATGGCGGCGTTACGGCGCAAGAGCCAGGAACTGGGCCAACTTTTCATCGCCAGGATCGAGGCGGCCTGCGCCGGCCGCGGGCTGGTGCTGGCCTCGCCTCGCGATCCCGAACAGCGCGGCAGCCAAGTCTCGTTCCGCCACCCCGAGGGCTATGCCCTGGTGCAGGCCCTGATCGGGCGCGGCGTGATCGGCGATTTCCGCGACCCCGACATCCTGCGCTTCGGTTTCGCACCGCTCTATCTGCGCTATGTGGACGTCTGGGATGCGGTCGAGCAACTCTCGCAGGTTCTCGACAGCGGTGAATGGCAGCAAGAAGCTTTCAAGACCCGCCAGGCCGTGACCTGAGCCGCTGCGGCGATCACCCCCACCCCATCCCTCCCCCCAAAAGGGGGCTAAGGGATGCACACATCTCTGAGGGCCCAGCCGTCAGCGATTGCGTGGAATTGATTTATGCCGTTGACCATGGTGATCGGACCCGGCGGTTTTGAGGAGCGATAGCCGT
>PVBE011156898.1_pt1 | contig 24747 bp, 14 predicted proteins | sample 1631181 | NCBI WGS metagenome assembly PVBE01 (sample SAMN08397723, study PRJNA350692) | Marine metagenome, whole genome shotgun sequencing project. | isolation source: water | place: Pacific Ocean | collected 2012-04 | reverse complement strand
CGTTGTCGAGCGTAGCGGCGCCCAGTCCTGTCATCGACAGCGTGCCGACTGATACCGGGTTGGTGATCTCAAGGGTGTAGTTCTCTTCGGCTCCGAGCGTCAGCGTCTGTCCGCCCAGGGGGTTGATCGTCGGCAGAGTGATCACGGCGGCCGTGCTGCCTGCATCGGCTGCGCCGGCCAGGACCGTAACGTCGCCGCTGAAGGTCACAGGCTCGGTGTAAGTCGTGTCGCCGATGGTGCTTGAAAGCTTCAGCGTGGTTCCGTCGTTGACGTTAACCTGCGAGCCGATCAGGCCCGTATCGCCGAGGGTCAGCGTGCCTTCGTTAACATTATATGTCGCCGTTCCGGTGTAGTTGGTGACGGTGTCGGTGATGATCAACTCGCCGGCTCCGATTTTCTCAACCACCGGATCGAACGAGTTGGCCAGGTTCAGATCGCCAAGGTTGACTTTCGGCGTTGTGTCTACGATAAGTCCCGGTGCCCCGGTCAACGCCGTGTTGAACGTCGTGCTGGTCAGATTAAGTCTCAGATCAGCGGCGTCGGTAAAGGTCAGGATTACGGGGCTGACCGCGACGTTGTCGACAGTCAAATCGCCGAGAGTCACGTCAGAAGTTACATTGAGCGTAGTTGCGGCGCTCATCAGCAGGTCTGTCCCAGTCAGGTTCATCCCGCTGGCCAGGGAGCCGCTATAGCCCGTTCCGGCCAGTCCGTACTTGGCTGCCAGATATCCGGCGATGTTGTTAATGTCTTCTTCGCTCAGTACGCCCTCGAAGATAAGCGCCTCGGCGATATCGGCGTTGGACGTTTCGGAATTGTTCCTGTATCCGCCCAGCGCCAGTCGGTCCATCCTGTAGTTGGTGTTGTGCGATCCGGTGTGGTCGGTCACGCGGTTAACGCCGTCCTCCCAGAAGCTCACCTTCGGGTCGGCGTCATTGGTTATGGTCCCGACGTGCAGGTGGAAATCGGTGTCGGGGCTGGCCGTACCGTTGTATATCCAGCCCTCGGCATGCCATTCGCCGACTGTGCCGCCGTGGAATCCGAATAGGAAGTTCTTATCCATCGAACCGAATACGCGTCCGCCGCGTCCGCCTGTGTAGCCGGCTACGGTGATCATCGTGTAGCCTTCGAGGCCGTTGAAGTTGTGAGTCGTCGAAAGGACGTCGTCGGTGAACGTCACCACGGGCATACCGTTCGGCCCGGCGGTGTTGTAGACCGGTGCGTTCCAGGCGTTGCCGGCGTCGTTTCCGTTGCCCGACGTGTCGGCCCAGTTGGTGACTGTCGCTCCGTTGGCGGGATTCGTAGCTCCGCCGTCATTGTTGATGTCGCTTGCGTTAACGTGGAACTGCAGGCCTGCGGGCATTCCGCCGCCGGAGCCTTCGATGCTCAGCGTACCGCCGGTCAACTGCAGTTGCGCAGGTCCGGCCGCCGGGCTGGCGGTTACGTCGCCAGTGGCGATAAAGCTTCCGGTTACGCCCATGTCGAACGTCCCGCCAGTGGTCGCGAGTTTCTTAGTCGTCAGGCTGGTTCCAGTCAGCGCCAGGGCGCCGCCGCTGGACAGGTCCACACTGGCCACGGGGGTCGTCGAGCCCAGATGGTTGGCGGCGTTACCGGCTCCAACCGTCAGCGTACCGCCGTTGACGGTGACGTTGGCGTTGTCGACTACGAGCGTCGCGGCGCTCAGGTCCAGGTCGCCGTTCAGCGTCAGGGTCGCCGCGACTGTCAGGTCGCTCGGTCCGGTGTAGCTGCCGCCGGTGTTGGCGATCAAATCGGTGACGTTCACCACTCCGGCGACCTCCAGGCTGCCGTCGATCGTAACCGTTCCGGCGTCCAGCGTTCCTGCGACTGTCACTGTGCTCGCCGCTGCGATCGCCATGTTCCCGTCGCCGGCGACGTTGCCGCCGACATTAAGCGTGTAACCGTCCAGCGTCTGCATCAGCAGCGTTCCGCCGGCGTCGAGGGACACGTGGTTGGTCCCGCTGCCGATAGTAACGGTCCGTGCAAATCCGTCGCCGTCGCGCCCGGCGGTCAGCGTGCCGCCGTTGGCGGTGCTGGTAACCGGATTGTCGAACGTGGGGTCGGTTGCGGCGTCCTTGGCGACAAGCACGACCTCGCCGCCGTTGATCGTCACCGCGTTGCCGACGCCGAGGGGATTCGAACCGGCCTGGGCGATAAGGCGTCCTTCGCGAACGTCGAAGCCCGCCCCGGCCGCGTTCAGCGGATCGCTGGAATCGAGGATAAGGTCCGCGGCGCCGGTCTTGATGATCACCGCGCCTGTGGAGTTGAAGTCGATCGGTCCGGCGTATGTGTCGCTCAGCGTTTCGAAACCGAGATCGCCTGCGGCGCTGGTTATCGTCGTGCCGGTGAAGCTGATCGAACCGTCGGCTCCGCTGGTTGTCAGGATTCCCTGTCCGTTGAAGCTCAGGGCGCCGAACGCGGCGGTCGAGGCGGTCACCGCGTCAAGGCCGGAATCGTCGGTTACGTTAAGGTTCGTAGTGGGGAGATTGATCGCACCGGTTACGGTGCCGGATTGGGTGAACCGCAATTCGGCCAGGCCCAGATAGTTGTCCCCGCCGTGGTTGCCGTCGATGTCAAGCCCGATCCACTGGGCGGTAACGCCCAAGGCGATCTCTTCGGTAGCATCGAACGTTCCGCCAAGCTCTTTGGTGAAGACATGCCCCGCTTCGGCCAGGATCCAGTTGACACCGAAGTCGTTGCCCGGATCGCCCGCCCCGTTATAGTAATAGAGGTCAGCCTCGTTGACGCCACGATTACCATTGCCTTCGAAATAGTTCCATTGTCTCATGTTGGCCAGGTCGTAGGAGGCGCCGAGATCGACCTTGTACCACTGGTCGGTAACCGAGTTGTTGGTAAGCCACATGCTGTTATAATCAGTATTGTGTACTTCGTTGGGATAGACGCCGCTCATACCGGTTCCGTCGACGGCTTCGATCGCCGTGCGGTTGGGGAACTCGGTTGAGGCCGTGGCGGTGATGCCGGCGTTGGAAATGGGCTCCTCACCACCGGGGGCGTCAGCGCCGATGATCTGAATCGTTCCGCCTGCGAGGTTAAAGTCGTTAGGCGACCCGCCCAGCGGCGTGTCGCCGCCGAGTTTCAGGGTTGCGGTTTCCTGGGTCGTGAATGTAGTTCCAGCGGCCGCCGTGGCGCCGAGGTTCCTCATGTCAAGATTTCCGGTTCCAGCCACAGTAAGCGCCACTGCGCCGGCTTCGTTGTACGCGCCGGGGTTGACATCGCCGATAACGCGGATAATCGCGCTGGTGTCCAGGTCGATTGAAGTCGCCGTAACAGTCGTTCCGCCGAGAGTCACATCAGCTCCGGCTCCGATCGTCAGTGCTCCGAGCGCCAATGTCGTGTCGGTGGTCACGCCGCTCACGGCCGCCGCGGGCGCCGAGGCGCCGCCAAAAGTCGTCCCGCCAACTGCGCCGCTGACGGTTACAATACCGCTGTTCAGCGTCAATGGGCCGAACGTGGCGGTTGAATCTGTTGTCGCAATCAGGTTTGAATTGGCGTTGACATCTACATTGGTGCTGGACATGTCAATGGCGCCGACGCTAACCGTACCGACCCTGAACAGCGTGCCTGAACCGACGCCCGGATCGAGCGGGAATACGAAATTCGCTTCGTCCTGGGTGTCGTTGCCGTTAACGTCGATACCGAACCCGAAGTTCTCTGACCATCCGCCCTGTTTTTGAGGACCATATCCGCCGACTCCGTTCCTGAAGCGGATGTCGACATCGTACCAACCCGCTGGTCGGTCGATCGTTCCGTGGATGGCGTTGTTCCATGTGCCGTCCTCGATGACAGTCTCGCCATCAATGATAAGCCTGGTTCCATCGTCAATGCACTCGATGAAAGTGGTCTCGCCTGTCAGATAAATCTGACCGGTGTAAATCAACTGGGAGTTGTTCTGTCCGATTACGTCGTTCCAGTGTTCGGCTCCGCTTCGTCCGCCCAGAGGTCCCATGACCATTCCGAGGCTGCCGTCGTTGACGCCGGTGAAGTCGTTTCCCGCCACGTGGGCGCCCAACAGGCCCGGTACGGCGCTTCCGATCACCACGCCCTCGGTCTCGAACGTTCCGCCGGACAGGGTGATCGTCGTGGTCGCGGCGTTCAGGGAGGTTGACGCCGCGTTGGACGCCGCCAGAGTGCTGTCCGGACCAACGCCGAGGGCCATGCCTGGGACGACGGTGATGTCCGCGGCGTCAATCACCAGCGAACCGCTGCCTGTGACGTTCAGTCCGGTTCCCGTACCGGCGTTGCTGAGCGTCGCGGCGGTCATCTGCATACCGCCGGCCAGGGCGATTGTTCCGTTGGTTCCCGAGGAGGTCAGCGTGGTGGTCGACAGCGTGCCGGCGCCGCTGGTTCCGACTGTCAGCGTGTCGCCCGTGGCCAGTTCGATCGAAGTGGCCGACGCGGCGCTGTTGACGGTGATCCCGGCGGCCGGTCCGGTGATGGAGACCACGCCGAGCGTGGCGGTATCGCCGCTGAAGTTTAGAGCGCTGTTGTTTCCAAGCGCGGTTGAGCCGGCGGTGAAATTGGGCGTAGTTACGGCAAGTTGCGAGTTGTCGGCCAGCGTCAGTGCGCCGGTGCTGGTCACGTCGGCGGTCGATGTGACGCCGACGGTTGCGCCGTCAGAGGCGACCGAAGCGACTGTCGTGCCGGTACCCGAATTCTCGATCGTCAGCGTACCGCTTGTAAGCGTCAATCCGCCGAAGGTCGCCGCTCCGTCGATGATCGCCTGGAGCGTCGAACCGGCGGTTACGACAATATCGTTGCCCGACATGTCCAGATCGCCGCTGACGAGAGGACCGCCGCCTGCTTCCTCGTTGGTCAGCCCGTAAAGGTGGAGGCTGTTGTTGGCGACTTGGCCGTTTGCGTGGATGTTCAGCGTACCGTTCGCCTCGGCCTGATAGGTGTAGGACATCGCGTAGGCGGTGTCCCAGGCGGCGAGTCCGGGCGGCACGGCGGACGCATCGTCGGGGTTGAGGGTTACCGTTTCTTCGGTTGATCCGTCGTTGCTGACGTCGTAGAGGAAAGCCTGAGTCCTGGTCCCGCCGTTACCCCAGGATCGATTGTACATGCGAACGTCGTACCATTGGCCCGGTGTCAGGCCGGTCAGGATGATCTCGGTGGTCATATCGTTATACACCATGTCGTGGAACAAGTCGACCACATCGCCGGTCACGGTCAGGGCTGCGCCCCCGGCGGCCGCTTGGGTCATCGACCTCGATCCGTTACCGGAGAAATCGTTGGCGAAATTCACGCCGTTGATCGAAGCCACGGTACCGGTTCCGAAATCGATCGCGTGGGTGTAGGTCTTGCTCGAGCTGATTTCGGAGTCGGCGTCGTTGGTGATGGGGATGTAGGCCATCCCGGCGGTCGGGAGGGGATCGGCGCCGCCGAGGCTCAACGTCGCGGTCCCGCCGTTAAGGGTGACGGTTCCGGTTCCCAGCGAACCGGCCCATGCTTCCAGCGTTGCGCCGGAGGCTACGTTGACCGCGCCGCCGACAGTGTTGCCGGAGTTGATCAGGGCAAGCGTGCCCGCGCTGACGCTGATCGCGCCGGCGTCGATCTCGCCGGAGACCGTGTTGGAGCCGGTGGCGCTGTGAGTCAGCGTACCGATGGTCAGCGTACCGATGGTCAGCGTACCGAATGTGCCGAGGCCGTCACCGGTGGTGCTGGTGTCGGTGATATCGTACCCGTTGGCCGTGCCGAAGACGTACATATCCTGCACCTGCAGCGCAAGGCCGTTCATGTCGACCAGTCCGACACCGGCGCCGGCGGTCTCGTCAAACCTGGCGATGTCTGTTGCACTGTTGGGATATGCTGTCAGGATATCCCAATTGGCGGCGAGGGCCCACTTGTCGGTCAAGGCGCCAGTCCAGGTAGCGTCGACCTAGGCCTGGGTCAAGAGGGGCGTGGCCAGCATCATTGCAGCGGCCAGTACTATTGTCAGATAAGTACGTGTGCGAATTAGAGACATAACAAAACTCCTGCACGAGTGGTTATCCCGGCGCGCGGATCGCGCGTCGGTATGCGAAATACGATACAATAGGCTTCCCTGTGCATTGCGAAGTAATACCAATTCAATACTCCAGCAACCTCCGAACCCAACCGACCGACGGTGAATGCAAATACCCGAAAACCCGTTAAAGGCCCGCAAAAAACTCCATAGCGAGAAGGCTAATCCTCAGTTCGAATGAACCCTCACGTTCAAAACGGCTCGTCATGAGCCGACGACTGGCGTCGAAGGGCTCAATGTGCGGCTATTCCCGTATGCGATTATCTTGCCGCGAAATCGCGGGGCGGCAAGCAAAATATCGGCAATAATGAATCGATATCAGCTCCACACGCCGCTCTAGCAAGTATCCAAACCTGCCCAGAGTACTCCACGAAACGACTATTATACCCCCCCCCTCGAATCGTCTAGGGCAAATTTAATTTCTTTGCGGAAATCTGCATGTTTTTTACGCCACCCGACAAATACATCCACAATCCTCCGATTACACTTAACCCTGGCCCGTGGCCGACACAAATGCCGATTGACGACGGGGCACGTGGGGACATTACCCAAATGCCAAAGCAAAGCGACGCTTTTGGGATCGTGTCCCAATCCTGTCCGGCATGATAATTGCTTGCTGAGCTTTGGGCAAGTTGGCGTTGCAAAAAGTAATGAAAATGCTGCTTGCGCCAGCCGTGCGAATATGTTCTCATAATTGCATGGCTCGAAAAGTTCAAAAAGTCTCGAAGAAAAAACTCAAACGTCTCAAAAAGCAGGACATGAAAGGCTTCAAGCATTTTCGTGTCTTGGCTGATTTGACCGAGCATCTTCACGAAGTCTACATCGACCCAAAACATCCGAACAAGCGAAAGCTCCATTACGATCAATATCTCTCGCTGATGCTGCTGTACATGTTCTCCCCGATCTGCGATTCGCTGCGAATGGTCCAGCAGACAACCGAGTTGGAGAAGGTTCAGAAGCTCATCGGAGCCCCGAGATTCGGACGCGGCACGATCTCCGACGCAGGCAAGATCTTCAACCCCGAACTGCTCAAGGGAATCATCGGGCAACTGGCCGAAAAGGTCTCCGACGGCCCGATGGGAAAACTCGGGCGCGACGACCTCGACGAGATCATCACGCTGGTCGACGGTTCCTGGCTGCCGGGGATCGTCAGCATGCTCTGGGCCAACTTCCGTCACGACGGCCCGAGACGCAAAGCCGCCAAGGCCCACATTCAATTCGAACTGGCAAAGGGCGTTCCAACCGCCGGAACGATCACCGACGCCAACACCAGCGAATTCAGCACGCTGCAAACGATGCTGCAAAGCGGCAGGCTGTATGTGCTGGATCGCGGATACGCCAAATACGACCTGCTGCAAAGCATTATCGAGGCCCAAAGCGGCTTCGTGGTGCGGCTGCATGACAACGCGGTGATCGAAGTCCAGGAAGAACGAGAACTGTCGGATGCGGCGCTGCAAGCCGGTGTGGTGCGTGACGCGGTGGTCGTTCTTGAGCAAGGCAAAGCCAAAGCCAAGATCAAGCGGCCGGTCCGCATCGTGCAGGTCGAGTGCAAAGAGTATCGCAAGCCCTCGGGCAAGACCGGCCGCGGCGGATCGGAACAAGACCAGACAATCCTGCTGGGCACAAGCGACCTGGACCTGCCGCCGGAGGTCATCTCGACGATCTACCAGAAACGCTGGGCCATCGAGATATTCTTCCGATTCTTCAAGCAGATACTCGGCTGTCGCCACCTGATCCACCAGTCGGAGAACGGGCTGGAACTACAGTTGTACATAGCGATCATAGCGTGCCTCTTAATCGCGATCTATACCGGCCGCAAGCCGAACAAGGCTGTGCTGCGGCTGGTTCAATTCTACCTGACCGGCTGGGCGACGCTCGAAGAAATGACCAGAATGATCGATCGTTTGCCCAAATCGAAACAGCAGACAGCATAGTTCTCAGGGGCGCTGGCGAGCATTGCCGGTTCGCGTCCTCATGCGCTGAACGAATCGGCCGCAATCGCTCATCCCTTCATTCGGCGTCACCGCTGGGAGAATCACATATCCGTCTCGTCCCAACTCGACTTGCATCAATCAGTTGCAACCGCCATGCCGGACAGGATTGATCGTGTCCCCAGACCGACCCAGCCAAGTGCCTCACCAAGCAAATACCGCAAACAACCGAACGCCGATTGACGACGAACCGACACGTTCACAACCCGGCGACGTGAACGTCTGATACGGATCGCCACCACGCGTCAAAACGGAGCCCCAAGGCGAAACGCGCACCGGCAAGCCCCTCCATACCTCCCAACGACTCGCCATAACCCTGAGATCACCACTACTTCCACCGCCCACCAACCACACCCCGAACAAGCCCGCAACCAGCCCCCGCCGCGCGCCCATGGTTCGGATAACACGTACCACTTTTCCGCCACAGCGGTACGCAATGCGATATCTGTAAACCTATTGTGAACCTCTCGCCCGCCGCGGCCGGGGCGTCGCGGCGCGAGCCTTTGGGCGGGGATATCCGCCGCCGGCCGGGCGGGGCGAACTGTCCCTCTTGTTGCGATCTGTACACCACCGGCGCCCTGCCCGCCGATCACCGCCGGCGGGGTAAATGCTGGCCGGGCGTTGACTCAGAGGCCCGGCGGGTGTCTAATCTGTGGACTATGGCAAAGATAAAAATGGCGGCTTTGATCAGCGGCGGCGGGCGGACGGTGCTGAATATCAACGAGGAAATAGCGGCTGGACGACTCGATGCTGAATTCGCGGTCGTGGTGGCCTCGCGGGACTGCAAAGGCGTCCAGCGATGCAGGGACGCGGGGATGGACGTGCATATCGTAGCGTTCAAGGAAATGCCCGACGCCAAGGCGTATTCCGACGCTATAACGGAAATACTCGACTCGGCGGAGGTCGATCTGGTGCTGATGGCTGGCTTTCTGTCGCTCTGGCCGATACCCGAAAAGTACGATGGGAAGGTCATGAACATCCACCCGGCGCTGCTGCCGATGTTCGGGGGCAAGGGCATGTTCGGGCATCACGTACACCAGGCGGTGGTCGACCACGGATGCAAAGTCAGCGGCTGCACCGTCCATTTCGTAAATAACAAGTACGACACGGGCCCGATAATCCTGCAGAGATGCGTCCCGGTCTACGACACCGACACCCCCGACGACCTGGCCGGGAGGGTGTTCGTCGAGGAATGCAAGGCGTTCCCCGAAGCGATCGCCCTGTTCGCCGCGGGCAAGATCACGATTGACGGGCAGATAGTTCAAATCGCAGAGTAAGCCCGCGCCGCAAACAACACCATATCCCCTTTGGCCATGGCTCAACATACGCCCCGAGCAAATGCCCCATTGAATGTCATGGCGAAAAATGCTATTATGCGAAAGTGCCTATAACCAGAAAAGGAAACCATTTTGACTGATATTGCTGAACATAAACTCCAAAACATAGATGAACCCAACCTTTACCGGGATATGTTCCCGTACACCGAACTGCCGCAGGTGGCCTTTGAAGAATCCTCCCCGGCGATGGAACCGGCCGAGAAGATGTGGGTGACCGACACGACCTTCCGCGACGGGCAGCAGGCTCGCCCTCCGTACACCGTCAAGCAGATTGTCGACCTGTTCAAGCTGATGCACAAACTCGACGGCGGCGCCGGACTTATCCGCCAGAGCGAGTTCTTCCTGTACTCTGATAAAGACCGCGAGTCCCTGGAGCAATGCCAGAGCCTCGGATACGAGTTCCCCGAAGTGACCGGGTGGATCCGTGCGGTGAAATACGACTTCGAACTGGTCAAGGCGATGCAGTTGCCCGAGACGGGGATCCTGACAAGCTGCAGCGACTACCACATCTTCCTGAAACTCAAGAAGAACCGTAAGCAGGTGCTGGAGCAGTACATCGATATCGTCCGGTCCGCACTGGACCACAACATCCGCCCGCGATGCCACTTTGAAGACATCACCCGCGGCGACTTCTACGGATTCGTCGTTCCGTTCGCCATCGAGCTGATGAAGCTGCGAGCCGAATCGGGCATAGACATCAAGATCCGCCTGTGCGACACGATGGGCTTTGGAGTTCCCTGGGCCAACGCCGCCCTGCCCAGAAGCGTGCCGAAACTCGTGCGAGGACTCATCGAAGAGGCCGGAGTTCCCGGACACCTGCTGGAATGGCACGGGCATAACGACTTCTACAAGTCAGTGGTCAATCCGGAAACCGCGTGGCTGTACGGATGCGCCTCATGCAACGCCAGCTTCCTGGGAATCGGGGAGCGAACGGGCAATACGCCTCTGGAGGCGATGATCATCCAAGCCGCACAGCTCCAGGGCATGAACTCGAAGATCAATTACCCCGTCATTACCGAAATCGCCGAATACTTCCGCAGGGATATCGGGCACATAATCCCCAGCAACCTGCCCCTGGTCGGGCGTGACTTCAACACCACGCGTGCTGGAATTCACGCCGACGGACTGCTGAAGTGCGAAGAGATATACAGTTGCTTCGACACCCAGACGCTGCTGGATCGCCCCGTTGCGGTCGCGATTACCGACAAATCCGGGGCGGCGGGAATCAAACATTGGATCGGAGTTAACTACGACCAGGTCGTGTCCAAAGACGATCCCCGCCTGCTGGCGATACGCGATCGGGTCGAAGTCGAATACGAAGGCGACCGAACAACCGCCATCAGCGACTCGGAAATGCACGACTGGTACGCCGAAGCGTTCAATCAGAATTGATCGGCCGGGCCGATATCGCCGATAAGTTACAACGGTGCCGCGTAAAAAGGACAGTTATATGACCACACTGCCTAGATACACCGGTGTTGATGATGTCATCAGGCGATTGCAGACGGTCCAGCTTCGGCGCCGCACTATCAGGATCATGACCTTCACCGCGGGCGCCTTTGCGGTGATCGCGGCGTCCCTGCTGCTTACGACACTGGCTGGGGGATACTGGTCGGACCAACCGCCGGCGGTGCTTCGATGGACCATGGCGATATCGTGCCTCACGCTGTGGGCCGGAGCCCTGGCGGCTCTGCTGATCCGCGCGGCGCTCTGGAAACAAACGCCCGCCCAAACCGCCCGGTTCGTCGAACAGGCGACCCCGAGCCTGAAGAACAACCTGATAAACTCGATTCTCCTGTCGCACGACACCGATCAGGTCAGCCCCGAATTCGTCCAGGCGGCGATCAACGAAACAGTCTCGATGACCAGGGACACCGACCTGTCCGAGAGCCTTTCGTACAAGCAGTTGCAGAGATGGGGACTGGGCGCCGCCGGCGCCGGGGTCATCCTGGCGTGCATGGTCATACTCCAGCCCGGTCCGTTCCAGAAAGGCCTGACCGCGGCGCTTACGCCCTGGAGATACGTACACAGGGTCAACAAGATCGACGGGGTGATCATAACGCCCGGCGACGCGACGATACTCTCCGGACAGCGAGTAGTGATAATCGCCGACATACCCGCCCTGGGCGACCCGGACATGGACCAGACCGAGCTGGCCGGCCGGATCGCCGAACTCAAACCGCGAGTAATCGTCTCGGGAAGGCAGGACCCCCTGCTTATGCTCGGAGGGATCGAAGGAAAGTTCACCTGCGACCTCAACGCGGTCATGAGGGATCTGGAATACGCGGTCGTCGTAGGGTCGGACCGCTGGCCGGTGGACAAGCCTTATTACACGATAAAGGTCACCAAAGACGTCAAGGTCAAGAGCCATCACATCCTCTACAACTACCCGCCCTACACCCACAAAAAACCGCAAAAAGTCACTGACAGCGGAGGCGTGATAGAAGCCGAAGCAGGCTCGACCGCGCGGATAACGCTGGTCCTGTCGAACCCCGTGCCCCAGGTGGAGATCCAGCTCAAAGGCAAGGGCGCCGAAAGTATCCTGATGGATTCGTCCGACGACCTGCTGACGTTCACCGCGACACTGCCGGTGGACTCAGACGGCGGATACCGCATGTCGCTGCAGGACGCCAAACACCGCGTCATTCGCACCCTGCCGGACATGAACGCCGCCCAGAGCCAGGCCGCCGCCCCGCTCGCCGGCAAGTTCATGGACGGGTATTACCCCATCCGCGCGATACCCGACGGGCCTCCGACGATCAAGTTCCTGCTGCCCGGCCGCGACCTCACCGTGGCGCCCGGAACGAAAGTGCGAATGAAGATCAAGGTCGCCGACAAGTTCGGACTGGGCGACATGACCCTTTTCCTCGGTAAATCCGACGGTAAGGTCGCAACTATCCTCCAGCGGGACCTGAAGGGCGCGTCAAGCGAGCTGATCGAATACGAGTACGTCGTGCCGGCCGATCTGCCCGACGACGGGACAGTTGTCCTGGCGTACAACGCCGCGGCGACAGATCAGCGAGACCTGCCCAGACTTAAACTCACCCGCCAGGCTGCTGCATCCAAGACGTTCAAGATAACCGTTCAGGACGCGACCAAACTGTCCGCCCAGGCCGCCAGACGATACGCCGAACTCCGCAAGAAGCTCCTGGAGATACTCAATATCCAGCTCTCGCAACGCGTCAACACCGCCATCTGCAAGACCCAGCACACTAAACTCGCGGAGATCAAGAAGACCGGAACCGAGATAATCAGCGGGCAAAAAGCAGTCCGCGACGGAATGCTCTGGCTGCTGACGAAACACAAGTTCGACCAGGACATGCTGGCGATTCAGCAGGAGATCGCCCGGCTGTTCGCAAACGAAGCAAAGACCGCGATCGACCAGGCCCAGATAATCTCGACCCTCGCCGGTCTCGACGGACGCGGCAAGGCGTGCGACGACCTTGCCGGTTCGCAGAACAGTATTATCGAGGCGATACAGTCGATGCTGGCGATAATGCCCGAACTCGTCGGCAAGAAAGAGGCCAAAGCGACCGCCGCCGGCGATCTGCCTCCCGACGTGAAAGCGAAGCTCGCGGCGCTGAAAGCCAAACTCGAACAGTTCGCCGAAGGCCAGAAGAAGGTCATCGCCGCGGCCAAGCGACTCACAAAGGCTCCGGTCGACGTATTCCAGGAAGAGAACGAGAAGATCCTCAGCGATCTCAAAGCGGCGGAGGACAACTGGGAGAAGTTCATCAACGAGGCCCTGGCGGACTTTTCGAAACTCGCCGAGCAGGACTTCTCGAATCCGGCGATGCTGAAGGAGCTGCTGTCAGTCAAGTGCGACGTAACGATGGCCAAAGACGCCCTGTCGAAAAAGGCTGCGGAAATCGCGGTAGCCGCCGCCGGATCGGCGAAAACGAAGTCCGAAAAGGAGATGGACAATCTCGAAAAATGGCTTCCGGACGAGCCCGACCGGGCCAAGTGGTCCATGGAGGCACCCGCCGGCGGACAGGAGAACATCGAGATGCCCGACCTGCCCGACGAGCTGGAAGACCTCGTCGGCGACCTGCTCGAAGAAGAGGAGGACCTCTTTGAAGAGATGGCCGACGTCTCAGCCAAGGCGACCGACAGCGGCGAAAAGGGCTTGGGCTGGGACGCGTTGGACGGACCGATATCGAGCATGGCCGCCAAAGGCGTAACGGGCAACCAACTGCCGAACCCGTCTGAAATATCCGGACGATCCGGCGAGGGCAGACAGGGCAAGTCAACCGGCGAATTCGTCGAAGACAAAGCTGTCGGCAAGGGCGGGCGCCGCACACCCACTCGCCTGACCCCCGAACCGTTCAGCAAGGGCGAGGTCGACGACAAGGGCTCCGAGGCCGAAGGCGGATCGACCGGCGGCGGAAAGATCCCCGGATCGGGAGCCGAAGGACTCGAAGGACCCGTGCCGCCCGAGATCAAGAAGGAGATGAAACGCCTCTCGGGCAAGCAGGCCTCGCTGATAAACAAGGCCGAACAAATCCGCGCCCAGTTCAAGGTGACCGACCACTCGAACCTGCGACTGTTCCAGGCGATCACGCTTATGAATCGCGTGAAGGACGATCTGGACAAGTTCCGCTACCGCAACGCCCTCAGAGCCCGCAAAGAAGTCGTGGGAGCCCTGCAGGACACCGCGATGCTGCTTACCGGCGACGTGGACGTCCAGTCCGACGCATCGGCGTCCATGCCGAAGTACATCCGCGACGACATCGCAGACGCAATGACCGGAACGCTGCCCGAGGAGTTCAGGGAGGTCCTCAAGCAGTACTATCACAGACTCAACCAGGAAGGCAAGTAAGCATGCTGTTCGGAAGGGACACCCACAAGGCTCCGTGGTACACAGCAGGTCTGGCGTTTGATTGCCAAGGATGCGGAGGATGCTGCGCAGGACCGGAGGAAGGATATGTCTGGGTCACGCAGGACGACGTGGAGGCCATCGCAGCACACCTGAAAATCACCGTTTCCGAGATGATGACCAGGCACGTTCGAATTGTCGGAAGACGAATGAGCCTCAGGGAGCAGCCCAAGACCAAGGACTGTGTCTTCCTTGAACTGGCCCAGGACGGGCAGAGGCGATGCAGCATATACAGCTTCCGCCCCACCCAGTGCCTGACCTGGCCGTTCTGGCCTTCCAACCTCCGCGACCAGGACCACTGGGCGCGTGCCGGAAGCAGATGCCCTGGAATTAACCGGGGAGAACCCCACAATCTGGACCAGATCGAGACCCGCCGTGGCGCCACCCAGGAATAATCTCATTTCCAATGATCCCCAGGACCTGGCCCGGGCCGTCGAGCAGTGCTCCAAAGACAGCTCGCTGATGCAGGCGATACTCGATGTCTACGAAAACGTCAGCCGCGCCGCACAAGACGAACAGACCCTATGCCTTGGCGGTGGAGCCTGCTGCAGGTTCGACCTGTTCGACCATCGCCTGTACGTTACCCTCGGCGAGCTGGCGATGCTGGTGCAAACCGACCCGCCCGAACCGGCCAGAATCGAGCAAAACAGGTGCCCCTACCAGCAGGGTCCCAGGTGCATGGCTCGAGAGAATCGCCCCCTGGGCTGCCGGGTATTTTTCTGTCGCCAGGGGCCCGGAGCGGACCATACGGCGATATACGAACCGGCCCACGACGAGATTTGTCGGCTGCATGACGCCCATGATATCCCTTACGCTTACGTCGAATTGATTTTCGCATTAAAGATATTGCGGCAGTTTTGCCGTTGACACAGTGTAGAGCACGATTTATTATTAACTACCAAATGCGGGCCGCGACGGAGCGGGTCGGCATTTACTGTTTACACAAAGAGGTTTACGACCATGAGAAAAACTTTCATTACACTGATACTCGTACTGCTGGCGGTGGTGTTTGTCTCCGGATGCAGCCGCAATACGCCCGAAACCAGGGCGGAGCGGGACTTCAGGGTCTCACACGGTTGGGAACTGGACAAGCGTATGTTCATGGACGACTGGGAAGATTTCTGGCTGATTGACAAGAACTCCCAGCTGTCGCAGTTCCACCAGCGCTTGGGTTACTGATCTGATCGACCTTAGTTGTATTCTCACAAAACCCACCGACGCCCCGCTGGTTGTGGCGCGTCGGCGGGTTTTGTTGTTTTGTTCGGACGCCGCCTGAGGCGACACCGAGCCTTTTGACGCCCTCAAAACAGTAGTAACGGAGCGACAGCCATGAGCAAATCACCCCGACTGGCGGTCTTCCCCGGCACATTTGACCCGATCACCAACGGGCACCTCGACGTTATCCAACGCGGCGTCCGCCTGTTCGACGAACTGGTGGTGGCGGTCGGAAACAACCCTGAAAAGACCTCCATGCTCGATGCCGAAACGCGCGTCGAGATAATCAAGCAGGCCACCGCGGGCATCGACGGCGTAAGAGTCGAGATGTTCTCCGGCCTGACCGTTGACTTCGCCGCCAAGGTGTCGGCCACGGCGATACTGCGAGGCATACGCGACTCGGCGGACCTTCACTACGAATACGGCGCGGCGCTTACTAACCGGGTGGTTGCGGGCATCGAAACTGTCTTCGTCATCCCCAGCACCGAACACGCGTTCACGTCGTCCAGCCTGATCAAGCAGATTGTCAAAATGGGCGGCGACGTATCGGCGATGGTGCCCCCGGCGGTTCTGCCCCACCTGAAGGCCTGCGACCAGACGATCGCTCCGGACACGTCCCTGGACCAGTAGCATCGCACATTTTGGGGATAGCGCCGCTTGAAGAGAATTCCAACCACTTCCGCCCCACCGCCTTAGATCTGACCCCCGATTCGCTGAGCGCAAAAACAAGGCGCCAGGAGAGGGGGGCCTGGCGCCTCAAACTCGGTCAAGAGGGAATATGACCGAGGAGCCTCATAGTTACCATGAATCATTAGAGCAGCTATTGGCCAATATGTCAAGTGAAGAATAATTTTTTTTTGTATCTTTTGAGCCGCCCCGAACGTACGCGAGGCAGCGGCAGATCAACTATAACAAGCAATTACTGCAATACTTAAGATTCGGGGCTCTCGTCCACCTCGCCAACAAGACTACTGGATGCGTCACTAAGATAGAGGCCTTGCGAACTGATGTACCGCCCCACCGCATCAGGAACCATATAGCGAACCGACAGCCCCAGGCCCAGCCGGCGACGTATCTCAGAGGAAGACAGGTCGATAAGAGGCGTTATGCACATACCCTCGAGCATGTCCCTGGCCTGGCGTTTACCGAACCGCTCAGCCAGCAGCGCCGACATCGTGCGGGCCTTCTCGTGCCACGGCGGACGGGCGGCGACTACGAGCCTGGCCATCTTCACAACATCGTCGGCGCGGTACCAGTTGGACATGTCGGCGAGCATGTCGGCCCCTATCACCAGGTCGATCTGATCCGAACCGGCCTGACGGATCTCCTGCAGCGTGTCGTACGTGTAACTGGGCGCCGGACGCCGCATCTCGATGTCAGAGACCTCAAACAGATCGTCGCCCTCGATAGCCAACGCCAGCATTTTCAGCCTGTCGGCGTCGCAGACCCCGGCGGGCCCCTTGTGAGACCCCCTGGCCGACGGGACAAGCGTTATCCTGTCGTATCGGCGTTGTTCGGCCACCGCGCGGGCGGCGATCAGATGCCCGTTGTGCACCGGGTCGAAGGTCCCGCCAAACAGTACGATCCGTTCATTCATCTTCATTTCCCTGCGTTTTTTACACAACTGATTGACCCACAGCGTCAGTTATTGTATAAACTTTAGCCCCCAATAGCGAATTGTTGTGTACGACGCCCTGCACCCGCAACGACTCGCAACGACAAATACGGCCAGGCGGACACCCCGCAGCCAAAGAAAGAATGGAAGACAATGGAACAGAAGCACGCAGACATACTGACAGGAATAATCGACGCCGACTCAATGGCCAAGCTCGACGCACTTGGCAACGACAAGGCCAATGAATTCATCGCAGACGCCGTGGCGATGTGCAAACCTGACAAGCTGATCGTATGCAACGACGATCCGGCCGACATTGCGATGATCCGCCAGGCGGCGATCGACAATAACGAAGAGACCCCGCTGGCGATGGAAGGCCACACCCTCCACTTCGACGGCCCCAGCGACCAGGCCCGCGACAAGAAGGTCACCAAGTATCTGGTGCCCCAGGGCGAGCATCTGGACGAGAAGCTCAACTGCACCGAGCGCGAGGGCGGACTGGCCGAACTGCGAGAGATCTTCACAGACTCGATGATCGGCAAGACCATGTACGTCCGCTTCTTCTGCCTCGGCCCGCTGGACTCGGCGTTCAGCATTTCCTGCCTGCAGTTGACCGACTCGGCGTACGTCTGCCACAGCGAAGACATGCTCTACCGCGCCGGTTACGAGCAGTTCAAACGCATCAGCCCGGACGGCGAGTTCTTCCGCTACCTGCACACCGCCGGACGCATGGAGAACAACGTCTCGGTCGATGTCGACAATCGCCGCATCTACATGGACCATACGCAGAACACCGTATACAGCACCAACACCCAGTACGCCGGCAACACTGTGGGCCTCAAGAAACTCTCGCTACGTCTGGCCATCCGCAAGGCCGACCGCGAAGGCTGGCTGGCCGAGCACATGTTCATCATGGGCGTCAAAGGACCGTCCGACCGCGTAACGTACATCGCCGGAGCCTTCCCCAGCGCCTGCGGTAAGACCTCAACTGCGATGCTTCCGGGCGAAACGATCGTCGGCGACGATCTGGCGTACTTCAAGGCCATCGACGGTAAAGCTATCGCCGTCAACGTGGAATCCGGTATTTTCGGTATTATCTCCGACGTCAACGCTGACGACGACCCGGTCATCTTCGACGTCCTGACCAGCCCCGGCGAAGTGATCTTCGGCAACGTGCTGGTAAAAGACGGCGTCCCGGCCTGGATGGGCATGGGCGTTGACCTGCCGGCCGACGGTACGAACTACCAGGGCGCCTGGACCTCGGACATGACCGACGTGAACCCCTCGCACAAGAACGCACGCTACACGGTACGGATCAACTCGCTGGCCAACGCAGACGTCAAAGCCGACGCCCCCGACGGCGTAGAACTTGGCGCTATCGTTTACGGCGGACGCGATTCGGACATCTCCGTACCGGTACAGCAGAGTTACGACTGGGCCCACGGAATCATGATCGGGGCCTCGCTGGAATCCGAAACCACAGCGGCGACACTCGGAGCCGAAGGCGTACGAACGTTCAATCCGATGAGCAACATGGACTTCCTGTCCATGCCGCTGAGCCAGTACATCGGCAACAACCTGGACTTCGCTGGAAAGCTCGACGCCGAGCCGATGATCTTCGGCGTGAACTACTTCCTGAAGAAGGACGGCAAGTTCCTCAACGGCAAGCTCGACAAGGGCATCTGGGTCAAGTGGATGGAACTGCGGGTCCACGGCGAGGTCGAAGCGATTCCCTCCCCCACCGGACTGATTCCCAAACACGAAGACCTCGCCAGGCTGTTCAAGCAGTATCGCGACTTCGACTACACCGAGCAGATGTACGTCGACCAGTTCACGATCCGCATCCCGGAGAACCTGGCCAAGCTCGACCGCATCGGCGAGATCTACGCCGGCACGCCCAACACGCCCGCGGCCCTGACCGACGCGATGGACGCCCAGCGTAAACGCCTGACCGACGTGCAGGCCGAAAAAGGCGACTACGTCTCACCGCTTGACCTGTAATAACAGGTGACTATACCAACAAAACGGCCTCATCGGACTACCGTCCGGTGAGGCCGTTTTTCTTGCGCGTTCCAAGGCAATGCGACGACTAGCGGCTCCTTGACACTTCCAAAACCTGCGATATAATGGTTCTCAGCGGACGATTAACGGGTTCAAAAGCAGGGAATTACATGGACACTACAGATCCAAGAGAAGCGGGAACAAAGCCTGCTGAAAAAGTGCTCCTGAAGAACGAGCGTCTCCTTTTCTGGGGTTATCTGGCAAGGAAGTGCCCTCGTTGCGGAATACACCAGCCATTCGAGGTCTACCCGTTCGAGCCGTCTTTCTACAAGAACGACCCGATGGACATGTTGGCACAGTCAGTTAGACCGCTGGTCAACATGGGCGCGTGCCCAATATACGAACCGGAGGACAACCCGAAAGCCAATTACCTGCACGTATGCGCATTCTGTGGAAAACACGAAGTGTCCGAAAGCCATCCCCAGGCCGAAGTGAATGTCTATTGGGAACCTGTCGACCGATTCAGGATCCTGGCGGAGACCACCGCCTGCGACCGCAGCTACCTCGACGAAAAGCGGCGTGTGAGCTTCTCGTCGGCCAGCAGGTTTTTCAGGTCCATCCGACAAGACAGGCGATATCGACTGACCCGCAATCTGGCCCCGCTGGGCGTAATCCTGGTCGCGGCGCTTGTCGGAGTTTCGGTATCCTGGCCTGGCAGGCTACCACAGACACGCCCGGAGGGCTCAGCGCCGCATCGCTGGCCGGATGGATCACCGCTGAAACAGTGCTTGGCGGGATCATGGTCGCGTCATGGGTCACGCACTGGCGGAAGAGGTACAGCCTGATTTCAGTACTGATGCTCGAGATGTATCCGTATTCGCTGGAACTGGCGCCGCTGCTGGAACACGCCAGTAAAGTTTCGCACTCGCGGGCCATCGCCAAAGCGTTGAAGTCTATGGTCGACGCCCACAATACGGCCGAAAGGAGTGCGTCATGACAGCGTCGAGACTACGGATCACTGCTGCTGTTTGCACGTCGCTGTTGGCGGTCCTGGCGATTGGTGTCGACCGGGCGTCGGCGTTTCCTCCGGGGACGCCCTCGATACCCTCACCCGGAGGCGGTGGGTACCAACCATCCCGGCCGACTTACACCAGGCCCACCACGCCAAGTTACACCAGACCAACAACGCCACGCTACACGAGACCAACGACACCAGGCTACACCAGACCGACAACGCCGAACTACACGAACCCGAACAGGCCAAACTACACAAACCCCAACAGGCCCGGCTACACCACACCGGGAGCGAGGAATCGCCTGGGTCAACATAACCGCTACACGCCCGGCCGCACGCCTCGAACAGGCCTGTCCGGACAGCCCAACCGGACCACGCCGGGACAGCCGTATCAACCCCGACCGGGCCAGCCCTGGCAGACTGCGCCCGTCCCGGGTCTGAGTCCGCATCAACGCAACCAGTCCAACCAGCATATGCAGCCTTGGCGGCAGCCCGGGCGGACCAATCCATACGGAACGGGCAATGTGCCCGAGGTCTCGCAACCGTCGGTTCCATTTTCATCCGACTGGTTCGCCCCGCAGGAACGATCTTACAAACCGCTGTATCACGACAAGGGCAAGCCGCGTTTCAAGTGGAGAATTCACCCTGACCTCAGGGTGCTGCTGGTTCTCATCCCGGCGATCATAGTGATACTCCTGATGCTGCGGCCGGTGATATGGAAGTATGTATCCGCGTTGCGGCAGATCCGCAAGGCCCAGGCCGAATCCCTGGTGTCGATACAGAAATGGCGAAGGCAGCTTTCCCGCTCCGGCGCCGACCAGCCCGGGCAGGACATACTGGACAATTCGCAATGGGACGCACTGATCGGGTCGCTCAAATCGTCCGGAGCGTCGACGAAGATATCGTCAAAACTGCGGATGCTGACCGCTCGCACAACGCTGGGGTATCTGGGACTGCTGGGCTGCTACATTGCACTGGTCGGCGGTGTGGGGTGGGGCCTGTGGCAGCTTTCTCCCTTCAGCACGATCCTGCCCAACAAGCTGCTGGACAGCATTCCATGGCTGGCGGGGATGATTGCGGTGGCGGCTTTCGGAGGCGGGTGGTTCGTCATACTGCTGTATCCCTTCGTGATCCGTCAGCAGGACGGTTCGGTCTCCATACCCCTGGAGCCCGAACGCGCCCCGGAACTGCACAAGCTGATCGCCGCGGTGGCTGGGCACTTCAATACGCCCGTTCCGCACGAGGTGCATATATCAGCCCTTCCGACGGCCTGCATTTCGCGCCGATATCTCTTCCTGCGGCGGCGCTGGAGATTGACGGTCGGCCTTCCGTTCTTCAGCATGCTCACGCCGCGGCAGATGGTCGCCCTGCTGTCGCACGAACTGACTCACACCAAGCAGAACCACTATCTCGAACTGTCGATCAGAACTGACGGAGCGGGCAACGGTTTCGTCGAATGCTTCAATCGCCTGTCGTGGGTCCGCTCCCTGCCCTCGACCCCGTTTGGGGCCCTCTGCGAGACGCTGGTGCTGGCGCCGACGCTGCTGATCTTCAGGGGCATGGCGTGCGCAAGCCTCTACCTGAGCCGCAAACTAAGCCGCGAGCTGGAGTTCCACGCCGACCAGCAGATGGCCTGCCTCCTGTCGCCGGAAGAATACGAAGAGTTCATGAACCGGCTGGGGCGATCTCAGTTGGCGATGCACCTTAGCTTCCAGAAACTGTCGGAGATCTATCATCTCAAGACTCTCCCGGACAACCTGCCCGAACTTATCCGCCACAACGACCGAACCATGCCCCCCCAAACGCCAACCGCTTTGCAGAAAGAGCAACGCAAACAGAAGACTCTATGGTTCGACACGCACCCGACCGACGCTGAACGGGTCGCGGCGGTCAAAGCGATCAGGCCGTATCCCAAGGCGTCACTGCCCAACATCTTTGACGACCTGAGCACAGCGACGCTCATACCGAACATACGCCAAGCCGAAGCCCTGGCGACAATCGCACACTACCGCGAGAACATCGGCGAAGACTACTCCACCGATCTGCTAAAGCCCACACAGGATATTATCGCCCGCTTCCAATCGCGGTTCGAGGCCATGGGCGCGCTGAACCGTCTGCTGGGACGCTGGGCCCTGCCCCAGATACCGATCGAGATTATCGACACCCCGAGCATCCCCGAAAATGCGACGTTCGACCAGTGCACCGAGCAGGTCCAGGCCTACCGCCAATGGCGACTCGATCACACCGAACAGCTCGCCAAGAGCACAGATACGCTGCAGTCGGTGTTCACCGAAGGGATCATGCTCTACTTCGTCGAGCTCGTAAACGCCGCTGTGCCCTCGATGCATTCTATCGCCAACAAGCACCTGCTGATGACCAGAGCCCGCGCACTGCAGGCCGTGGCGATGCGAGGCAAGAGCCTGGTCGCATGGGATCTCTACGAGGAACAGCACAAACAGCTCAACAGCTATTTCCAGGCGATCAGCCGATTGCTGACTGACCACGGCAGGCAGCTCCAGACCGCCGACCTGGAAAGCCTGCACTATCGGTGCAAGCGGAACATGACGGTCATGACCGAGATGCAGGAGATCCAACCAGTGATTTCGGCGGTGCGCATCAAATTCGGAATGGTCGCCGAGCTGATCCAACTGGCTCGCTCGTCCCAACCGGGCAATCCCCCGCCCCAACCGCAGGGCCCCATGTCAGCCAAACTCCGCACAGTCCATGAATTCATCGGGTTTGTGGACGGAAGGATCACGCGCATGATCTGCCTGATGGGCAAGGCGGCGCGAAAAGCGATGTCGCTGACCGACCAACCCGACATTATCCAGATGGCTCCCCGCCTGGAGACGCTGGCGAAGATCACCTTTGAAACTATCGACGACTACACCGGCGACGCCCTGGAGGACGCGGCCTGGATGCTGCACTGCCTGGCGGGCATCTACAGAAACGCACTGAGCGAGTTGGCGCAGGTCGGGTGGCTGGTGGAGGAGGCTCTCGGCATGGACGTATCGGCCGACAACTTCGCCTCAGAGCATATGAAAGAACAGTTAGCCTTCCATATAGTCTGATTCAAACGCGTTTTAAGACCGCCTGGCGACCTAGAGTTTCCACGGCGCACGCAACGTGCGGGTCATCATCGCAGAGGCCTGCGAGTCGCCGATGAAGTCTTCTTTCTTCGGGTCCCATTTCATGGGCCGCCCCGTGCGGATCAGTATGTCGCTTATGTGACTTATTGTGTCGCTGCGAATAGCCGATTCGACCGGGTTGATTGTGGCCTGACGCGATTTTATCGAGTCCAGGAAGTTGCGGTCCTGTCCGCGGCTGGTGATGAGATTCACCTCGTCGGGCTTGATCTTGATCTTCAGCAGCTTCGGATCGCTGGCGAAAATCCCGCCGCGATCGACGCTAATCCAACCCTTTGCACCGTGGAACGTAGTCCCGTGGCTGCACCAGCGTTTGTGGTATTTCATGACCACGGGCTTGGCTACGCGATGGCCCACGAAACGCATCTTCACTCCGCAGGCGTACGTGCAGTAGATATCCCACGAATCGATGGTGTCGTACAGTCCGCGGGTCGGCAGGGAGCCCTTGCCTTCGTAGGCGATCGGGCAGGTGTCGTCTGCGTTCATGCCCCACTGGGCGATGTCCAGCGGATGGGCGCCCCAGCCGGCGATGAATCCCAGGGCGTAGTCGTAAATGTGATACGTGCCCCAGTTCCTGCACCTGTCGGGCGTGTAGGGCTTCATCGGGGCCGGTCCGATCCACAAGTCATAGTTCAGATCCGCCGGGACGTCGGTTTTAACGACCTTGCCGTACTCCGGCCCCTTCCCGTCGCCCCACTTCTTACCAATGTTCGGAACCTGCGAAGCGATATCCGGACACCACGCGTCGATCGTTTTGATCTCGCCGATGTACCCGTTTCGCACCAGTTCGCAGGCGAATCGGAACTGCCTGCCCGATCGCTGCTGCGTACCGTACTGGAAGATATTCCCATAACGCTTGATGCTCGCTCGCAGTTTCTTGGCCCATTCCATCGAAACGCCGAGCGGTTTCTCGACGTACATGTCCTTGCCCGCCTTGGAGGCGGCAAGCGCCAGCGGAACGTGCCAGTGATCCTGCGTACAGACCGCCACAGCGTCTATGTCGTCGCGCTTCAGAACGTCGCGGAAGTCGGCGTAGGCCTTCACGGTCTTTCCGCCGCCGTATTTCTTGTTGAATTTCGCCGCGAGCCTGTCGCGTTTGGACTGGAACGGATCGCAGACCGCCAGATACTGCACATCCTTATGCCTGACGAATCCGCCGGAAACGGCGTTTCCCCTGCCCCCGCAGCCCAGTTGGGCCATGTGTATCCGCTTGCTGGGAGCCTCGGCCCCGAATACGCTGGAAGGCACGATTGTCGGCAAGACGACCGCCCCTGCCGCCGCACCCTTGAGAAAACTTCGCCTGGTGACATTCGTTGTGCTCATTTTCTTGTCCTCTGATCAAACGTTGTCTGGTGAACTTACCCGATCGCCATCAGGCGTAAATGCTAAGGTTTTCGGCCGTTCGACACAACGCCCAAGTCGCGGGTGCATCCCGTTTCAGTAGGTAGATTTTCATCAGAATGCCGATAGAGGTAATGGAATGGAATCCTTTGCTCTGGGAGATCGGTATG
>PVBE012064850.1_pt1 | contig 24752 bp, 21 predicted proteins | sample 1631181 | NCBI WGS metagenome assembly PVBE01 (sample SAMN08397723, study PRJNA350692) | Marine metagenome, whole genome shotgun sequencing project. | isolation source: water | place: Pacific Ocean | collected 2012-04 | reverse complement strand
TGGCACGTCGGCTGGTCGTCGCCGAGACAAATCGAGTGGAACGATTTGGGCTCGCCGCCATCCCCGCCTATACCCGACCAGTTTTCGGCACCGCCCCCAATACACGAGCGGGCGAAGCATTCCTGGACGCCGGCGCGCGTTTGTCTCGACTAGCAACTACAGAAAACGACCTGCGTTTACGTCGACTCGCCACATGGCAAACTGCTCTGGACATTGAACTCCCAATCCCCAATCGATTTACCGCACCATTCAGTGGCGGCCTCGTTGCCATGTATATCGACCGTAGTGATGTGGGCCCATCGATACGATCCTCGGTCCCGTGGGCGGTGGCACCTCTTCCCACTTGGGATAACGCTGACAGTCAGACAGAAGCCGACGAACTGTGCCTGGGTATTAACGCTATGAGTGCGCACCCCGACGCCGCATGGTCACTAGTTCGATTCCTCGCCGGAGCCGAGGCGCAGCGAAGTTTTGCTCGCACCGACCTGATCGTTCCGTTTCGAACCGAAATTCTCATGGATCCCGCCTTCCTGGAACCCAATCGTCGGCCTCTGGAAAGGACAGTTTTAAGGCAAGCAGTCGAACAAATGATGCAAAGCCCCGCTCATCCAGGTTCCAAGGCGTGGCACACCCTAACCGGCTCCCCCATATCGGCTGTTCGTCGTGGTGAAACATCTTCCGCTGACTACCTTCGGCGAGCTGACCGGATAATCAACCGCCAGTTGAAAGTTCGTGACTGGTCGTCGGACAAGAACCGTCCCGGATATCGGCAATCACAACCATATGGAAATCGTTTAATTAAAGAGCTTTATCCACCTACCGACTAAGCCACGGTCAGTTCGCAACACTCAATAAGCGCACGCAACATTTAGGCCGTTAAAGAGATAGTGAGAGGGTCCGCCATTGCTCACCAACAGCCATCTGCGCCGCCTCGTCCAGACTCCGAGCAATTGCGATGCCGGATCCTTTGAACGATTGGACTTTACCATCCCGTTGAAGCCAAACGACCGGCATACCGCTCGCTTGAGCTCCCTCAACATCATTGGTTAGATCATCCCCAATAAGCACGCAATCACACGTATCAGCATCCACGGCCGCAGCCGCCGCCGCAAAAATTCGTGGATCAGGCTTCTCATATCCAACTGATGCAGAAACAACAATCGGATCTAGTACATTCCGTAATCCGACTTCAGCAAGCACCAACGGCAGCATGTAAGCGAAGTTGCTAAGCACCCCGGCACGCACACCAGATCGCCACACAACATCAATGGCCGACTCAGCGCCAGGAAGCATCCGGGTCTGAAATGCCGAGGCCAGTTCTTGCGCTACCTCCCCCAGATCCGAATGCCCATCGACCCACTCAGACAGCGCGTCTACATAGACCTTTGCACCCGAGGCCCGAAGCTCGTTCAGATCAATTTCGGACTGAACCGACGAAAAATGCGCCTTGTAGTACCCCATTTCAGTCTTCAAGGCTGCGTCAAGCGAAACGCGTGGAATCGTGTACCCAAGCCGACGCATCACATCCGCCATGTAATCGAACGGTGATGGCGTTTCGGGATAGTGAATGAGAGTGCCATATGCGTCGAAAAACACTGCGGCAGGAAATAATGTAGTCATGGAAAAACCGTAGCACTGAACCAGCCACCGACCTAGGCCTATTGATTACCCCCTAAACTTTCCGTGATAGTTCACGATTCACCCTTAGCGAAAGTTGCCGTGCCGAACCGATCTGCCACGTTGTCATACCGGGCCCTTGCGGTCTTCTTCCTACCATTGGCAGTCGCCCAAGTCCTGCAAACGCTTCGAAACCCTTTACTTGATGCGGGAATGTCTCGGGCTCCGGATCCACAGACGTCGCTGGCTGCATTTGCAGTGGTCGCCAGCGTCGTCCAGATCCTCAGCGCATCAGGCACTGCAATTTCTAGCGCGTACTTCGTGCTCGTTCGTGGGCAACAGTCCTACCGGGTAATCCGAAGCTACGTGATCGTGTACACGAGCGTTATCACAGCATTCGCCGTCTTAATCGCACTCCCGAACATCGGAGATGCGTTTTTCCAACACGTCATGGGAACTCCAGAACACCTTATACCTGATGTCATGACCATGATGCGCATCTCACTGCCGGTACCAATCTTTAACCTAATTCGCCAGTTCTATCTTGCCCAACTCGCCCATCGACAACATTCGAACCTGGTCTGGATCGGCCCAGCAATTGGAGAGGCCGTCCTCGTCGTACTTGCGCTGGGACTTGTCCCGATGCTGACCATCTCCGGAGGCATTAGCGGAGCGTTTGTCTGGATGACAGTCGCGGTTCTTGAAGGCCTACTCGCGCTTGGGTTCGTGCAGTACGTTAACAGGCGCGCTCCATATCCTGATGATCCTACTACTGACGCACCGCTTGATTACCGGTACGTCACAAGCTTTCTTGTGCCATTGGTGATCACCCAAGTGGCCCTCGTAAGCGGACATCCCTTAATCAACGCTGGCCTGCTCCGGCTACCCGACCCGGAACCCACGGTTGCCGCGTTCCGTGTCGCATTCAGCTTAAGCATGTTGCCCATGACCGCACTTGTGGCGCTACGTCAGGTGGTGTTGGTACTGGGAAGGGATCCAGAGGGACAACGACGAGCCCGCATATTTGCCTACACACTTGGCCTCATGTTGGCCGGCCTGATGGTCCTAGTGGCGTTCACGCCATTAAACGAAATCGTAGTCCGCCGCTTGATCGGAGCTCCCCAATCCATCACGTCCGACACCATTGTGGCCATGCAAATCATGGCAGCGTTCCCAATCTTCATGGCGGTTCGTCAGTTCTACCAGTCAATGACCATGCACCAGCGCAAAACCGGCCTCGTCGCCCTCACAGCTGCCATACGACTTTTGGTAATGGTCGCGCTCTTGTTTGTCTTCACACCGATACTGGGTTGGACAGGAGCCGGTGTTGGCGCCGTCACACGGATCGGAGCGATGGGTACTGAGGCTCTCATGGCCTATCTCGTCGGTCGAAAGTTCTTCGGACTGGAACCGGTCACAAGATCGAGGCCGACTCCATCTGCTGAATCATCCGAACCGGTCAATTCGGAGCAATCGAATTAACTCGGCATTACGCCGGTGCAGAGTCGAGGAAACATCATCAGGAGACCATTGATAAAAACCATGTCCGGATGTCGCACCAGTTCGGCCACTTTGTATCGCCTCGTCAAGTACCGCTGGCGAAGCGGTCCCACGATTAAGATCAGGCGCCAGATATCGAAAAATTTGCTGGTAAACGTCGAGCCCAGCGGTGTCGGCTTGACCAAAGAGTCCAAGCACAGGCATCCGGCGAGCTATTGACCCACGGACCGCACGATCAATCTCCGTCGCCGAGGCCACACCCTGTCCAACAAGTTCCATCGCTTCTCGGAGAAGCGCGAATTGGAGGCGATTAATCAAATACCCGGGAAGCTCACAACGCAGCACGATTGGCCATTTCCCTAAACCCTCAAGCAACTTGCGCGCCGAAGCAATCGTCGATTCTGCTGTCTGCTCTCCAGGAGCCACCTCAACAACTGGAATGAGATGGGGAGGCAAGATCCAGTGAGCAAGCGCCACACGCTCCGGGTATCTACAAGAAACTGCAATCTCAGTGATTCCAATGCTCGAAGTGTTGGAAAGCAAGAGCGTATCCACACGGGAATATTGATCCAGCTGTGCAAAAACCTCACGCTTTATATCCAGATCCTCGGCAACCGCTTCAAACACGACATCCACCCCATCAACAGCCGCCTGGATGGATGGCACTGCTCCTAGCCGGGCCACAATTGTTTCAACGTCGGCCGCTTCGATTACGCCGGCAGAAATTAGGTCAGCAGCATCCTGTTCCGCCTCGGTTATCGCCTGTCTCGCGCGCCCCTTCTGAACGTCATAGATCGAGACCTCATATCCACCACGCGCCAGTTCAAGCGCTATTCCGTGGCCCATACGCCCGGCACCAACGACAGCGGCACGCGGAAGTTCACTAGTTCGGCTTTTAGTCACGTCCCAACATCCGCACCGTCGCACGTGTAAATCACGGCTTGCACTCCCTATCCACGGATATACTGCAGCTTATTACGTACGGTTGAGATCGGACACCAGTCGCCCTACCCCAATTCGAGTAATTCATTGCAACTCCTATCACCTATCGGGATCGCCCTCGCTGCAACAGGACGTCCACGAACGCTAGGACTTGGCTTGATTGCTGGCGCGTTTACGGGAGGACTTACGGGCCTAGCAATAGCCCTTACGTTCGTTCGATCGCCAGCGGCATTTGTAGTCATTCCAATCTCGATCCTCATTATCGTAGTTGTCTGGCCACTTGCCTTAGCCTCTATATCGGTGCTTGTTAATCAGACCGATAAACCATCTGAACTATCAACCAGATCAGCCATTGCCAGCGTCATTCCACGAATCCCATCCCTCACGCTCGTCGCCTTGCCTCTTGCCCTCGGATTGGGAGCCCTCATTGCGATTCAAATATTCGTATTCGCTCTAACACGTGCACCGGAAGGCGTAATGTCATCGTCACGACCGCTCGCTGTGGTAGCCACACTATTCATGCTCCTTTTCATAATTGATGCTCTCTCCATCGCAACGTCAACCATATTGCTTTGGACGCTAGTACCCCAGGTTGCGGTAAATCAACTCAGCGCAGCCACTGCCTACCAACGAGCGCGGTCACAATTCTGGGACCGGCCAGGATGGACCATTGCATCAATGGCAAGCGTGTTCGCGCTAGCTGTAACGGTTAGTGGCGCAGCACTCGGACCCCTATTCATAGCCCTCGGAACGGTCTCCGTAACCCAGATTCTCGGTGCAAATGAGCTTGTCCTACTACATCTAACAGAACCCTTATTACAGGCGTCCTTCGCGATTCCGCTGGACAATTTTGTAGCGATCGTAGTTTTGGTCACTGGTATAGGTACAACAATCGGAGCCGCCGTCGGTGTCGGTCACACGTTTGGCGTCTCTGGAGGCACCGGCTTGCTACAAGCAAGCCACACGCCCTGAGCATTAAAAGGCCGTCACCCCAAGCCTGATGGATCAACATGCCTGAACTTATTGCCGTAGGCATAGAAATGGCTGCCGTCATACTGAGCCTGGGGGCCGCGTGTGTCGTCGCCGGCTACGGAACAACACGAATCCTGGCCGCTTCATCGCTACGCTCGCACGCCGTTTTGGTCATACCACTTGTCGGGTTGTCGTTCCTAATCCTCGGCACGTACCTCCTAAACCTGTTCGTTGATGTGCGAGTGTCCACGGCGGTATTGCTCCTGGCCGCCACTGGACTCGCTGGTTGGACTATTCGACGTGATGGGTGGTGGATACCAAAACCAACTACCGGTCAAATAATTGCGCTGGTCTTGGGCGGTCTACTACTGGGCGCCGCACTACTGCCTCACTTGCACAACCGCTCCCCTTCCATGCTGAGTCTCAACATTGACGAAGACCTATACGTTCCCTTGGCTGAAGCCCTGAAATCCAACACGGTGTTCATGCACGGCATAAAGGACGGGCCGTTCCAGGCGGAGTATCAAGGAATCGGGAACCACTCCCGTGGTTGGGGATTTCCCTATCTGTTAGCGATTGGATCAAGCATCGCTAACGTGCCGACCTTTCATGCATATGCGCCTCTTCTGTACCTTTTGTTGGCGTTCAGCGTGCCCAGCTTGTTCGTGTTTATGCGGGTTGGCCTCGGTCTCTCAGAACGAACGGCATTGCTCGCAGCCTTCCTGTACACCGTGCACGGCCTTCCTCTTTGGTTCACAGAAATGGGTTTTGGACCTCATGCTGTGTCATTTGCTCTTTTTCCCATTGCCGCTGCCACAGGGACTGTTGCTCTCCAGGCCGGAAGCCGACGAACAATCGTTCTCGCTTCGATAACAAGCGCTGCACTGTTGGTGTCCTATTTCTGGGCGATCTTCGCGGTATACATAACTGTGGCTCTAGTGCTCGTTGCTTCGTTCCTCTTGGTTGGGCCTAACCGCATCAACATCCTGAAGCGTTCGGGAGGACTTGTGATGGGGATCACTATCGTAGGCGCCCCTGGCATTACCTGGCTTTTAATCTGGGCACTGCCACAAATCATAAATATCACAAGCAATCTTCATGGCAGATTTGGAAATGCATGGAACGACACGACGTTCGCAAATGTTGAACTCGCGTTTGGCCTAGAACCGTACCGACTCATTCCTCGCGATGGTCCGCTGGAATCTTTGCTCGGAAGCCACGCGACGACCTTAGCCACAATTTCAAGTAGCTTGTTCTGGCCGTCCCTAGCGTTAGCAGTCCTCGGCCTTCTCACTCTTCGTGGTAACCGCCTAGTCGCTATTGCGATGGCTGTCGGGTTTGCCGGATTCATGTGGTGGGTAGCTGCAATTGCAGGCTATCAGTATGGCCACATGAAAAACCTCTCCTATGTCGCGTTTCTAGTCGTCGCCCTTATGACTTCCGGACTCTCGAACTTCTACCACGCGAGATTCAAGTTATGGAACAACGAGTCCAGTAAGCAGCTAGAACGATGGTTAAGACCGGCGCAGCCTAGCCTGCAAAACATCACCGTCGTGATGACTGTGATTCTCAGCTTGGCCTTGTTGCACAACACGTACCTGAGCGTATGGTGGAACTGGCAAGGCGTTGGATGGAACTTCGAACGACGTATTGCCCATGATGCTAGGGCCGTAGCAGACCTTGTACCTAAAGACTCTCGAGTGGCATTTGCTCATGCCTTGACATACCCGGTACCGGAATCCCGGCGTAGGATCAGCCATCACGAACTTGGCTTTCACTTTCCCAAGCACCAGACCACATCTTGGACCTCACGCGCCCGCAGCGTCTGGATCGGACAACTTGTTGGCCGAAGCGTCGTCGGCAACGGGCGATCACTAGCATTTCCATTCGAAGATCTTCTTGATACCGAGTATGACTTCATCGTTCTAAATACCGATGACGACTCAAGAACATACGGACTTTTCGCCACTGATGCTGTGTACAGCACACCGTACTGGACAATCTACCGAGACCAAAAAACTCGTCGACTCCGTAGCAGTGACTTGCTCCGTTCTCTGGGATCACTCGAATTGTCTGCAACTAAGCCTGTTCAATTAGGTGTGCTTGACGGTAAGTTCTCCACCGGCCCAGACGTAGGCCCAACGAACGCTGCAATAGTCTTTGGAATCGTCTCATCGGAACCAGGCGTTATCCGGGCCGGGCTTCACGAGCTGGCCGTCGGAAGAGGGATGACCTGGGTTACTACCTCTGCAGCAGCAGACACACCACTTCAAATCCAAGCTGTTGGCGGTGACTTCCAACCCTTACTCGTCGCGGCAGCGTTGCTTTCTGACGAACTGGCTACGGGAATAAGCAGCGATCAGAACAACAAACAACTGGTAGCAATCACCATCGGAGTTCAAGAACACACGATTAGAGGATCGGTAATTGTTAACAATCCCACTGGGGAAGGACGAAACGCTGGCCTGAGCTTCAGCGAAGAACCTCTCGATGGATCGGCTCCATCGCACGGGTTTTGGCCAAGTGCGGCTCTAGTGAGCGCAAGAACACAAAGAATCGATTTTGTTTATGACCCGAAAAGACGAACCATTGCCGAAACTGTGAACGGTCAGGCGTATCCACTGTTGCGTGCCCGGGACTCGGAAGTAGGTGGCCATTTCCGACTGTGGTTACGAATCTCCCGTGCTTTCGTTCACGATCTCGAGATCCCACTAATCGACTACACACTTTCAAAAGGACAGCTCAGCGACGCTCATCCCTTCGCCCAAACCTACACCTTCACGATGAGCGGCTACCCGTAGAACCACCGATAAACCCGTGTCTCTTTCCTGAAGTCGTGGATCTCAAATGTGATCTAAATCACACCCTTACTGTAATGGCCCATCGCATCATCGATCGTGCCTGTAGGAAGGAATTTACCCGCAAGCACTCCAACCACATCCAGAGCAAGTTACACATCGACCCAACATTTGGAGCGGCGATCCACATTCGGAACATTGACTAGAATTTCGATCAGGGCTTCTCGTCGCCCGCAAAACAACGGTTGATCCCTGTACAGATTTGGCCTCTGTAGACATACCAGGTGCGACTCGCTGGTGATTATCGGATCGAACATATCGACGCATAGTGAAAGCTTACCATTGTGTTCGCTTTTTGTCTGGTATCGCATTCGTACACCGTTAGCTAGACGCTCCTAGTCAATAATGAACATACTTCCGTCAGAACCGTCGGGTAAGAATCAACAAACCTATACTCATATACGTCTTATAAGGATCCACCTATTAACCAGCCACTCCTACACACACTCCAAGAACTCGTAGCAATCAACAGTGTTAACGGTTATCTGGATGGACCTGGCGAAGCCGATATTGCCGCGCACGTTGGCGAGTTAGCGCGTGCCATGGGCGCCGACGTCGAATTTGACGAGGTTTCCCCTAATCGACCAAACGTCATGGCCTGGATCCGACGAGGAAATCGCCCAACCTTGCTTTTTGAATGCCACCTCGACACAGTCGCGTTAGATCCCATGCCCAATGCGTTGAATCCACGTATTGAGCACAACCGCTTGTATGGACGGGGTTCAGCAGATCCAAAGGGTTCGATGGCCGCCATGATTCATGTACTGCAAACCGCAGCCTCCGATTCCAACTTCCCAGTAGACCTATGTCTTGCCGGGTGCATGGACGAAGAAATCAGCATGACGGGATCACGGGCGCTTGCAGCACGATCGATCGACGTTGATGCGGCGATTGTTGGCGAACCCACCCAACTTCGAATCGTTACTGCCCAAAAAGGAGCGGTACGTTGGCGGGTTCGTACACGCGGCGTCTCAGCGCACAGCGCAACGCCAGAACTCGGACACAACGCCATCGTCGACATGGCTCGGATACTTCCAGTGATAGCAACAGCCATTGAGCCTCCATTACACGAACGCGTACACCCGATTCTTGGATCTGGGACCTGGAATGTGGGCACCGTCCGTGGAGGCACATCAGTCAACGTTGTTCCGGACCTCTGCGAGATTGAGATCGATCGTCGTCTCGTCCCGGGTGACTCTGCCGAACGAGTCGTCGCTCAGGTAAACACTGCCCTTGAAAACCTGCAACAAACCGAATCCGACCTTCAAATCGAATACGACCCGCCATTCGTAGAAATTCCGGCTATCGAAACACCGGAAGAATCCCCAATTGTTCAAGCTGCGAAGCAGGCAATTGCAGCCACAGGACGACCGGCCACACCGGAAGGTGTCGCGTATGCCACCGATGCGGCAATGCTCACCGGGATAAGCAATATTCCAGCAGTAGTTCTTGGGCCAGGAAATATAGCCCGTGCCCACACGAATAATGAGTGGATAGAAATCGATGAACTCGAAGCGGCAGTCGGAATATATGGAACGATTTGCAGGTCATACGCTGACATGTTGGCCTAATGCGACTCACCGAACGCGTATATCTCGTAGGCAGCGGAAAATCAGGCGCCGATATCTCCAACCCGTATGATTCACATGTCTACCTGATCGACGGAGCCTCGTCTCTAGCCCTAATCGACGCTGGTGTAGGAATCCAACCTGAGATGATCCTTGAAAATATTCACAAGGAAGGATTCGATCCAGCAAACATTTCGCACATTGTCGTGACACATGGACATGCAGATCACGCTGGTGGTGCAAGCGCGCTTCAGACGGCTACCGGCGCCGATATCTTGGCGCCTGGACCTGCAGCAACGTGGTTACTTGAAGCAAACGAAGCGGCCATCTCACTTCCCGAAGCTCGCACCGGCGGAACATATCCCAGTGACTATCACCTAGCAGCATGCGCTACGGCCCGCGCAATTTCAGATGGTGACGAAATCAAGATTGGCGATGTACATCTGCAAACAATTGCCACTCCGGGCCACGCAGCAACCCATGTGTCATTCCTCTTGCACGGCGACGATCGCGTCGGTCTTTTTGGAGGCGATATTGTTTTCCATGGTGGGAAAATCCTGTTGCTGGCCACACCAGACTGCTCAATTCAGCAACTAATGACATCGATGCAGCACCTTGCCAACGCCACGTTCGAAGCCCTGTTCCCGGGTCATGGTGTTATTTCGCTCAACCGTGGCACAGAGCACGTAGCAAAAGCGCATCGCATGTTGAGCACACAACAGATCCCGCCGAACTACACCTCCTAAAGTGTCCAAGCTGATCACTATGTCACCGCTCTACAATACACAGGCCAACTACTGCACTCTTGAGCTTCCAACATGCCATTAAGCGCAGACATTTGCATTCTCGGCGGCGGGCCAGGCGGATATGTTGCCGCGTTACGTGCTTCTGCCCTTGGCTCTACCGTTATCCTCGTTGAATCCGCGACCGTAGGTGGTGTGTGTCTCGCCAGAGGATGTATTCCCACCAAGGCCTTGTTGCGAAGCGCGGAGATCTTTCAACTGTGTGGAAGCGCCAGCTCCTTTGGCATCAATGTCGGAAAAGTGGAAGCTGACTATGCAGCAATCGCCAAACGGAAGGACCGTATAGTTGGACAGCTGATACGAGGAGTTCAAGGTCTGCTCCAAGCAGCTGACGTTACTGTGGTTGAAGGGTGGGGGCGTATGGCAGGACCTGGAGCCGTAGAGGTCGCCCTCCAAGATCGAACCGAGCTCATCACAGCCTCAAAAATAATTCTGGCTACGGGATCCAGCGCGTCAGCTCCACCCATCCCGGGAAAAGACCTTCCGGGTGTAATTGATAGCGATGGGGCGCTAGCGCTCCAACAGATTCCATCCCACATCGTGGTTGCAGGAGCTGGAGCTGTCGGTGTTGAATGGGCCTCGCTTTTTTCTCTTCTAGGTTCTGAGGTCACTCTAGTTGAAATGCTGCCACGGGTCGTGCCAAATGAAGATGCCGATATTAGTGCGGCGATGCGCAAGATCCTTGTTCAGCAAGGCGTCACGGTCCACACAGAAACCAGAATCGAAACTATCCAAAAAGGGAAAAAAGGATTAGAGATAGCAATACGGTCAGATGGAACATCGACGACAGTTGATGCCTCACATCTGTTGCTAGCAACTGGAAGAAAGCCAAATGTTGAAAATTTGGGATTGGAGTCTTGTGGGATCCAGTTCTCACCTGGCGGAATTTCCGTCAATGCTCACATGCAGACCTCCAGTCCTACGATTTACGCGATCGGTGATGTAACTGGTGACAAACTGCTGGCCCATGTCGCATCGCACCAAGGCGTTGTCGCAGCCGAGCATGCAAATGGACACCACTCGATCTACGACGACAAAGCCGTCCCAGCGTGCACATTTACACATCCCGAAATTGCAAGCGTAGGCCTCACAGAGCAAGAGGCTCAGAAATCATTCGAAAGCGTACAGATTGGGGTGTTCCCGTTTCAGGCCCTTGGTCGTGCCCGTGCTTACGGTGATACCGACGGTTTCGTAAAGATTGTGTCCGAAACCACACACGGCGAGATTCTTGGCATGCATGTAATTGGCCCGGCAGCAAGCGACATCATCAGCGAGGGCGTTCTAGCGATACGTCTTGAAGCTACGATCGACGACCTGAGAGAGACGATCCATGCGCACCCCACGTTCGCAGAGGCCACGGCTGAAAGTGCATGGATGGCGATTAATTCGCCCATCCACCTGCCCTTAACCAAGTGATTCCGCTCGACAAGTCCACCTAATGCCAGCCTCACAGAGTCAGGGCAACGTTCGCCTGGCGGTTGTCGGGTTGGGTTCGATAGGAACAGATGTTGTCAATGCCGTCCGAAGCGGCCATATAACCGGGATCGACTTAGTCGCGGCAGCCGAACCCGCAGCCTGCCACACACGTGATGAACTGCTGGCAGCCGACATTCCCGTGTATGAGCGTGTCCAAGATTTCCCATGGAACCAACTCGACGTTGTCCTCGAAGCAACGTCTCAGTCAGTTTTGCGAAATATCGCGCCACAAATAGTCCGAGAAGGCGTCGACCTAGTGATATTGAGTGCAGGTGCAACGCTAGATATCGAATTCCTACCTGCACTGCTTGAGCTGGCTGACCAAACTGGATCAAAAATATGGTTTCCGTCAGGAGCCCTAGGAGCTCTTGACGTTGTACGTGCAGCAAGCGTAGGAGACATCGAATCTATAACGCTCACCACCACAAAACATCCATCAGCACTTGCTAACGCTCCACACATCGAGAATTCGAAGATTGACTTAGATTCGATATCGTCGTGTCAGGAAGTCTTTGCCGGTGGACCAGCAGCAGCCGTCCGTGGTTTTCCCCAGAACGTCAACGTAGCTGCACTGTTGTCACTGGCAGCAGGCAATCCCGATCAAGTCCACGTGCGAGTCATCGCCGACCCGAATGCGCCCGGAAATGTCCATGAGGTTGAAGTGCGAGGCTCATTCGGAAACATGGCCATTCGGATTGAGAACGAGCCCAGCCCAACAAACCCAAAAACCAGTGCGTTGGCAGCCCAAAGTGTCGTGGCCTTACTTCGACAACTTGGTAGTGCGCAGCGCTTCGGCTAGCACATCGATGAGCCAAAATTCCTTAAGCTAGCCAAGCATGATTAGGAGTATTCGGGGACTACTTAATTGGCCAACACACTGGTACACAGCTCCACGGCACTAACGACACCATCAGAAGCCCTCGTACGCGTAACGGAGGCAGCAGCATTCGCAAGCGCCCGAGCGATGGGTCATGGCGATGGAAAACGTGCAGATGCCTTAGCCGTGGAAGCAATGCGTCTAGCGCTCGAAGAAGTCCATTTGTCGGGCCGAATAGTGATCGGGGAAGGCGAGCGAGATGCTGCCCCAATGCTATATATCGGTGAGGATGTCGGTGATCCGTCAGGCCAACGAGTTGATATCGCGGTTGACCCTCTTGAAGGGACTGATTTAGTCGCCACCGGTCGATCAAATGCAGTCGCAGTAATGGCAATTTCAGAACCGGGCGGCTTGCTTCACGCACCAGACACGTATCTTGAAAAGCTGATCGTTGGCCCGCCGGCCGCCGGAAGAATCAATCTGGATTTTCCGGTTGACGCAAACCTCCAAATCATTGCTGACTCGTTAAACCGTCAGATCTCAGACCTTACGGTCATTGTTCTTGACCGGGAACGTCACCGTGAACTAATCACAGACATCCGAGAAGCCGGTGCCCGAATCAAGCTAATAGGAGATGGCGACGTCGTTGCAGCTGTTTCTGTAGCCGTTGCCGGCACAGCCGACCATGTAGTTATGGGCACTGGTGGAGCACCTGAGGGTGTACTTGCTGCGGCCGCCCTTCGGTGTCTTGGCGGAGAGATCCAGGCACGATTCCAGCCACGGAACGATGAGGAAATCAGCCGGCTGCAAGCGATGGGGATCGGAGACTACGAGACACGTATTCTTACCACGAGCGACCTCGCAGCTGGAGAAATGATCTCGTTCAGCATGACAGGCGTGACCGACGGAGAACTCCTCCGAGGTGTCAGGTTCTTTGGTGGCGGAGGACGAACTCATTCGCTCGTGATGGACTTAGAGGCGGATACGATTCGCTTCGTGGACACGATGCGAATCTTTGATCGAGACCACGTCGGGCCCATACGGCTCACACCCTAGATGACAGGAGCTTGTTCGTAGCCACTATCGGAAGACGACCTTTACTCATAGCCAGCTGGGGAATACTGTGCGTCCCCCTGCTTGGAGGCTGTGAAACCATTGAGCAATCCGAGGTCGCCGCATACGTGTCTACGCTCGACGATCTACGAAACACGACGGCACCTGAAGACCGAGACATAGGATTACAGTTCGCGGCACTTACGGAAAGCGGCAGTCGAGATCCGGTCGCCTACCTGAATCTCTACCGCAAGTTGCACGCGTCTAACACCGTGCTGCTCCTCGAACTGGAAAAGATAAAGCCGCCGACTGGCATCCGTCGCCATCATGACGACTTCGTCGAAGGCCTCCGCGACCTTGTCACGGCACTCGACAGAGTGATTACGATGATCGAGGCTGGAAATGTGATTTCGGCTAACCGTGAATTCCAGCGCGCTGTCACACGCTCTCAAGCTAAACAGACTGGCGCGATGTTAAACATTCGACGTGTCGCACGAAGCGTAGGGATACAGATGTGACCGGTATGCATCGTGATCCAACATCAGAATTCCTTAGTCTCGGCGAAGTAATGATCGAGTTGTGGGGACGTTCGCCACTTGCACAAGCCACCAACCTCGAACGTACGTACTCCGGAGACGTCCTCAATATCGCGGTCGCTGTAAGGAGACTGGGGTTACCAAGTGCGATCGTTACACGTCTTGGCGAGGACCCTTTTGGTGACTACTTGATGGAGGAATGGTCCAAGCTCGATGTCAACCTTACACATGTCAAGCGTGGTGGCGGGCCTACCGGAGTTTATGTCAGCGAGTACGGCGATTTGGGAAGCTATGAAACGTGGTACTACCGGAAAGGGAGCGCTGCCTCAACCATCAGTCGCGAAGATATCGACAGTATTGACCTGGACGCAGCCAGCATGGTGCACATCAGCGGCATCTCGCAGGCAATATCCGATTCCTCCCGCTCAGCAACCCATCGGCTTGCTGAGCGAGGCCACGAATGCCAAAAACCAGTTTCGTTTGATCTCAATTACCGAGCCCGACTATGGACGCCCGACGCTGCACGGGAAGCAGCCGAACAGGTGATCCCCCTCACAGACATATTTTTCGCTGGGGGCGAAGAAGGGACGACTATCTTCGGTCCCGACGATCCAGCCGACCTCGCCGATCGAGCCCTGGATTTAGGCGCAGACATCGCGGCCATCTCCTTAGCTGAACAGGGCGCATACGTGGCGTGGAAAGATGGATCGTTTGGAATTAAGCCAATCGCGCGGCGTCTTGAAGGCCTTCAAGGAGCTGGTGATGCCTTCGCTGGAGGATTTGCAGTTGGCGCCATGCTCGACCAAGAACCATCTACCTGCGCCCGACTCGGCACCGTGGTCGCTGGCTTAAAAGTCGAGCATGAAGGTCCTTTATTAGGTCTACCGTTCAAGGACGAAGTGAGAGCACGAGCCGATGAGCTTGGGTGGCACGATGTAACACATGCGCTCGACACGATCGTCTCAACCTCATCATCTAGGCCCGCAAAAACCACATAGCTCCTACATCGATTCAACAGAGATGCGCTTAGGCTTCTAACGGCAGCTCCGGCCAGCGCCGTTCAGGCGCGTGTTGGGACTGTTCAAACGTGTAGGCCACACGAATCGCCGTACGTTCTCGATACTTCGGCGCAACAATTTGAAACCCGACAGGAAGGCCAGCGTTGGTCCATCCACAAGGAACAGAAATCACGGGTTGATGCGATGCGTTAAAGGGTCGAGTCAAATTTGGCATCCACTGATAGTCGGTTCGCGCCGCCTCAATTGTGGGTGGCGAACGTTGCAGCACGGGCGCGACAAGCACATCAATATTTCCAGTGGCTCGCCTGTACACAGCCAATGCGTCATCACGCTCAGCTCGAAGCCTCCCGAGCGCTACAAGCAGATCCTCTCCGGACCGCATGGAAACATTCATTCCATCCTTCAATCGAGCACGAAGCGTTGAATTCACCCGGGTGATATCACCATCAGTCGCGGCCATCACATTTTGATAAGCCTCAAGAGTAAGAATCCCAAGCTGGGCGGCAGCTAACCGCTCCACGGACTCCAGTTCAACTTGAACCTGCTCCCCACCCAGCATCACAAGTGCATTAATGGCGTTTTGAACAATTGATGCAATCTCCGGATCTAATGCGTCGAAAAAGTAGTTGGAAGGCACACCGATCCGAATACCCTCGAGACCAGCATCGATCTCACTGGCGATATGAACCATTCGATTAGCTTCTCCTACCATCTCTTCTGCCAGCGGATCAGCCATTGCCCGTAACATGACCGCTGCATCCATGGTCGTTCGAGCCATTGGTCCTGGTGTATCAAAACTTGGACTAAGCAGTCGGACACCGTTCAGGCTTACGCGACCATATGTCGGCTTTATCCCAACAAGGCCGCAGAGCGCTGAAGGTAGTCGAATTGACCCACCAGTATCAGTTCCAAGGCCTGCGTAAATGAGACCGGCCGCAACGGCTGCACCCGTGCCTCCGCTCGACCCCCCTGAAATGATATCGCGGTTCCATGGGTTACGTGATGGTCCATATCGAGAGGTCGCACCCGTCGGGTGATAAGCAAACTCATCGCAATTCAACTTGCAGGTAATTACCGCACCCGCTTGCTTGAGCAACTGCACCAGCGACGCATCGCTCGACGCCGGACGGTTGCCAAAAACGTCAGAACCTGCGGTCGTTACCGCCCCTTCAACGTCAGCTAAATCTTTAATACCTATGGGAACACCATGCAGCGGCCCCCGATAATCTCCACCACCAATCTCGCGCTCAGCCCTACGGGCCGACGCAATCGCCTCATCAGCAAGAATCTCAGTCGTGGCCCCTAGAGCACTTCCAAACATTTCAAGACGATCAAGAGCATTTCGAGTCACTTCAACCGGACTAATTTCACTGTCCGCAATGCGCTTGCCGACTTCAATCAACGAAAGTTGCGCAAGTTCCTCGCCGTGTCCCGCCATATTTAAATCCTTACTCAAGCCTCATATCGCGATCGAATCAGAAGGATCATCCCACCCGAGCCATCCAACCTCTGGAGACTTTCGTTCCCGGTCATCAGGAGCAAGATGTGCCGCCGGATATCCCACATATACATACGCCACAATACGATCAGTCTCGGAAAGACCAAGGAAATCTTTAGCCGCTCGATAGTCACACATAACGCCAGTGCGCCATTTAGTAGCCAGACCTTCGGCATGCGCCGCCAGCATTAAGTTTTGTGTGGCACAACACGCAGCCGCGTAATCCTCAAGATCAACCGTAGGATCATCAGACCCATTCTGGCTTACCACGACAACAACCGGAGCACGTGAAAGACGACTACGCGCAGAACGTATTGCGCCAGATTCAGCGGAATCAGCGGGATCTAGCTCCTCTTCAAGCCGGTCGGCCACAGCTGCTCCCATTTCAGATCGCGCCGCTCCACGCAGCACGTGAAACCGCCACGGCTCAGTAAGATGATGGTTAGGTGCCCACACAGCAGCATTTATCAAACGCTCAATCACAGCTCGCGGCGGCACGTCCTCGGCGAGCGTACTGACGCTCCGGCGCCCATGGATCGCCGTATAAACGTCCATCACAACACCTCCAACAACTATAAAATCATAACTATCGTATTAACCAGCGCTGAACGGGTTATCGTATAAGGGTCTAACCCCAAACGTTATCACTGTGCAAATTGGAGTTCTAACCGGCGGTGGCGACTGTCCCGGATTGAATAACGCTATACGTGCCGTCACGAGAAGCGCTATCGATCGAGGCTGGAACGTCATCGGTATCCGGAACGGGTGGGCAGGCGTTCTAGACCGAGACACGTCCTCCCTAACAATCGAAAACACCGATCGTTTCTTTGATGTCGGCGGCACACTTCTGGGCAGTTCGCGCACAAATCCGACGCGGACCCAGGAAGACTACGCCAAAGCGAAGTCAATATTTGGTGATATTGGGTTGGATGGCCTTATAGCAATTGGGGGCGACGACACGCTATCGGTAGCCGGAGCACTCGCTGGGGATGGGTTCCCGATTGTCGGCGTACCTAAGACCATCGACAACGATGTTCCTGAAACCGATGCCTGTATCGGCTACGACACTGCTGCAGAGACCATTTCAATGTCGATCGATAGACTTCGCACCACCTCCATGTCCCATCATCGGATAACAGTCGTTGAAACCATGGGACGTCAGGCAGGATGGTTGGCCGCGGCAGGTGGGATAGCAGGTGGCAGTGACTTCATTGCTGTACCAGAAGTCACAACATCACTTGATGATTTTGTACAACACGTACGACGTCGCTATGAAGCCGGACAGTCCTACAGCATCATCGTGGTTGCTGAGGGTGCGACCATCGACGGCCTTAACCTTGAAAATGCCGAGGTGCAGGAAGGGGACGAATTCGGTCACGTGATTCTATCGACGCGCAGTGTGGGAGAAACGTTGGCCCACACACTTGAAAATGAGACCGGCTATGAAACCCGAGCTAGCGTTCTTGGCCATCTACAACGGGGTGGGTCACCAACAACGTTCGATAGGGTTCTTGGCACACGACTGGGGATAGCAGCGGTTGAATTTTTGGACGGAAAAACACATGGGCAGATGACTGCGCTACACGGATCGGTGATTGAACCAGTGCCGCTGACACGCATCGCCGGAAAAACACGGGCCCTAGATCCATCATATTTCGATGTGCTTCGCCTCTTTAAATAAATTAGTTTGTGGTTTCGCTTGCTTAATTCGGGTCCACATATGCGAGAATCCCTAACAATCTTTTGGTAGAGCTGTCGTTTCGAGACTCTTCCCTCCAACACTAACGTCAGGCCAAATCAACCTGGCGGTTAGTTGGATCGAGTCTCTCAGCGCACACGAACAATGACGATAAGTCAGGGCTCAACAGCAACACTTGAGGCTACGCGGGCTGATCTTCACGCTAAGCTTCGCGGCATCGTGCCAGAAGCCGAACTCGAGTTAAAAGCCGAACTCGCATATTCCGTCAATAAGCTCAAAGCAGAACGCGGTGCCGTCATTCTTGGTCACAACTATATGGAACCGGCACTCTTTCACTCGGTCTGTGACTTTACTGGAGACTCGTTGAAGCTGAGTCGAGTAGCGGCTCAAACCGAAGCTGACCCGATCATCTTTTGTGGCGTCCGCTTCATGGCCGAGACTGCCAAAATCCTTAACCCGGAACGAACGGTGTTACTTCCTGCACGTCGCGCCGGCTGCTCGCTAGCCGAATCCATAAGTGCCGCAGATGTTCGAGACCTTAGGACACGATATCCGGGAGCCCCTGTAGTCGCCTATATCAACACATATGCGGATGTAAAAGCCGAAGCGGACATCTGCTGCACATCGGGAAACGCCGCCAGAATTGTGAACGCGCTTGACGCGGATCAGATCATTTTTCTCCCTGACGAATACCTGGCACAAAATGTATCCCGAGAGACGGGTAAATCGATCATTTTCCCAAGTTCAGGGCCAGTGGCTGGAAACACCAAAGATTCTGCAGCCAGCGACGGTATGCATTACGACGTTGTTGGATGGACCGGTCGTTGTGAGGTACACGAAAAATTCACGGTCGATGACATCGTGTCTGTGCGCCACCAGTTTCCCGAAGTTGTAGTCCTAGCACATCCAGAATGTAGCCCGGCCGTCGTTGATGCCGCTGATTTCTCAGGCTCTACATCGGCAATGTCTGACTACATACGTGACAGCGGCGCCAGCCAATATCTGTTGCTCACAGAGTGCAGCATGGGAGACAACATTGCCGCCGAGGCGCCTGAAAAAAACATGCTCCGATTATGTTCTGTGCGATGTCCACATATGAACGAGATCACACTCGAGCATGTGCTAACAGCTCTACGTGAAGATCGAGAACAGATTGACGTGCCAGAAGAAATTCGGGTCAGAGCACGCGTAGCGATCGACCGTATGCTCGAGCTCAGCTAGTCAGCAAGCCTTCAACACCTAGGCGCGTAAATAGTCCCGTAGAACTTTCGCGGAACTCGACCGTTTGAGCTTGCGAAGAGCTTCAATCTGCAGTTGCCGGATCCGCTCTCGCGTAAGCCCAAGATGTGAGCCACTTTCATCGAGCGTCCATGCCTCGCAATTATCAAGACCGAAGCGACGCACCAATATCACGCGCTCTCGATTGTTTAAAACCTCCAATGCCCGATCCAGATCATCACGCAGCGTCGTCGAAAAAAGGGCCTGATCTGCAGATATGGGATCCGGATCCTCCACAAAATCAGCTAGCGAGTCATCACCGTTCTCACCGACGGGCTGCTCTAGAGACAGCGGTGTTCGACCCGCCCGAACTATCTCGACGACTCTATCGGCCGACATGCCCAACGCCTCGCCAAGTTCAGCTGCCGTGGGCTCACGTTCGTTTTCTATCGTTAGTTTCGGAGCTATATTTCGTATTTTGCGCAATGCCTCCACCACGTGTACGGGTAGGCGAACCGTCCGCGAATCGTTAGACAACGAGCGCGTAATCGCTTGCCTAATCCACCACGTAGCATATGTGCTGAACTTAAATCCTCGACGCCAATCGAAACGATCGACTGCCTGCAGCAATCCAAGATTTCCTTCTTGGATTAAGTCAAGAAGCGGGAGTCCCCCGGTCGTATATCGCTTTGCCACATTGACAACAAGGCGAAGATTAGAATCGATAAGTATCCGTCGAGCATCCTCATCGTGTGCCTCCACACGTTTGGCAAGCGCCACCTCTTGCGAAGCGGTCAGCAACGACACACGATTAATGTCATTAAGATACGTCCTGAGCGGATCCTCAACCGCAGTCTGACTCTGGTCTCGTGCCGGAACCCCAAAGTCCGTGCCCGTTTCCGGTTTAGGCGAGCGTTTGTCTAACGCTGCTAGCTTCTCAGCCCATTGGTTTGAAAAGGACCGACTGTTTTCTGGTGTATTGGACACTGAATGTTACGCCTCGTTGGGAAGTACTGCGGCTTGTACAACCGTTACCTCTCTATACAAAGGAAACGTACCAATTTGCCCGGAATTTTCTGTGTAATCTTTTACACACCAACAAGCATCGTTGTCCGGACTCGGTGAAGGTATGAAATCATCCCGAATCTACTTGGATCATGCCGCGACCACACCCATCCACCCGTCGGTCATAGACGAAATCCTACGAGTGTTGCGTGAGTTCCCAGGGAACCCCAGCTCGTTATCTGCCGAGGGTCGAGCAGCCCGAGAAGCGCTAGACACCGCCCGTGGAAATATCGCCCAAACGTTACAGGCTGATCCGGAGGAGATTGTCTTTACAAGCGGGGGAAGTGAGAGCATCGCGCTCGCGATCCGGGGAACCGCGATGGCAGCGGCCCGGGAAAATCGCAGACACTTGATAACCACAGCTGTTGAGCATCACGCCGTTCTTCACACCATCCAGCACCTCAAGACTTATCACGGGTTTGAAGCCACCATTGTTGATGTAGATAGCGCAGGCCATGTTGATCCAGCCGCTGTACGAGCCGCCATACGTGACGACACAGCGCTCGTCAGCGTGATGTATGCAAATAACGAGGTGGGCACCATTCAACCGTTAGCGACAATCGCTGCAGAACTCGAAGATCATCCTGCAGTCTTTCATTCCGACGCCATACAAGCACCGGGGCTCCTTCCAATATCAGTCCAAGCACTCGGGTTGGACCTGATGTCGATTGCCGCCCACAAGTTTTATGGTCCGAAAGGGGTGGGAGCGCTCTATGTTCGCCACGGCATTCGGCTGAGCCCTCAAATTATTGGTGGTAGCCAAGAACGGGGCCAACGGGCGGGCACAGAAAACGTGGCATTTGCGGTAGGCCTAGCAGCAGCGCTGAACCATGCTGAACAACACCGCGAGAGCAACGCATCTCATAATTCCAACCTTCGGGATGCTCTTATCGACGGCATCTCAACCATTCCGGGAAGCCGTCTCAACGGCCCTCGTAACCAGCGGCTCGCGAACAATGTGAACGTAGTATTTGCAAATGTAGATAGCGAAGCCCTTTTGATCCAACTGGATACGGCTGGCATAACGGCGTCGAGCGGTTCGGCATGTACATCGGCCTCGTTAGAACCGTCCCATGTGCTTCAAGCGATGGGGCTCTCGCCAGACTTGGCTGCCGGAAGTTTGCGACTAACAAGCGGGCAGGAAAACACCATGGCCCAAATCAACCAAACGATTGAAACTCTGCGCAGTCTCGTACCAAAGTTACAGAGTCCACATGTGGCCAAACTCGGTGGAGTTGCGTAGGCTCCTAACAGGAATCGGAGTAGTGGTACACAGTGAAAGGCCGTCTGAGAAATGACGTCGCAGGAATCAACTGTGGATTTGAATCCGTCACAGGTCAAAAATAAAATCCTGACCGTCGATCGATCCGCAGCAGCAGAATTCGAGCGTATGCGTGATAAGCGCAATCGACCCGATGCTGTGCTACGTGTACGTGTAGTTCCAGATAGCGGCTGTGGTGACTTCCGCTACGCCATGGGAATAGAACCTGGACCGCGTGAAGGCGACACATCAATTAATGCACATGGCATTACCGTGATCGTCGATGCTGACAGTGTTGAGCTGCTCCATGGATCTACGCTCGAATTCAGCGATTCGTTGATTGACGGTGGGTTCAAAATAAAAAATCCCCGCGCACAGTCTGAATGCGGATGCGGACAATCCTTTAGTCTGACCGGTCGAGAAATCAAGAGCGAACATGCCACCGGAGCTCTTCCAACCGTTTAGAACAGCGGAGGCTGATGATCCACAGCTGAGGACGTTACCGGATCCGAAGTCAACAGCCGTTCCAGATGTTTCTTCAGCTTGTGAATTACCGTCTTCAGGGGCGAGCGCCAACTATTTAGTGACGGACATATCCCGAATTCATGGCGGCCCATAGGCACGCATCGTCAGCTCCGCAATCGGCTCCCATCCGAGTTGGTCCGCAACAGCGTGGGCCGACCGCGATCGAGCGGCAATGTCCCACCCCTGCGCCTCAGCCATCGCTCGACGAAGCGCGGCAATGTCAGCAGGTGGAACCATATGGCCCGCATCTGACGTCTCCAGCACTTCTGGGATACATCCAACTCGCGTAGCAATTACAGGACGTCCAAACCCGAGCGATGTGATCAGCGCCCCGCTGGTCAAGGCATCACGGTATGGAAACACAGCAACATCAGCAGCATTAAAGTAGCGCTGAAGGTCATCGATGGGAATCTTGTCCTCGATCCACACAATACGTTTATCTATCTCGTTCCCAGGACCCATCGGACCGGTATACGAGGTATGGCGCGACCCGGCTATGACTAGTCGCAAGTGCTCGCCGGGCAACTCGCAAAACGCGTCGACCATATCGTCGTGCCCCTTGTAACCACGGATGTTTCCAAAGGACAGGTACACGAACGCGTTAGACGGAATCGAAAGACCGGCGCGAGCATCCTCCCGCGTGATGCTTGATGGATACGCCGACCGAAAGTTTCCGTGGGGAATCACATGTAAACCCCAACGTCTATAAAATCTTCGACTAAATTCCTTGGCGGCGTATCGACAGTGACAAATTATGGCGCTAGCCAGCGCCGCCATCAGGTAGCGGCCCACCACATCGACACCACGATGCGGCCGCTCATGCGGCAACATATTGTGGAGCGTCCAGATAATCCGGTATCCAAGTACGCGGGCCAGAATGAGTGCTACAGCCAATCCAAACAAACGCCGCCACGCACCGAGAGTTGTGTCTGCCGAAACAAATCCAGCGAGCCAGTGCAAATGAACAGCTTGTACTCGGTTCCGATTCAGCCATGCCCAGCGAGCAGAAAACCCGGCTACACCTGTTGACGGTTCATCAACGTAATTCAATAGTTCGAAGGTATAGCCATGTGGCTGTAACGCTTCAACAAGGGAACCTCCGTACGGATTTCCCATCATATTGCGGTAGTCAAAAAGACTGGAATCCCACACAAATCCGACGTGCATAATGCAAACCCGAGCCGCCAGCCACAGATTCTAGCGGCGTGAAGCCTATCTTGACCTCATAACCGACTGCAATGGATCAAGTTCTGCAGCGCTGCAAACTCGTGCCGAGCAGCCACGACTGACCGCTCCCACGTATCCCACGTGCACTCCGACTCATTCGCGATCCAACCTTCATACCCAGCCTCTGAGAGCGCAGCGACCACGTCGTCGTTCCGCACGTCGCCCTCGCTCATCGGCAAATGCACAAAATAACGACCATCAACCTCCAGGGTGTGGCCCTCAGGACTAGACAGATCCCGCATATCTTTCACGTGCACATCAAAAAGACGCTCGCCAAACATCTGCACATCGGTCGAACCCACGACGCCAGTAGATGCGTGCAAATTGCCCGTATCTAGAGCCACACCGAGATTTGGATGGTTAATCGCGTCTAGCAACCGGCAGGTGTTTTGCGCCGTTGAGGCAAACCCAATGGAATGCACCTCGATCGTTACCCGGACATCGGCAGCACTCGCAATCTCAGCCGCGTCTGCGTACCACGACGCCGCACGTGCAAGCCCTTCACCGTCAGCCACTGACGACCCTTCGGGCCCAGCCCAAAATCGAAGCAAGCCAGCCTCTAAAATCTTAGCCGCCTCAATTGCGCGCCTGACGCCATCAAGCTCCTGTGCTCCGCCCTCGCCATGAAACGAATCTGGCCGACCTAGTCCAGAAGCCAATCCGACAACAGTGAGACCCGAATCACGAACAATCTGGAAGGCTATAGCCGCTGACCTTTCAGGATCTTCCAGATCCAGATGTGGAAGACGACACATCAAGGCCACGCCTTGGTAGCCAATCTCTCGAGCAATAGGGGCTACTTGATCGAGTCCATAACTCCCGAACATCAGTGTATGCAGAGCCGGTTGCATTGATATACGTCCCATCTGAGGCAAGACTTGCACCAACCTTAAGCTTGAGAGCCAATAGAAGCTAGCGCCGGTGTCAGAAGGCGCGCTACATTGATAGAACTAGCCGGCCATTTCTGGCGGTTGACCGGGAGATACTTAGCATGAGAATTGGCGCTTGGCGCACACTAATAGCCGGACTTGCGGCAGCAGGTGCCACATTGATTCTGTTTGTAGCCTGCGTGCCACCTGGAACATCTCCTTTTCCGCC
>PVBE012714175.1_pt1 | contig 24756 bp, 22 predicted proteins | sample 1631181 | NCBI WGS metagenome assembly PVBE01 (sample SAMN08397723, study PRJNA350692) | Marine metagenome, whole genome shotgun sequencing project. | isolation source: water | place: Pacific Ocean | collected 2012-04 | reverse complement strand
GGCAACGACAACGGGTGGCCCGTTGAGGCCCAATACATCCAACTGCACGTCGAGTCGGCCGACGAAGCTCCACCGCTGCAGACAGCGATTCCCCTCGAAGATGCAAAGAGCCAAGTCGGCTGGCGACGCCTCCGCCAGGCCCTTGACTCATCATCCGACAAACCAGGCGTCTTCTACATCCTCTCTGCCACAGGAACGGCACTCATTGTTATCGGTCTCTCACTTCTGTTCTGCAGCTTTGGATTCGGCGAGCGCCTCCGTCGTCCGATAATCCATGCCGGCCAATGCGCCTTGACCCTTTACGTTGGGCATATCCTCGTTGGCTGGACCATCATTGACATCCTCGACAAAAGCTCAGAGCAGACGTTGGCGTTTGTCCTCACCGCCTGTGTCATCTGCTGGGGGATCGGCATCAGCTTCGCCGCCCTTTGGCGATCGATCTTTCGCCGCGGACCACTTGAGATGTTCATGAGGAGCATCACCTGATGTCTCCAGTTCAACGACCACTGACAACCTCATCAGTCGCTGATTGACAGGACACCGGGAATCACTCCCTCAACTAATGACAGGAAGATTCCCGATGCCGTATCGGACTAAATCAAGACGAAATCAACTGCGTCGGTCGTCATATAGATCCCATTGAGTGCGAGACCTGAAACGCCGACTGCCTGTATCTGAAACATCTGCCCTGAGAGCCCGGGCGGCACGACGAATTCGACAGGCTTCGATGTTCCTTGAGACACCTGTGTTGACAGCAATAGCGACTGCAGTGGGTTCAGTACAAAACCATCGATGGGTGAGGCCTCCCCGAAACCACTCCCAATCGACCGCGCAAAGAGCCAACCCTGCGCTGGAGAGCTAACCTGTGCTGGCCAGGCCCATCCGATAAGGAGCGGATCCGATGCCGCAAGCTGTACAGGAGCCCATGTGGCAACCGGCACTGATATCCCCCCGACCTGAACACTCAACGAGAGCCCCTCTCCAGTCCCTTTAAGGCTGTACTCATCCAGACCCATGTCCGGTGCCCCGTTGAGCTGGTACGGGTCTCCATCAAGATCAAACAGACCCGAAACGTAGTATTGATTTATTGGGTACACAACCGAGCTGAGAATTTCGGCAGCATCGCGACAGGGTGACGTAGGCAACAAATGAAAGTCCGATTCAGCATCGACGAATTGAGGGTCGTGGGGGATATTCCCCCAACCGAATCCACCTCCACCCACGCATGAGTAGGTGGTGAGGATCGGAGGAAGTACCAGACTTGTCACTTGGCCGCCACTGTTCCCCCACACTATAGAATTATAGATCTTGACTACCGTACCTGGAAACTGAAGGCAGCCCCCCTTCATGACTCCGCCCACGCTTCCGAGGGTCTCATTGTTCGTTACTACACTGTGCTTCATGTACAACGCTGCATTGCCGCCAAAACCGGTCGACGGCGTTTGTTGCCCGACGTAGATACCGCCCGCATTATCCGCAGAGATATTCCCTTCTATGAGGCAACCGCCCAGTCCTAAGTGCCCGCGATGAACCGCAACACCACCTCCTTTGGTTGAGGAAAAATTATCTGAGATAATACAGGATGTCAGATTCGCTTGGGAAATGAGTGAAGGAGACAAGAGCAAGATTCCGCCACCATCCGAGGTAGGTAGAATTCGGTTTTGAATGTCGCCGGTGTTCAATGCGCCATTTCTCTGGATGAGACATCGATGCATGCTGATACCACCGGCCAACTCAACACCGCGGTAGCCGTTCTCAATGATCTGGCAGGAGTCGACAAATGCCATTTCCCCAGCACCGAGTGAACCTGCGGCACTCACCAGGATCCCCACAGCACCAAACTCCAAGCCCGTAATGGGGTGAGTGCCCGTCACGTTATTATCTATCATCTGGCACCGTGTGAAACTCGTCTTTGAACCGGCATCCAGGAATGCCCCTACGATAGAGCCAGTCAACACGCAGTCTTCAACGGAAGGATACACAGCCGTGTTCGAATTCCCCAAAGATGACGTGTAGATCGCGCCAGCTTCAATCACGCCCGTCCCTGTTGGGCTGAGCTGCATACCCCCACCTCGGATTGTGAATCCACTTAGAACACAATCAATCTCGCCAGTTGCGATTCGAACGGTTGGACCGTTCATTCCTCCATCGATGACGGTCTGTTGGCTACCCGAAAGACCGATGAGCCTTATGCTCTTTCCGAGGAAATCGACGTTCTCAAAATAGGTGCCGGGGAGAACAGTAATCTGATCGCCTGTAGCTGCCTGAAGGATGGCAGACTGAATTGTTGGAGCACTGCTGGATGGGACAACAATCGAGGATTGCGCACTGAGAATCAGCGCACTCGACAAGGCAAGGAAGGAAATGAACGCGAGGAGAGTGATTCGCTTTAACATGCTGGGACCTGCTTTCCAGTTCCAGCGCACACATGCCTGATTTGTCCTCAGGCCTCTCCAGATCTATAGAAACCGCCCCACCATTATCCACAAAAAACAGGAATTTCTCAGGAGCAAGAGCAGGGAAGCGACGAATTCATGCCATCAGGTACGCTGCCCCGAGGCTCTTGGCCTGTTGTTGCCGTCTGGTTGAGAGTCCTGAGGATGTGCAGCCTACGAGAACAACATTAGGGCAACCTTAAATATGACCGCAGAAGAGTTTTCAGCCTCAGCGTCCGAGCTTACGGCGCCAGAGGGCGCGTTGCAGGGCGCGTTCGGCGCGACGGAAGTCGAGGTCGCGCTGAGTCGTGTCCTTCTGACCGCGAAGGTTGAGGCGTTCGCGGGCGCGCTTCTCGGCGGCTTCGGCCCGGGCGACATCGATGTCTTCGGCCGATTCGCCGGCATCCGCCAGAATGCGGGCATGATTGTCCGCAATCTGGAAGAAGCCATCGGTGATAAGCAACTGGTGCGTACCACCCGACTCATCAGTGATGGTGACAGGACCTAGATCGAGAGCGCAAACCAGAGGAGCATGGTTGGGGAGGACTCCCATGAGGCCGTCGGCAGCGGGAAGCTGCGCGGCGGTCACCTGGCCCTCGTAAACAACCGCCACTGGTGTGACGACTTCGAGTCGAAAGGTCTGTTCAGCCATGGGTCTTTCTGTCCTTTACGCCTGAGCGGCGGTCATCTTCTCAGCCTTGGCGATGGCATCCTCGATGGTGCCGACCATATAGAAGGCATCCTCGGGAAGATCGTCATGCTCGCCATCGAGGATCGCACGGAAGGAACGAACGGTGTCGTCCACTTCAACGAAGATGCCCGGCTGACCAGTGAACTGCTCGGCAACAGCAAACGGCTGCGCCAGGAACTTCTGGATTCGACGGGCGCGGTGCACGGTCGTCTTGTCTTCGTCCGAAAGCTCTTCCATACCCAGAATGGCGATAATGTCCTTCAGCTCCTTATAACGCTGGAGGATACTCTGCACATCACGGGCTGTCTGGTAATGATCATCACCGACGAACTCAGGCGAGAGCTGACGTGAGGTGGACTGAAGCGGATCGACAGCAGGGTAGATGCCCAGCTCAGCGAGTGAGCGCTCGAGCGCCACCGTCGAATCAAGGTGAGGGAAGGTGGCTACCGGTGCGGGGTCGGTGTAGTCATCAGCAGGAACATAAATGGCCTGCATCGAGGTGATCGATCCCTTGTCCGTCGTGGTGATTCGCTCCTGGAGCGCACCCATCTCCGAGTTCAGTGTTGGCTGGTAACCCACAGCCGACGGCATACGCCCGAGAAGCGCGGAGACCTCAGAACCTGCCTGCACGAAACGGAAGATATTGTCAACGAAGAGAAGGACATCCTTGCCCATCTCATCACGAAAGTACTCGCACATGGTGAGAGCTGAGAGTGCCACGCGGAGACGAGCCCCTGGCGGCTCGTTCATCTGGCCGAAAACGAGCGCAGTGTTCGGAAGCACGTTTGCTTCCTTCATTTCGAGGAAGAGGTCATTGCCCTCTCGGGTACGCTCCCCCACTCCAGCAAATGCCGAGTAGCCCTCGTGGTGCTTCGACACAACCGCGATGAGTTCCTGGATGAGCACTGTCTTGCCCACACCAGCACCACCGAACAGGCCGATCTTGCCACCCTTGGCGAACGGAACCAGAAGATCGATAACCTTGATGCCTGTAGCGAAGATCTCGCTCACAGTCTTCTGGCTCTCAAAACTCGGTGCTGAGCGGTGAATAGGCCAACGATCACCGGTTGGCACTGCGTCAGAGTCAAGCGGCTCGCCGAGCATGTTATAGACACGGCCAAGCGAATCCTCGCCCACGGGGACGGTGATGGGAGTGCCCGAGTCCACAGCATCGGTATTTCGGACGAGGCCATCCGTGCTGCCCATGGCAACCGTGCGAACAACGTCGTTGCCCAGGTGCTGCTGCACCTCAAGGACCAGTTTTTGACTGGTTGACTCGATGGTGACATTGAGAGCGTTATAGATTTCGGGCAGTTGGCCCGACTCGAATTTAACATCGACGACAACGCCGACGATTTCGTGGATCTTTCCGATGTTCACGGTGAAGATCTCCTTTTCGCGTCTTTACAATTGGTTTCTGTCTTACTTAGAGGAACTACCCGTTGAGCGCCTCGGCTCCCGCAACGATTTCGAGCAATTCTCCGGTGATTCCGGACTGTCTGGCTTTGTTGTATTCCATGGTCAGGTCGTCGATCATGTCCGACGCCGAATCGGTGGCGTTCTTCATGGCCATCCGACGTGAAGCAAACTCAGATGCGAGCGACTCCAGGACACCATTAAAGAGCTTCATTTCCAACGACTTGGGAATGAGGCGCTGCATGATCACTGAGGGCGTTGGCTCCATGATAAAGTCCATTGCCGCGCCACCCTCCTCCTCGGATGCCTCGACTTTCGGTACGGGCAACAGGTCTACAACCCGTGGCTCGAACTTCATCGGCGACTCCATGTAAGTGAAGATAACGGAGACGCGCTGGAAGCGCCCATCGATGAAATCATCGCAGAGGCCACTCATCGCCTCTGCAACTCGGCGGTAATCAAGGAGCTCCATCCGTTCGTCAGCAGCACCGACAAAGGTGGTCCCAATCTTGTTGAAGAACTTCGCAGTTCGTGCGCCGAAGGTATACACCTCGACCTCAATCCCCTCTGCTCGCGATGCCTCCATGTGATTGAGGGCTGCGCGGAAGAGATTGGAGTTGAACGCGCCGCAAAGGCCCTTGTCAGCGCCGACAACCACGAGGCACTCGCGCTCGATGGAATCGGGTGTATTGAGCAGCGGCGAGACATCATCAGCAACATGAGCGGCGATCTGCCCCATCATGGTCTGGATGGCCTTAGCATAGGGACGACTGGCCAGAGCGCGATCTTGAAGCTTCTTCATTTTCGCCGCCGCGACCAGCTCCATGGTGCTGGTAACCTTCTTGATGTTCCCGACGCTTCCGAGCCGGGCTTTAATTTCCTTGACGCCTTTCACAGGAGTCTCCTATTAAGCCTTCAAGCTTGGAACGTCTTTTTGAATTCATCCAAAGCAGCGCTGAGCTGCTCGACGGTGTCATCTTCCAGCTTGCCAGACGCGAGGATCGCCTCACCGACACCTGGCTTGCTGTCACGCATGAAGCTCAGGAACTCAGCCTGGAACTTCTTGACGGCAGTAGCAGGAATGTCATCGAGGTAACGGTTGGTACCAGCAAAGATCATAAAGATCTGTTCTTCAACAGGTATCGGCGAATACTGAGGCTGCTTCAGAACCTCCACGAGGCGTTCGCCTCGTGTGAGCTGAGCCTTTGTAGCCGCGTCGAGGTCCGATGCGAACTGGGTGAAAGCCGCCAACTCGCGAAACTGCGCCATCTCGAGACGAAGCTGGCCCGCGACCTTCTTCATGCCCTTGATCTGAGCCGAGCCACCCACTCGTGATACCGAAAGCCCCACGTTCACCGCAGGCCTGACACCAGCGTTGAAAAGGTCGGTTTCCAGGTAAATCTGACCGTCGGTGATAGAAATCACGTTGGTGGGAATGTAGCCGGTGACATCGCCCTGCTGGATCTCCACGATGGGGAGCGCGGTCAGCGAACCGCCGCCCTTTGAGAACTGCTTGTTCATGGAAGGTGCGTCGTCATTCAGCTTGGCGGCACGCTCGAGCAAGCGGCTATGAAGCGCGAACACGTCACCTGGGAACGCCTCGCGTCCCGGAGGACGACGCAGGAGAAGCGACACTTCACGCCAGGCCATGGCGTGCTTGTAAAGATCATCGTAGGTGATCAAGGCATGCTCACCGCAATCGCGGAAGAACTCGCCCATGGCACATCCAGTAAACGGTGCCAACCACTGCATGGCGGCACTGTCAGACGCAGGAGCACTGACGATAATGGAGTATTCCATCGCGCCGGCCTTCTCGAGCGTCTCCTGAACAGCTTTGACCGTTGACATCTTCTGGCCGATGGCCACATAGATGCAGATCAGGTCACCACCTCTTTGATTGATCATGGCATCGACGCAGACGGCGGTCTTGCCAGTCTGGCGGTCACCAATAATCAGCTCACGCTGACCACGGCCAATCGGAATCATAGCGTCGATGCTCATGATGCCTGTCTGTACAGGCTGATCAACAGGCTGACGTTCCAGCACGTTTGGGGCACGGCCCTCAACAGGATAAGTGGTCTCCGCGTTGATAGGGCCCTTGCCGTCAATGGGCTCACCGAGTGCGTTGACAACGCGACCCAGCAGCGCCCTGCCCGCTGGAACCGACATGATCTGGCCTGTGGCCTTAACCGTGTCGCCTTCCTTGATGCGAGTGTAGTCACCCAGCACAACGCAGCCGACACTGTCAGCTTCGAGGTTCAGGGCGATGCCAAAAACGCCGTTCGGGAACTCGAGGCGTTCGCTCATCTGGCAGTCCTTCAGACCGCTGACACGCGCAACACCGTCACCCACGCTGATGAGCGTGCCGATGGATTCGACCTCAAGATTCTGGTCGAAGTCCTCGATCTCCTTTTTCAGGACCGAGGTGATTTCCGCCGGATTGATGTCCATTTTTCAACTCCGATAGGCTGCAGGATCGCAGCCCGTTTCTATTAGATATCTGCTCACTCGATTACTTGATAGTCTGGCCTTACATGGCCGACATCATGCACTCGGCGAGACGTTCAATTTTCCGTCGTACACTGCCGTCGATCAGGCGAGAGTCGACGATGAGGCGCACCCCACCAATGAGACTCTCATCCACTCGCAACTCAGCGATGACTTGCTTACCTGTTGCTTCTGCCAGACAACTGACAAGTCGCTCTCTTGCTGCGTCGTCCATAGGGCGAGCTGTTTCAAGCAGCACTCTGATCACACCTTGTTCCTCTTCCAGAATCTGGAAGAAGGCCAGGATGCAGTCCAGCGTAATGCCCTCCCGACGCCGCTCGACAAGGAGATGAAGCAGGTTGCTCACCAGTCGGTGAACACCCGCGCCGATCCACTCGCGAACCATGCGATTCTTCTCGTCCTCTGCAGCCCGAGAGCGCAGAAACTGACTCGAAAGATTCGCGTCGCCGGCGAGCAACCCCCTGACCTGATCCAGGCCGTGAGTAACCTCGTCCAGCGCACCCTTCTCAACAGCAAGTTGATGAAGGGCTTCGGCGTAGCGTCTTGCAACAGCACTGCTCATCGAGAGATATCTCCCGAGCAGCTCATGACCTCATCCGCAAGGCGCTCGTGCTCTGCTTGATCCATGGCCGACTGAGTCGCCTTCTTCGAGACGGCGATAGCCACCTCGACGATCTGACTCTTGATATCGGACATGGCCTTCTGATGGGCAGCTGCGATGTCCTTCTCGGCCTTGTCCATCATGGCAGTCACGCGCTCCTCAGCCTCACGTCGGATGCCCTCGGCGGTGCGTTCTGCACCCGCTCGGGCCTCCTCCACAACTTCACGGGCCGAAGCAGCAGCTTCCGCGAGTTTAGCTGTGTATTCTGCGAGAGAAGCTTCAGCATCAGCACGTGCTTTCTTGGAAGCGTCAATATCCTCACGAACGCCGGCCTCACGGCTCTCGATCGCCGCTCGCAATGGACCCCAGCCGAACTTGCTGAGAATCACAAAGAGCAGGGCAAATGAGACCGCAGACCAGAACAGCAAGCCGGTCTTAACGTCCAGTGGGTTAAAAGCCTGATCAGACAAGAAGACGTACATCACTACCTCCGATGTCGTAGGGGTATTCGAGCATCATGAAACGTCGGGGGAAAACCCCAAAGGTTCAGCCTGCGAGAAGGAGACCGACAACGATAGCGAAGAAGGTGAAACCCTCGATAAGCGCTGCAGCAATAATCATTGTGGTACGGATGTCACCACCGGCTTCCGGCTGGCGGGCGGTACCCTCCAGAGCCGAAGCGGCCAGACGACCGATACCAAACGCACCACCGATTGTGGCGAGGCCAGCGGCAATACCCGCGGCCAAGTGGCGGCCCCAGTTGGAAGACTTGGCAACAGCAATCTCATGTGCTCTTTCAGCATCCAACTTGTCAGAAGCCTCGTCCATACCCATAGCAAGGGCTGGGGCACTAATAAGAACCATTGCGATCATCACGACAAAGCACATCTTGCAAATGCGAAACATCATCTCTGATTTCTCCAGAATCAAAACCGTTCGAGTGATTCGAACTTCTGACCCGCATCGGGTCACTACTTTTAAGTTCTGTCCCACCCGTTCGCGAGTGGGACCACACAATCCTTGCCGTGCGACTTAACTAATGATCCGGGTGAACCGTTCCACCGATGAAAAGCACTGCCAGCAAGGTAAACACATAGGCCTGAAGGAAAGCCACCAACAATTCAATAAAGCCGATAAACACCGCCATAGGGATGCTCGCGCCGGCAACGCCGTAACTCTGAAACAGGAAAATCAAACCGAGGAAGGCACCGGTCACAAGGTGACCACCCAGCATATTGGCGAAAAGTCGAATGGCCAAGACACCGTGCTTGATGAAGAACCCAACCAACTCCAGGATGAAGATCACTGGCACGATCGCCGCTGGAAGCCCGGATGGGATGAAACTCTTAACAAATCCCCCGGGCCCGTTGACGATGAGACCGCCACCGATCGAGCCGATCAACACCGCCAGAGCCATAGGGATGGTGAATCCGATATTCGACGTGGTCGCGCCACCGATATATGGCAGCGGAAACATGCCCACCAGATTCAGGGTCAGGATGAGACTGAATACCGTCATGAAAAACGGCAAGAAGACCCTTCCGTGCTTAGCTCCCATAGTGGGATACACCAGCTCATCGCGGATAAACAAGAACAGGCTTTCAAAGAGGTAACGAAAGACCCCCTGGGGAATGGCCTTGGTCTTTTTGGCGAGTGTCACACACATGAGCAACAGGCCTGATGCGAGCCAGAGATTCAGGGTGTATTTGGTGATGGAGAAGATTCCCAGATCCACAAACACCTCGTCCATATTATGGGCGAAAATGTACCCGAATGGGCTTCCGCCTTCGAGGAATGGGATTTCCAACATCCGAGATCGCTCCCGTTCGAACCTTCAGGACTTAAGACCGAGCAGCTGCCGTACTACGACGAACAACCATCACCAACTGCAAGCCTCCGCAGAGGCAGAAAACCACAATGTAGGGAATAAGGACAAATCCCATCCCCCCCCACGGCCCAAGCTTTGCCACCAGCGCAACGACGCCAGTGCCCATCAACTTTAGAACCGACGCGACGCCAAAAGCTTTGATCCCCATTTGAGGTGAAGCTTTCATGCCGCACAAAACAAGTAACCAACCAATAGTGCTTACCGTCGCCGCCGAGATAGCCCCAACGATAGGCGCTTGTAGTCCTGCTTCGGGCCAAAGCCACTGACAGGTCATGACAACCACCGACCCGATGAGGCAGGCAAGAAATAACGACGCTAATAGGAATCGTGAAACACTCACCGGTCGCGCCGAGATTCGCGCTCCATGATCGAGATGCTCTTCACCAAGCTCATGGTTGCGAGTGTCACTCCAATCATCACGCCTGAGAGCAAGAGCCAAGGCCCTGTCCCCCACGCATCATCAGCCCACCACCCCAGACCGCCAACGATCGCTGCCTCAATCATGAACGACACGCCGATTCCGGCGTAACGCATACTTGCTGCAACTGATCCGGCCCGGTGCGATGGCACGAGCAACAACCTCTGTTTCCAGCGCCTGGGTCAGCAATCTGACCCCGACAAGCCGCAGTTCATCATCTCACGGAGGCCCGAGGCCAATGCCCCTTCAAGCCGCGGGATATTAACAGCCGACCCGACTCCATCAAGGACCTGGACGCACCGTCGATGGCATTTTGCTGACATGTTAAGATTCTGTGACAAATCGCCACAGAAAACCGTATTCGTGGCCACTCTGACACCACCAGACTCACCAAATCCGAGACGATTTCATGCTCTCCAAGACAATTGCTGCACTTTCGCTCCTTTCTCTCGCCTCCTGCATGCAGGCTCCACTCGGCAGCGTGGACGAGATGCGGTACTTCGCTCGAGATCGCAATGCAGCCAATCAAATCGACGTCTATGCCGAACGCTACACATCTGCCAAGAAGCGAGCCACCGACTATCGAGCCGAAGCCATCAAGCTCGAAGCCGAACTGGGGCGCATCCGCGGCCTGGTCCAGCAGGCGCGTGATGCGAACAGCAATGCCTCGAAGGAACTCAACGCCTTGAATGCGGCAAACGCCAAGCTGGCTGCAGCTATTACTGCAGCGAAGGCCAAGAAGGCCGCTTTGACCAATCCAAGCGCGCCCGCAAAGAAACCAGCTGCTGCACCCGCAAAGAAACCGACGGTTGCTCCTAAGAAATAAAGCGCGCGCCCACTCCCTGCGCGGGAGGCAGCGGCGCCTGAGAGATCAAGGCATCCCTGCCTTCCATTGCCGTTTACCTGACCCGTTCGGTATAGTGCGGCGCAAATTCACCAGATAATTAAGGATCGTGATCGCCATGGAAACAACACTTCTTATTGTCAAGCCCGACGGCGTACAACGGGGGCTTGTGGGACGCATTGTAGGGCGCTTTGAGGAAAAGGGCCTGCAGATCGTTGGAATGAAAATGATGACCATCTCTGAGGAGTTGGCACACACCCACTATGCTGCACACAAAGAGCGCCCCTTTTTCGGGGGCCTTGTCAATTTCATGACTTCATCGCCTGTCGTTGTCCTCGCCATGCGCGGCAATAACGCCATCGAGATCTGTCGCAAGATGATGGGCGCGACGTTTGGCAGCAACGCTGAGCCTGGCAACATCCGTGGCGACTTCGGCGTCAGCAACAGCTTCAATCTGATCCACGGTTCCGACTCATCTGAGGCCGCCATCAAGGAAATGGGACTCTTCTTCGGGGATGGCGAAGTACAGGACTACACCCTCGGCAACCTCAATTGGATCTACGACGCCTCGGAAGAACTCTAATGGAGGCTCGGGTACTCCTATGAACCCGACCGCCGCCGAGTTGGCCCACCTCACGACCATCGTAGAGGGCGTCTGCGCTGGAGGTGTCATCCAGAAGGTGACACAACCAGCGCCAACGCGGGTCGTTTTGAAGATACGGAAGCCCGGCGCAGGAACCACACGCTTGCTGATTGATCTCACGCGCAATGCAACGGGGTTTCATCCGACGCAAGTGCCGCTACAGAATCCAAAGTCTGCCCCACCGTTTTGCCTCGCACTGCGAAGCATCCTCAAGGGTGCATGGATCACTCGCGTTCATGTCACCCCTGACGACCGAGTGGTGATTCTCGATGTTCGACGCGGGCGCGATGCGGAGATCGAGGAACTCAGAATCGTCATTGAGCTAGTTCCATCCCACCCGACCCTGATCGTGGTCGATGGAGAAGGGACGATTGCGGCAGTAAGTGACGGCAGCGAAACAGCTCGTCGAACCCTTCGTGTCGGAGCAACGTATGTTCCTCTGCCGCCCAACAGCGGCAAGCCGTCGCCAGCCGAGATCTTCCCCGACCTTGATACTGGCTTCACCGACGAGATCCTGCTTGCACACCTTGACGAAGCACTTTCCATTCAGCCGGGTGCAGCGGATCGACTCAACGCACTTCGCCGTGCCATCGCCAAAAAACTCGCCCGTCATTACAAGCGAGTTGCAAAGGTCGAAGAAGATTCCCGACGAGCAACGGGGGCGGACACCTTGAGGGCTCACGCAGAGATTCTCAAAGCTCACCTCTTTGAAGTCGAGCGAGGATCAGACACCGTCACGCTGCCTGACTACACGGCCGACGATCCAGAAAATGCGACTGTGACGATCACGATCGACCCAGGTCTTACACCTCAGGGAAATGTCGAGGCCATGTTCACGCGGGCCCGAAAGAAAGAAAGAGGCCGTGAACTTGCTGCCGAGCGCCTCACTTCCGCGCGTGAGGAACTCGCAAAAGTGAGCGACCTGAAGGACGCTGCTGAGAACGATCAGGCCGATATCGAGGAGCTGACCGAGGAAGCCGCGCGCCTAGACATCAAGGTGCTTGAGAAGTTGACTCCTGCCGCCAAGAAGAACCCCAAAGTCAAAGCTCGCGTGCCTTGGCTGGGCTATGAATCGGCTGATGGTCTTGAAATTCGCGTCGGTCGAACGAGCCGCGACAATGATGTCTTGACGTTCAGGCATGCCAACGGCAATGAGTGGTGGCTGCACGCTCAGGACTATGCTGGCTCGCACGTCGTTGTGAAGACAACCGACGAGTTACCAGAGCAAACCCTGCTCGACGCTGCGACTCTTGCTGTTCGGTACTCAAAGGCGGCTTTCGGTGGGAAGCAGTCAGTGTCGTACACTCGTCGCAAACACGTCACGAAGTTCAAGGGCGATGCCTCGGGCAAGGTGATGCTCTCCCAACACCGAACAATACTTATCCGAATCGAGCCCGACCGCCTCACTCGGCTCGAGTCCAATCGCCAGTAGGCCGTCGGGACTCCAAGGAAGAGCCTCAGTCGTCTTCAATCTCAGGGACGGGGTCATCGCCGCCCTTCGCGAAGGGCTGACACCGAAGGACTCGCCAGATCCCGAGCCCCAGTCCCCGCCAGGGTCCGTGGCGCTTGAGCGCAGTTTCCATGTACTCGCTGCAGCTGGGTTCGAAGCGACAGATAGGAGGCATGATGCGAGACAGCGTCAGACGATAGAGACGAACCGGCAGCAACAACAGCCACGTCAACATGAGCTAATTGACCTTCTGCCGGAGGCGGCGCATCAGTCCTTGGAAGATGCTGGCTGCCGATGAGTACGAACTCAATGCTCGAGCGCCCTTGGGAATGAGGACGAGATCAAAATCGCCGGGGATACTGTCGAGGTTGCGCCGAAAGACCTCCCTGAGGATTCGTTTGACACGATTGCGGACCACGGCGTTTCCAACCCTGACAGACACGCTCAGACCCAGCCGTGAATGGCCAAGGTCATTACGCCGGACACAGACGATCAGATCTCCTGAACGAATCGATCGTCTCGTTGCATAGACGGCGGAGAACTCGAGGGTGGAATGCATCCGCAGGTGGCTGCCGAGGCTCTCCTGGCTCTCAGCCACCTGTTTCACTCTTTCGCAAGAGTGCAAGGTAGTCAGCGCGCATCCGAACTGCTTTCTTCTTGCGCGCGTCAAATGGAGACGAGTCACGCAGGAAGGTCTCCAGATGACGAATGGCCCCTTGGTATTGCCTCAGACGGCCCATGCACTCAGCAAGGTTGACCCTCAGGCCGACCTTTGAGGGATCGAGTCGCAGCGCTTCGTCAAGCAGCTTGACAGCGTCTGCATAAGCAGATTTTTTGAAGGACATTGCCGCCAACTTCTCCAGGACCAGAACGGCCTTCCTGGTGCCAGACGCAATCTTCTTCTTACTCTCCATGATCACCCGTTCTTGAGCGTTCTTTCCACTCTCAAATTGGTCGGGATGATCACGCACGTTGCACCACCTCGCAATCGAAGTCCTGCAAAGGTCAAGATAGGCATGGTAATGGATAATCGCCTGGTCATCCTGCAGTGTCACCAACTCCAGATCCGCAAGATTAAGAATGGCATCTGGGGCTGGATACTCCATAGCGACAAGCTTGCGAAATTTCAGCTTGGCGCTGGCGTAGACCTCGTGACGGTGTCGGCGGAGACGGGCCTGCTCCTTTTGAATCTCCGCGGCTTGTTCGGTGCTCGCTGAGGGAAGCAACTCCTCCAGTTGATTCAATCGCAAGGTGTCCAGAAATCCTGTAGCTCGTTCATTCTGAGCGAGACTCATACACACCTTGAATTGGCGAGAGCCCTCGGATTGTGTGCTCCGTTCAACAGTGCCGTCCCAGAGATCGGTAAAGATCTTATTGGCGGTCAGGAAGCGCACAAGCGCATCCTGCAGTTTACCGGAGCCGCCCAGCTGCTTGCCCAGTTGATACTGACAAAGCCCCTCTCCCATTCTCGCTATCCATGAGGATGGTTCCAGCTTCAGAAGCTTCCCATACTGCGCAAGCGCACGGTGATAGGCGCCTCTTGCGTAGTAACGCTCAGCATTCTCAATGAGGTCGTCACGATCCGCCTTGAAGACAGACGGATCTTGACGGAATCGGTCAACATCCTCATCGGATTGGCAGGCTGGGATCAGCACAAACCACAAAGCAACTACTGCAGATAAAATTCGCATGGTGTCGTTCCCTCAAGTCCGAGCAGGGCTCTGGGAGTCTAACCGTGATGGCAGCAAAAACCACCTGCGGGACAAGACAGCACTTCGGCTACTTCTCTGACTTCTTCTCTGACTTCTTCGTCGGAGCTTGCTTCTTGACAGGTGGCGGGACGTCAATGACCTCATTGGGCTTGCCCGCTTCAAGCGCCTTCTTGTTGTTCTCGAGAGCGGCTTTGCGCGCAGCCTCCAGAGCTTTTACCTGCGCTTCCTTGGCAGCCTTCGCCTTTTCGGCATTTCGTGCATCGATCCGACGCTTGCGCTCGGCGAGCTTCTGCGTCCGCTCCCGTACCCGAGCTTCATCCTCGGCAATTTTCTTGTCGATCTTCTCGGCCTTGATGCCGAATGATCCGCTCTTCAAAGCAGCCAGGTCCCAGAGGGACGAAGTTGCAGGCTTGTTCTTTGCCTGCCATGCAGCATCCTCAGCAGTACCTAAGTTACGAGGATGCAGCAGCATATCCTGCACAATGGGATACTTCTTGCCGACGAGCTTCGCCATTCCCTTCAATGTCGTTTGCGATTGGCAAACGAGTGGTTTGCTGACGGTGCCAACATCGATGAAAGTCTTGCTGGCGTGGTTGTCGTGCAACTCGATGCGAAACTCTCTTCGGATGGCATGACGCGCACGCCGCTCTACCATACCCTTTTTGTCGTCTGCGGGACCGGTTTCAACCTGAGCAGCAGACGGACTGAAGAACCCCTCTTCAACAACGGTCGCGTGGGGCCCAGCATCAGCGAGGACTGTGTCGAATGCGTCGCTGCGATACTTGCCTTTTTCTTCCTTGATACGGACCTCGGCCTCGTCCATCTTGGCCTTCTTGATGCGCTCGACCTCATCCTTGTCGTTCAGCAAATCAAGGTCGGCTGTCTCTTCCTTAATGGCAGCCTCGGCTTCTTCGTTCGCGGTCTTGGCGAATGCAGCGACCTTCTTGTCCAAGATAGCGTCGTACTTTTTCTCAAACACGTCGAAAGCAGCGTCGCGAAGTTCATCGGCACGCTTTGTTAAGTAAGACTCACGTGCCTCGGCGAGCACATCTGACAACTTGGGTTCCGGGTCGGTGACGATGTCGTTCAGCATCCAGATGCCAACGTATTTGCCGACTTCATCGACTGGACCGGTTGCGAATGACGGGCTCTGAGGACCGACAGGGGTCGCCCACTTCAGGACCTGCCCCTTCTTGGTGCGAGGCAGTTGAAGTGCCCAGTTGCCGCCAACCTCCTCGTGAGTGCGAAGGTCTTCAAGCGCTTCCTTGGTGAAATGATGGACTGAGAGGTTGTTGGCCTTGGCAAGGACCGCGATATCAACCGCCTTCTTGTCAGCGAGATCCTTGGAGACCTGGTCATGAAGTTTCTTGACCAGCTTCCAGATCTTCCACTCGATGGTCAGGCGACCCTCACGCTTGGCGTACTCCGCGTCCACATCGGATTCATCGTCAAGGCCGTACAAGGTGCGGTGACGGTCAAAACGAAAAACAAATTTCGCCTTGTCTTCATCAGCTGGCGTGAAGTCAGAGGTGAGCTTCTCCAAAGACGTTCCTGAATCAGCGTTGACTGCCTTGAAGGCTGCCTCCAGCTCTTCGTCCGTGCGATCGGCAAACCGAAAGCCCATGTACTGAGCGGTCAGCAGCGCACCACCCTTATGGAATGCCTTGCGATCCTTGTCTTCCAGTGCTTTCCACCAGGCAGTGAGTGTCTCCAGCCCTTTGGCTGTGAGTTTGTCATTCTCGTCAGTGGGCAGCTTGATTTCCTCTTCAAACGACTCACTCGAGAAGAAGATGCCCTTCAACTTGATCTTCACGTACTGCTTCTTGAAAACATCAAAGATCTCATCCATTGAAGTCTCTGAATCCTGAACGCGATCGATTTGACGCATCAATTTGGTGAGGCGCATGGAGTTCTGGAACATGGATTCGAATTCAGAGATCTGGCAATGGTACTTGCGATTGATGATCTTTGTATAGAGGTCCTTGTCAAACTTCCCGTCATTTGCAGACTTGAGACGCTCCTTATAGCTGCCCAATCCGCGGCGAACCTCTTCTTCGCTGACGAAGACTGACAGGTCTTCAACCATGGCCTGTCGGATCAGCTGGGAGAGCTTGGCACCGTAAACCGCAGAAGAATCGGAATTGCTCCCGACATACGCCTCATACAGATTCTGGCGGGTGACAGAGTGCTCATTGTCCCCCACATTGAACGTGGCCATCACTTCTTCAGGATCTTTACTTCCTTCAGGTCCTGGATCGACAGCACCAAGAATGGCAGTCCAGACGCCAAAGCCCACCAGAGCAAAAGCACACACAGCCAGAATCGGCACGCGGTACTTGTCCATGAACTCGAACGGGGAAAGAGGGCGGGCTTGAGGGTTGTTGCCGCCTGTGCTGCTTTTCTGGGAACCCATAGGTGGGATGCTCCGAATGCTGTGTGACCGGTCTGACTCAACAGATCCTCCATCGACCACAAAATAGTCCCTAATGGAGTTGATCGCGGATTATATGGGGTGACAGGTGTAATACAAGCTCAACCACGTAGAGGGGCCTCTCTACTCCTCGTCACAAGTGCTGACGAAATAAGGGATTACCGAGCTGGACCTACAGGTCATCACCTTTTGGAAGATCCTTCACGCCTCGGAGCCCGAAATGCTCCAGAAAATAGGTGGTTGTTCCATAGAGGAAAGGGCGTCCAGGCAGTTCCTCCCGCCCCACCACTTTCACCAGTTTCTTGTCCATGAGTATGCGGATGAGCTGCCCACACCCGACGCCTCGAATCGCATCGACCTCTGACCGTGCAAGAGGTTGCTTGTAGGCAATAATCGCCAGAGTCTCGAGAGCGGCTCGGGTGATCTTCTCCTCGCGGCGCGTCCCCACAAGCCCCTGGACGTACTCGTAGAACTCGGGGCGAGTTTGAAACTGATAGCCGCCCGCTATCTCCATGAGCATTACTCCGTGATTGTCCGCAGCGTAGACCTCGATGAGCCGCGTCAATCCGTCTCGGATCTCCTCACGGGTCGCCGCTCCTTCAGGGATGATCTTCCGAATCATCCGAAAAGAAAGAGAATCTGGAGAAGCAAAGAGCATCGCCTCCAGCACCGAATCAAGTCGCTCGGGTGCCCAGGGCGCCTCAGAGGCCTCTTGGTCGGTGTCAGACGCATCGCCTTCCGACCTGTCAGTATTCGTTAGATCTGTGTCCTCACCTGAAGCGGCTCCGTCGGCTGGAGTCTCCTCGATTGACTCTGATGCTTCGATTGATGGGTTGCTCATTCCGTTCTCCGTTGATTGGCTGGTCCGATCTTATCGAACGGCAGGGACGAGCTCGACCTGATTGTTGATCCGCGCCTGCCACATGACGAACTCCGCTGTGGCCAGGGGGCGCTTGGCGAGATCAGCCTCGATCGCATCCTTTAGTTCCGAGTACGGTTCATCTCGACCTGCGATGCGTTCCATCAATTTCACAACAAAGAACTGCCGACGCCCTAATTCATCCCGCGAATCCACGACACCCGACGTCTGCCCCACCTTCAACCCAATGACAGCCTCCTTGAGTGAGACATTCAACGACGAAACCCACATGGGCTCAACCTGTCCGCCGCTGTCTCTGGAGGAATGTGAACTGGTCTGACGTGCCAGACGCCCGAAGTCGGCGCCCTCTGAAAGTTTTCGATGAATCCGCTTGGCCTCAAGACGATCAGGCACACTCAACAGCCGCAAGCGAACTCGATCCTCAGTAATCTGCGCATACCGAACCACCCGCGCCATGAGCCTGAAATCACGTTCCCTGTCCACGACGATTCGCTGGTACTGATCGACCGATTGCCCGTAGGTCACATGCAGATAACGTTCCAAGGTGACCGACTTGCCGTAATCGAGAGCGACTCGCTTGGTCAGCTGTGCAAGGTGCCCAGCGAACCACACTCGCAGAACTTCATCGTCGATCCGAATACCAAGGTCTCGACTGCGCTTTGTCACAACGCGCTGGCTCAGCATCACTGCCAGTGCGGCACGCACCTGATCAGGGTCCTGGTCTGCGAGGTGATCATAGACGTCTGACTTCCTGAGGCTCCACTCACCCAGACGTGCAACGACACCGTCCTCCGCATGGACCTGAGCCCCTGTCTCTTTCCTTTCCTCGGTGCTCCACCGAAGCGAAACGGGTTCTGCATCACTGAGTCGATCTTCCGCGCCCGAGACGACGACGTTTCGCCCAATTCGCGGCTCGGAGGTCTCACACGCTGTACCGATCAATCCCAGGAAAACCACAATGACACGCCATGTTCCTATGGCCGCTGAGCGGGAATAATTCATCGGTAGTTGACGACCTTGTCCCCTTTATTCCCCTGACAACGGGGGCAGGCAAGAACGTTCGTGCCACCCTGGACACTCATCGACTTCAGACGACCGGTTGCTCCGCACTGATTGCAGTTGCGCATGTGCTTGGATTCAACCTTCATCTGACGCCCGTTTTCTGCATACCACGCACGCATCCAGAACGCACGCTGAGTGGAGTCGACCTTCTTCCACCACTGCTCCTTGGTAATGAGCTTCTGTTCAGGCTGCTGTTGCTGTGGCTGCTGTTGCCGATTGCGACCTCGCTGACGACGCTGCAGAGCCTCTTGGATCCGCTTATTGAGGCCGTTGTTCCGTGAGTTTGATGTAGACTTCGGCGCCTTCTGAACGATGAACGTTCCTGAACCGTAGGAAGCCCTTCGCGTGGACCGTTGCGTCCGATCCTTCCACATCTTTTCGATTTCGCTCTTGGGATCAAGCTCGTGCTTCTTCGCCAGGTCCTCAACGATTTCCTTATGGAGCTTCGAACGCATCCAGGCCATGGCCGTGTCGACCGTGATCTTCTTTTCCTTGTCGTTACTCTGCACTTCACGCTGCCTTGCGTACTTATCAATCCGCTTGTTGACTTCGCGATGATAGGAATGGACGACAAGCTGTGAAAAGTAATCCCAACGCCGCTTTTCAAATCGCTTCTTCTTCTTCTCCACGTCCGTACGCAGTTGTGCGTCCAATGAACTCACACCGAGTACCTCATCGAAGATGCTCAAACAGCGAGTAAAGCGACGGCTGTATCCCTCTTTCTCCGCCTCGCGGATTGCATTGAGGATTTCCTTATTCTTCGCGAGAACTTCCAGGCGCACCATTTGATTCTTGATGTAGTCAACCTTGAAGGTTGAATCGAGTTCGCCGACCTTCAGCAAAAGATCCATCGCATCCTCATAAAGACCAATGCGCATCGCCCACTTGCCCAAATCAAACAGTCCCTCAATCTTCCCCGCTGCCGCCCCCATCTCTTTGGTTCGTTGTTCGAGCAGTTCCTCCGCCGTGAAGACATCAAAGACACTCACTTCGCGAGGCTCGAGCTTTCGAATAGCGGCTGGCATAAATTCAATGGTCTTGCCGCTTTGGCGAAAAACAATCTTGTCCTGAGTTTCACTGATGACACGGCCATCTCGGAAGTCTCCTAACTTCGGATAGAGACGGTGCCCGTCAGTCACCAGATCAGCTTCGTCTTCGTCTTCTTCGAAACCGAAACGCACGCGCAGCGTTTTTCGATCTTCATCACGAATCAAAGCCCAGCGGATTTGCAATCGGCCATCGTTATCCAGGCGGCGGACAACGATCCCGGTTTCATCACCACTGAGAACTTCAACATGAAGAACACGACCATCCACAAGGGTAATGATCTCTGCTGAGGCAACGGTGGTGGCCAGTGCAACCGATAGCACTGTCATCAGCAATAGTTTCGAGTTCATAGAACAACTCCTTTGCAATTCCAGCCGATTGGCCGGTTTAGTGTGGCATTTATCTTAGCTTCTCTTCGAGAGCCTTCTGCACCATTTCTTCGGGGTCAGGTTCGAGAATCATCGGCAATGGGCCGTATGAGAATGTTTTTTCGTCAGGTTCGCCTGGAGAATAGAGCGTAATCGTCACGAGATAGCCCCTGCCTTGCTCATCGTTCGGCATCGAGAGGCACTGAGCGTCATAGTCCAGGTGAGGGAAACCAGGCACCACTTCACGAGTAAGGGAAAGCCCGCCATCACCGCCCTGCTGCAACTGCTCAAAAAGTCGGCGATGAACCGTTGGCTGTAGTTCATCAAGAATTCGTGCCGTATCAGCTCGGAGGGTGCCCTCGCGATCAAGCGTCAGGCCCGCCGAGAACATGGTGATGATTCCAGTCATTCCCACGAGCAGAATGGTAAAGGCAATGATCAATTCGATAATGGTGAAGCCCGCTTCACGTAGGGAGGAGTGCATCAAGTTTGCGTTGCTCATCGTGCCTCTCCTGGTCCTTGGAAATAGGCTCGGCTTGCTGGGATTTCAATGTCATGAACAAAGGTGCGGCCAATCAGAACAGGGTCGCCGCTGTCATGCCTTACTGCGCCGGTCGAGCGGACACCGCGAGCCACTGTCAACTCACTGCCGCTCATGCTCAGCACTTCCATCCACTCGTTGCCAACCCGAAGGAACCGAGACTGCGCATCACCAGGATCCAACGCGTCCGTGTTCGTGATTCTCACCAGACGTGTCTTTGCATCGATCCGTCCAGTGAGTTTCGCGTCAGCTGTAGACCCATCTCGAGCCAGCGTAACGACAAGGCGGACTCGCCGCGGGAACACATCGTCCTCTGGATTGCCCGCCGATCCAGACCCTCGATGCAATCCGAAACTACCGTGACGCGCTCGGGTGCTGTCCCACCAGAACTCTGACCACTCCGACGGGCCATCACTGCGAACTCCAAGTCCGTCGAGAACCTTCTCTTCCTCCCACTCTTTGGTGTTTTGACTCCAGCAAACCAGCCCAAACCAGATGATGCCGGAGACGACGGGGCTCGCATTCTGCTGAATCCAGGCATTAGAGAACATCGCGGATGCACTCGGTGCACCGAGAGAGCCGGGACCTCCTGCGGGTGAACGAGTTGCTCGATAAAGAGTCAACAGCCCGGGGACATCGCCACCTTGACCTTGCAGGAAATAGGCGACCTCCTGCAGACCGCCTGGCGGCAGCAGCCCCGGGGGCTGTGTATTCTGATACGCCTCAACAGCATCCTCTTCCTCGTCCTTCTCATCTCCAGCAGGCACTTTGCGCAGTAGAACCGCTCGGCTCTTTTGCTCATCGCCAAAACCGTTCATGTAGACCTGACCATCGGTGTATGTTCCGGCGAAACGCGATGCAGTATTGTTGAGTTCGCCACCCGGGAAGGTCCGCGTGAACGACAAAAGCAGGCTCCTCGGATCACCGATGCTGTAGTTGTGGGCCGCCGCTGTTGCTTCGCTGACCACCTCATTTTCGTCCGCAACATACTGACGCTCGTGTGTCAGAAAAAACCACGCGGGCGCACCACCAGCTTCGCCGTCGCCGCTCCATGTACAGATGAGGTCCTCCTCCAGCGACAGCAGAACCTGATCCATGTTCGAGTGAAACTCGCCTGACGACTGGACAGACTGATAAATGTCCAAACTGCCTTTCGTCAATGTGAAGAGGAAAAGACCGAGAACAGAGAAAATGGACATGGCGACCATCAACTCGACGAGCGTCACACCTCGATGCCTTGAGTTATCTTGTGGTTGTGATTGCAAGGTCACTTCAGCGTCTCCCGCTGATAGACACGTGTACTCGACAAATAATCCACACCTGCATTCTCCAATCGACCTGTCTCCTTCCAGGAATTGGAACCATAGTCGAGAGGATCAAAAGCGCCCGACTCATAGGTGAAGAAAACACGCACCTCCATACCGTTGCCATTCACCATCAGCCGCTGAATCTCTGCCTGCGCCTGTGCTCGGCCTACCTTCGTGTCAAAAAGCTGGAGCCGTCCCCCGCTCTTCGACGGATCCGCATCCCAGCCAACCTTCGGGTCCAGACGACATAGCACCTTCATCCCGAGCCGCGCTTTCTCGAATTTGGCGGTCCATCGGAGACGTTTGAAAAACGCACCGGGCTCGTTGATGGCGAACTCGTAGTAGGCCAACTCAGGGTTGTCTGAGAAAGGAGTGTAACGGTCCCAGTAGCGGTACGGCATGTCCAAGACAAAGTCGCCCTGGCTGTGGGATCCCCGCAATGTGCCGAAACGCCCTCGAAAAATCCCCTCTTCGCCGCCACCTCTCGGATCAACTCTCACCGGCATATCAAGCGTTCGACCCAGCATTCGAGTGAAGTGGATCATCTCCTGGTTGATCAGGACGGTGCCACCGTTGATGGGCAATACCTGCGTATCTTCAAGCGCCACCGAAGCACCGTCCGGCTGCAGCGCCTGCGCCAGTTCACTGATTCCGCGCCAATCATAGAAGATGATATTGGCGCCAAAAGAATGGCCTTTGGGCACAGTATTCATGAATCCTCGATGGCAATCCTCGAGGATAAAAGACCCACCCGGGCCACTCGTGACTGAGCGATAGGCGATGACCTCATCATCGATTTGCACCAAACCTGCATCTGCCGGCAATCCACCAGGCATCGAGCTGAAATCCACCTCGCGCCCGTCCGGCAACCAGTGGACGTTAAGGTTCGAAGCCAAACCCTGCGACATGGCCCAGGCACCTCGAAGGTTGATAATCTCCCTCGCCTCTGCGATGGGGATGTCAACAGCTGTGGCGTCAACGCCCAATGGAAAGGGTGACGGAGTAGATTGCCCAAGAGGATTGATCATGTCCTCATCCCACAGAACGTACTTTCGGCTCAAGAGTCCGCGAAGACGAACCTCGTCCACCAGTCCACCGCCCGCAACCTGCCCGTTTACGTTGCCGCCAATGTAGGACGCGCCCCGCCCAGGCTTGATCAGCGGCAATTCTCCGGAGGGGAACTTGACCATCCGCGTGTATTCACGTCGGTCGCCTGTTCGTTGCGGCAGACCTTTCTGATCCAGCGCAGTCGATGTGTTGGTAGTCAGGGCAACACGATCACCGCTTGCCCAGCTGACGAAATAGCGATCCTTGAATCCATTTATATCTGAGATCAGCGTAACGTTATCTGAGAAACCCGCTTGCGCGACAACAGGAACATGTACTGGTGCAATTCTGAATACCGGTATCACTGAGTCGCTTGTCGAATGCGCGTCGGCGCTTCCTGGCAGATAGCCAAACATCGTGGTTTCTGCTCGATTTCGCATACCAAGAGCGTTGCTGATGGTCATCGCATTAGGCTTGCCCGTCGTGCCCGACGTCTGAAGCCCGGCGAGCATGCGCATGGCCGCATTGCGAATCCCGCTGAGCGAATCGCAAAGCAAGAGATTCATGGCGGTGTCACGGTGGTAGTACCTGATCCACTCGATGGAATGTGCGCCGACGCTGAAGGACCGATAATTGGGGCGAATCATCGGCTGGCCGACCTGAATATACTCGGCCTCCGTTTCACCTGCGGCACCAGCCGCCGCTGCATTCAGCGAGATGTCCGGCTCACGGTACGGCTGAACATTTGAGAGGTGCACACTGATCGGGATGATCCCCGCGAATCGTCTGCCATTCGGTCCCCCGGACGGATCCTTGACCACATGAATGGTCCGTTGCAATTGGAGCGGAACGTTGACTCCCTGCCCATTCACTTGCACTGTGATTGAAGCGCCATTCAAGTTGGCGTTGGGTGGGGACGTCACTGGAAGCACGCCCTTCAGTGTGTTCCCCTGCCTCGATGCGTAGCTGCACAGCTCCAGAGTAAACGGATTGAGCGTCGTGCTTGTGCCTGATCCCAGAGACGCCAACGCATCGAACGCACTCGCGATCAATACGTAACCTCCACTCTCCTGAAAGCAGTTCCTATCCACACTGATATTACCACTCGGAAAGCTGTCCAACTCAATGTCGCCGCCCGATTGAGCCGGGTCATAAACCTCGACGGTGAGCATATTTCCAGGACTGATCTGGATATTCTCCGTGCGAGTTCCTTTGATGGCACAGATATCGAACGGATAGAGATCGGATCCCAGACTCGACCCACCGGCGCTCAAAACGATGTCAGTACTCCCCTGCCCGACATTGGAATTGAGCAAGGTTGTAGACAGCAGGGAAGAGTAGCCGAACAACGCAACAGTCTCGCCTGCACTGTGACCAACGACTGATGTGCCTCGCGCACCGCGACCAAGCGGAGTATTCCCAGACCCGACAGCGGGATAAAAAACCTGATAGGAGACCCCGGAAATG
>PVBE010495963.1_pt1 | contig 24758 bp, 25 predicted proteins | sample 1631181 | NCBI WGS metagenome assembly PVBE01 (sample SAMN08397723, study PRJNA350692) | Marine metagenome, whole genome shotgun sequencing project. | isolation source: water | place: Pacific Ocean | collected 2012-04 | reverse complement strand
GTGACCAACAAGCACGTGGTCGCAGAAGCAACCAAGGGGCGTTTCTACTTCCTCCAGGGCGATGAGAAAACCCAGCTTCCCAAGCTCGGCGAAGCGGTGAACGTGGAAGTCGACCAGTTCCAGGAGCGCTTCTTCGGCCATCCGAAAGAGGAGGTGGATCTTGCGGTCATGACTATAGATGAATCCGGTTCCGATCCCGAACTGGCCGTTCCGTTCAACGACGATCCGGGTGGTGGTCAGGAGGATCTGTTCCAGCGGCGTTTTAAAATCCATCGATTCTTCCTTTCTTGAGTATCCATCCCCTCGCCCCGAGGGAGGGATCGTATCCATCCCCCCCCGGGGCGTCAATGGAAGAATCGGGCAAAAGGAGCCTCACTCGGCGGCCTTGCTTCGCTCCCGGTAATAGACCCTCTCGAGGTCGTCGTCCGGCCCGAAATACGAATATACGGTACGAAGAAAGCCGTCCGTTCCAAGGTGGAAGGTGTGGAACCGGAGTTCCGCCGTGGGATGGCCGGCGGCCGTTTCCAGCTCGCTCCAGGAGTCTCCTCCATCCAGCGAGTAACGGCCGACGATATCCGCGTTCGCCTCGCCGGTATTGAAATCAAAGTCCCGTTCGTCTTTCCAGCAGAGCCAGACCAGTTCCTGTTCCGGGTTGTACATCAGGAAGGGAAACCGGCTCCGGACATCGGTCATCTTCTGGAATTCGGTGAAGGTCTCCCCCCCATCCGGGGTGCTGGCGTATCGAATCTCGACCTCGAACTGGTTCGCCATGGGGGATTCCATCATGGAAACGTGCGTTCTCCCGGCTGAATCCACCAGGCTCATCGGGTCCCATTGCTTGTCGGACGTTGCCCGGACCGGTTTCTCGGTCCAGGTCTGTCCGCCGTCTTCGGAAAAGGCCCCGTAAATATCCCAGGTGAAGGTCTCGCGATTGTCCCGCCAGATGATCCCGAGGGAATCGGAAGCGGTCCCGCTGAAATCGAACCGGGCCCAGGCGGAATGCTTCCCGTCATCCAGGCTCAGCAACTGAACTTCCTCCCAGGTCTCCCCCTGGTCGGGAGAGCGAATATAGTACACCTCGCAGATCTCGCTCTCGCTGTCGGGATCCCCTTCGTGAAAGGTGACATGCACCCGGTCCTGGCGGTCCACGCTGATGATGTTACCCGTGACATTCGCCTTCAACAGGACCGCATCGGTCCAGGACGTCCCCCCGTCGGGAGAGGACGAATAGTAGACCCCCTTGGGAGATTGCCCATCCCAGACCACGTGCATCCGGTCCTCCGAATCGATGGCGACGTTCGGCCCGTAGGATCCGAATCCAGGGGGCGTGAACTTGTGGGGGCCGTCCCAGGACTCTCCCCCATCCGCGGACCGGGCGAAATAGATCCCGAAACCATCCGCCTTGATCGTGTAAAAGACCGTGACAACCCCGTCGGAAGAGCGGGTGATATTGCATCCAACAACACTGCTGGCGCTGCCCCCGTCATTGGGAAGCATGGATTCCTCCGTCCAGGTGAACAGGGACGGATCTTCTCCACCGGAAGTGGAAAGGGAGGGGGTACCCGTACTGGAAGAGCCGTCCGATCCACCCCCGCAGGCGGCCAGGCAGGCAAGAACGAGAAATGAGAGAGGTTTCTTCATCGGTCAATCTCCAATATAAAAAAAGAACTCTCCACTTTCGCCACTCACGGGAAACCCGTTCTTCGGGAATCGTGCTGTCATTTGAAAAAATCGACCGCTATACTTTGCGCCCATGGAAAAAGCGACACCGAAGGAAGTCAGACAACACAGTGAATCCGAGTTGGCCATCGTCTGGAAGGACGGACACAACAGTATCTATCCCGTCCGGATGCTCCGTCTTGCGTGCCGGTGTGCCGGATGCGTGGACGAAGCGTCGGGGGCGCAACTGCTCCGGGATGATTCCGTTCCCCAGGATGTGAAGCCGGTTCAACTGGAACCCACCGGCCGGTACGGGTACACGATCCACTGGACCGACGGCCATTCAACGGGGATTTACACCTACGAATACCTGAGGGATCTCTTCCCCTGCGGTTGTGAAGGGGAGCCTACTTCCTGACGCAGGTGATGTAGGTCCAGCAGCAATCGAATGACTCCCTTCCCTCGAAGAGGGTCTGCATCGCTTCCCGCATCAGTTCCAGCCGGACCGGAACTTCATCCACCCAGCCGAGAACCCCCTCGTGGTAAACCGCAAGGAAGTCGTACCATTCGGAAACCTTGGCGGGAATCGTCACGTTCTCGACCTGCTCGATGGAAAGCCCGGCTTCCTTCAGGCTCGTCAGGTAAAATTCAAGCGGGCGGACGGGAAGAAAGTATTTCTTTCGCGTCCGGTCGGCCGCTTTCATCCGGTCATCATCAAGAAGAAGCGGGCGAATCGCGTCATACTCGTCCTTCTCCGCCACGATCTCCATCGCCTGGTGATGAATCGCATCGACGGTCAGATCGATGATCCATTCGTTTTCGGCCGCGGCCGGATTGAGAATGTTCCCCGACTGCACAAAGACCCGTCCGCCCGGACGAAGAAAGTCGGCCCAGGACTTCAGGGTGATCGAAAGGTCGTAATAGAGGTGGATGGCATTGGTCGAGACGATCGCGTCCGCGCCCCGCTCCCGGATGACGGGCTCCAGGACCTCTTCCAGGGTCTCCAGCCGTTTCTCCGCTTTCCGGTAACGGATCCACCGGAGACCGATCCGGCTGTCATCCCGGAATTTTTCCAGCGCCACGCGCAGGAACTTGGGGGAGGAATCAACGAGAAGAACCCCCGCCTTCCATTCCGGGCAGGCCCGGAAAAGCCGGTCTTCCAGGATGCCCGTCCCTCCGGAGTAGTCCATCACGAGACGGTCTTCTCCGGAATAATCGAGAAGCTGTTCCACGCTCCGGTTCAGGTTCTCGTACCAGCCGTGGCTTTCAACCGTGTCGTACTTGGCAGCAAGTTCCGCCACCGGCTGGCTCGCCCAGTCGTCTTCGGGAATCTGCGGGAATCCCGCAGGCCATTGGAAGGACATCTTGTCCCCCGGTTATTCGATATTCACGCTGATTTTTGCGCGGTAAACCAGGTCCCGATCCTCGCGCTCCTTCCAGCTCTCGAGGATCACGTCGGCGGACGGCTTGGCTTTCCCACGCCAAAGCGTCCGGCCACCTGACATTATCCGGATCGGTTTCGAGAGGTCAAGAAGGCTTTCATCCACGTAAAAGGTCATCCGGGAAGCCCCCTCGGAGGTGAACTCGATTGTCTGACCCTTGATCGTGGCCTCGACTTCCGCGTTCTTCCCTGAAAACTCGTCCACCTTGAGCCAGTAGACACGGGAACAATACTCCCCGATGAAGAAGTGATCGATCTTTTTCGGATGGGGATTCCTCACCTTCGGAGAGAGCCATTTCTGGATGGAATCCATGATCTCGGATCCCTCACGCACATTGAGAATATGGCCGCCGCCCGACTCTTCCCAGTATTCGTACTTGTATCCGAACTTGTCGAGTTGGTCGCGTGTTTCGCGCGCCTGCCGCACCACGACGGTGTAATCACGGTCGCCGTGAATGAAATATATCGGAAGGTTGTACGCATTTTTTACCAGGGGCCGGACCTTCTTGTCATGTTTCTGCATGTACTCGTTTCGGGAGAGGCCACCGGCAAAGGGGACAATTGCGGCAAAACGGTCTGGATAACGCAGCCCAATGTTCCAGGTGCCGTACCCCCCCATGGAATAGCCCGAAAGAATCACCCGGTTCTCGTCAATGCGGTACTCTTTCTTCAGGAGGGCGAGCATCTCGAACAGGAAGTTCCCCTCCCGATAGTACCACCAGTGGGGCATTCGCTCCGAGATCATCGGGGGAGGCCGGTCTTCATTCGCATCCTTTTCCGGCGTTTTCTGTGCCGTGGGGGCAACAATGATCAGGCCGTGCTTCTTCGCGAATTTCTGGTACAGGTCGATCAACTGTTCCGAATTGCCGCCCAGGCCGTGGAGGACAAAGAGGATGCCGGCCGGTTTTTTCGGATTGTAGTTTTTGGGAACACGGATGAGCACATCGGTGGATCTTCCGAACTCATCCTTCACCTCGAGGCGGTACTTTCCGGTTTTCGCCTTCGATACGGGGCGTCCCTCCCGGATCGCCTTGATCACCTTCTTGGTGTCGTACCGTTCCAGCGCGGCCGCGTCATCCCGGTCAAGCGCCTGGTAGATCGGTTTCTCATCCCCGGAAACAAGAAGCAGCAGAATTGCCAGAATCAATGATTGCATAGATACCTCCCACCTTCGGACAAACAGTTCCCGTCGCTTGTTCGACGAAACCCCGTTTTTCTTGACCCTCGGGGCCCGCCCCAATAGCTTCGTTCGAGAAAACAACGTATCCGGATTTTGCCCATCCTTCAAAAAAAAAGGAGTCCTGTCATGGCCATGCTATTCGCCCTTCTCCTCCCTTTCTGTACGCTGCAGGACCCGGAGAAGACCGTGACCCGGGATCTCCGGTCCGGCGTTCAGTTGGAAATCCCGAAGAAATGGAGCGAGTCCCGGCCGAAAAGCAAACTGAGGCTGGCTCAATTCTCCGTTCCGGGAAAGAAAGAAGGGGAAACAAAAGCGGAACTGGTCATTTTCTATTTCGGCCGGGCCGGCGGAGGCTCGACCGAGGCAAACATCGACCGGTGGATCAGCCAGTTCGAAGGGGCTTCCCGCGAAACGGCCAAGATCACGAAACTGGAGACAACGGGAAAACTGAAGGCAACCCTGGTCGATCTCTCGGGAACTTTCATTGCGGAAACCCGTCCCGGCTCCGGAGACCGGGTGAATGATCCGGATACGCGCATGATTGCCGCGATCCTGGAAACCCCCGACGGGAACCATTACCTCAAGCTGGTCGGCCCTGCAGGCACGGTTGGAGGCTGGGAAAAGGAATACACCGCACTGGTCAAGGGTGCCCGCTTCCAGGAAGAAGAATGAAGATCATCGTCTGTATCAAGCAGGTCCCCAATATCGCCGCGCTGAAGTTTGACGCGGAGAAGAAAACCCTGGTCCGGGAAGGGGTGCCCCTCGAGGTCAGTTCCTATGATGTCCGCGCCCTTCTGAAAGCGGTCGACCTGGTCCGGGAACAGGGGGGGGAAGTCATCGCCATGACCATGGGCCCCCCGCAGGCGGAACAGGCGCTCAAACATTGTCTCGCCCTCGGTGCCGACCGGGGGATCCATCTCTGTGATCCCGCCTTCTCCGGCTCCGATACCCTTGCAACCGCGCGCGCCCTCTCCGCTGCCATCTGGAAGGAGGAGTGCGACCTCGTTTTCGCCGGGAGATGCAGTGTGGATGCCGAAACGGGACAGGTCGGACCCGAAATCGCGGAAATGCTCGACATCGCCCAGGTCACCGGCGCCCGTACCATCGAGATCAATGATGGAATCGCCACGCTCGAACGGGAAACCGACGACGGGTTCGAAACAGTCCGGGCGCCACTCCCGCTCCTCGTCACCGCGGCGGAGGACCTCGCTCCCGAACGGTTCCCCATGAAAAAGGACCGAGAAGCGGCAAAGGAAAAAACCATCCAACTCCTCACTCCCGCCGATCTGGGGAGCGAACCTTCCAGCTTTGGACAGTCCGGCTCCCCCACCTGGGTGAAGGACATCGTCATCCGGAAACAGAAACGATCCTGCAAATATATGACGGCGGAAAAACTGGTTCCACAGCTTCTCGAAAAGGGCCTTTTCGGAGGCTGGAAAGAGGAAGCGCCGCCTGTGCGGGCCGAAGGAAAGAAACTGGATGGAGAATTCCTGGTCGTCGCCGAACTGGCGGACGATGAGGTGCGTTCCGTGACGGGAGAACTCCTCCAGGAAGCCTCCCGCTTCACCGACAACGTCAGCGTGCTCCTGGTCGGAAAGGAGACGGAAAAGCACCATCCGTATTTCGCGGCACGGGGCGCGAAGAAGATTTATGCTGCGGACTCTCCTGCACTGGAACATTACGCCACGGAACGGTACACCGAAATACTCAAGAGGGCGGTCGAGGAAAGCTCCCCCGTCGCGGTCCTGGTTCCCTCGACTTCACAGGGACGGGACTGGGCGCCGCGCCTGGCGGGCAGACTTCAGTTGGGTCTGACCGGGGACTGCGTCGGGTTGGACCTCGACGAAGATGGAAGGCTTCTGCAATACAAGCCCGCCTTTGGTGGAAATGTCGTCGCGCCCATCGTTTCCAATACGATGCCGCAGGTGGCCACGGTTCGACCCGGAATTCTCGCTCCCGCCAATGTGGGGGAAGCAAAACCGCTCGAGGTCAGGGAGATCTCCACCGGGAACCTGCCGGATGAACGCGTCGAACGGGTCTCTTTCCGGAAGGAAGATGAAGGAGAGGCGGCCCGGATCGAAACCGCCGAAATCGTCGTTGGCTTTGGCATGGGCATCGGAGGCCCGGAGAAACTGGGGAAAATACGGGAATTCGCCTCCCTGCTGGATGCCCCGCTCGTCACGACACGGGACTGCACGGACGCCGGCTGGATTTCGAAACTGCACCAGGTGGGACTGACAGGCCGGTCGATCGCACCAAAGCTCTACTTCGCGATCGGGATCCAGGGGGCCTTCGAACATACGGTCGGCATCCAGAGATCGGGGACGATTGTTGCAATCAACAAGGATCCCCAGGCGTGGATCTGGGAATGCACCGACTATGGACTCGAAGGTGACTGGGAGGAGATTCTTGCAAAACTGACGGAAGAGCTCCGGGCCGCGAGGGGCTAGGGATTTTCCTGGACGGGGGAGACTTTCTTAACAACCGCCTCCAGTTCCTTGAGAAACGTATCCGGCTTCATCGGTTGGAAGGGATGCATCTCCGTTCGGGTGACCAGGTTGGTGCGCAGGAAACGCTTCACCTCTTTCCCCTCGCGGTCGAAAAAGAGGATCACCGGGCATTTCGGGATCTTGTGTTCCTTCAGGAGCGTCCGGTTTCCCTTTACGAAGGCAAGCGTGAATTCCTTCTTGGCGATCTTGATCACATCCTCATCCGAGAACGTTTCCGCGCCCAGGGCCAGGCACGGCTTGCACCCTCAGGTGAAGAAAACCATGACTGGCTTCGCCTCTTTCTTCGCCCCGGCAAGGAGGGCGCGGAACTTCTCCGTGTCCTTCCTCCCGAACCGGGCCCAGGGAATCTCTCCCCCGCCTTGCGGGCGTTCCTGCAACCCTCCCCCAAGGGAGACCAGTAAAACGGTGGCCAGTACCATCATCTAGCTGAAGAGCTCCTTGATCACTTCGCCTTCCTTGTCTACGACAGTGATGGGCCTTCCGGCCGGCGTAATCCGCTTTTTCCCGGGATTAATTCCGAAGGCATTCGCGACGGAAGCACAGAGATCGGCGGCTTTCACCGGCCGCTCGCTGACGTTGAAGCCGCGATCATCCGTCGAACCGATCACCTGTCCACCCTTGACACCGCCCCCGGCAAGGGCCATCGACCACGCACGCGGGTAATGGTCCCGACCGGCATTGGCATTGATCTTCGGGGTCCGTCCAAAATCGCCCATGCAGATGACGAGCGTTTCGTCGAGCATTCGACGCTTCTGCAGTTCCGCGATCAGGGTCCCCATGCCCAGATCAAGTTCTCCCGCCTTTGCACCAATCGTGTTGAAGATTTCACGATGGTTGTCCCAACCGCCCAGGTTGACTTCGACAAATTTCACACCGACCTCGACAAGCCGGCGAGCCATCAGGCAGCCCTGGCCAAAACGGGTCTGCCCGTATTGCTTTCGAATCGCCGCCTTTTCCCGGGAAAGGTCGAACGCCTTTGCCAGCTTGCTCGTCATCATCCGGCCCGCCTTCTCATGGACCTCGTGGTACGCCTTGGTCGCGTCCCCGCCACGGGACTTGGAGAATTCCTTTTCCGCCTTCTTCAGGAGCAGAAGGCGCCGGTCAAACCGCTTCTCGTTCAGACCGGCCTTCGGATAGAGATTTTCCGGAGGCTTGGACGGATCCCGGACCGTGAAGGGGTTATAGATCGGACCCAGGAAACCGGCATCGGTCGTACCACCCCCTACGGAGACAAACTGGGGCAGTTCAAATTCCCGGTTGCCCAGTTCGTTCCAGACAATGGATCCCATACCGGGATGTTTCACCGTAACATTCGGTTTGTACCCGGTATGGATCAGGTAACGCGCCCGCTCGTGACTGCCCTCGGAGGTGGTCATCGACCGGATGACGGCAAGATGTTTCATCTGGGTTGCCAGCTTCGGAAGGTTCTGTGACAGGTGAATGCCGGCAACGGAAGTCGCAATCGACTTGAGGGGGCCCGCAGTGTCCTTGCCCGGCTTTGGATCCCAGGTGTCCAGCTGGCTTTGCCCCCCTCCCATGTAGAGAAGAATACACGCCTTCGCCTTCGCACGGTGGGTCATCAACTGCGCCCAGAGTGGCGCAGGCGTGGACCCGGCCACCGCCAACCCTGCAATTCCGCCAAAGGCTCCTGTCAGAAATTCACGCCGGCTTGGTCCGCAATCGTTGCATTCGCCCATGCGTCACCCCTAGTGGTTGAAGAAAAATTCAGAAGAATTGACCTGGACCCAGAAGATATCCTCGTACGCTTCCTGCGACCCGCGAAGCCTCCGGACATAAGTGGAATAGAGGCGAAGCTCCGCCCTCGTGGGAAGCCGGGACAATGTCATCAGGAAAATCTCCTCGATCCGCCGGGTTTCGGATTCGTACTTCTGCAGGATCCGGAACACGGTTCCCCGCTTTCCCTCGATCCGCTCATTGCTCATATCCCCGTTCATCAGGTAGAGCGCCTGTGTGATCGTGCTGGTGAAGTCGACCGCCTCCCCCATCTCGTCGTTTTCGAAAACGACCGTGAAGCGTTCCAGGGCCCGGTCAATGAAGGAAACGTTCCCCATCATCGCGTCCTCTCCCTGCTCCTTCATCCGCCTCTTCATGCGCTCTTCCTGCTTCTTGGCGACCTTCTCCATTTGCTCTTCGTAGTCGGTCACCCGCATGAGGGAATAAAAGAGCTGCTCGGGACTCATCGGCCGCATCAGGGCACGGGAGTAATGGCGGTGGTCTTCCGCGTTGTTCCTGGAGAAGGTCGAGGCCTGCTTGTAGACATCCGTGTTCACGATGATTCGAATGAGCCTCTTCAGATCATACCCGTTCTGTTTGAAGTCCTCGGCAAGAAGGGCGAGAACCTCCGGGTGGCTCGGAAGGTTGGTGGCGTTGAAATCATCCACGGGGTTGACGAAGGCCGACCCGAAGAAATGCCCCCACATCCGGTTGACCAGGGCCTGGGAGAAATACTTGTTGTCCGGGGAGAGGATCCAGTTTGCCAGCATCTCCCGGCGGTTTCCGTACCGGTCCGTGGCCGGGCTTGCTCCATGGAGGAATTTCGGCTGGATCTTGGTCTTGGTGTCGGGAAGGAAAACCTCGCCCCGCTTGCGATCATAGACGCGCATGGCGATCGGCCGGGGGGGGCTTCGCATCGTTTCGGATCTGTCGCCGGCGCGTCTGCGAAAAGAAGGCGGCCATGCCCCAGAAATCATCCTGGCTGATATCCTCGAAGGGATGATCGTGACATTCCGCACACTGCACACGGACACCCATGAAAAGCTTGGTGGTTGTTCCCGTCAGGTTCGCAACGGTGTCCCCCCACTTGGAGACGAAAACTGCCGCGCCGTTGTCCTGGGTTGACCCGCTGGCGGTGATCAACGCGCGGGCGAATTCGTTGTACGGCATGTTCTTTTTGAACACTTCCTTGAGCCAGGGGCGGGAGGCGCCTCGGTAGATCGCCTGGAAACGGCGTTGCCCGTCCCGTCCGATAATGAGGTTTCCCCAGAGGCGAGCCCAATGGCGGACGTAATATTCCCCGCCAAGAAGTTCTTCGATCTTCTTTGCCCGCTTGTCCCGGTCCCTGCTCCGGAGAAAGTCGAGCACTTCGTCCGATTGCGGGATCACCCCGCCGATATCAAGGGAGACCCTGCGGAGAAACTCGGCATCGCTGCTGTCCCCGGATGACCGAATCCCCTCCCGGTCCCAGACGGAGTCGAAATAATCGTCCACCTGTCGGGAAACTTCCTCCGGCGGGGTCGCTGATTCGCCCGTTCTGTCAGATCCGTCCGAGGGATAGGGGAAAACGAGAAAAACGGGAAAACCAAGCCGAAAGACAGCCCAGAACCAGTTCTTCATGTGAGGCCTCCCATATCCAACAAACTCAACACGGGCGGAATGCCCCCAGTTGCGGAAAAAATTAAGCAAAATTCGTATACTTCCTCCCATGCTCATCCTCGCCTCGGCCTCCCCCGCACGACAGGAACTTCTCCGGAAAGCCGGGTTCCTTTTCCGGGTCCAGCCGGCCGGTGTCCGGGAATTGAAAGGACGGGGCCGGACGCTGCAGGAGACCGTTCTGGAGAACGCAAGGAGGAAGGCGGCCCCCGTTTCGCACCGGCATCCGGGAGACTGGGTTCTGGCCGCCGACACCATGATCGAATTCGAGGGCCGGATCTACGGAAAACCGGAAAACCAGGCGGGAGGGGTCGATCTTCTCCACCGGATGGGGGGGAAAGTGCATCTCCTCGCAACCGGGGTCATGATCCGACGGGGAAAGCGGGTCGTGGAACAGGTCATCGAATCCCGCGTCACCATCCGCCCCCTGGACCGGAAAACACTTCGAAAACACGTCCTTCGGCCGGAAAGATTCGCAGGTGGATACTCGGTTCGAAGGAAGGGAGACCCCGTTGTCCAAAAAGTGGATGGGTCCTATACGAATGTTGTGGGACTTCCGATGGAGTCCGTCTCGCCCATCCTTGTCCGCCTCTTGGGCTGATGGTACCTTGGTCGAATGACCCAGGTCGAGCCAGACCTCCAGGAGGAGACGAAACTGCAGCCCCCCTACCATGTCATTCTTCTGGATGACCAGGATCATACCTACGATTACGTGATCGAAATGCTGCAGAAGGTCTTTGGCCGTTCCCTGGAAAAGGCATTTCTGATGGCCCAGACCGTCGACATGGAGGGACGGGTGATTGTCTACACCGGTTCCTTTGAACAGGCGGAGTTTAAACAGCAACAGGTCCACGGGTTCGGAAAAGACTGGAGAATCCCCGCCTGTGCCGGTTCGATGACCGCCATACTGGAATCCGCAGGGGGATGAGCCGGTCTATTTGACCTTGGTCATCCGGCCGAAGACCCTCAGTTTCTTGAATTGCCCGAGAACATCTTCCGCCTTTCCCTTGGATACACCCTTCGCAAGCGGGATAACCAGGCGGGTGGCAAGTTCCTTGGCTTCGGCCTGGGTACACCCTTTCACCTTGGAAAGCAGGGTCGCAGCCTTTTCCCGCCTTGCGGAATCGGTGATCTTCGAGAGGAAAACATTGTATCGCTCCCCGGTGGGGGCCTCTTCTTCCAGAAGATCCGCATCCCCAACGGCCGTTTCGTCGGGAGGAGAGATCACGCCTTTGGGCTGGCTTTCATCCGTGACGGTCTCCGCGTCGAGGGAAATCTCTTCTACCTCCATCTCCACATCGTCAAGATCTCCAACCTCACTCGAAAGGTCGACATCTTCGAGCTCGATCTCATCGACATTGTCCGGGACCTCCAGCAGTTCCTCCTCGCCGAGCACCTCCGCACCTGAGATCTCTCCATCGTCGACGATTTCCATCACCTCGTCGTCCACGATTTCCATCACCTCGTCTTCCAGGTCATCGGAAATGCCAAGATCCTGTTCCGGGGAAGTTTGAACGGGTGCCGCCTGTGCCACCGGCTTCGGCGCCGGTTTTTGTTTCGGCGCGCGGGTTGCGACAGCCGGAGCGGGAACCGGAGTGGCAACGGGAACTTCTTGGTAGTTCAGTTTTCCCAGGCGGCGGAAAAGGAAAGTCTCCCCGCATCCGGGACAGATGAAAGCGTTGTTGTTCCACTCGAAGGCAACCCCGTTCGAGCGCCCCGAACCTCCCGCGGTGAACTGCGGGCGGACGGGCCAGTTGATTTTCGGGGTTTTATCAGGGACACGTGAGGTAACCCGGAACTCCAGGCCTTTCGCGGAAAGATCCTTCAACTTCGGAGTAATGGCTTTGACCTCTTTTTTGGTCAGGTTCTGGGCAAAAATGATGGGAGTACTCTTGAGGATCTGGCCGGCAATGTCGGGATCCAGGGAGAATGCCGCAGCAAATTCACCCGAAACCGCCTCATCCTGACCATTCTCCACCTCGGTGATGATGAGTAAAAACTCTCCCTGATCGTTGGTCTGGTTTGCCATGCCTTGTTTTCCTCCAGAGATGATGAAATGCTCCCCCCCAGCCCGCTTGGAGTCTAGCAATGCGCCATATTCAAGTCAATCATAGGAACCCTTTGTCCTGGTACCACCGCGCTGTTCCTGTGATCCCTTCCTCGATGGAAATCCGGGAGGACCATCCAAGCTCTTTTCGGGCTTTTTCGGGGGAACAAACCCATTTCTCCTGGATCATCTCCTTCGCCTTGTCACGATTGAACATGACCGGTTTCCCGGAAACTTTCCCCCACGTTTCGGAAACCCCCGCAATAAATTTCACAACTCTCTCCGGCACGGGAAGAGGGAGAACCCGCGTACGGCCCAATCCTTTCAAAATCAGATCCATCAGTTCGCTGATCGGATGGTTCTTCTGATTACTCATGAAATACGTTTCGTTTTCCGCTTCGGGGGACTCTGCAGCATGAACAAGACCCTCGACAAGATCCCGGACGTGAATGATGCTGATCCATTTCTCCCCCCCGATTCTGGGGCGGATCCCCTTGTTCAAGGTCCGGAACATATCGAGCAGGCCTTCGTCCCGCTCCCCGTAAACCACCGGGGGACGGATAAGGGTCAGCGGAATCCCGTTCCGGTTCTCCCGAACCGTCTCCTCCCCCTCCAACTTGGACCGGCCGTAATTGGAAATCGGGGAACAGGGCGTCCGTTCATCTACCGCACCAGGACCCGTCGCGGCAATCGTACTCACATGAACAAACCGGCCACACCGGGCACCGGCAATCGTGTTGCGCGCAGCAAGTACATTCCCTTCCCGGTATTGTTCGAGGGATTCGCCCATGATCACACCGGCAACATGGAAGACCACGTCTACCTCCGGAAGAGAAAGGGGGGCCCGGAAATCGACCTCGACCCGCTCGATCGGCTTGTCCTCCAGCCACCGGAGATTGCTCGACTTTCGAAGAGTGCAGGTGACCTGGTATCCCCGCTCGAGGAGAAGGTCGACAAGATGGCTTCCGACAAAACCGGTCGCGCCCGTTACGAGAGCGGATCGCATGGTTTCCTCAGCGGGTCGTGGAGTGCTCGGCGAGCCATCCGAGGACGTGCGGGTATACTTCTTTCCGCGCGTGGATTCCCATCGCCATGTCCAGGTGTCCGAAATCGACCGAGTTTCCTGCGGCCACAGACAGTTCCCGGAACTCTTTCTTCGGAGATTTGATACGGGTGAAAACTTGTGCGCAAAATTCGGTGGGACTCATGTAGTCGCGGCCGCCTGCCAAGATCTGAACCGGTTTTGAAATTCTCCAGAGGTTCTGGGTAATGTCGTAATCCTTCCCGACAATGACCGTTCCATTGGTCGTATACTGCACCGGCCATCCCTTCGTCACAGCCCCCATCTGGGCCGCCGTCTGGGAGGAAACTTCCACCCCCCGCATGAAACACTTCCCGGTATCCGCCCAATCCATGAACTGTTTGAAACAGTTCGTTGTCGTGTTGGGCAGTCCGTATTTGAGAAACTGGTAGATCAGGTTCGCGTTGATATTCTCGTCATTCCAGAAAAGTTTCCCGGCTTCCGTATCAAGCGCGTAGCAGACCCCGTACCAGAGAAAGGGATCATCGCCAAGCAACTCATCGATCGCCCATTTCAGGGGCAGCGGAAGATCCGAGGGAAGAACCGGGGCCAGGAAGGTTCCAATCTCGAAGAAAAGATCGGCAAAGAGACTCTGGTAATTGGTGCCCGGCTCGATATAGCCGATCCCGCCTGCCGTGGAACAGGATTTGATCTTCTCCCCATCGGTCGTTTGCATGACCGCGTACAACATCAGCGCTCCCATGGAGTGCCCAACCGCGTTCACCTGGGGGGCTCCCGTCTCCTGGAGAACAAAATCGAGCGCAGCAGGAGTGTCGAAAAGAACAAAGTGGTCAATCGAATAGTCCCACCCATTCATTCCGACGGAAAACTCAAAATTAAAACTTGTCCAGTCAAAGGAGAAATCGACCTCCAGATTACTCCAGGAAATTTCCGGGGATTCGCTCGCACCCGTTCCCCGAATGTCAAAGGTCCAAACATCATGCCCCGCCATCGCAAGTTCATGAACAAGCGAATGATTTGGAAAAGCATCGAAAATCTTGGAATTCTCAAGATACCCCGAAGCGACAAACGTGGGCTCCTCGAATACAGGCCCCGTAGACCGCTGGTACCTCTGGAGTGCGATGGTCCAGCCATCCGCCGTCTGGGTCTGGTAGTCGCTCTTCACAACCGTGACCGGAGCCGGTCCCGAGGAACTCTCCTCTCCGCATCCGCCGAAAAGCAGAAGAGCTGGAACAAGAAGAGAAAACAGGCCGCGAAGTTTGGTGAATCGTTTCATCCCTATCCCTTATACCTGTGGCGAACGATGAGCCCATAAATTGAGGACTCTGTTATGAATATGGGTAGATTATGCACTCACCCTCCCGCCACTTCAACTCCAATTTTCCTCTCCCCATAATTGGGGACATTCTTATTTAATTTTCAAAACCAAAAACAAACTCCCAGCCACTGTTCGTGTGCCTCTCCGGGACAGGCGTTTCTAAAAAAATACGAATGTCCCCAATTATGGGTACAGAGAGGGGTTGGGGGATTATGATTGGAGGAGATGCTGACAACGACGATGATCGTGGTGTTCCTGGGACTGGTGCTCGCAATACCGGTACTGATTGTGGCGTATACCTTGATTACGGGAATTCCGCCAATGCCGACGATGCCGTGGACTTTGAGGAGAATTCTCCGGATTTTCCCACCCGAGGCTACCGGATCGATCCATGAACTGGGATCCGCCTGGGGAGGCCCGGCAATCGCGCTTGCGCGCGCATTTCCGCAGGCACGGGTGGTCGGGGTGGAACGCTCCGTGCTTCCCTGGCTCTGGTCCCGGGTCCGGGCCGCTTTTTCCGCTCTGCCCAACCTGGAATTCCGCCGGGGAGACCTTTTCCGGGAAAACCTTCAGGAAGCAGACATCCTCTTCTGCTACCTATCCCCCGAAATCATGAAACGGCTGAAGGAGAAGTGCGAAAAGGAGCTTCGTCCGGGAGGGATTGTCATCAGCCATGCCTTTGCGATGCCAGGCTGGACGCCGGAAAAAACTGAATGGCTCCCCGGGCTCTACCCGACCCCCATCTACCTCTACCGGATCCCGGATTAACCTCCTCCCTTTTCTCTTGCGCGACCTGCCCAAAGGTGGTATCCCACCCGCCACTAGAGGACCTCCAAACGGGGGAGAAGCATGAACAAGGGGCGCGTGCTCATCACAGGGGCTGGGGGCTTTATCGGCTCCTACCTGGTCACCGAATTCACCCGTGCAGGCTGGAAAGTCCGCGCCACCGATGTTGCCAATGCCGATTTCACCCACTGCAAGGCGGAAGGTGCGGAGGTCGTCACCAGTGACCTCACCCGGATGGACTCCCTGGAAAATGCCGTCCAGGGTTGCGACGCGGTCGCACATTCGGCCGCCATCTTTCACTTCGCCGTAAAATGGTCGACCATCTCCAGGATCAATGTCCGGGGAACCACTTTCATGGCACGTGCCGCGGCCTCGGCCGGAGTAAAACGATTTGTCGAGTTCAGTTCGGTGGGAAGTTACGGCCGTCCCGTAAAGACTCCGTGCGGGGAAAGCACCGCAAAGCGCCCGCGTGGAAGCTATGAACGCAGCAAATGGGCGGGAGAAAAAGCCGCATTTGCTTTTGACGGTGTAAACGGAATGCGCGTCACCGCCCTGCGCCCCACCCTCGTATACGGTCCCCGGAGCAAATATGGCCACGCCATGTATCTCGGACTCTTCACCCTTCTGAAAGAGAGCGGGAAATCCCGCGTTCCGGTTCTCCGCGGAGGTCCCTGGGGGCATCATGTTCACGTCACCGATGTCGCGCGTGCCGCCGTCCTCCTGGCCGAACACCCAGAGGCACAGGGAGAGGCCTTCAACATTGCCGACGACACGCCACTTCGCGGAGAACAGTTTCTTAAGGTCATCGGGAAAAATACCGGGCTGGAAACGAACCCGGTCATCCCCTACTCGGCCGGAGCCTGCCGCACCCTCAACTTCATCGCCAAGAACGTACCCAATGACCTGATGGGGCGCTTCCGGAACCAGACCCGGACCGCGTGGAAACAGGTGATCGACAACCACAACCTCAAGGCGGAACTGGACGTGGTCCTGGATACCGACTGGCTCGACTACGTATATGGAGACCACCTGTACGACACATCCAAGATCAAATCCCTGGGAATGACACTGAAACATCCCGACTTTGCCAAAGGAATCACCGAAACCGCGGAGTGGTACCGGCGGGAACAGTGGCTCCCCACAATCTGATCCCCGCGCTGTCCCGTTGACGGGACTTTCTCCCCATCGATATACTCGTCCCTGCATATGGCCTACCTGACAGTCAATGAATTCGGATTCGACCGGGTCCACCCTCTGGATGAAACGGAAACGGTGATCGGGCGGTCCCGGAAAAACCCGATACGACTTCTGACCGAACAGGCGTCGCGCAACCATTGCCGGATCATCCAGGGCACCTCCGGGGAATACCGGGTCGTGGACAACAGTTCCTCCAATGGCACCTTTGTGAATGGAACCCGTACGATCGAGAAGGAACTCAAAGAGGGTGACACCATCGGCATAGGCCAGGCCCGGATGGTATTTCACCAGGGAGACCCGAAGACACCGCTCTCCCCCCCCGACTCGGCAACCGCACGCATCCCCCTGCAGGACCGGAACGTCCAACTGCTCCTTCACACCATCGTCAGTGCGGCTTCCGCAAGGGAACCGATTCATTTCCTCGAAACCGTTGTCGACAATGTTGTCGAGATCACGGGAGCCGAACGGGGCATCCTCTTCATGAAGAAAAAGGCGCAGGAACTCAACCCGGTCGTGTCCCGCAATGCAGAAGGAGAACCCCTCGGGGACCTGTCCGGAATCAGCAAGTCTATCCCCCATCATGTTTACGATACCCGAAAAGCAATCTTCGTTCTCGACAGCGAAGACGATGGGAACGTCGTCGAAAGCCAAAGCGTCTCCATCTACCACCTCCGTACCGTCATGTGTGTCCCTCTCCAGGTCGGAGACAAAATCCTCGGCGTCCTGTACGTGGATAGTCATGCAAAAACGAGGGAATTTTCAGAAACCGACCTGACGATTTTCGAGGGGGTGGCGAACTACCTGTCCCTCATGGTGGAAAACATGAATGCCGCCGAAGAGGCCCGGACACGGGCGGAAGTCCAGAGAAAATCACTGGAGCAGGAAAACGCCCTTCTCCGCTCCGCCCTGGAGAAGCGCCGGCACCTGATCGGCAACTGTGCCTCGATGAAGAGGGTCTACGAAAACATCCGGAAGGTCGCCCCAACGGATGCAACCGTACTCCTTCATGGTGAAAGCGGAACGGGAAAAGAAGCGATCGCCCACGTCCTTCACGACCTCTCCCCTCGAAGCAACCATCCCCTGGTGGTCATTGATTGCGCAGCGATTCCCGAAACACTTCTGGAGAGCGAACTCTTCGGCTACCGGAAAGGGGCCTTCACGGACGCAGCCGGAGACAAGCCCGGAAAATTCGAACTTGCCCAGGGGGGGACGATTTTCCTGGATGAAATCGGAGAACTTTCCCCGGCCATGCAGGTGAAACTTCTCCGGGCCCTCGAACAAAAAACCATTACCCGCGTGGGGGACATCAACTCAATCCAAATTGACATCCGCCTGGTTGCCGCAACGAACCGGGACCTGGAGAAAATGGTAACGGAAGGCGGTTTCCGCCAAGACCTCCTCTTCCGCCTCAAGGTGGTCACGCTGATCATCCCCCCCCTTCGTGAACGGGGGGAAGACGTACAACTTCTGGCCGAAACCTTTCTAAAGCGGGCAAACGAAACCAACGGCCGGGCTGTGAAAGGGCTCTCGGATGAAGTGCGAAAAGCGCTTCCCCTGCAGCCGTGGGACGGAAATATCCGGGAACTCCAGCACCGGATCGAACAGGCGGTCATCCTCACCAACCATGAATACCTGTCAACCGAAGATCTTCATCTTACCGGAACAGGAAAACCGCAGGCGTTCCTCGAAACCGCCCGGGATGCCTTCGAAAAAACCTACCTTGTCCAGGCGCTCCAAAACAACCGATTCAACGTGACCCACACTTCAAAGGAACTGGGCATCTCGAGACAGCACCTCCAGAACCTGATGAAGAAGCACGATGTAAAGAAACCGAAAGACCCCTGATCTGCCCGGTCAACCCTGGCCCGGAAAATCTCTGCCGCCTTTTCCCGGATTGACAGAGCGCCCCGCCCTCCAATAAGTTATCCGCATGGGATCAGAGAAAACCGTCCCGGGAATTCCCTTCTGGAGAAGATGGCTCTACCGCCTCATCTACCGTTTCCGAACCATCTCCAAAGGAAAGGTGTACCAGTCCTCCAACCTGCCGATGGGAACCTTGAGCAAGGTGGTCGGGGAACTTGGAATCCAGACCGTGGTCGACCTGCGCCAGTTTGATGGAGACCACAACGGTCCCGCAGAGATCGAGCGGGAAAACCTGGTTCTTTCCAACCTGGAAGTGAGATACGTCCACTTCTCCTCCCGCCAGGTGCCTTCCCAGGAAACGATTGACACCTTTTTGAAGGTCATGGACGATTCAAAAAGCTATCCCGTCCTGATCCATTGCCATCACGGACTCGGCAAGTCCCGGATTGTATCCGCCATATACCTGATCGAATTCGAGGGGTGGACCAACGAGCAGGCCCGCCGGGCCCAACGACTCTTTCCGGACATTGGAGGCTTCTCGCCTACTGCCAAAAAGGGGCGTTATATCTGCAAATACCTTCCAAGGAAGCCCGCCCGGTAATCCCTCTTCCAGATCAAGCACAGATCTCATCCGGAAGGAAAGCAGGAAATACTACGCTTCGGGAAAGAGCGTATAAAAATCTTCCGGCGCCATCGGAGCCACCTCGGATGTTTTCAGGTTTTCGAAAATATGAGCATCCGTCTTCATTCCCACAAGGGGGGCAACCACGCCGGGAGCAGACCGTGCAAACTGGATCGCCCTCTGGGAATCCTCCGTCAACGGAGAAAACTTCTCCCGAACCGGACCCGGAATCCCGCCCAGTATCCGGGTCTGGAGAAGAGGCACGCTCGTAAAAACATCAATCCCCAGTTCCGAGGCGGCTTCCAAGGCGGTGCATTCCCGCCCCTTTACCTCCTGGGTCTTCTCTCCAAGCGCCTCCGTCATCATCATGTTCAAAGGAAGTTGAATGACCCGGAAATGATGATCCTCGCCTGCAACCGCCCGGGCAATTTCGACCACCTTCTCAAGTGATGTATGGTTGTGCGTGTCCGGAGGCACGCGATACGTGTCCCACGTGGCGGTTCCATAACAGCCGATTTTACCGCGATCCACCCCTTCCTCCAGCGTTTCGAACGCAGCCTGGATCCGGCCGTAATATTCCTCCGGATCGACGTGATCGAGTTGGAATTCCGGATTATGAAGGTAATAGACATCGATGGAATCCACCTGCAGATTACGAAGACTCTGGTCGACCTGGTGGCGGAGGTATTTCGGGGTCATGCAATGACACCCCCCGACTACGTCACTCGGATTAATAATTCCGGTAAACGTTTCGGAAAGCCACTTCGTGGCGTCGCCGGGTGGCCCTCCGTCGAACGAGAAGAAACCGCCCTTGGTACAGAGGAGGATCTCATCCCGGTCAATCTCCTCCGAAGCAAGAGCCGTCCCGATCGACCGCTCACTCCGCTGAAAGCGATAATTGATGGCGGTGTCGATGACATTCACGCCAAGGGAAACGGCCTTCTTCACGGCCTCGGTATAAGCCCGGTCGGTTGCCTCGTCGGGATCACCCAGGTAGGACCCCATGCCGATGGATGAGAGGTGAAATCCGAGCGCTTCCCGCCAGTGGGTGGAAGGAAGAGCGGGAAAACGGGATATATGCCGGGAAGTTCCAGCCTTGGTTGCCATCGCCCAGATTGTAACGGCAGAAGGCTTCACCGACAACCCTACATTGCACAGCAACCTGTTGCAGATCAATATCTTACAAAGCGCCCCTAAAATCTGCCAACGATCCTTGTCAGCAGGTCACTTTTCACCCCTCCCTATCGTTCAAAAACGTCGATTTTTGATGGCATGCGCCTTGCTGTAGGAGAGAGTGAGAACTGAAAGGGAAAACGATGAAAAGTCTGGGAATGGTCCTTGCGGTTTTGATCGGCGTTCTTTGGACAAGCAGTTCCGCGATTGCGCAGGAAAAGAACGGAGAAGGAAAGAAGAAGGACCGGCCCAAGAAAGAACTCCAAAAGAAGAAATCCGAAAAGAACAAGAAGTTGCACGAGCTGCGCAAAAAGAAAATCGCCATGCACAAGAAGAAACACCAGGAAGGCGAATGCAAGTGCAAGAAGGGCCAGAAAAAGAAGGACGACAAAAACAAGGATGACGCCCGCAAGAAGAAACGCGCAGAAATGATGAAGAAGAAAAAAGAAATGATGGAAAAGAAGAAGAAACAGAAAAAGCGAAAGGACAAGAAACCCACCAACGACTGATCCGAAAATTTTAGATCCCGCTCCAACTGCCCCGGCCCGTCGTCGGGGCACTTTTAATTTTGCACCTCCCGGACCCCAATCTGCCCGTGTGGTGACTATACTATGGATATGGAACGCCTCGGAGTCGGATTCAGCCTTCATCCCGATCTGGAGTTCCTCGAACTCACCCGGAACATCGTTGAAAATGACGCCGATTACTTTGAAATCAACCCGGAGGCTCTCTGGTCGTCCCGGGATGGGAAACTCACCCGCACCCCTTACCACGAACTCTTCCGGGAACTCCACGGTAAATCAGGAAAGCCCTTCGTCGCACACGGCCTCGCTTTTTCCCTCGGGACCCCCCTCGATACCCCGGAAGAGAAGGAGCGGACATCACAATGGCTGGCATGTCTCCGCGCCGATCACAGGGATTTCAAATTTGCCTGGATGACCGAACACCTGGGATGGGTCACCTCCGAAGGCCTCCACGCCGTTCTCCCCCTCCCCCTGCCTTTCACCCCCGAAGCGGTGGAAACGGTCGCAGAACGGATGAGACTCCTGGCAGAAATCGTTCTCGACACCGGCTTCGAAAACAACGTCGACTATCTTCACTTCGGGGCGCCGCTTGACGAGCCGGGTTTCTTCAACGATATCTGCCGGACCGCCCCCTGCGGAATGCTTCTCGACCTGCACAACGCCTATACGCAATGCCTGAATTCGCGGACCGATCCCCTCGAGTACCTGGACCGGATCGAATTGGAGAACGTGCTCCAGATTCATATCTCGGGCGGATCCAACAGCGAAAGCGACTGGCTCCCGGGCGGAAAGGTTTACCGCCTCGACTCCCATGACGACAGCGTGCCCGAGGAGGTCTGGACACTCGCCGAAAAGACCATTCCCAAATGCCCCAACCTTCGCGGAATCGTCGTGGAACGGCTCAACGGGACGATTGATCCCGGAGAGGTGCCGGCTCTCGCGGCGGAAGTCCAGAGGGCAAAGGAGCTCTTTCCGTGTTAAGGAACCTGCAAGGAGCCCTGATGCGTATCCTGAACAGCGAGGATCCGTTGGCCACCCTCCGGGAGGAGGCGGGGAAACTGCCGGAAGAAGACCGGCTCCTCCTCGAATCCCTCGGGGAAGACGGCATCCGGTTGACCGGACTCCTGGTGCAAAAACTGCGGTTCGAACGGATCTGCCGGGGCAATCCGGACATTACCGCATGGTTCGAGAAGGATCCGGGGGCATTCCTCGAAGCCTTCCGGGAATATTCGAAGTCCGTCCCCCCCCGCTACTATTTCCCCGAGGAGGAGACTTCGGCTTTCTCCCTATTTCTTTCGCAAAACAATATTCCCATGAACCACCCCCCCCCGAAGACGTCCAAGGGACATGAAGAGACGGACTTTCCTCCAACAACTGGCGGCGACACCCCTGATTTTCGGCCTGGGCAGCGTCTTCTCGCAGGAAGACGGAAGTACCCCGGACTGGTACCGCAAGGCGCTCTTGAAAATGAAGCAAACAGGACGGTACGGAATCGTCATCGTCGTCCCCGAAGATCCCAAGAAGCGAGAACAAGCGGCTTCAGCCCTCTACACCGCTCTTCTCCGGAAACCCTCCTCCATCTTCTGCGAAGCGGTCTTTATCTGCCTGTCTTCCAAAATGGCGAAACAACTCGTTCGAAAGCCGGGCGAAAATTCGAACCGGTTCCTGCTCGATCCGTCCGGGAAACGAATCTATTCCGACAGGATCAACGTGACCTACACACTCAAGAGCAGGCGGTTTTCCGCCTCATTCGAGCGCTTTCTCCACGGCCGGAACAACGTGCGTCTCAAAAGACAGGTCGCTCAAATCGAAGTTCCCGAAAAGATCCGTGTTGCACTGGAACAGTTGGAGTCGGACAGGATCGAGGAACGCTCCCACGCGGAAAAAATCCTGCTCGAATCCATGGAGACGATCGCTCCACTGCTGGCCCTCCTGCGGACCACCACCTCCCGGGAAGAGACCCGGGCACGGATTGACACACTCATGAGGAACCATGTGACCATCCTGGATGCGGAGTCTGGATTCCCGCAGCACAAACGCAGGCCACGGAAACTTCCCTACGGCACCGTGTTGAACAAACGGAAAATCTACCCGGAATCCGATCCATGCGGCGCCTGTGGAATGGCCCTGCCTTCCCCGACAAGCCGGTCGTTCCTGACATTCATCGCCCGCTAAGTTCCTCCCCCTTTCCCTGGAAAATGTATTTCCGGAACCCGCCCCCGCTTCCCTGCGTCAAAGCGGCATGGAACGACGAACCTTTCTCAAACAGCTGGCCGCGACACCGCTGATCTTCGGACTGGGAAACCTCCTTTCCCAGGAGGAGGGGAACACCCCCGGCTGGTACCGGGAAGCGCTCGCGAAAATGAAGCAAACGGGACGGTACGGGATCGTCCTCGTCGTTCCGGGCGGGAACCCGATGAGGGCCACGGCCGAAGAAGCCCTTTCAACGGCGCTCGCGACACAACCGCCCCATCTTTTCTGCGAGGCGGTCTTCATCGTCCTGGTTCGAAAACTGGCGGACCGTCTCGTCGGGGAAACGGGAGAACGGGAAAACAGGATCCTTCTCGACCCCGCCGGGAAGAGGGTCGCCGCCGACCGGGTCGCCCTCGTCCCCCTGTTGCAGGGGAATGATTTCTCCCCCTCCTTCGAACGGTTTCTTCATGGAAAGGACAACCTGCATCTCCGAAGACAGGTCCGGGAAATGAAGGTGCCGAAAAAGCTGCGGGACGCGCTCAAAAAAATTGACTCGGACAGGATCGGGGAACGTACCGACGCGGAAAAAATCCTGCGGGCCGCCGGGGATAACATCATGCCGGCGCTCGCCCTTCTTCGAATCACCACCGGTTCCGAGGAGATCCAGGCGCGCATCGACGCGATCCGGAATAACCACTCCGGCTGCACGACCGGAGATACAAACGCCCCTGTAACCAACTGGAAACTCCCTTACGGAGTTTCCCCCGCTTTCCCCGGCCTGAAGCTTGCCACGAAACAACTCGAACCCGATTCGTGTCTCGGCTGCGGAATGGCCCGGATCGATCCGGAGAGCCGTCCCTTTCTGAAAATCAAGTCCCGCCTCTTCAAGATCCCCGTAAAATTCCACACCCGGTAGCCGCTATACGACCTATTCCGTCACAACCCCATGCGATGCTCTTGTTGATGAGAGCTTTCGGTGGGAAACAGAAGCCGTCGCATCCCGTGGCTTTCACCTCCTGGAAATGGCATGACGTCTTTCCGGGCGTGCCGCGTCGGCACACCAAACGCAAATGATTGACGGCCAATTTGGAGGGATGTCTAATGGCTACCATCACACAGACGAAGGAGAGAGAAATGAGTGTGCAGAACCCACCCCGTGACAGTCGCAGAATGGATGCGCTCAAGTCGGCCCTGTCCCAGATCGAGAAGCAGTTTGGAAAAGGTTCCATCATGCGCCTCGGCGAGGGAAGCCATCTTGAAATCGAGGGAATTTCCACCGGGTCCCTCTCGATCGACCTTGCCCTGGGCGGAAAAGGCGTTCCGCGTGGTCGGGTGGTCGAGGTCTTCGGACCGGAAGGCTCCGGAAAAACAACCCTTTGCCTCACGCTGATCGGCAACGTGCAGAAAGCCGGCGGACAGGCGGCGTTCATTGACGCCGAGCATGCGATGGATCCCACCTATGCCCAAAAACTGGGCGTGAATCTCGAGTCCCTACTGCTTTCCCAGCCCGACTCTGGCGAACAGGCGCTTGAGATCGCTGAAATCCTGACCCGGTCCAACGGCCTTGACGCCATCGTCATCGACTCGGTCGCCGCGCTTGTTCCCAAGGCCGAACTCGAGGGAAACATGGGCGATTTCCAGATCGGCCTGCAGGCGCGTCTCATGAGCCAGGCGCTCCGAAAGCTCACGGCGGCGGTGGCCAAATCAAAAACCAGCCTGATCTTCATCAACCAGATCCGCGAAAAGATCGGCGTCATGTTCGGCAACCCGGAAACCACCCCCGGAGGCCGGGCACTGAAGTTCTACTCCAGCG
>PVBE010527516.1_pt1 | contig 24759 bp, 26 predicted proteins | sample 1631181 | NCBI WGS metagenome assembly PVBE01 (sample SAMN08397723, study PRJNA350692) | Marine metagenome, whole genome shotgun sequencing project. | isolation source: water | place: Pacific Ocean | collected 2012-04 | reverse complement strand
CCTATTGCGAGCGCTCCTTCGAGGAATGCGACGAGTGGGTCGAGGCCGGCTCGGAAGGCGTCATCGAGGCCGCGACAATCGTTACCGCGGCTTTCGAGAACCTGCCGCCGCCGCCTTACGCCATCGCCTACGTGCGGCTCGACAACGTCGACACGGCAATGCTCAACTTCGTGCGCGGCCTCGACCTGGAAGACGTGCCCGCCGCCGCCGCCCGCCTCGAGCCCGGCACCCGGGTGCGCGTGGTATTCAAGGACCAGCCGGAAGGCCGGGCCACGGATTTCCATTACGAACTGGCCTGACGGCACCGTGCATGCTACCCCAGGGGGAGAAATGCCAGTCAAAGCCACCCCACGGGTGATCGCCGCCCTCAGCACTTTCAGCGACCGCGTCGGCCGTTGGGGATCGCTGTTGATCATCCCTTTGGTCCTTGTCACGGCCTGGGACATCTTTGCCCGTAAGCTGGTGTGGATCCAGTTGTGGCTGATCGATAACGTGGGCTCGATATTCCAATCCACCATCCTGCAAGAGATGGAGTGGCACATCCATACGGGACTGTTCGCCCTGGTGCTGGGCATGGGCTACGTCAACAACCGCCACGTCCGTGTCGATTTGTTGCATGAACGCCTGACGTTTCGCAGCCGGGCTTGGGTGGAGTTCCTGGGCTGCACGCTCTTCCTGCTGCCGTTTTGCCTGCTGGTCATCTATTTCGCCTTCATCTACGTGTACGAATCCTTTGTCATCGGCGAGATTTCCGCTTCGTTGGTAGGGCTTTCGCACCGCTGGCTGATCAAGTCGGTGCTGCTGATCGGCCTGATCGTGGCGCTGCTCGCCGGTATCGCGGTCTGGCTGGAAACCATCCTGGTGCTGTTCGGCCCTCGGGAGCTGCGCTTCGAGATGATGACGCTGAAACGCTCCGAGCCGCCTGCGAGCACAGCAGGAGACGAAGCCCATGATCGAGCTGCCGATTAAGGATCGCACGTTTCGCAACCTGCTCGGCAGGCTGGCCTCCGAGCAAGGCGAGCAGACCTTCCTGAGCTTCGAGGAGCGGACCTTTACTTACGCGGAGACCGACGCCATCTCCAACCGCGTCGCCAACGGCCTGGCGGCATTGGGTATCATCCACGGCGATCACGTGGCGACCCTCATGAACAACTGCCCCGAGATCCTCTGGCAGTACTTCGGCCTGGCGAAATTGGGGGCGGTGACGGTGCCGGTGAACACGGCGGCAAAAGGGGAATTGCTCGCCTACTACATCCGCCAATCGGACGCCCGTGCCGTGATCGTCGAGGCCCCGCTGTACGAACGTCTGGTCGAGGTGACCGACGATATCGAGAGCCTGGACCGCGTGATCGTGTTTGACGAATTCGGGGAGCTCGCACCCGATTTTGCCACCCGATTGGAAGTCCCCGTAACCGACTATGCCGATCTGGAAAAGGCCTCCGACGCGCCGCCACAGAGCGAAACCACCGCGGCGCGGTTCTGCGATCTCGCCTTCCTGCTCTACACCTCGGGCACCACCGGACCTTCCAAGGGCAACATGTGGACCCAGGCCACCATCATCACGTCCGGAATGGACATCGTGCCGGCCTACGGCTATCGGCGCGACGATGTTTTGTTCGTCTGTCTCCCTCTCCTGCACGGCAACGCCTTGCTCACCAGCCTGATGCCGGCCCTGGTGGCGGGTGCAGGCATAGCACTTTCGCGGCGCTTTTCGGTGAGTACGTTCTGGGACGAGATCCGCCGGCACGGCGCGACGCAATTCAATTCGCTGGGCGCCATGACCAACTTCATCTGGAGCCAGCCGCCAAGCCCCGACGACGCTGACAACCCCGTGCGCCAATGCATGGTGGTGCCGACGCCGACCGAGTTCTACGACGACTTCCAGAAACGCTTCGGCCTCGAATTCACCTCGCTGTTCGCCATGACCGACACCTGCATGGTGACCTTGCGCGGCCCCGCCGATCTCCCGGAAAAGTGGGCCTCAGCCGGCCGCGTGCGGCCCGAAGTCGAGGTCCGCATCGTCGACGACGACGACCTCGAACTGGCGCCCGGCGAGATCGGCGAGATAGTGCTGCGCGGCCGCGATCCCTGGCACGTGGCGCTGGGCTACTACAACAAGCCCGAGGCCACGGCCGAGGCTTTTCGCAATCTCTGGTTCCACACCGGCGACCGCGGCCGCGTCGACGCGGACGGCTACCTCTACTTCGTCGATCGCAAGAAGGACGCGATCAGGCGCCGGGGCGAAAACATCTCGTCCTACGAAGTCGAACAGATCATCCTCAAGAACGACGCCGTCGAGGACGTCGCCGCTTTCGCCGTGGCCGCCGAAACCAGCGAAGACGAGGTCATGGTCAGTTTGGTGCTGCGCCCGGGCTCGAACCTCACCCCGGCGGCGTTGATCGATTTCTGCCAACAAAACATGGCGTATTACATGGTGCCCCGCTACGTCGAGTTCGTGCCCGATCTGCCGCGGACCATGAGCGAGAAGGTACAAAAATACAAACTCCGCGATGCCGCCGAGGCCCGTCTCGCCGATATCTGGGACCGCGAAAAAGAAGGCATCGTGGTCAAGCGCTAAGCCAGCCGTTCGGCGGCCCATTTTTCGGAGTCATTCCCGCGAAAGCGGGAACCCAGGTTTTGTTTTTTTCGTGGCTCCGACGCGCCCTAATCGCTCAATTCCGAAGCACCCAGCCCGTTTTTCCCACCACCTCTTGACACTCATCCCTTTGATCACATCTATAGACCGACGGTCGGTCTATAACTGGGAACGAACGATGGCAAGAGTGATCAAGGCGCCCGAGGTCAGGCGGGCCGAGATTCTGCAGGTGGCCTGGGGCCTGTTTGCCGAACGGGGCTACGAGGGCACCAAGGTGGCGATGGTGCTGGAGCGCGCAGGCATCGCCAAGGGCACCTTCTATCACTACTTCGCCTCGAAGGAAGCGCTGCTGGACGCCGTCGTCGAGGCCATGACCGAAAGAGGGTTGGTGGAGGTGCAGGCGGCCATGGCGGCTGCCGGTGCAGGCGGCCTTCAGCAGTTGAACGCCTTTCTCACGGCTTCGCGCGGCCTGCGGACCGACAATATGGCGCTGATCGTCGATATCGCGCTGGTGCTGCACCGCGACGAGAACGCCATCATGCTGCGCAAGCTGCGCCGCCGCGTCGACGGCCGCGTGCGACCGATTCTAGCGGCCATCGTCGCCACTGGTGCGGGCGAGGGAGCCTTCGACGCCGGGCCGCCTTACGACGAGATGGCCCAGGTCATCCTTGATCTGGGCCACGCCGTTGCCAACCAAAACCTGGACACGCTGATCGAGCGCCGGCCGCCCCGCGAAACCGCCAACACCATCCTGCGGCGCCTCAACGCCGTTGGCACGGCCGTCGAACGCTTGCTCGAGACGAAGGGACCGCTGTCGGTGATAGACGACGGCTTTGTCGCTGCCCTGGAGCGGTACCTGGACGAGCGAGGCAAGAAATCGCAAGGAGGGAACGATGACAGCAACACCTCTGCCTGAAGCACCGGCCACCGACGATCGGCTCGACGCCGACGGCCGCCAGGTGCTGGCGCGTGAGCTCATCCGGCCGATAATCTGGGGCGGAATCATGTTTCTGGCCGCCGGTCGCCTCGACTGGCTAGCCGGCTGGCTAATGCTGGGCCTGAGCTACGCCGTGCTGATCCCGGCGCTCACCTATCTGGCCCGGCATAACCCCGCGGTCCTCAAAGCGCGCCGCCGCATGGGCCCGGGCACGGAGCCCTTCGACAAGGTGTTTTTCGCACTCTGGATCCCCAGCGGTCTGGGATTGATGGTGCTCTCGGCCCTCGACGCAGGCCGCTTCGGCTGGTCGCAGATGCCGCTCGGGCTGCAGGCTCTGGGCGCCATCGTGCTGGTCGCCGGTATGGTCACAATCTATTGGTCGATGGCGGTCAACCGCCACTTCGAGGTTTCGGTGCGCCTGCAAAGCGACCGCGATCACCAGGTCTGCCGCGACGGCCCCTATCGCTTCGTCCGCCACCCCGGATACACCGGCGCCTTGCTCGGCAACTTCGCCATGCCGCTCTTGCTGGGTTCGTGGTGGGGATTGCTGCCGGCCCTCGGCATCACCGTTCTCTTCGTGGTACGCACGGTGCTCGAGGAAAGAACGCTCATGGCCAAACTGCCGGGCTACAAAGACTACGCCAGCCAAACGCGGTTTCGTCTCGTGCCGGGGGTGTGGTAGGCCGCAACAAACTGCCCCCGGTTTTGAAAGCAGATAACGTGGGTATCAGTTATTGATTGGAATGGAGACCTCCATGACGACCAAACGCATCTGGCATGGCTGGACGACGCCCGAGCGGGCCGACGACTACGAGCGGCTCCTGCACGACGACGTGTTCCCGGGAATCGAGGCCAAGCAGATCGCCGGTTACCGTTCGATCGAGCTCTTACGGCGCGACCTCGGCGACGAGGTCGAGTTCATCACTATCATGACGTTCGAATCGCTGCAGAGCGTGATCGACTTCCAGGGGGAGGACTACCAACGCTGCTACGTGCCCGACGCGGCCCAGGCGATCCTCAAGCGCTGGGACCAGGTGTCGGACCATTTCGAAGTAAGGGAAGTGAGAAACTACGGATAGCGCGACATTATCAACGGGGACATGATCACCCCACCGCCTCCTTCCCCATCATCGCGCGCGCTATCAGCAGCTTCGAAATCTCGGCCGTGCCGTCGCCGATTTGCCAGCCCAGGATATCGCGCAGCCGTTGCTCGAAGGGCAGTTCCTGGGAGTAGCCGTAGTGGCCGTGCAGCGTCAGGCACTTGCGCACGATTTCGAAAGTGAGCTCGGGCACCCACCATTTGCACATGGCGCCCTCGCGGCTGTGGCGCTGGCCGCTCTCACGCATCCACAAGGCCTTGTAGCAAAGCAGCCGGGCGGCTTCGAGCTGGGTTTCGGCCTCGGCCAGGGGGAAACTCACGCCCTGGTATTGCGAGATGGGGCGGCCCATGGAGTGGCGCTGCTGGACGAATTCGCAGGTCTCGTCGACTGACGCTTGCGCTGCGCCCAGGCATTTGAGGGCTATGTAGACGCGGTTGGTGTCGAAGAAGTCCGCCACCATGAAATAGCCTTCGCCCTGTGGGCCCAACAGGTGGTCGGCGGGAACCCTTACATCGTCGAAGGCGATGGAGCCGCGCTTGGCGCCACGGCTGCCGATGTCGGGCCAGACGCGCGCCTCGCCGACGCCGGGCGTGTCTTTGGGAACGAAAAAGTTGCTCAGGCCCCGCACCCCTGTGCTGCCTTCCTCGGAACGGCAGGTGATGATGAAATAATCCGCATCGACCCAGGAGATCGAGTTCTTGACGGCGTTCAGACGCCACTGGTTGCCCTCGAACACGGCCCGGCCCTTGAAGGCCGCCATATCGCTGCCGCTTTCGGGCTCGGTAAAGCCAACCGCGATGATGGCCTGGCCGGCGGCCACCGCCTCGCGGGCCGGCACGCCGATCTCGTCGGGCAGGCCGGGCAGGTGGTAGAGCTCGTAGGGCTCGCTGGCGATGAGCAGCGGTAGCGCCGTGTTGAAGTCGGCGTAACCGGCTTCCTCGACCATGATGCCGCGGCTGATGAAGTCCATCTCGCGGCTCACCAGGCCGTTGGCCGCGGCCGCCTCGATGATCGGGCGGGGAAAGGCGCCCTGGTCCCATTCGGCGCGGCGCGGCGCGATGACCTCGCGGCCGAAGCGGCGCATCTGTTCGCGGTAGAGGTTTTGTTCTTCGGAGTAGGCAAAGCTAAGCGTCATAATTCTCTTCCCTGGGTCGGAATATGTGGGGTGATAGTAGCGTAGTTTTGGTTATAGGGCGTTCAGGCGAGTCATTGTTAAAGGGCGTTCAGGCGACTCGTTGTCAAAGGGCGTTCAGGCGCCACGAGGGCTTCCGCGGCAGTGGCCGCGACGCGCGGTCGCACTTGCCAAAGGACGCCCAGGAGTCCTTTGGATACAAAATGGCGGCAACGGGCGCCCTTGGCCGCCGCCCCCGTCCCGGGGGCGGTTTAGTGCTTCCGCCCCCGGCGATTCCATTTGTTGTGTTGTGCTTTGTTCCTGAGTGCAACGGGAGCGACCGCGACCCGCCGCTCCTGCGGCGCGCCCGCGCAGGCAGCGGACCTTCAGGTCCGCCGCCGTGAGCGACAAATAAACCTATTCCCCCTCGGGAATAGGCAACGCCGTACCGTACTTGACCTGCTTGAGGGCAAAGCTCGAGGTGATGTTGGAGACGCCGGGGATGCGCGTCAGGCGGTCGACGACGAACGACTTGTAGGCTTCGACGTCGGGCACGACGATGCGCAGGAGGTAATCGGCATCGCCCGTCATCAGGTAGCATTCCATGACTTCCGGCAGCGCCGAGACGGTGGCCTCGAAGCCCTCCAGGTTGCGCTCGATCTGCTGCTGCAGTGTCACCCGCACGAAGACGCTGACCGGCAGGCCGACGGCGGCCGGGTCGATCAACGTGGCGTGGGCCCGGATGACGCCGCTTTCTTCAAGCTCGCGCAAGCGTCGCGAGCAGGGCGACGGCGAGAGGCCGGCGGCGCGGGCAAGTTCCACATTGGCCAGGCGGGCATTCTGCTGCAGCACGGTCAGAATGCGACGATCGGTGCGGTCGAGGGTATGTTTTGGCATAATCTGTATGTTGAGTTCCAGAAATTGGTGAATTATTGCGCAATTATTGTCTTCTTTGGCGGCAATCGCAAGGATCGTGTGGCGCCGTTCGTGCTAGCCTGATGCTCCTGATGAACGATACTTCAGCACCCGGTCTTTCCAACCGGCTGGCGCCGGAGCTCATTGCTGGGCTCACCCAGGTTGAGCAGAAGGTGTTGTGGCTGGCTTGTTGGATGATCCATCACGCCAACCACGTGCGGCCCTCGCGCGACGGCCTCAAGGTGGGTGGCCACCAGGCTTCGTGTGCTTCGGCCACGACGCTGCTGACGGCGCTCTATTTCCACGAATTGGAGGCCGCCGACCGGGTCGCCGTAAAACCCCACGCGGCGCCGGTCTTTCACGCCATCCAGTACCTCATGGGCAACCAGGACTTACCTAGCCTGAAGGCGTTTCGGGCTTTCGGTGGGGCCCAATCCTATCCCTCGCGCACCAAGGACCACGATGGCGTCGATCTCTCCACCGGCTCGGTTGGGCTCGGTGTCGGTGCGACGCTGTTTGCCTCATTGGTGCAGGACTACGTGCATCTTCACGGCCTGGTGCCGGCGGACCGACCCAAGGGCCGGCTGGTGGCGCTGATGGGCGATGCCGAGCTCGACGAAGGCAACGTCTTCGAGGCGCTGCTGGAGGGCTGGAAGCACGACGTGCGGAATCTTTGGTGGATCATCGACTACAACCGCCAAAGCCTGGACGGCGTGGTCAACGATTACCTGTTCGCCAAGATCAAGGATTTTTTTGCCACCGTCGATTGGCAGGTCGTGACCTTGAAGTACGGCAACAGGCTTCGCCTGGCTTTCGAAGGGCCGGCGGGCGAGGCGTTACGGCAATGGATCGACGACTGCCCCAACCAGCTCTATTCGGCGCTCTGCTTCAAGGGCGCCGAGGGCTGGCGCGAGCACCTCAAGCACGATCTGCGCGGCGTCAGCGGCTTCAAGGAGCTCTTGGACAGCCACGACGACGAGAGTTTGCACGCGCTGATGACCAACCTCGCCGGCCACGATATGGAAACCGTGCTCGATGCCTTCCGCGAGGCCGAGGGCGACCGGCCGCATTGCTTCGTGGCCTACACCGTCAAGGGCTATGGACTGCCGATAGCGGGCCACAAGGACAACCACGCCGGCATGATGACGCCCGACCAGATGGCCGAGTTCAAATCGTCCATGGGCATCCCCGACGGGGCCGAATGGGACCCGCTCGCGGGCTTGAATCTCACAGCCGAGGCGCTGACCGACTTGGTCGAAGGAGCCCCCATGGCCAGGCGCCGGCCCGGCGGCCGCAGCGCCTCGCTGGCCGTGGCGGCGCCGCTGGCCGAGGGCGGCGCCCAGTCGACGCAAGAAGCCTTCGGGCGCATCATGAACGAGTTGGGCAAGTCCGATGACGAAATGGCACAGCGCATCGTCACCACCTCGCCCGACGTCACGGTGTCGACCAACCTGGGCGGCTGGGTCAACCAGCGCGAGGTCTTTCATCGCCACGAAAAAGCCGACGTGTTCCGCCAGGAGCATCTGCCTTCGACTCAGCGCTGGACGCTGTCGCCGCGCGGCCGCCACATCGAGCTGGGCATCGCCGAGAACAATCTATTCCTTTTGCTCACGGCGCTGGGCCTTTCGGGCGAGCTTTTCGGGGCGCCGCTGCTGCCCATCGGCACGCTCTACGATCCCTTCATCAGCCGCGGTCTGGATGCGCTCAATTATGGCTGCAGCCAGGGTGCCCGATTCATGGTGATCGGCACGCCATCTGGCATCTCGCTGGCGCCGGAGGGCGGGGCGCACCAGTCTTTCGCCACACCGCTGATCGGCATCGGCCAGGACGGCCTCAGCGCCTTCGAGCCGGCCTTCGCCGACGAGCTGGCGCTGCTTATGGCCTGGGGCTTCGAGCACATGCAGGCCGACGACGGCGGAGCCGTCTATCTCAGGCTCTCGACGCGCACGCTGGAACAGCCCCAGCGTGAGATGACGCCCGAGCTGGCCGCCCAGGTGGTGGCCGGCGGCTACTGGCTGGTGCCGCCGGCCCCAGGCACTGAGCTGGCCGTGGTCTACAGCGGCGCCGTGGCGCCCGAGGCCATGGCCGGCCACGCCAAGGTTTGCCAGGACATCCCCGGCGCCGGCTTGCTGGCGGTAACCTCCGCCGACCGCCTGCACGCCGGCTGGCTGGCGGCGGTGCGCGGCGGCGGCGGGCCTTCGCACACCGAGCGGCTTTTGGCACCCCTGGCTGCCGACGCCGGGCTGGTGACGCTGATCGATGGCCATCCCATGGCACTCGACTGGCTGGGCTCGGTGGCCGGCCAGCGCGTGGTGCCGCTGGGCGTCGAGCGCTTCGGCCAGTCCGGCGATATCGTCGACCTATATCGCGAATACGGCATCGATTCAGAGGCTGTGGTCGATGCCGTTGCGGCCGCCTCGGTGCGCCGGGCGAGATCCTGACGAGCCCGCCCTGATCGCTGACGGCGAGGATGACGCAAGGGCGTCGTGTACGAACGAGTCCGAAAACGGCCAGACGGGAACACCGTCCGGCGCCATAATGGCGCCATGGATCTCGATCGCGACATCTGCTACCGGGCGCTGCGAACGCGCGACAGCCGCTTCGACGGACGCTTCTTCACCGCCGTGCGGACCACCGGCATCTACTGCCGTCCGGTCTGCCCGGCAACGACGCCGAAACTCGAGAACTGCACCTTCTTCCCTCTGGCGGCGGCAGCCCAGGAGGCCGGGTTCAGGCCCTGCTTGCGTTGCCGGCCCGAAGCGGCGCCGGGCTCGCCGGCCTGGGCCGGCACCTCGACGACGGTGCGGCGGGCGCTCAAGCTGATCAACGGCGGCGCCCTCGATGGCGCCGGGGTGGGGCAGTTGGCCGATCGGCTGGGGGTGGGCGAGCGCCATTTGCGCCGGCTGTTTGCCCGCCATGTCGGTGCCTCGCCTTTGGCCGTGGCCCAGAACCGGCGGCTGCTGTTCGCCAAGAAACTTTTGGACGAGACCGACCTGACCATGACCGAGGTGGCATTGGCCGCGGGCTACTCCAGCCTGCGCCGTTTCAACGCCGCGCTGCGCAACGCCTACGGCCGGCCGCCAGGAAGCCTGCGCTGCAAGGGCGGCTGGTCCGGCGGTGCCACGGACCTGACGCTCGAGCTCACGTTCCGTGAGCCCTACCATTGGCCGGCGATTTGCGACTTTCTCGGCCGCCGCGCCATTCCGGGCGTCGAGGAGGTGACCAACGAATGCTACCGACGCACCATCGCGGTGGCCGGCAGCCACGGTGTGGTCGAGGTCGCGCCCCACGTTCCCGGCGCTCTGACGGCCCGCATCAAACTGGCCCGGCCGGCGCCCATCATCGGCATCGTCCAGCGCCTGCGGCGCCTCTTCGATCTCGACGTCGATCCCGCCGAGGTGGCGGCGCAGCTTGCCGAAGACGTCGTCATCGGTGCTGATGTGGCTCGCCTTCCAGGCCTGCGGGTGCCCGGCGCCTGGGACGGGTTCGAGCTTGGCGTGCGGGCCATCTTGGGCCAGCAGGTCACGGTCAAGGGGGCGACGACGCTGGCCGGCCGCCTGGTGGCCGAATGGGGTGAGCCGCTCACGCTCAACGGCCGCGCCACGGCCTGCGGCAGCCTCAGCCACGTCTTTCCCGAAGCGGGCCGGCTGGCCGGCGCCGACCTCACGGGTATCGGCCTGCCGCGGGCCCGGGCTGCCACCATCAGCGGCCTGGCCAAAGCGATCGACGATGGTGAGGTGACGTTCGACGGCGCCACGCCGTTCGATGCGGCCCGTGCCGGCCTGCTGGCGCTGCCCGGCATCGGTGCCTGGACCGCGGACTACATCGCCATGCGGGCGCTCCGCGATCCCGATGCCTTTCCCGCCGGCGATCTGGGCTTGCGAAAAGCGGCTGCCGCCCGCGGCGGGCCGGACGACGCCAAAGGCCTGGCGGCACTTTCGCAAAACTGGCGGCCCTGGCGGGCCTACGCGGCACTGCTGTTGTGGACAGGGGATACCGAATCCGAATGATCAATTCAGTTTCGCTATCAAGCCGCCATTGAGGCGGCGGCCAAGTGCACGGATGCGCACGCCCGGCGGGGGACATATGAAAGCGAGCAAACGAATGAAATTTCTGGTCGACGAGATTGCCTCGCCCTTGGGATCCATGGTTCTGGTCAGCGACGGAACCGCCGTGGTCACGCTCGACTTCGCCGACTGCCGCCAGCGCTTCGACGATTCACTGAAGCGCCGATTCGGATCCGTCGAATTGCTGCCGACTCCTGACCCTGGCGGATTTTCCAGCGCCGTTCGCAGCTATTTGGCCGGCGATCGCGAGGCCGTCGCCAAGTTGCCCGTACGTCTCGCCGGCACGCCATTTCAGGAAACCGTCTGGGCGGCTTTGCGATCGATTCCCACCGGATCGACCACGACCTACGGTGAGCTGGCGGCCCGCCTCGGCCGGCCCGGTTCGGCCCGTGCCGTGGGCCGCGCCAACGCCCTCAACCCGGTCGCCATCGCCGTCCCCTGCCACCGCGTCATCGGCGCTGACGGCTCACTGACCGGCTACGCTGGGGGGGTCGAGCGCAAACGCTGGCTGTTGGCGCATGAAGGTGTCGAGGTGGCGGGGCCGAGTTAACCCAGCTTCTCATGCCGCGGAGCGTGGGCGGTCGCGGATTTCGCGATCCAAGCGGTCACCGATCCTGTCCTTGAGGGATTCGAGATCGTAGCGCTGCTGCAGCGTCATCCAGAATTCCGCTGAGACACCAAAATAACGTGCCAGCCGCAGCGCCGTGTCGGGTGTGATGCCCCGCTTGCCCAGGCAGATCTCGTTGATACGCCGGGGCGGTACGTTGATGTCTCTGGCCAGGCGCGACTGGCTGATGACCATCGGCTTGAGGAATTCCTCACCGAGGATTTCGCCGGGATGAATGGGGGGGAGTTTGCTCATCGTTGTTTCCTAGTGGTAGTCGACAATTTCCACGTCGTAAGCGTCGCCCTGGCGCCAGACGAAACATATGCGCCTCTGGTCGTTGATGCGAATACTGTGCTGGCCCTGCCGATTCCCCTTCAAGGCTTCCAACCGGTTGCCCGGCGGAACCCGAAGTTCCGCCAGCGATCTTGCGGCATTCAATAATTCCAACTTGCGCCGCGCAGATGTGGAAATGCCCTGCCACGTGCGAGTTCGTTGTCGGTTGAACAGCCGTTCGCTGTCCTTGTTCCCAAAGGACCGAATCATGGCACTAGCTTATACCGAGTATTGTTATACCGTCAAACGACATAGATGGACACAAAGTGCTCAGGGGCCCTTACCCCAAATGAGCGAAGATGGAGAAGCGCTCCCGGCCCTCCAGGGCGCGGGTGATGTGGCCCTGGCCGGTTTCGTCCTCGCCGAGATAGATGCCGCCGGGCAGCACCGTGTGGCGCTCGCCCAAGCCATTCTCGATTTCGGCGCCGCCCGTGATGAAGAGCACGAACTGGCGCTGGGGCGCGCGGTGCCAGTCGTAGTTCAGGCTGGCCGGTGCCAGCACGTACTGGAAACCAACCAGCGGGATCTCGGCGGTCAGGCACTCGCCCGCCACCTGGCCATAGGGCAGCAGGTCGGATTTCGTGCGCGAACGGCCATCCTCGCCGGTCCAGGTGCGCAGGAAGGGCGCGCCGGCAGGGTCACCAGCCGGCACCGGGCCGTCAGCGGTTGCCGGCGCCGGGTTCGAGAGCCTCAATTCGGCCCAGTGGACGGGACCGGAGCCGGGGGCTCGGCGCACCGCTCCGCCGGCCCCGGCGGCCGTCATCAGCAGCAGGTCACCAAGGCCGAACTGGCGCCGCGCCCCCGATGCCAGGGCGACATCGAGGCTGCCTTCGAGAACCACGATCAGGCGGTCCGGGGTGTCGTTTTCGGGGGCCGAAGTGAATCCGGCCGAGACCCAGCCGAAACGGATCGCTTCGGCCGTCAGTCGCTCGGTGATGTTGAAGGGCGAGGAGTCGCGCCCATATGGCTGGCTGCAATCCTCGAATTCTGTCCGACCGTCCTCCCCCACTTGTGCCCGGGTTACGTCGACAGCGTCTTGCATATTGATTTGGCGCCGTGAGCTACCATCAGGCCGCGAAGGCGGCTCGCATGGCCCGGGCGGCGCGTTCGGTGGCCACGGCGGCTTGGGCGAAGACGCCGGCCATGGAGAAGAAGGCGTGGATCATGGTGGGGTATTCAGCGTGTTCGACCGTCACACCGGCCTCTTCGAGGCGCCGGGCGTAAGCCCGGCCCTCGTCGCGCAAGGGGTCGAAACCGGCGGTAATGACGTGGGCCGGTGCGAGTCCCGAGAGGTCCGGGGCCTTGAGCGGCGAGACCAGCGGGTCGCTGCCCTGGTCGGGCGATTCCAGGTATTTATCGAAGAACCAGCTCATGCGCTCAGCCGTGAGGAAGAAACCGTCGGCGAAAAGCTTGTAGGACCTTTGCGCCATATCGGTGTCGACCACCGGGTAAACCAGCAGCTGGAACCCGGGCTGTGGGCCGCCCTGGTCCCGACAGGCCAGCGTCAGCGCGGCGGCCAGGTTGCCACCCGCCGAATCGCCGCCCACCGCGAGGCGCGCCGGGTCGCCGCCGATGTCGGCGGCATTGGCCGCAGCCCAGGCGAAAGCGGCGCGGCAATCGTCGAGACCGGCAGGGAACTTGGCTTCGGGTGCCAGGCGGTACTCCACCGAGATCACCACGGCATCGCAGGTCCGGGCCAGTCGGCGGCAGGGCTCGTCGTGGGATTCGACGCTGCCCAGCGCGAAGCCGCCGCCATGGAACCAAACCAAGATCGGCCGCGGCAGGCTGCCGGCGCCGGGCCAGTAGAGGCGCACCGGGATATCACCGCCGGGTCCCGGTATGCTCCGGTCTTCGCTGGCATAGATCGGCGTCGGGCCGCCACGGAAGGGCGCCACCGCATCGGCCAATTGCTGGCGCGCCTCCACCGGATCGTCGGAGGCCACGTTGGCGTCGGCCAGGGCGCAGACGATCTGGGCCTTGCTGTCCAGCGTGTTGCCATCGATAGTAATGCGGCGGCCCAGATGGCTGAGGCCGGCAAACAAGCCGGGGCCGCGGGCCATCATGACCATGATCTCGGGATTGAAACTGGGGGCGGGGCCGAGGCCGAGCATGGGCGATCCTCCGGGGTTGACGGGCGGGGCCAAGTATACGGCAAAATCAGGGCAAGGCGTGAAGGTCCAAATCGAGCACTTCGCCCATCCAGATGGCATGATCCGTGTGGTCGGGAACGTCGTCGCCGGTGTTGGGGTGAAGCAGTAGCGTCAGGCCCTGGCGATTGAGCATGAGCCAGGGCACGATCTCCGCGAAGAGGTCGGCCTCGAAGGCGATCCGGTAGCTCCAGCGAGGGTGGGGGCCGACATTTTTTTCGTGCCAGCGGCCCATGCGCACCTCGAAGCGCTCTTCGACACCCTCGCGCAGCGCGCGCGCTGGATCGCGGCTGGCCGCGTCGAAATAGACGTGGACGTGGTAGTCGTGGATATCGTCGCTGGCCGTCACTGGACCCAGAGGCTTGCTCAGGCGGCTTCGACCTCGACGCCTTTTTCCGCCACCAGAGCCGAGAGCTCGCCGTTTTCGTACATCTCTCGGACGATGTCGCAACCACCCACGAACTCACCCTTGAGGTAGAGCTGGGGAATGGTCGGCCAGTCCGAAAACTCCTTGATGCCTTCGCGCAGCGCCGGGTCCATCAATACGTCGATGCCCTTGAACTTGACCTTCATGTTGGTCAGCACCTGGACCAAGGCAGCGGAAAAGCCGCACTGGGGGAAAACCGGCGTGCCTTTCATGAAAAGCACTACCGGGTTGTCGTCGATTTCCTGCTGGATGCGCTCGGAGACCGGATTGTCGCTCATGCCATCTATCCTCAAATCGTCACTATTCTGGAACTGCCGTCTGCAATGCCAGGGCATGAAGTGTGTCGCCCATACGCCCTTTCAAGGCCTTGTAGACCATTTGGTGCTGCTGCACCCGCGATTTGCCCGAGAATTCCTGCGATACCACGAGGGCGGCGTAGTGATCGCCGTCGCCACGCAGATCCTCGATGGTTACGACGGCGTCGGGAATGCTCTCTTTGATGAGCCTCTCGATGTCGCCAGATTCCATCGCCATGGTGTTTTCCTCTCAGCGCTATGTGCTCGGCGAGGCCATGTATTCGGGTAGCCAGCCGGCATGCGCGTGCCGCAATTCCGCTACCGATATGGTATGTACGCCATTGACTGTCAAACCCTTTCCGCCCGAAAGACCGAGCCGCTGAGCCGGAATATTGGCGTCTGCGGCGCGCTGCAGCACGGCAGCGGCCGAGGTTTCCGGCAACGCCAACAAATATCTCCCCTGGTCTTCGCCGAACAGCATAGCGTTCAATGCTGGTCCGCCCTCGGCGATTTCGATCTCGACGCCCACGTCCCCGGCCAGCGCCATTTCGGCAAGCGCCACCAGCAGACCGCCGTCGGAGACGTCGTGGCAGGCATCGACCAGGCCGTCAATGATAACCTCGCGCACGAAATCGCCGTGGCGGCGTTCCTTGGCCAGATCGACAGGCGGCGGCGGGCCGGCTTCCAGGCCACAGATCTCGCGCAGATATAGCGATTGGCCCAGGTGGCCCCGGGTCTCGCCGATCAGCAACACCACGTCATCGGCCTCGCTCAGTGCGAGGCCGGCCATGTGGGCGAGATCGTCGATCAGGCCGACGCCGCCGATGGTGGGCGCCGGCTGCACGGCCGCGCCCTGGGTTTCGTTGTAGAAGGAGACGTTGCCCGAAACCACGGGGAACTCCAACGCTTCGCAGGCTTCGGCCATGCCGTGGATGCAGCCCACGAACTGGCCCATGATCTCGGGCCTTTCGGGATTGCCGAAATTGAGGCAGTCGGTGACCGCCAGCGGTCGGGCGCCGACGGCACTGAGGTTGCGCCAGGCCTCGGCCACCGCCTGGCGTCCGCCCTGCAGCGGCTCGGCGGCGCAGTAGCGTGGCGTGCAATCGGTGGTCACGGCGATGGCCTTGCCGCCGTGGCCGATGCGGATGACACCGGCATCGCCACCCGGGCGTTGCATGGTGTCGCCGCGGACCAGGTGGTCGTACTGATCCCAGATCCAGCGCTTTTCCGCCAGATCGGGTGAGGCCAGCAGTGTGCTGAGCGCCGTCATGGGGTCGGTATGCTCGACCTCGGGCGTCTGTGCCGGGGCTGGAGCTTCGACGTACGGGCGGTCGTATTCGGGCGAGGCATTGGCCAGCGGTGCGATCGGCAGGTCGGCGGCGACCTCGCCGTGCATGGTCACCACCATGCGGCCAGTGTCCGAGATGCGGCCGACGACGGCGAAATCGAGCTCCCACTTCTCGAAAATCCGAGCGGCTTCCTCTTCGGCGCCTTGGCGCAGCACCATGAGCATGCGCTCCTGGCTTTCCGAAAGCAGGATTTCGTAGGGCGTCATGGCGCTCTCGCGCTGTGGCACCCGATCGAGGTCGAGCTCGACACCGACGCCGCCCTTGCCGGCCATCTCGAAGGACGACGACGTCAGGCCGGCCGCTCCCATGTCCTGGATGGCGACGATGGTGTCGGTGGCCATCAGCTCGAGGCAGGCTTCGATCAGGAGCTTTTCGGTGAAAGGGTCGCCGACCTGGACGGTGGGGCGCTTGGCCTCGCTGTCGTCGTCGAACTCGGCCGACGCCATGGTGGCGCCGTGGATGCCGTCGCGACCGGTCTTTGAGCCGACATAGATCAGCGGATTGCCGACGCCGCCGGCGGTGGAATAGAAAATGCGGCCCTGGTCCACCAGGCCTACCGTCATGGCGTTGACCAGGATGTTGCCGTTGAAGCTGGGATGGAAGGTGCATTCGCCGGCCACGGTGGGGATGCCGACGCAGTTGCCGTAGCCGCCGATGCCGGCCACCACACCGTCGACCAGATGCCGGGTCTTGGCGTGTTCGGGGCTGCCGAAGCGCAGCGCGTTGAGGTTGGCGATGGGCCGGGCGCCCATGGTGAAGACATCGCGCAGGATGCCGCCGACGCCGGTGGCGGCACCCTGGTAGGGCTCGATGAAGGAGGGATGGTTGTGGCTTTCCATCTTGAAGATGACCGCCTGATCGTCGCCGATGTCGACGATGCCGGCGTTCTCGCCGGGGCCGCAGATCACCCAGGGCGCCTCGGTGGGCAACAGCCGCAGCCACTTCTTCGACGATTTGTAGGAGCAGTGCTCGCTCCACATCACGGAAAAGATGCCGAGCTCGGTGAGATTGGGCTCACGGCCCAGGATCTCGACCATGCGCCGGTGTTCTTCGGGTGACAGCCCGTGCTCGGCTACCAACTCAGGCGTAATGGCGATGTCTTCGCCGGCCGTCTCGGCGACGCTCATGCCAGACTCCGGGCCAGGCCTTCGAAAAGCGCCCGGCCGTCGCTGCAGCCCTGGGCCTCTTCGACGTGGTTCTCTGGGTGCGGCATCATGCCTAGCACGTTGCCGGCTGCGTTGAAGATGCCGGCGATGGAGCGGGCCGAGCCGTTGGGATTGCTGCTCTCGGCAATGCCGCCCTCGGCATCGCAATAGCGGAAGGCGACGCGGCCCTCGCCCTCCAATTGGTCGAGCGTCGCCGGATCGGCAAAATAATTACCGTCGTGATGGGCCACGGGGAACGAGACCACCTGGCCGTCGGCATAGCCGCCCTGGAACGGACCGCGGCCTGCCTCGGCCCGCAGATGGACGTTGCGGCAGATGAACTTGAGGTCGCGGTTGGGCAAGAGCGCACCGGGCAGCAGGCCCGCTTCGGTGAGGGTTTGAAAGCCGTTGCAGATGCCCAGCACGGCCACTCCGGCCTCGACCCGGGCTACCACCTCGCGCATGATCGGCGAGCCCGCGGCCATGGCGCCGGAACGCAGATAGTCGCCGTAGGAGAAGCCGCCGGGCAGTACGATAAGGTCGCAATCCGGAAGCTCGGTGTCGCGGTGCCAGACAGTGGCTGGCGGCCGGTCGAAGGCCTGCTCAACGGCATACGAAACGTCGCTGTCGCGATTGCTGCCGGGAAAGATGACGACGACGGACTTCATGGCCGCGGGGCGGCCCCCCCGGTCCCAGCCTCGACCTCGATCGAATAGTCCTCGATGACGGTGTTGGCGAGCAACTTGCCGCACATCTCCTCGACCCGGGTGCGGGCCGCCTCGGCATCGCTGTCGCCGAGGTCGAGCTCGATGTACTTGCCCTGACGGACGCCGTCTATGCCATCGAAGCCAAGGGCTTCCAAGGCCCGGGCGATGGCCTTGCCCTGAGGGTCCAGGACCCCCTTCTTCAAGGTGACGTGAACGCGTGCCAACATACTAGGGATCCGCTATTGCATGGCCGTCGGGCCGGGGAAATCGCGAGGTCCGGACTCCGGCATGATGCCGAGGCGGCGGGCCACCTCCTGGTAGGCTTCAGCGGCGCCGCCCAGGTCACGGCGAAAGCGGTCCTTGTCCATCTTCTCGTTGGTTTGCAGATCCCACAGCCGGCAATTGTCGGGGCTGATTTCGTCGGCCAGGATGGTGCGCTGCTCTTCGTTGTTGAAATAGCGGCCGAACTCCAACTTGAAGTCTACCAGCTTGATGCCGATGCCGAGAAAGACGCCGCTGAGAAAGTCGTTGATGCGCAGACTCATGGACATCATTTCGTCGATCTCGTGGGGAGCGGCCCAGCCGAAGGCGGTGATGTGTTCCTCGGTGATCAGGGGATCGCCCAGCTCGTCCGACTTGAGGCAGAATTCGACGATCGAACGTGGCAGGGCGGTGCCCTCGGCGATGCCCAGGCGTTCGGAAAACGAGCCTGCGGCGACGTTGCGCACGATCACCTCGATGGGGATGATTTCGACTTCTTTGACGAGCTGCTCGCGCATGTTGAGGCGGCGCACGAAATGGGTCGGGATGCCGATCTCACCGATGCGCATCATCAGGTATTCCGAGATGCGGTTGTTGAGCACGCCCTTGCCCGTGATGGTGCCCCGCTTCTGGTTGTTGAAGGCGGTGGCGTCGTCCTTGAAGTATTGCACCAGGGTGCCCGGCTCGGGCCCTTCGAACAGCACCTTGGCCTTGCCTTCATAGATCTGTCTGCGGCGCGACATGCAATTTTTCCGGATTGTCGTGACTGAGCGGTCGGGACTTGCCAGCGGCTTACCCGAGGCTGCGGGCGCTCTAGGCGGCCCGCGAAATGACGACCGGACCATAACCGAATTGAAGTCTCCGTACAATGATTTGCACCTGTCCCCACGGGGCCCATTCGCGACTTCCGGAATACGGTTGATTCCGCCCCGATGAGGGGTTATTGATTCCGGCCCCTCCCGGGGCTATGCCTTGGGCCGCCGTATCATCGAGGGACTCGGGCCGAATGACCAGTTTCGACAAGCGCAAGAAAGCCCACGAGGCGAAATTCGCCCGTGATCAGGAATCCGAGTTCAAGGCCAACGCCCGGCGCAACAAGCTGCTGGGGCTGTGGGCAGCGGAGTTTCTCGGTCTGACCGGCAGCGATGCCGACGCCTACGCCCTCGAAGTGGTCAAGTCCGATTTCGACCGGCCCGGTGACGAGGACGTCTTCGAAAAGGTCTGGGCCGATCTCAGCCCTGCCAGCGTCGACGTCTCGGAGCATCGCCTGCGCCGCCAGATGGAGGACCTGCTGGAAGAGGCGCGCGAGCAGATCGACAACGAGGGTGCGGCTTAGCCGGCCTCTTCACAGCTCCCCGAACACCCTTCGGAAAATACTGTCGACATGGGCGGTGTGATAGCCCAGGTCGAATAGCGCTGCCAATTCGGCGGCCGGAAGTGATGCGCTGACGCGTTCGTCGGCTTCCAGCAAAGTCAAAAAATCGGCGCCGTCCTGCCATACCTGCATGGCGTTTTCCTGAACGATGCGATAGGCCTCTTCGCGGCTTGTGCCGGCTTGTGTGAGGGCCAGCAGGACACGCTGGGAATGGATCAGGCCGCGCAGGCGGTCGAGGTTCTCCTGCATGGCTTCGGGGTAGACCAGCAGCTTGTCGATCACTCCGGTCAGCCGGGCCAAGGCGAAGTCCAGCGTCACCGTAGCATCCGGCCCGAACATGCGTTCCACCGAGGAGTGCGAGATGTCGCGCTCGTGCCAAAGTGCCACGTTCTCCAGCGCCGGCACCACGGCGGCCCGGACCACCCGGGCCAGTCCGGTCAGGTTCTCGGTGAGGATCGGGTTGCGCTTGTGGGGCATCGCCGAGGAGCCCTTCTGACCAGCCGAGAAGAACTCCTCCGCCTCGCGCACTTCGGTGCGCTGGAGGTGACGAATCTCAGTGGCCAGGCGCTCGATCGAACTGGCGATGATGCCGAGCGTGGCAAACAGCGCGGCGTGGCGGTCGCGGGGAATGACCTGGGTCGAAATCGGCTCGGGCGCCAGGCCCAGCTTTGCAGCCACGTACTCCTCGACCCGCGGATCGATGTTGGCGAAAGTGCCGACGGCGCCGGAAATAGCGCAGGTGGCGATTTCGCCCCGGGCCGTCACCAGGCGCTGGCGGTTGCGTTCGAATTCGGCATAGGCCTGGGCCAGTTTGAGGCCGAAGGTCGTGGGCTCGGCGTGGATGCCGTGGCTGCGGCCTATGCAGACCGTGTCCTTGTGCTCGAAAGCGCGCCGCTTCAATACCGTTAGCAACTCGTCGAGATCGGCCAGCAGAATGTCGCAAGCGCGCGTGAGCTGCACGGCCAGGCAGGTGTCAAGGACATCGGACGAGGTCATACCCTGGTGAACGAAACGGGCGGGCTCGCCAACGTGCTCTGCCAGGTTGGTCAGGAAGGCGATGACGTCGTGTTTGGTTTCGCGTTCGATCTCGTCGATGCGATCGATCTCGAAGGCGCCTTTTTGGCGCACGGCAGCCGCGGCTGCGGCCGGAATGACGCCCAATTCGGCCTGGGCCTCGCAGGCGTAGGTCTCGATATCGAGCCAGATTTGGAAGCGGCTTTCAGGCTCCCAGATGGCGACCATCTCGGGTCGGCTGTAACGCGGGATCATGGCGCCAGTTGCCTCTCCGCCAGCTCGACCCAGTAGCGCACGCCAAGCGTCAGGATCTCGTCGTTGAAGTCGTAGCCGGAGTTGTGAACCATGCAAGTGCCCTCGCCGTCACCGTTGCCGATAAAGAGGTAACACCCCGGCCGCTCCTGCAGCATGAAGGCGAAGTCCTCGGAGCCCATCAGCGGCGGCGTTTCGATGCTGACGTTGTCGGTCCCGGCCACGGCCCGGGCGGCGGCGATGGCGAAGGCGGTTTCGTCGTCGCTGTTGATGGTTGCCGGATAGCCGCGCCTGTATGTCAATTGGTGGCTGGCGCCGTGGGCCGCGCAAATGCCGGCGAGAACGCGCTCCATGCCGGCTTCGATCAGGTCCTGGACCGCTGGCTCCAGGCTGCGGGTGCAGCCGCGCAGCGTGACGCTGTCGGGAATCACGTTCCAGGTGTCGCCGGCCTTCAACTGCGTGACCGAGATGACGGCACCTTCCAAGGGATCGACGTTGCGCGAGACGATCGTTTGGAAGGCCTGCACGACCTGGGTTGCGGTGGTCACCGGATCGATGCCGGTGTGCGGCATGGCGGCGTGGGTGCCGCGGCCGGTAATGACCGCCTCGAAGTTGTCGTAGGCCGCCATGATGGGGCCCTTGCGCACGGCGAAGCTGCCTACCGGCAATTTGGGCATATTATGCATGCCGTATACTTCGTCGACCGGGAAGCGCTTGAACAACCCCTCTTCGATCATCACCCGGGCGCCGCCTTCGTTTTCCTCGGCGGGCTGAAAAATGAAATGGATGGTGCCGTCGAATCTTTTGCTGCGCGCCAGGTGCTTGGCGGCGCCGAGCAGCATCGCTGTGTGACCGTCGTGGCCGCAAGCATGCATCATGCCTTCGTTGACGGAGCGATGGGCGAAGTCGTTGGCCTCGGTAATCCGCAAGGCGTCCATGTCGGCGCGCAAGGCTATGGTGCGCGGGGAATTACCCGCCCGCAGCGTGCCGACGACACCGGTGCCGGCCAGACCCCGGTCGACCTCCAGGCCGAAACCTTCGAGCTTTTCGCCGACGATCTTGGAAGTCCTGACCTCTTCGAAAGCCAGTTCGGGATGACGGTGGAAATCCTGACGCCATTCGATCAGTTCCTCGCGCATCGCTTCGACGGTTTCGTTGCTCTGAACGGCGTCGGGCATGTTGATACCTCGGAAATTCGGGACAGGTGGAGTGCTCGCCCCGAATTCCTAGCTTGCGCCACTACGGCCGTCAATCAGCGGCTTCAGTTTGCCGCCGCCAGAAGCTGGCCGACGGGGGCGAACCTGTCATCGTCGACGTGGTTTGGCTGGGGCGGTTGGGGCGCGACGGTGATCTCGACCCGCCGGTTGCCTGCCTCCCTGGTGCCGTCGGGTGTGGCGATGCGGGGCCGGCTCTCGCCGTGGGCGCTCAAGGCCAGACGTGGGCGGGGTATGCCCAGACCGTTCAGTACAGCGCCGACGGCTGCGGCTCGCCGTTTCGAGAGCCGTGAGTTGTGCGCCTCGCTGCCGGCGCGATCGGCATGGCCGGCGACGTCGAGGTTTGCCTGGACCTTTCTGGCCTCCCGGGCCAGGGCGGCCAACAAATCGAGATTGGCGGCATCGAGATGCGCGCTATCAAAGGCGAAATAGACCGTGTGCGAAGCGGCTTTGTCGAGCTTCTCCATGGCTGCCTGAAATCCCTTGCGACAGGCCGCGATGTGGTGACGTTGCCAGTTTTCCTGCTGCTGCTCGACCCAGCAGTCGAAGCGTGCTTGGGCCACGGCGGCGACTTTGGGCAGCCGTTTGCCGGCGCCATTGTGCAGGGCTTGGACAAGGCGCCGGCGCGCTTCGATAAGGCTTTGGGCCTCTTGTTCCGGCAGGTTCCATTTTTCCGGGTTCTCGGGTTCGACGGGATTTCCCGCTGCCGTTTGCAAACCCTTGGCGGCGAAATGGCGAGCGTCGGGCCAGTCGATCATTTTGTCCGCTTCGAATTGGGCAAAGGAAAGGTATTCGCGCGTCAAATGGCGCGTGAATTCGGAGCCTTTTGGTGTGGTCTCCTGCAAGGTCGTCAATTCCTGGGCGCAGGCGCCAAGAAAAAGTGCCGCCAGGGCGATGGCGAGCGGTCGCAATCCGGTCATCTCCGTCTCCTCGTGTTTTGTCCCGGAGACAGGATTAACTTCCGATGGTGGCGATTTGTCGGCGAATCATGGCGATCTTGTGGCGCCGGCGCGGTATTTGTGTGGCCCCCGTGTTCTCAGTGCCGGGTATCAGGTCGAATTTGTTGCCGTGGCTGGGGCGGGGGAGGGATCGAACAAATGGCCGCCACCGCGAACCGTGGTGATGAACCCGGGTCGTTTGGGGTCGTCCTCGATCTTACGCCGCAGTCGGCTGACCTGGACGGCCACAGGGGCGTAGGGTTGGCCTAGGGACATAACCATGGCAAAGATTCTGGTGATTGACGACGATGATTTGGTCAGGGCGATGCTCAAGCGCTCGCTGACTCAGGCCGGACATGAAGTCGTCGAAGCGGTTAGCAGCAATTAGGGATTGATAATATTTCGTTCCGATCAACCAGACATCATCCTGCCGGACCGGGAAGGCATCGAAACCATCATGGACTTGCACCGGGAAGCCCCTGACGTTGGAATTATCGCGATTTCCGGTGGCGGCAGGGACGGCAACTACAGTTATCTGCCGTTGGCCGAGAAGCTCGGCGCCGTGCGTTCTTTCGAAAAACCCATTCGGCCGCCGGTATTGCTGGCGGCGATCGAAGAAATGCTCCACGGCGGCGACGATGCGGGCTAAGGCGGGTCAAGTTCGGTAAGGTTCGCCCGCCTACTCGCTCCAGCCAGGACGTGGCCGCTCATGCCAACAACGATGTTTCCCAGGTGTTCCTGTAACTTGGCCGTAACATTACGCCAAGCTTGGTTACAAATTAGCAGATTCCAGACATATATCCGTTACCTGCGTGTGCTTTCATGCTGCCGTACCGGGACGCACCAATGAGGACTCTATGGAACCCAATGGCGGCAAATACAAAGGCCAGGTGGCTCTTGGCATGTGTCTTTGCCGTGTTGGCGTTTGCCTCGTTTGTCGGTTCGGCTAACGCCAACTACAACCGGGTAATCAACCTGGCGGGCAAGCAACGCATGCTAACGCAAAAGATGACCAAGGAATTTCTGCTCTTCGCCCTGGAGGTCGATCAGGCGAAGAACCTCAGGAGTCTGAGAGCGACCCGAAACCTTTTCGACCGCACTCTAAAGGGATTGCGTCATGGTGATCTCGAATTGGGTCTGCCGCCAACCAGGAAGCCCTCCATCATCAAATCGCTGGACAAGGTGAAACGATTGTGGAGCAAGTTTGATGCGGCGATCAGCGCGACGATCCGGTCCGGCGCCATCGACGGTAAGCAATTTACCTCGGTGGCACGGTTCAATTTGCCCTTGCTCGCAGCCATGGATGAGAGCGTCAATTCGTTCGAAGGCGATGCCAAAAAGCGTGGCGTGGACCCAGCTCTGGCCACGGCCATCAATATTTCCGGCCGTCAGCGCATGCTGACACAGAAGATGTCGAAAGAATTTCTGTTCATCGTTTACGGCTTTGAGGCGGACAAGAACCGAAAGCGTTTGAACGCGACTGTAGGTTTCTTCGAAAGGGCGCTGGACGGCTTGCTGGCCGGTGACGCGGAGATGGGATTGCCGCCGCCGCCAAGCAAGAAGATTGCGGCCCAGCTCGCGCGTGTGAAGCGGCATTGGAATTCGTTCTTGCCATTACTGGCAAAGGTAATCGAGGGCAGCACCGTGGCCGCTTCGGTGGTGCGGGAAGTGGCTGCCAGAAATCTCTCTTTGCTGCGCGCCATGAACAAGACGGTAATCATGTACGAGGCACTCTAGATGTTGGGCCATGCTCAAACTGGGTGCCGGATCCAACCCTATCCAACCTACCCCGGACAAGTCATGAAATGGGTGCCGGGGAACATTCTGGGGACCTGCGGCTTTTTGGGCTTGCCGCGTCTGGAGAGCGTTGCGCATTCGGGTGAGAACGTTCTGGGCAAGGTGCGCGACGGCATCCTGCCGATCAGCGGCGACATCGTGACCATCGTGCTGGAGGCTCTGGATCGGCTG
>PVBE012992962.1_pt1 | contig 24766 bp, 22 predicted proteins | sample 1631181 | NCBI WGS metagenome assembly PVBE01 (sample SAMN08397723, study PRJNA350692) | Marine metagenome, whole genome shotgun sequencing project. | isolation source: water | place: Pacific Ocean | collected 2012-04 | reverse complement strand
TCCCCATCGGTCAGGCCCCGGCATAGGGCACTTGTGGGGAGATGGGGTAGGCGATCAGTTCAATATCAGAGAGAATTACAGTCGGTCCGGGACGTAATGAACCGAGTCCTCGAACCGATTGAATCCCATGTCATCACCCCAGCCCACCCGCGGGGCGGTCAAGCGGCCGCTGCTGCTGTTGTTTCCGTTAGCGCTCGGCCTCGTCGCCCTCTTCCTCATCCTCCACAGTGGCGGAGAGGGCTCGTCAGATCCTGAGGTCAGCGTACCGACCCTCCAGGGCGCGGGCGGTGACACCTCGGACCTAGAAGAGCTGGGGCTCTCTCGCGGGGAGGGAGACGAGGCGGAGCTCACTCAGCGGGATCTCAGCGCGATCGCCGAAGGCAACGCCTACGTGCGACTGCGAGGCCGCGGCGCGCTCACGGGGGTCGTCGTCGAGGAGGGCACCGAGATCGGCGTCGCTGGCGTGCGGGTTGAGCTCCTCACGACCCCGCCCTCCGGTGATGTCTTCATTGGGCGGATCTTGCGCCTCGCGGCCTTCAACGAAGACGTCGCCGAGCGAACTCGGCCGGCGGCGGTTCAGTTCACGGACAGCATCGGGAACTTCTCCTTCGAAGGCGTCCGCAGCGGGCGCTACTTCCTCGACGCCTTCGGGCCTGCCCACACGGCCACCCGCCCTGTGCGCGTCTCTGTCGTGGAGTCTGGCGCAGGCGGGCCCGCGACGATCGAGGTGCAGCCTGCAGGCTCCATCAGCGGTGAGGTCATGGCCGCGGACGGCACGCCAGCGATCGGCGCCACGGTCGTTTTGAGCCCCGGACCAGGGCACTTCCTCGGACAGCTGAGAGATGGCTCCTTGCGTCTAGTCGAGGTTGAGGTCGATGAGAGCGGCGCGTTCCACCTCGAGGGCGTCGCACCAGGGAAGGGGTACGAGCTCTCCGCCGCGAGCGAGGAGCACACGATCACTCACCTCGTCGGGATCGAGGTCGAGGCGGGGGAAGAGACCCGCGTCACGTTGAATATTCGCAGCGGCGGTCGGATCGCTGGGCAGGTGCTCTCGGTCGCTGCAGATGGTGAAGAAGAGCGCGAACCCACCCCATTGGCGGGCGCTCAGGTCGGCGCTGTCCCTCGCGGTTTGCGTGACATCCGCATGCTCGAAGAGATCATCAAGCGCACGCACGCGACGACAGACGCCGACGGACGCTATGTCATCGAGGGCGTCCCCGAGGGTGACGTGGACGTGCTCGCGATCGGCCCTGGGCACACGCCTGGGCAGGGCGTGCCGCTCATCGCGATCGACGGTGTGCTCGTGCAAGCCGAAGACATCCGCTTGAAGGGTGGCCCCATGGTCTCCGGTCGCGTCGTCAACTCGAGCGGCGCGCCGATCGAGGGGGTTCAGGTGCGCTGGCGCATGGTGGACTTCAGGAACATGGAGTTCGATTTCACCCTGGCTCCGATGGTCGCGCAGGCTGTGGAGGGGTGGGACTTCCCGGTCACTGACGCCGACGGGCGCTTCGTCGCTGGACCTTGCGCAGGTGAGGCCCCACACAACCTCCAGTTCGTGAAGCCGGGCTACGCCAACAAGCGCCAAGAGTGGAACCCAGAGGAGCAAGAGGGAGAGCTCGAGGTGGTCCTCATGGGTGGAGGCTTCGTCGAGGGTATCGTGATGGACCTCGAGCGCGCCGAACCCGTGACAGAGTTCACCGTCTCCGGGATCGATCGAGTCATGAGCGAGGCAGGCGACCCAGGGCGCTTCAACCCCTTCTCCGGTGGTCAGACCTTTGAAGATCCCGCAGGTCGCTTCCGACTTGAGGGGATCGAGCCAGGAGAGGTCACGCTCTCTTTCCGCGCTGAGGGATACCTGACCGAGCGCGTCGACGAGATCATGGTCGTCGAGGGTGAGCCGACGCGCGGAGTGATCGTCAGTATGCAGCCTGGCGGCATCGTCAGTGGGATGGTCATCGACTCGGATGGCTTGCCTGTTCGCGGCGCGCAGGTCGTCGCTGTCTCAAGGGGCGCTCGTGACAGAGGCAGACAGCGTCGTCGAGAAGATCGGGGACGGCGCCGGGGCTCTTCTGAGTCCGGCGCAGGCGCTGAGAGGCGCAGGGACGACGGCGAGCGAGAGTTCGGCATGATGATGGGCGGAGACGGCAGCTTCGGCGCCTCGATGATGCCTCCAGCTTTCTTCAGCTATGCGGCGGGCATGGGCATGTTCTCGGACAACTCGGCCGTGACCGACGCGCAAGGCGGGTTCGAGCTCACGGGGCTTCAGCCTGGGAAGCTCCGGCTCTACGCGCTGCACCCCGATTTCGCAGGAGCTGTGAGCGAGAAGGAGCTAGAGATCGCAGCTGGCGAGCCGATCGAGGGCGTCGTCTTAGAGCTCATCAAGGGCGGCGGCGCTTACGGGACTGTTGAGGACGGCTTCGGCAGGCCGCTCCCAGGGACGGTCGTGTTCGCGATGTCGCCGAACCGCATGGCGCCCGATCGCGGCGGGAACGTCCCCGGCGGCCTCTATGAGGCAGGCACTGACAAGAACGGTGAGTACAAGATCGAGAACATGGTGGCGGGGTCTTACGTCTTCGTCGTCACGCGCGGGGACGATCAGCTCAACTTCATGAGCTTCCTCGGGAACATGAACTTCGACCTCGTGACGATCCCGAAGGGACGCTCGATCCGCTACGACATCGTCGATGACAACGCGTCTGGGTGCAGGGTGTATGGGGTCGTCTACGACGGCGGTGAGCCCGTCCGTCGCGGAGCGGTGACCGCGCTCTCCTTCGAGAGCGACAACATCCTCGGCGTGGACTTCAAGCTCGCGCGCATCCGCTCGGACGGCTCTTATGAGTTCCCCGGGCTTCGCTCAGGCGACTACAGCCTGCAAGTGCAGGGGGTCGGACGTGAGATCAGGATGGAGCTGGATGTCCCGGATCAGCCCGAGATGCAATTTGACCTCCACCTGCCGGAAGGTGGCGTGGAGGGGGAGGTCGTCGCGCGTGAGACCGGAGAGCCTGTCCACCGCGCGCATGTGTTCCTCAGGCCGCTTGAGCAGCCCGAGTTCAGCGGAATGCTCGGCTCACTCATCGCCTCCGAAGGGGTCAAGAGCGAGGACTGGACAGACTCTGACGGGCGCTTCTCGTTCGAACGTATCGCCCCGGGTGAATACGAACTCATCGTTCAGCCGGCGAGAGGCGGGAAAGATCAAGCGCCCTTGGCTGGATCAGACCCCCAGTTCATCGAGGTCATCGACGGCCGCATCGAGCGCGGCGTCAAGGTCGAGCTCCCGCCCGCGCTCACCATCAAGGGCATGGTCGTAGACTCGACGGGGGCGCCCATCGACGGCGCTAGCATCGCAGGCGCGCGCAAAGGGACGAGGGATCCTCGCCCAGCGCGGACGAAGAGTGGAGAGGACGGGAGCTTCGTCCTGAGCCCGGTCTCGGTCGGGACCTACACCCTCTCTTGCACGGCCAAGGACTTCTCCGCGCCGCTCCCTGTGGAGGTCGAGGTGGATGAATCGGGTGGTGAGACCCGCATCGTCATGGAATCAGGAGTCGAGGTGCGCTTGCTCGTCTTGGGGACCTCTGGCCAGCCTGTCCGAGGTGCGCGCGGTCAACTCACACCCCTCGATGGGGATGCCGGGGTCGTCACCGATGTCGGTGGTGCCTTCGGAGGACTCTTCTCCGGGGAAGGGTCTACTGGGGATGACGGCCGCGCGGTCCTGGGGCGCTATCGCCCTGGCAAGTATCGACTGGAGGTCTATCGCGGCTTCCAACGCGTGAACATTCCTGAGGTAGAGCTCGAAGAGGGTGTAGAGGTCAAGGACCTCACGATCAGTCTGCCGTGAACATCCACGGGCGTTCCTTTGCATGGGGCGGCTTGCTCGCGCTCTGCCTCATCGTCAGCGGTGGCGCTGCGGTCGAGCTAGAGGACGAGTCAATCTTGGTGAGCCCGCTACACCTTGGTGAGGAGCAGCCACCTCTGAGGAGCCTTAGGGTCATCAGCCTTGGCTTTGGGGAAGGCCGCGGTCGGACTCGCGAGGAGGCCAGCGCACAGCTGGCCCAGTGGATCCGCGTGCTCGGGGAGGGAGCTCTGGCGGAGGGACAACGCGCGATCAGCTTCAGAGAGCTGGTCTTGGAGGTCCGTGCCGCCTCTGGCGTAGGAGGTGATGGCGTCCTCGGCTCCTTCCCAAGTGGCGTGCTTATGCCAGGCTTCGAGCAATTCCTGTGGGAGGCAGAGGTCGGTGACGTCAGCGATGTCATTGAGGCTCAAGGATCGCTCCATCTCGTCCAAAGGGTGGAGACTTACGCGGCCGTGCGACAGCTCTTCCTAGAGGGCCGAGATGCAAGCGTCAGAGCCCGCCTGCTAGGGCTGCGTGACCAAGTCGTCAGCGGCGTCTCTTTCAGCGACCTAGCCCGAGAGCACTCGATGGATCTGCCCTCAGCTGCGCGGGGTGGTGACTACGCGGTCTTCGAGCGGGGACCTCGTGACGCGCAGCTCAAGCGCGCAGCCTTCCAGCTAGAGCTCGGTGAGCTCTCTCAGCCGGTCGAGACTCCGCTCGGGTGGCACCTGCTCCAGCGCGTGGATCCCACAGAGCTCTCACCTGGGCTCCTCGAGGAGAACTGGGCTCGCTTCAGGGGCGTGTTGATTACGCACGCAGCTTCACCCCTCGCGGCGAACCCCGAGCGTAGCCTCACAGAGGCGCGCGCCCTCACGAGCGATATTCAGTCGCGCTTAGAGGCGGGCGAACCCTTCGCGCCCATCGCGAGCTTCTCCAATGACGACCCCGGCGGCAGAGCGCGGGCTGGTGATCTCGGCTGGGTGCACCGTAAGACCCCGGGCTTGCCTTCGTATCTCACGACGGCCTTCCTCCTCGACGTGGGTGAGGTCGGACCTCCGACCGAGACCCAGAGCGGGTGGATCATCATCCGGCGCGAGCGTTAGCTGCGCAGGGCTCAGGCGTCCACCAGCTCGAAAGCCGGGGAGTAAGTCCACATCGAGGAGTTGCGCGGGAAGAGGCGACAAGCGAGCGCCTGTCCCTCTGGCGAGAGGCCGCTTTGGTGACGGACCACAGGGTCGAAGAGGAGCTCTCGCGCGCTGCGTTGTCCGGTGAGGAGGCCAGGTAGGGCGGGCGAAGGGACCTCGAGGTGGTGCTTCGCGCGCCCCTCAGTGACGCGCGGAGCGCTGCCGCTCGCGTCCAGTCGGCATGGGCTCCCGGCAAATCCGATCGAGAACGAGGACTCACCCAGGACCGGCGCCCACCAGGGCGCGAGGTCCTCCATGAGGCCAGGCAGGTCCGTGATGGCGAGCATGGAGCCACCTCCAAAGGTGGTGTGCTCCAAGATGGCGCCGCGGTGGAGGAGGGTCGTCGATGTTCGGGTCTCGGGGGGGACGTGGACGAGCGCGCGCGCGCGCCCGTGCTCTTGGATGAGCCGGTGGATGAAGGCGAGGATGGCCCGGACGCTGTCAGCGTCGTTCGCGCAGCACTCCATGACCTCGAGCTCTTCACGGACCCGGAAGCGGAGGTAGGCGTGTGGGTCACCTGGCGCCCCGATCGTGAGGGCGTGTGAACCAGGCGCTTGGCCGTCCCACTCGATCGGACAGGCCAGCCGGTGCTCTGTGCCAGAGGCGTGCTCGTAGCTCTCTTCTTGGAGGCGACCGAGGGCCTCGAGGTCTTCGCTGGTGATAGCTCGCCACCCCGCGCCCTCATCGGGGGCAGGCAGGTTCTCGGTGCGCGCGTCGACGACGTGCAGGTCGAAGGCGCTAGCGAAGCCGAGGTCTCCGTAATAGTCCGGCGCACCGATGGCGATCGCTCCGCGGAGCCCGCGGTCTGCGAGGGCGGCGAGGCCGGTCGAGACGAGGGCGCGCCCGATGCCTCGTCCCCGGAACTGCGGAGGTACGCCAAGGGGCGCGGCCACTGCGAGGGGGACGCGGACGCCTCGGATGAGGATCTCCCTAGGGAGGAAGAGCGCGTAGCCCGACATCTCTCCGTCGGAGTCCGCGACGAGCGAGAGGCCCGGGTCGAAGTTCGGGTGGTGAGCGGCGAGCAGTTGGACGAAGTGTGACTCGCGGTCCGGTCTCTCGAAGGCGCTCTCGAGGAGCTCAGAGAGGCCTGCTTCGTCGGCAGGATTGGCTGTCCGGAGGGTGACGCTCAAGGGAGCTTGTCTGTGGGGATTGGAGCGAGAGCGATGACTCGGCTCAGGTGCCCTGGAAGCCCCAAGTCCCTTCGATGCGGGCGCGGCGAATCCCGACGATGTCGAGCAACCAATCGAACCACCCGAGGTGCGGCGTCACGACCGCCTCGGAGACCTCCATGTTGGGGCGGTTGGCATCGGAGGCGTTCTCTCGCGCGATGTTGATGGCGCTCTTTGGGATGTCGATCGAGAAGAGCGTGAAGGCCACCCCCGTGGAGACGAAGGTGCCGGCGCTCTCGGAGGTGCGCTCGAACTGCAGGCTTGAGCAGCCGGAGGCCACACAGAGGAGGGCGGGGACGAGGAGTGCGGTTGAGAGGCGTCGATGCATATGGAGACCATAGCTCCAGCCACCTAGAGGTGGAAGGAAGAGCAGCCTCTTGGCTGGGAGGGTGTTGAGATGGATAGTGCGTTCATGCCTGAAGCACACGAGAGCGCTCAATCCGGTCCCCCGGAGGAGTTGGTCGCCGCGGTGGTGTCCGAGCTCGGTGTCCGACACCCTGGTGTCGGAGCACCGAGGGCCTTCTTCGCGCCAGGACGCGTGAACCTCATGGGTGCGCACCTCGACTACAACGGCGGGACGGTGCTGCCCACCGCGATCGATCGTGGCACCGTGGTCGCGGTCGCCCCTCGATCAGACGGTCTCTTCAGGTTCACCTCTTCTCTCGAGGGCGGGGATCACGAGTTTGACCTAGCCCGACTCCCCCTTGAGCGCACAGGGACTTGGGCCGACTATCCCCTCGGGATCGCTCGGGCGATGCTCTCTTATGTTGGCGCAGCGCCGGGGGGAGCCTCCTTTCACTTCGGCGGGAACCTGCCCATCGGGGCGGGCTTGTCCTCCTCAGCATCCATCTGCGTCGGGACATCGCACGCGCTCGCTTCTGTCTGGGGGCTCGACCTCGACCCGGTCGATCACGTCCACATCGCGCTCTCGGCCGAGCGGGAGTTCGTCGGCGTCCAGTGCGGCATCATGGACCCCTATGCGGTGGGGCTCGCACGGGCAGACCACCTGCTCTGGCTGGAGTGCAGCGACGTGAGCTATGAGCACATCCCCTTGGACTCCGAGCGCTTGAGCATCCTCGTCGCAGACACAGGCGTCCGACGAGAGCTCGCGACGAGCGAGTTCAACAAGCGAGTCGAGGAGTGCCGTCACGCCTTCGAGGTCTTGCGACGTTCGCAGCCGGAGGCCGCTTGTCTGGCGCAGATCACGATGGAGACCTTGAGCAGCTGCGCAGACGAGCTCGACCCAGTCCTCGCGCGCAGGGCTGCTCACGTCATCGCTGAGGTCGCGCGAACTGATTTGGTGAGAGAGGGGCTCCTGCAGGGTCGACCTGAGGTCTTGGGCGAGAAGATGATGGAGGCGCACGCTTCGCTGCGTGGCCTCTACGAGGTCTCTTGCCCAGAGCTGGACCGACTCGTGGAGGCGGCGGGGAGATGCGACGAGGTCTTTGGAGGGCGGCTGACTGGGGCAGGCTTCGGGGGGGCGTGCGTCTTCCTCATCGAGCGCGGCAGCGAAGAGGTCGTCCGCGCGCGGCTAGAAGAGAGCTTCAGGGAGGCCTTCGACCGCGACCCAACGGTCGCGGTCTTCCGAGCCGCTGGCGGACCTCTTGAGCTCGGGCTCTAGCGCGCTGCGATGGCGCGCTGCGCCGCTGCTAGCAGCAAGCGACCAGTGTCAGAGTTCCTCACAGCCTCTCCGAAGGTGTCAGAGAAGAGCGTGACGGTGCCGTCGGGGTCACCCCCGAAGAGGTAGTTGGCCCCGAGCAACAAGCGGGCGTCATCATCGAGCACGTGATCCGTGAGGAATCCCTCAAGGAGCAGGATGTGATGGTCAAAGCCGCTGGGGTCGCCATAGAAGTTGCGCTTGTCGAACTCGACCTCAAGGAGGTCAGGCTGCAGCTCAAGGGCGCGCCTCAAGCAGTGCGCAGCGTAGTGGTAATCACCGGTCGCGAAGAGCGCGTCAGAGAGGACGAGGTGCAGGACCGGGTCCTTGGGCGAGCACTCGATGGCGCGTGCATAGTGGCGCACAGCGTCCCCGTAGCGCTCCTCAGCGAACGCACGATCTCCGAGGGATAGGTACTCGACGGCGGCCCGCTGGAGAGCGCTCTGGACCTCTGCGGGAGAGCCGACCTCTGCGCCTGCGATCACCTCTTGATTGACAGGTGCTTGCACCTCTTGGACGACGGGGATCTCGATGATCTCTGTCGTGTGGATCGTGGAGGTGACCACTGTCGGTGCGTAGTAGGAGTCATTCCACCAGGGTCCGTAGCCGTAGTAGCGGTAGTACAGGGGGCTCCTGTACCAGCCGTACCAGCCGTACCAGCCGCACCATGACCCATAGGAGTAACCCCAGCCGCCGTGCCAGCTCCAGTTCGGCCACCAGCCCCAGTGGTGATTCCAGCCGCCGTGCCAGTGGTCGTTACACCAGTGGTTGTTGTTGCAGTTGTTGCACCCGTTGTTGCCGGAGTTGTGACCGTCTGAGCCGTCACCGAAGTTGTCGTCCCAACCGCCACCGTCGCTGCCATCACCGCCACCGTGTCCGAAGTCATCATCGCCGCCACCTCCGCCGCCTGAGAAGCTCTTGGAGACGTTGTGGATGTTGGAGTTGACAGGTGAAGAGGACGCGCTGCTCATCGGGCCAGCGCCGTTGGGTGAGGCAGGCTTTGCCTTCGTCTTGGCTGACGAGATCGTCTTCACGGTCTTGCCAGAGCTTGAGAGCGCTCCTTTTGAGGAGGAGCTCTTCTTCTTGGGGTTGCCGCGCAGCTTGCTGGCGAGCTCAGCTCGCCTCTGGACGGCTTTGGAGGTCGAGGGGCTGGGCTTGGTGATCGTCTTCTGAGCGGGCTCGCCAAGGGGAGCTGCGCTCTTGGCGCGGTCATAGCGACGCAAGATCTCCGCACCGGCGAGCGGGACTCGGCGCTGTGTGGATTTATTAGGAGCTCTGAGGCCTGCGCGCTCTCGCTCAAGGTTGGGGAGCTCGATCTCTCGCTCGACGGCTTGGAGTGCGCGACGACGGGCATAGGAGAGCTCGCTCTTGGAGGAGCCAGAGAGTCTGGGGATGCGAACTCGCGGGGCTTTCGCAGCGGTCGGGACCACGGTGATGTTGGACGAGTTGGGAGTGGAGCTCGCCTTGGGTGTCGTCGAGACCCAGCTGTTCGTCCCTGTGTTCACGGAGGAGCCGGTCGCTCGCTTGGTGCGGGGCTCGATAGAGGGGGTCTTCGGCGTCGGGACCGTGGGGATGCGGACGATCTTCGTCCCGCTTGAGCTGCGTCCGAGAGAGGACGATCCACGGCTGACGCTTGAGCCGCTCGTGATGGGGGTCCGGGAGATGCTCGAAGAGCCTCTAGAAGAGCTCGATGAGATCCGTGAAGACGAAGACCCGATGGAGATCCCTCTGGAGGAGGTCGAGCCAGACGAGCTGACAATGGGTGATGAGCTGCTACCCCTGGAGCTGCTTCCTCTGGAGCTACTCCCTCTGGAGCTGCTGCCTCTGGAGCTGCTGCCCCTGGAGCTGTTGCTACCCCTAGAGCTGCTCTGTGAGGCGCTAGCACCTCTTGAGCCCCGCTGTGCTTCAACGGGAGCGTCTAGGACGAAGAGGATCGTGGTGAGGACGAGGGAGAGTTGGAGGATCTGGCGCATCGCGGTTCCTTTCGGGGCGGTTCGCATAAGGGATGGGTGCCTGAAGCAGTGAAGGCTTCGAGGCGATGAGATCTATAGTGCAAACCGAATGCCGAACCGGCCTCTTTCTGCCAGGGATCTTTGGAATGCCCCCCTGGCCCATAAGGCTTTAGAAGATAGTGGTTTACAGTCACAGTTGCCCATGCGCACTGCAGGGCCGAGGGTTTACCTCTAAGTCCTTGTTAGTGAAGGACTTGAGGCCGTGAGCGTGGTAATCGCTGTCCTGAGAGGCCGTTTGGCCTCTGGCGTTGTCCTCTGTAGTCGTCAGTCCCCTAGGGCACTCGGGGAGAGGGGCAGGATGAGCTGAGATGTCTCGACCTCCCCGCCCAAGAGGGTCACTCGGAGGCGCGCTGCTCCGTTCACCGTCCCCTCAGGCTTCGCGTCGATCAGCTCCTGGATCGAGGCTGCGGTCGGCAGCTCTCCGCTGGGTGAGAGGCGAGACAGGGCGCTCTCGCCATGAGCCATCTCCCAGCCCTTCGGAGGGGTCTCCTCCCTGGAGATCAAGCGGATGAGGAGGGTCCTCGGGAGCCCGTCCGGGCCGAGCTCAAACACAGGGCTGGGGTCCACCAAGGCTGAGGGGTCTCCAGGGCCGGTTGAGGCGATGGCCTCTTCGGCCTCTGCTAGCGCAGCCTCCCAAGTCTGCGCGCTGAGCGAGCGCCTGCGACGAAACCTCGCGGGGACCTCTACGAGGAGGATGGGATCGACCTCGCCCTGGGACGGGAGCTCTCTTAGGTGGGGGGGTAAGAAGTGTGAGTCCACAAAATGCACCTTCGTATCAACGCTCTCGATGCTCTCAGTCCAGACAGCGGTGCCCCCGCTGACGAGCTGCCAGCTGGCAGGTCGCGGTCCGAAGGGGCCGTCGGTCCACTCCAAGTTACGGAGCTCTTCAAAGGCGCTCCCGTCAGGGAGATGGCTGAAGAAGGAAGAGGGGGGCGTGTCGGCGGTGGAGCTGCGCGCGCTGAGATGACCTCCTGTGACGAGCTCCGCTCTGCGGAGCACCCCGTCCACACCATCGGTAGCGCTCACGCTCCAGTCCAACCCATGTGGCCAGAGCATGGCAACCCGGCGGAGCTCTAGCTGGAGCAGGGCTCGGGTGGCTTGCTCGCCTTGGTATTGCGCCGCTTCACTCGAGCCAGGGGGGAGCTCCCAGGCTTGCGGGCCGCTCCGATAGCGGACTGATCGTCGCCCCCTCTTTGCGTTGGCTGGCTCGATGTACCAGCGCGCGCGATCAGGGAAGGCGTACGTCGCGGAGAGCTGGTGTGGGGAGTTGGGCATCGCCTCGAATCGGATGTTGGAGCGCGCTGTGAAGCCGTAGACCCCCAGGATAGCCCTACGCCGAGGAGGTGGGATGAGCGTCGAATCCGCGCTCTCGGGCGCTGAGGAGTCCTCCTCGATCGCTCGTGTCTCTTCGGCCTGTGCCTTGATCTTTGCGTCCTGCTGCGACGCGTCTTGGCCGCACGCGACGCAGAGGGTGAGGAGAGGGAGACGAAGTAAGCGGCGCATCACCCTCACGGGAGGCGTATCGCCCAGATGCGCCACTGGTCCACGTTGTCCCCGTAGTCACGGCCAGCCAGTCGGACGAGGCTCTTACGGACCCGCGCACGCTGCTCGCGGCTGTCCGCAGAGAGCTCGCGAGCGAGCGCGCGTGCGCAGTCACCACGTCGCTCAGGGACCTTCTCTCCCAACATTCCAACAGCTCCGATCGCTGCCGCAGAGACGAGCGGGACAGGGTCGCGGATGAGCGCCTCCATCGCTTCATAGGATTCAGCGTCTGCGAGGATCGCGAGGAGCAGACAGCACTGCGCACGAACGACGGGCTCGGAGTCGAGGAGCGCGGCGCGCCCAGCCTCTATCAGCCCCTCGTTATGTATGCCGCGCTCTACGAGCGTGCGCGCGCAGTAGGCCGCGCTCCAGCGCAGCTTTGGGTCCTTGTCGTACTGAAGGATCGAGGCGATCCGCTCTGTGGGTGTGTTCGGGTCCTCAAGGATGGTGAGCCCGAGGAGCGCGTTCCCGACCAGGCGTGGGTCAGGATCTTCCAGGGCATCCAGGAGAGGGCTCAAGGCCTCTGGGTCCCTGGTGAAGCCGAGCGCGGCCGCTGCGATGACTCGGTTGCGTTGAGGTCCAGCCTCCAAGGAGTAGAGGAGCTCCTCCTTGCGCTTGCGCGCCTCCTGCGTGATGTGGTGCTCGAGGAGGTTCTGTTTGCGCAGGTCGACCCGGCTCGTCGCAGCCCAAGTCTTGTGGGACCAGGCCTGTATCGAGGTCGACATGTCAGCGAGGAACTTGCCGAGCGGCACCTCTTCGGCTGACCCCGGGTTGAGCACCGCGGGGTCGATGTCGAGGGGGTCGATCATTGACTCTGGCTGGGCCGCTGGGGGAGCGGCGCATGCGGCGGTCAAGCAGAGGAGTAGGGCGCGGGGGTTAGGCACGATTTGAGGAGACGATGTTCGAGGAGATTTCTTCCCAGGAGTCCGAGCTTAGCCCTTGGGTGAGCTTTGATCTCGTAAGTTGCGACAGGTTGAGTAGGAAGCTGCGTATCTAGACTGGCCTCTACGCGCCCTATGAGAGAGGCTGGAGGGGACGCAATGGAACGAAATCTCTTCGATCGGATGGCCCAAGAGGGCTTTGAGCGCGTGGTGGCCCTGCAGGACAGGAGCTCTGGCCTGCGCGGCTTCATCGTGCTCCATGACACGAGCGCGGGGCCTGCCTTTGGCGGGGTCCGACGCAGGACGTACAGAGACGAAGCTGAGGCCCTGGCTGACTGCATGCGCCTCGCGAGAGCCATGACGTGGAAGTGCGCCATGCTCGGCCTGCCAGCGGGCGGGGGGAAGGCGTGCCTCATGGACTCTGCGGCCGTTGAGTGGGAGAGCGCTTACGAGGCCTTGGGTCGGGCTGTGGAGGAGCAGGGGGGCTCGTACTACACAGGACCTGATGTCGGGACGGGTGAGCGCGAGCTCGGATGGATCGCCCGAAAGACGGAGCGCGTGACTCGCCCCGGAGAGGATGGCCCGTTGAAGCTCGCTGAGTCGACCGCGGAGGGTGTCTTCCAGGGGATGTGCGAGGCGCTGCGCTTCTTGGACGGGGAGGAAGATTGGCCCGCGAGGCGGGTGGTCCTCCAAGGCCTCGGAGAGGTCGGCGCGCGCGTCGCGCGCAGGCTGAGGGAGGCAGGCGCCAAGGTCATCGCCTCGGAGGTCCGAGAGGAGCGCGCCATCGAGGTGGCTCGAGAGCTCGAGCTCGAGCTCGTGAACCCTCGCGCGGAGTTCGACGAGCCGTGCGACATCTTCTCACCCTGTGCGCTCGGGGGGATCTTGCACGACATCACCCTCGCGCGCTTGCGCTGTCGCGTGATCGCGGGCGCGGCGAACAATGTGCTGGCGAGGTTGGACTCAGGAGACCACTTGCACGAGCGAGGGATCCTCTACGTCCCCGACATCTTGGTCTCGTCAGGGGCGCTCTTACGGGGCGCTGTGTTTCATCTCGAGGGGACGCGGGTCCCCGTCGAGGTGATCGGAAAGCGCATCGGACAGGCGGTACGCGAGATCCTAGAGGTCGCAGGTGAGGTGGGGGATGCGCCCATCAGGGTCGCGATGAGGGAGGCTGAGAGGCGCGTGCGCGCTAGGTGGGACAAGTGATACGGGTGCTATGGCTCCTCGCGCTGCTCCTAGGGAGCGCCTCTACACAGGACCCTGGAGAGGAGAGCTGGGTGCCCGGTAGCGCCACCCCTGAAGGAGGTGGGCTCTCGCTCAAGCGCGCGGGCGGAGGGCCGGCGCTCCTCATCCGTGAAGACGAGGAGTTGACCTACCTCGTGGAGGTTAGCATCGGACCGTTCAGGGGCTTGGACGTTGGTAAGGCGACTTTTAAGTCACGAGTTGAGGGGGATGGCGAGGCCGCTGTCGGCCACCTCGAGGCGGTCTTCAAGGCTAGTCACCTAGGATTCAAGCTCGACCACAGACTCCACACTCAGCACACACAGGGGGGGGACATCATGCTCAAGTCCTCGGACACCCAGAGAGGCAGCGACAACCGGCGCCGTGAGATCCACGTTGAGCGACGGGGCGAAGGCTTGACCGCGGTCTACCGCTACGACGGGCACTGCAAGGGCTGTGAGGACAAGGCGCATTACCGCAAGGGCTTCTTCTTACGGAAGTCCAAGCACTGCAAGGACTGCGACGGGAGGGAGCACCGAGTCTGGAGAGAGCCGCGGGAGCGTGAGGTGCCTGAGGACACCTTGGACTTCTTGAGCAGCATCTATCTGATCAGGGCGTTCATCAGCGAGGAGCTAGAGGGGATCAAGACGCCTCTCTTGGAAAAAGACAGGCTCTGGGACCTCTCTTTGAAGAGCGGCGAAGCGAAAGACATTGAGGTGCCCATGGGGAAGTACGCCTGCAGGAAGATCATCATCGAAGCTCAGAAGCCGGTGTCTGAGTCTCACAAGGAGAAGTTCAGCGGGCTCTTTGGGATGAAAGGCTCGATGAAATTTTGGGTCCACGAGTCGACCGGGGTGATGGTCCAGATCGCGGGTGATCTGCCGTTAGGGCTCGGAGTCAAGATCCGGTTGCAGGACGTGAAGGGCGCGCCGGCGGGGTTGGTTCCGAAGGGGTCCTGAGGATCAGGCCTCGTCCCCTTGCAGCTCGATGAGGGTCGCTCGTGCGGGGCCCTCACCCAAGCGGAACAGCGTGCCCGACTCCTGGTGCTTGCGCTTGACGAAGGCGAGGATCACCCCGCAGTCATGTGCGAAGGAGTAGGCCCAGGTCGTCGCGACGCCGAGGTCGCGCCACTCATCTGAGTCCGGGTCTTGTCGGTGGAGCCGGGTGCCACGCGGGATGGGGTCATCATGGTCCACGCGCAAGAGGCAGAGGCGCTTGTTCAGGCCGCCATAGGTGTCGATCTTCGCCACGACCTCTTGGCCGATATAGCAGCCCTTTTCGAGGCTGAAGGCGTGCTCGAGGCGAGCCTCCTGAGGGTAGACGGTCTCGTCGATGTCTTCTCCTGGCTGCGCGAGGCCCACCTCTGCGCGCAGGCTATCCCAGACGATCCGTCCGATCGGTCGTGCGCCTGCCGTGACGAGCGCTTGCCAGAGGGCGCACGCGTTGTCCGCGCCAGGGTCCAGCTTCCACGCAGGGAGGGTCGCGCGGCTGGTCTTAGATGCGACGAGCGAGAGACCGTCCATCGTGAGGGCTGCTGAGCCTTCCTCGGGGAGTGGTCGGTCGACGAGGGCTGCGAGGGCTCCCTCAACATCAGGCCCAGCGATCGTGATGGGGGCGTGTTGGTCCGTCACCTCTGAGAGCTCTACGTCTTCGCTGAAGAGGTAGAGCTCGAGCGCCTGGAGCAGCTCGCTCGCTTGCCCGGGCTCCGTTGAGAGCTGGAACTCCTCATCACTTGTCCGCCGCAGCTCGAAGACAAAGCGGACCTTCCCCTTGGCATCTAAGAGGAGGTTTGTGGTCTCGGCCCCGCTGGGGAGGTTCCGGACCTCATTTGCGAGCAGCCCGTGCAGGAAAGAGGCTGCGTCCTGCCCCTTCACGAGGACTGCGCCACGATCGGTGTCGTCCATGGCGACCCAGGCGGTGGTCGCCGCCTCATACTCCCCAGGGACGTCTCCATAGGTGAGCAGGGGCCGGGCCTCCGCCTCAGGGAGCAGGCGAGCGCCTTGTTTGAGGTGAAAATCGTATATGGGGCTCTGCTTCAAGCTCGGCTCAGTCTGCGGGTACTTGAATGAGAAGGCCACTTTGGTTGGCAGTTTCACTCTGAGCTAAAGGACCCAATCCCGGAGCCAGAGCGGGGGTTTTGGAGAGATTAACCCCTTACGAGACATCGAGAATGCATCTACGAAAACTGTCGTATATCGTTCACGTGAGGTGCAGCATGCACCTTACGAGACATGCCAAGTTGCTCTACTTCTTCAAGTAACCGGTTCTTGGGCTTGGAGCGAGTGAAGGAGGTCACTAATATTTCCGGCCTAGGAGTATAGAACCACCCCTCAAAAGGCTTGAGAGGTACAGGTACTCCTGCTTTCGCTCTCTATTTGACGGGTCTCGTGACCTGACCGTTGGCCGTCTAGGTCGAGGGTCGAGTGGCGCGACCTCTCCCGCCCCGGGCGCTACGCAAGACCGCCCCAACCCTGACCTCCCGCTTCGCACATGCGTCGCATCCACTTCATCAGCATTCTCGCCGCGGGCAGCCTAGCGCTGCTCTCCAGCTGTGACATACAAGCCCAGGCCAAGGAGCGCTCCTATGGCCTCGCGGGTGGGTACCGGCTCAACAAGACAGACATCCTCTATCTAGAGGACATCCCTGGAGGAGATTCAGCAGAAGCTCCGCTCCTCGGTGCTTTGGAGATGCTCTGTGGGTCTCCGGAAAACCCAAGGTTCATGCTCCTCGAGGACTGGGTGGACGAGGGGTACAACCCGAACTATCCGAGCTTTGAGATCGGTGACGACGGCTCTGGAGAGCTCAGCAAAGACGAGCTTGGGCGAATCACAGAGGACAACAAGCGCGTCTTCAATTTGCAGCTCGAAGCCATTGAAGAGGGCGACTACGACAGCCTAGTCCCCTTTAGAGGCGCTCCGCGATTGCAAGAGACTTGGGGCTTCCTCTTAAGCGACTACCGAGCCGGTGACGTTTACGAGAGCGAAGAGGACTTCAAAGCGGACGCACGCGACACCATCGAAGGTTGGTATCCGAGCCTGCAAGACTCTGCAGACCTCTATCGCCTTGAGTGCCTGCACTGTCACGGCACTGAGGGATCAGGCGATGGCGTGACAGCGCCCTTCCTGAATCCCCGTCCCCGCAACTACCAGCCTGGCGTCTTCAAGTGGACGGCGCTCAAGGACAAGGCTCATCCGCGTCGTGAAGACCTCTACAACGTGATCAGCGAGGGGGCCTACACCTCGTCGATGCCTAACTTCAAGCGCTTCTCAAGGGCCCAGATCCACGGGCTCGTGGACATGGTTCGCTTGCTCTCCATTCGCGGAGAGACTGAGAGGATGCTCGCGATCGAGCTGAATGATGAGAGCCCGTTGACCCCGGAGCTCATCTCACAGACCTATGCGGACATCTGGAACAAGTGGCTCTCTGCGGCAGACAGCTTGATCGTCTACGACGGCGAGGTGCCGATGCCCACGCCTGAGATCATCGCCCGTGGTCGAGAGGTGTACATGGATCCGAACGGTGGCAACTGCTTTAGCTGCCATGGCGACCTCGGCCTCGGTGACGGCGCGTCGGCATGGGAAGAGGTCGATGGCGCCTCCCAGCGGATCGTGGACCACTGGGGCGAGGAGATCATCCCTCGTAACCTCACCACCGGGATCTATCGCGGTGGCGGAAGACCGATCGATGTCTACCGCCGCATCGTCGCTGGCATCAACGGGACCCCGATGCCTGCTGTCCCGGACACCCTCACCGAAGACGACCGCTGGGCGGTCGTTCACTACGTGCTCTCTCTCGCCGAGGTGCATGAGGGCTTAGGCCTCGAGTCGAAGCGCACACGCGCTGGCGGAGAGGATCACGATGGCGACCACAGCGATGACCACAGCTCCGACGGTGGCCACTGACGGCCGCCTTCGAAACAACGAACAACCAACTAACCGACCTTTCGCAGCACCCAAACCTGAGTGAAACTGAATGCGACTTTTGGTGACTCTGCTTCTCTTCCTCGTCCCCATTCTGGGGGTGTGGACTTTCTGGACCGCTGATGAGAATGGGTGGTGGCTGCCCGAGGCCGTGACGACCTACGCGCCCGACATCGACTATCTCTTCAACCTCATCCTGTGGATGGTCGCAGTCTTCTTCATTCTGACGGAGTGCTTGCTCGCGTGGTTCTTCTTCAAATACTCAAAGAAGGACGAGGCGAAGGGGGTCTACTCCCACGGCAACCACAAGCTGGAGATGATGTGGACAGCAGTCCCCGGGCTGTGCTTGCTCTTCATCGCCTTCTCCCAGATGGGGACCTGGGCAGACATCAAGTTCCGCGGGAACATGCCTGAGGAGGCGCCCATCGCTCACGTCTGGGCCTCCCAGTTTGACTGGATGATCCAGTACCCGGGAGCCGACGGGCAGTTCGGGACCTGGGATGACGTCGAAGTAAACCACCTCTTCAAGGTGCCCGGGGGTGAGAACGTGGTCTTCACGCTGCACTCGCGCGACGTCCTCCACAGCTTCTTCGTCCCGGAGTTCCGCCTGAAGCAGGACGCGGTCCCCGGTATGGCGATCCCCGTCTGGTTCAACGTGGAGCCGGAGCACACAGGGAACACCTACGACCTGATCTGCGCAGAGCTATGCGGTTGGGGTCACTACAAGATGGCTGGCCGCGTCGAGGTCGTCTCTAGAGAAGAGTTCGATGCGTGGATAGTTGAACAACAAGCCAATGTCATGAGCAACGGAACGGAGGATCAGTCATGAGCGTGCCCCCCATCCCGAACGAAGGTGGTGCCGCCGCGCCGGGGCTGAACCCGCGCGCTGCGGAGGGCGTCCGCAAAGGGCAAGGCGCCGAGGGGACCGTGCACATCGAGCACGACCATCACGAGCTCTCCTTCATCAAGAAGTACATCTTCTCTACAGACCACAAGGTGATCGGTCTGCAGTTCATGTTCACAGGGCTCGTCATGCTCGTCCTCGGCGGCGCGCTCGCTATGGCGATTCGTTGGCAGCTCGCGTGGCCTTGGACAGAGGTCCCCATCATCGGAGAGCTCCTCTTCCCCGCGACAGGCGGGGCGATGTCGCCGGAGTTCTACACCATGCTCTTTACGATGCACGGGACGGTCATGATCTTCTTCGTGATCATCCCGATGCTCACGGGAGCCTTCGGGAACTTCCTCATCCCCTTGATGATCGGCGCGCCAGACATGGCCTTCCCGCGCCTCAACATGATTGGCTACTGGGCGATGATGCCCGGGATCCTCTTCGCGCTCGCGAGCTTCTTTGTTGAGGGCGGCGCTGCAGCCTCGGGTTGGACGGCCTATCCGCCGCTCTCGACCATCGAATCCGCCGCTCCAGGCAGCATGACGGGTCAGACCCTGTGGCTCATTGCGCTCACCTTCTCAGGTGTCTCCTCCATGGCCGGCGCGGTCAACTACGCGACGACCGTCGTGAAGATGCGCGCGCCAGGCATGACGTTTATGCGTATGCCGCTCACGATCTGGGGGCTCTTCATCTCCGCGCTCCTGCAGCTCTTCGCGCTGCCGGTCCTCACGGCGGTCGGGATCGAGCAGCTCCTTGACCGAGTCATGGACACGGGCTTCTTCACGCCGACCAACCTCGTCGTGAACCAGCTGAGCCCTGAGGGGGCTGCGCAAGCGACAGGCGGCCAGCCGCTCCTTTGGCAGCACCTCTTCTGGTTCTACAGCCACCCGGCGGTCTACATCATGGTCCTCCCGGCCATGGGCATGGCGAGTGACATCCTCGCTGTGCACGGACGCAAGCCGGTCTTCGGTTACAAGCCGATGGCTTACTCCATGTCAGCGATCGCGGGGCTCGGCTTCATCGTTTGGGGCCACCACATGTACGCCTCTGGTATGAACCCTGCCTTGGGCATGACCTTCATGGTCGCCACGATCATGATCGCCCTGCCCTCGTCTGTGAAAGTGTTCAACTGGCTCGGCACCTTGTGGGGAGCCCGCATCAAGTTGACCTCCGCGATGTTGAACGCGATCGCCTTCGTGTCGCTCTTCATCATCGGAGGGCTCTCAGGCATCTGGATGGCTGCGACTCCCGTCGACATCTACATCCACGACACCTACATCATCGTCGCGCACTTCCACTACGTCGTGTTCGGCGGCTCGATGTTCGCGATCTTCGCCGCGATCTATCACTGGTTCCCGAAGATGTTCGGCCGGATCATGAACGAGACCCTGGGGCGGATTCACTTCGTCGGCTCGTTCATCTTCGCCAACTGCACCTTCTACATGATGCACCAGATCGGTATCGCTGGGCTCATGCGGAGGACCGCAGACCCCTACGCTTATGAGGTCTATGCCCACCTGCAGCCGCTGAACGAGTTCATCACGATCAGCGCCTTGTGCCTCTTCTTCTGGCAAGTCTTCTTCGTCTTCAACCTCTTCTGGAGCCTCTTCAAGGGCAAGCGCGTCGGGCGCAACCCCTGGAAGGCGACGACCCTCGAGTGGGAGGCGCCCTCGCCTCCTGGCCACGGCAACTTTGACCGTGAGTTCAAGGTCCATCACGGGCCCTATGAGTACGCATCACCGCTCGTCGAAGAGGACTATCTCCCGCAGACGCGCGCGCTCGATTAGTCTGAAGCCGCCTAAGTAAGAGATGAACGCCGCCCAAGTCACAGCCCTCCCGACCACGCCTCAAAGCGCCGCGACGCACACCCTCGCGCGCCTCGTGGTCTGGGCTACGTTACCGCTGATCCTCTTCGGGGGGAGCGTGACGTCCTTGGACGCGGGGATGGCGGTGAAGGGCTGGTTGACCGTTGAGTCTTCCCAAGGCGAGCGGCTGCTGTGGCTCTACCCGCTGGAGGATTGGTTTCACAACCTCGGACAGTTCGTCGAGCACACCCACCGGATGCTCGGCACCGTCGTCGGACTCCTCGCCATCGGGGCTGTGATCTCTGCCTTTTTGACCGGAGCGTCCGCGGTGGCGCGCAAGTTCACGGGGATCGCGCTGCTCGCGGTCTGCATCCAGGGCGCGATCGGCGGCTTCCGGGTCCTCGAGAACAGCCCTGAGCTCGCCTTCCTTCACGGAGCGCTTGGGCAGGCGGTCTTCGCCTGCTTGGTCGCGGCGGCGGTCGTCACCTCTCCTAGGTGGGGTTCTGCGTCGCCGGTCCCCATGGAGGGAGCGGCCGACCTAAGAGCCCTCGCTACTCGCTCCTGCGTCATCGTGTACACGATGATCGTCTCGGGCGCTTGGCTCAGGCACACCAACGACCCCATGGCCCTCGCGATCCACTTGATGTTGCTCATGGGGGTCCTCGGCGCTGTCGTGGTGCTCTTCAAGAAGCTCGCCGGCGTGGAGGGAGCAGGCGCGTTGGAGCACCTCGTCACCTGTGGTCGCCGCCTCAGCTGGATCATCAAGGCACAGGTCATCCTCGGCGTGTTCGCGATGCTCGCGGTCATGGTCTGGTACGGGCCGAGCGCGAACGGCGTCCACGACTCGATCATGCCGACGCTGCACGTCTTGGGCGGCGCGCTGCTCTTGGGACAGTGCCTCGCGAGTCGCATGTGGATCGGTCGACTCCTCAGCGAGGAGGGCAGCTCATGAGAGGCCCCCGAACAACGGTGGTTGCGAGCGAGGACGGCATCGGTAGGCTCCTCGTCGACTACTCTGTGCTCTTGCGCCCTAGGATCGCGGGCCTCGTCGCTTTCACCGCCTTCATCTCGGCGGTCCTCGCAGGAGGGCCTAACGCCGGCTTCGGCGCTGCCATCGAGGTCGCTCTTTGGGTCACCCTCTCTGCGGGCGCCGGCAGCGTCCTCAACCAGGTCTTGGAGAAGGACACGGATGGCTTGATGTCGCGCACAGCCGACCGCCCCCTCCCCTGTGGCCGCATCTCGAGTCGGGACGCGATCCTCTTCGCGGCGGCCCTCGGCATGGCCTCGATCATCGGCCTGGCTGCTCGCTTCAGCATCCTCTCAGCGCTCTTCGCCGCCGCGACGATCCTCGTCTACGTCGCCGTCTACACACCGCTCAAGCGCTACAGCACCTTGAACACCGTGCCCGGCGCATTCGCCGGCGCCGCGCCTCCCGTGATCGCGTGGGCAGCTGTCACCGGCGGCCTCGAAGGCTGGGGCGTCTGGCTCGCCGCGATCCTGTTCGTGTGGCAGTTCCCTCACTTCATGGCCATCGCGTGGATGTACCGTGACGAGTATCGCGGCGCAGGTATCCAGATGCTGGCTGGCGTGGAGGGCGGCAGTGAGATCGCTGGTCGGCAAGCGCTCCAACAAGCCATCGTGCTCCTGCCGCTCGTCCTGCTCCCCGGAGTAGCTGGAGTGGCAGGCCCCATCTTCACCTTCGGCGCCCTCTTCGCGGGCGTCATCTACGCGGGCTACGCGTTGCGATTCGCCCGCAATCAGACCAAGGCCACCGCGCGCGGGCTCCTGCTCGCCTCGCTGGCCTACATTCCGTTCGTCTATTCCCTGGCCCTCTTCGACCCGATCGTCCAACTAGCGATCCTAAACTGAGCTCATGAGCGACGTCATCCAAGCCTACGACCCGGCCGTGGACGCCCCGGCGCACCACCACCCGATCTACGACTACGACTCCGGCCCCCCGGTAGACCGCGGCAAGTTCGCGATCTGGCTGTTCCTCGGGACAGAGGTCATGTTCTTCACCGGTCTGATCGGCACCTACATCGTGCTGCGGATGGGTGCGCCGAGCTGGCCCAACCCTGAGGAGCGCCTCGCGGTCAACCTCACCGCCTTCAACACCTTCGTCCTCATCACCAGCTCTTGGATGATGGTGAAGGCGCTGCACGCGATCCAAGGGGGAGACCAGGCCGGGATGAAGAAGTGGCTCCTCGCCACCATCATCGGTGGGACCTTCTTTATCGGGGTGCAGATCTACGAGTACTTCGAGCTCATCGGGCACGGGGCCACTCCGAACGTGGACATCTTCTGGTCCACCTTCTACGCCATGACGGGCTTCCACGGCTTCCACGTGTTCGTGGGGATCATCTGGCTCCTCTGCGCCTACATCGGGGCGCTGCGTGGCGCGTTCACTGCGGAGAACTACCTCCGCCTCGAGCTAGCGGGCCTCTACTGGCACTTCGTGGACCTCGTCTGGGTCCTTCTGTTCACCATCGTCTACTTGATGTAGATCCTAGATAACGGAGAACGACCCATGTCTGACGACCATCAATTCAGCGCCGACAAGATCTTCGGCTTCCTCTTCCTGTACACGGCCCTTGAGGTCGCGTGGGGGACACTCTTTGACTTCCCTAGGTGGGCTATCTGGGGGGGGCTGCTCATCTTCGCCTTCCTGAAGGGCTACCTCATCTTCACCTGGTTCATGCACATGAAGTTTGAGGGGTGGATCGTGAAAGGGCTCGTCGCGCCGACCATCCCGCTCGTCGCGATCGTTCTGTTCGCGAACATGCCGGACACCTCCTTCAATGACGACATGCTCCACAACATCGGAGACCAGTTGGACACCAAGACTGGAGAGGTCGTCGGCCTCTCAGCTGGCTCTCACGCTGAGGATGAGCATGGAACCGACGAAGAGCACAGCGACGGGCACTGAGGCCCGTTCGCCCGATAGGACGGCGCTGGGAAGGCGACCCTGGGTCGCAGGCCTGGCGCTGCTCTCTATCCTCTCTGTCGCTGAGCTAGCTCAGGCTTCCGATGGGGGCGGTATAGACTTAGCAGCTCGTCCGACGAGCCCTGCGATCTTCGGCGAGGTGGGGGAGTTCAGCTTCTTCGCGCAGGACGGGACGATCAAGACTCGAGAGGACCTCTTGGGTGAACCCTGGCTCTTCATGAGCTTCTTCACCCGCTGTGCGGGCCCCTGTCCGCAGATGACGACGCAGATGCGCGCCGCGCAGGACGAGCTTGAGGGCGTCCCCTGCGCGCTGATCTCGCTGTCGGTCGATCCAGGCTTCGACACGCCGGCGGTCTTGGGCCGCTACGCAGAGGACTGGGGGGCAGACACCGAGCGCTGGTCCTTCCTCACCGGGGACGAAGGAAAGATCTACGAGTTGATGCGAGAGAGCTTCTCTCTCGGTGTCGCGCGCTTGCGGGAAGAGGACCTTGAGATGGGGATGCAGGTGACCCACGCCTCGCGTCTCGTCACGGTTGACGCCAAGGGCCGCATCCGTGGCTATTACGACGGGGAGACGGAGGAGGGCCGACTCGCGGCTGTGCAACGCGTGAAGAGTCTCGCGCGTGAGGCAGGGCTCTCAACGAGCCCCTTCCCGCTCATCAACGCATCTTTGAACAGCCTCTCAGCGCTCCTGCTGCTCCTCGGCTGGTTCGTCATCCGCAGGCCGGGCGCCCGCGATGATCAGGCGGCTCGGGGTCGGCACGCGAACCTCATGCGCGCCGCCTTCGGCGTGAGCGCGGCCTTCTTGGCGAGCTATCTCTGGTACCACCTCATGGTCGTTCCACAGCTCGGGCACCTCGGCTTCCGCGGGACCGGGGGGACGCGCGCGGCCTACTTCGTCCTCCTCACAAGCCACATCTTCCTCGCGGTCGTGAACCTGCCGCTGATCCTCCGCGTGTTCTGGCTCGCTCACAAGGAGCGCTGGGAGGAGCACCGCAGCTTCGCCAAGATCGCTTGGCCTGTTTGGATGTACGTCTCCGTTACAGGTGTCGTCGTATATCTGGCCCTCTATCCCTTCAACCCGAGCCTCGCGTAGAATCGCGTCATGAGTGATCTCAAAGGCAGGGTCATCCAGCGGCTGATGCGGGCGTCGCTCGCGCTCTCGGTGCTCATCGCGACAGCGCCTGCGGGCTTCACCTGAGACTCCTGCAAGGAAGCGGTCAGCTCCCAAGCAGGCAACCTCGCGGCAGGTTTGAACTACAGCATCATGTTCATGCTGAGCGTGGTGATCGCCATCCCCATGACCTTCGTCTACCTCATCAAGCGGAGCTACCGGGAAGCGGCTGAGCGCGACGCTGAGGGGTGAGCGCGCCCGTGACGATCCACACGAGCGCCGTCGAGCTCTCCTTCGGGAAGGTCCACCTCGCGTGCACGACGAGCGGGCTCTGCCTCACGGTGCTCGGCTCAGAGCGTGCTCGGGGCCAACTCCAGGCCTGGATGGATCGCCATGAGCCCGACGCAGAGGTCGTCGAGACAACAGCGGGGCTCGAAGAGGCGATCGCACAGCTTGAGGCCTATGACGCAGAGTCCTTGCGTGAGTTCGACCTCGCGCTCGACCTGCGCGGGACGCCTTTTCAACTGCGCGTGTGGGAGGAGCTGCAGCGGATCCCACACGGAGAGGTCCGGACGTACGGAGAGTTGGCTGCGAGGCT